>Ga0209002_10004293_pt1 | contig 11254 bp, 9 predicted proteins | sample Rifsed16ft2_FD_184010 | JGI IMG/M metagenome (GOLD analysis project Ga0209002, IMG submission 184010) | Soil microbial communities from Rifle, Colorado, USA - sediment 16ft 2 (version 2) | ecosystem: Environmental > Terrestrial > Deep subsurface > Rock core/Sediment | place: Rifle, Colorado...
CGGCCGCATCTTGATCTTGCAGTCGCCGAACTGGCCGTGCCCGCCCGTCTGCTTCTTGTGGCGGCCGTGGCCCTCCGCCGAGCCCTTGATCGTCTCCCGGTAGGGGATCTTCGGCTTCTTGAGATTCACCTCGACCTTGTAGCGCTTGCGCAGCTTGGCGACCACCACCTCCACGTGGAGCTGGCCCATACCCGACAGCAGCATCTCGTGCGTCTGCGAATCCCGTGAGAGGCGGAGCACGGGGTCTTCCTCCTGCAGGCGCTGGAGGGCGATGGAGATCTTGTCCTCGTCGCCACGGGTCTTCGGCTCGATCGCGAAGGTGGTGGCGGGCTCGGGAAAGGCGATGGGCGGATACACGATTGGGTTCGCCTTGTCGGCAAGGGTCTCCCCGGTCTGGGTGTCCTTGAGCTTGGCCACCGCTCCCAGATCCCCGGCCCGCAGCTCGGGGATCGGCGTCTGCGTCTTTCCCTGCAGAAGGAAGATCGAGCCCAGGCGCTCTGCCGAGTCCCGCGTGGTGTTGTGGAGCGAGGAGTCGGCCTTGAGAGCGCCGGAGTAGACGCGGAATAGCGAGATCCGTCCGGCGTGGGGGTCAGCGATGGTTTTGAACACGAAGGCGGAGACCGCCTCGTCCTCCGGTCGCCGTGAGGCCTCGGCCTTCGTCGCGGGATCGGTGCCCCGAGCCGCCCCGCGCTCCGTCGGCGAGGGGAGGAGGTCCACCACCGCGTCGAGAAGAGAGTGGACGCCGACGTTCAAGGCGGAAGAGGTGGGGAGGATCGGAAAGATCTTGGCCAGCGCCACCGCCGTGCGAAGGCCCGCCGCCAGGCGCTCGTCGGGGAGAGAGCCCTTGTCGAAGAACTCCTCCATGAGCCCCTCGTCGGTCTCCGCCACCATCTCGACGAGCTTTTCCCGCTGGGCCTGGGCCGCCGCCCGCTGCGCTTCCGGGACCTCACCCGGCTCGGGGGGCCCGCCTTGGTCCCCACCGCGCGGGAGGAGGGCCCGGCCCGTCAGGAGGTCGACTACCCCCCGAAAGGACCTCTCTTCGCCCACCGGAATGGCGATGGGGATCGCGGCGCGTCCGAAAGCGCCCTGAATGGACTCGACCGCCCGCTCGTAGGAGGCGTTCTCGCGGTCCATGCGATTGACCACCAACAGCCGGGGCAGCGTGTACTCCGAGGCGTAGCCCCAGACCTTCTCCGTCTGGACCTCGACCCCCGCCACCGCGTCGACGACCACCGCCGCCGCATCCGCCACTCGCAGCGCGGAGCGCGCCTCGGCGAGGAAATTCGCATATCCCGGGGCGTCGAGCATGTTGATCTTGGCCTTCCTCCACTCCGCGAAGGCGAGGGCGGTCTGGAGGCTGATCTTGCGCTCGATCTCGTCGGGGTCGAAATCGGTGACGGTGGTTCCGTCCTCCACCCGCCCCTGCCGGTTGACCGCCCCCGCGACGAACAGCATCGCCGACACCAGGGAGGTCTTTCCGCATCCACCGTGCCCGACGAAGGCCACGTTGCGGATGCTGGGGGTCTCGTACACCTTCATGTCCGGTTCCTCCGTTGGGTGTTCCCGCCGCGGGCCGTGTGCGTCCCGCCCGCCGGCCCGCGGATCATACACCGACCCCGCTTGTGTGCGGACCTGTGGCCCCGCCGGCGTTAACATTGAGCAATGGGGCTCCTGGGCGCGAGGCTCTACGTGGCCTTCGACGCCTCCGCGGTCACGGGGGCGATCGTGCAGCGCGGGTTGCAGGGCCGGTCGCTGCGTGCCTTCGCCCACGCGGTGCTCCCCGCCGGCGCGCTGGATCCCTCGGGGACGACGCCCAACCTGGTGCGTCCGGAGGAGGTGCGCGATTCGGTGCGGCGCGTCCTCGCCGAGGTGGACCACGCGGGGGTGGCGGGCACCTTGGTGCTGCCGCACGGCGTCGCCCGGATCGCCTTGCTCGAGCCGCCGGTCGGAGTGGACGAACGCGACTTCGTCCGCTTTCGCCTCGCCCCCTCGCTGCCGTGGCCAAGCGGGGAGGCGATCTTCGACTCGCTCCCCACCGGCAACGGCCGGGTCGTGGGGGCGGCGGTGCGGAGGACGGTCGTGGCCGAGTACGAGCAGGCAGCGGCGATGGCCGGGGTTGCGGTCGAAGGCGTGAATCTCGATCCCCTCCTCGCCCTCGTCGGGCTGCGGCGCGACGTGCCCGAGGCGCGAGCGCACGTCATGCTCGGCGATGTCGCGTTCTGCCTGGCCGCCTTCCGCGAGGGCGCTCTCGTTGCCCTCCGCCACCGTCGGCGCGACCGCAGCGAGGGCGAGTCCGGGCGGCTGCTCGCGGAGGCGGAGCGCACGATGGGGGACGGGCCCTTGGGCCGCGTTCGGCTCGCCGTCTCCGGCCCCGGAGCGGCTGCCCTGCGCCGGGAGCTGGGGGAGGTGGAGCGCGGCTCCGACGGGGCGTGGGAGTGGCCGGAGGCGGCAGAAGCGTCCTGGCTTTCCGGGGTGCTGGCGTGAGGGCTCAGCCGGATTTCTCGACCTCACCCCGGCCGCAGCGCCCCGCGGGCTGGGAGGTCGCGGCCGCGACGCTGGCCGCCCTCCTCCTCGCGATCGCCGCCCACGGAGCCTGGCGGGCGCGGGCGGAGGCGGGAGAGGTGAAGGCCCGCCTCGCCGAGGTGCGCCGCGAGATCGACTCCGCGCAGTCCCGCCTGCGGGGCCTCGGGGCGCGCACCGCGGCGACGGAGGAGATGTTCGCGCTCGCGGCCGTCGCGTCCGAGGCGCCGCCGGGGCAGGTGGTGGCCGACGTCGCCGCCGCTCTGCCCGGCGACGTCCGGCTCGAGCGGCTCTCGATCGCCTACGGCCGGACGGTCTCGCTCGAGGTCGATGTCGTGGCCCGAGGTCCCGAGGCTTGGGACGGGTTTCTGGAACGGCTGGAGCGCGAGCCCTCCCTGCAGGAGGTCACATCGGGCCCCGAGACCCGGGAAGGCGAGGTGAGGACGACCGTGCGGGCTCGGTACGTGGGGGGAGGACGATGATGCTCCGGTGGCTCGCGATCGTGCTCCTCGCCCTCGCCGGCGTCGTTCAGGCCGGCCTCACCGCTCCCGCCGCGCGGGAGCGAGACGCGGCGCGGGCCGGGTTCGCTCGGGCCCGGGAGGAGCGCGAGCGGTTGCGGTTGCGTGGGGCGGAGCTCGAACGCCGCGCGGCAACGCATCCCTCCGCGTCGGAGGCGGCCGACGGCGCCGCCGCCGCCCGGAAGCTGCGGCGGTCGTTGCTGCGGGCGGCGGAGGGGGTGCCGGTGAGGGGGGTGCACATCGCGGTGACCGGCGCCGAGAAGCCTCCCCGCGCCGCGCACGGCCAGGTCAGCGCCGAAGGCCGCTTCCGGGACCTCCTCCTGCTCGCGGAGCGGCTGGGGCAAGACCCGGCTGGCTTCGTGCTCGCACGGGTCAGCTTGGCGCGGAGCCGGGATGGCGCGCGCCTGGAGGCGGAGGGCTTCACCCTGCGGGAGGGATGGTGAGGATACGGCTCCTCCTGATCGGCCTCGCGGCGATGGGGGCCGTCTTCGCCTCCGTCCGGGGCGCGGTGCGTCCGGCGGACCCGCACCCCGGTCCCTCCGCCCTCGAGCCCGTGGCGCCCTCACCGGCCGCCCGCGAAGCGGGCTCCAGCGTCGACCTCGGCGCGGTTCGCGACGTCTTCCGCTACGCGGACGAGGGCCCGAGGCCCACGACCGCGGGCGGCCTGTCCGCCGCCCGGCGTGCGCCGGGCCCGGCCGGCGAGGCGGCGGCACCGCCGAGAGTCCGCCTCGTGGGCATCGTGTGGCGCGGAGGGACGGCCCTGGCCGCGCTGGCCATCGACGGGGAGCTCGTGCTTCTCGCCGCTGGGGAGTCCGCATCCGGCCATGCCGTCCTCGCTGTCGGGGCGGACGCGGTACGCCTTCGCAGGCCGGACGGCAGCGAGGAGACCCTGGCCCTTCCTTGACCGCGAGGTCGGCCGCGCTCCCAACCGGCGTACGTTGACGCTCGCGAAAGTCGCGTGCTACGCTTCGGCCCCGTTCCGCGAGAAGGCGGCGGGTGAGTGGCGCGGAGACAGAGATTCGGGCGCCTCGTGCTCCTCGACGAGACCGAGGCGAGCGGCCTCGGCCAGGAGTACAGAGCCGCCCGGCTGGGGCCGAGCGGTCTCGATCGCATCGTCACCGTCCTCAAGCTTAACCCCGAGATCTCGGCTCACCCCGACGCCCACCCGCGCCTCCTCGAGCAGGCCCGCTTCGTTTCCCACCTCCAGAGCGCCAACCTCCTGCGCGTCCTCGGCATCGGAAAGGTGGAGGAGAGCTACTACCTCTCCTACGAGCATCTCGAGGGCCGAAGCGTGCGCGCCATCCTCGACCGGTGCCGCCAGGACGGGTTCCCGTTCGCGGTGGAACACGCGCTTCAGGTCGCCAGCCGTACCGCGGCCGCCCTCGAGTACATCCACGGGCACAAGGACGCATCGGGAAAGGGCCTTTTCCACGGGCTGCTGAGCCCGTCGATGATCCTCATCTCCTATGAGGGGGAGGTGAAGGTGAAGGGGTTGGGCAGCTGGGCCGGCCTGTGTGGCACCTCGCTTGTCGCCTCGGCCGATCGGCGCTATCTCGCGCCGGAGCAGGCCGCGGGCGGCCCCGGCGATGCGCGATCCGACGCCTTCGCCCTCGGAGCCATCCTCTTCGAGGCCCTCACCGGCCAGGCCCCGGACGCCTCCGATCTGGTGGGTCGGCTCCGCTCCGTTCGCCTCGCGACGCCGACGGGAGGCGACGAGGTCCTGCCGCGGCCCCTGGCGGAGATCCTGCGGCGGTCCGTGGCCTCGGACCCGGCGGGGCGCTACCCGGAGATCCACGAGATGCGCCGGGCGATCGACACCGTTCTCTTCTCCGGCGACTTCGCGCCCACCACCTTCAACCTCGCCTTCTTCATGCACACACTGTTCCGAGAGGACATCGAACGCGGGGCGAGGCAGCTCGAGGAGGATCGGCAGGCGGACTATCAGGAGTTCCTGGCGGAGACGGCTCCGCCGCCCGCTCCCACCGGGGTGCCCGATCTCACGGTACCGATCGCGGTTCAGCCCACGGCTCCGCTGCCGGCGGCTACGGAGCCCCTCGAGCCCCCATCCGCCCCGCCCGCCCGGGCCCCCCGACGCTCGGGCGGGGACGCGAGCTCGCCGGGGATCAGGGCGTCGGCCCGGGATGGAGGGGCGAGGACGGCGACGCGGGCGGCAGCGGCCGGGCTCACCCTCCACCGCGCGCCGTCTCGTCTAGGGCGGAGCCGCGGGGTGGCGCTGCTGGCGGGGGTGCTGGGCGCCCTCGCCTCGGGCGGCGCCGCCGGCTATCTCGTCTACCTGCGCTCACCCGCCGCGTCCTCGACGCCGGTGACCACGATCAGCGCACAGGCGGCGGCGGCGCTGGCACGCGTCCGGGAGCTCGAGGCGCGGATTGCCGACCTCGAGCGCGAGAAGGCGGAGGCCGAGGCGCGTGCGGCGGAGCAGGCCCGGCAGACGGTGGAGGCACAGGCTGTCGCCCGTGGACGGCCCGTCGATCCCACCGATCTCCAGCGCGCGCAGGAGGAGGCGCGGCGCCGCGCCCGCATCGAGCAGCTTCGCCGCCAGGAGGAGGAGCTACGGCGACTCGCGGAGGAGAAGCTGGCGCAGGAGCGGCGCCTGGTTGAGGAGAAACGGGCGGAAGAGGAGCGACTCGGGCCCGAGCAGCGAGCGGTAGAGACGGGAAAGCCGGCGCCGTCCCCGGTCGATACCGGTCCCGGAACGAACGCGCCCCCCGGGCCCGCGGCGAGCCCCGTCGAGCCGGGCTCGATCCTCGCCCCCGCGTCTGCGACCACGGCAACCCCCGTTCCGCCCGCCACGGCGCCGACGTCGGAAGCGCCCCCGACGACCGCGCCCGCCCCCGGCTCGCTGGTCGCGCCCGAAGATCCCGACCTCACGCCCCCCGTCCTCGTCTTCCAGCCGCGGCTCGACTTTCCATCGATCGCGTTCCTACGGCGCGCCGAAGGAACGGTCCTCGTGCGCGCCCTCGTGGACGAGACGGGCCGCGTGAGCGAGGTCCGGGTCGTGCGACCTTCGGTGCAGCGGCTTGGGTTCGACGAGGAAGCCGTCGCCCACGCGCGCAAGCGCCGTTACCGCCCCGCGACCAAGAACAGCGTCCCCGTGAAGACCTGGGTCACGATCGAGGTGCGCTTCGTGGTGCCCAAGTAGGCCCGGGGAAAGGAAGGGAGGAGCCTCGCGGCCCCTCCCTTCACCCGACCCGGGCTCCTACGTGGTGTCCCCGCGAGGGGATCAGAAGTCGTGGCCTCCCGGGCCCCGACCCGGCTTCTCCTCCTTCTCCTCCGGGATCTCGGAGACCAGAGCCTCGGTGGTCAGGAGAAGCGACGCGATCGAAGACGCGTTCTGGAGTGCGGTCCGCACGACCTTGGTCGGGTCGATGACACCGGCCTCGACGAGGTTCTCGTACTGGTCGTTGAGGGCGTTGAAGCCGTCGTCGGTCTTCATCTCGCGGACCTTGGAGACCACGACCGCGCCCTCGTACCCCGCGTTCTGGGCGATCTGGCGCAGCGGTTCCTCGAGCGCGCGACGGACGAGCTGCACGCCCACCGCCGTGTCGCCGTCGGCCTTGATGGTATCGATCGCCTTCTGGGCGCGGAGCAGCGCCACGCCGCCGCCGGGGACGATGCCCTCCTCGACCGCGGCCTTGGTCGCGTGCATCGCGTCCTCGACCCGCGCCTTCTTCTCCTTCATCTCGGTCTCGGTCGCGGCCCCGACCTTGATCACCGCCACCCCGCCGACGAGCTTGGCCAGGCGCTCCTGCAGCTTCTCGCGGTCGTAGTCGGAGGTCGTCTCCTCGATCTGGGTGCGGATCTGCTTGACCCGACCCTCGATCGCCTTGGCCGTCCCCGCGCCCTCGATGATCGTGGTGTTCTCCTTGTCGATCACGATCTTCTTGGCCTTGCCGAGGTCGTCGAGCTTGATGCTCTCGAGCTTGATGCCGAGGTCCTCCGTGATGGCCTTGCCACCGGTGAGGGTGGCCATGTCCTCCAGCATGGCCTTGCGGCGGTCGCCGTAGCCCGGGGCCTTGACCGCGGCCGCCTTCAGGGTGCCGCGGAGCTTGTTCACGACGAGGGTGGCGAGGGCCTCGCCCTCCACCTCCTCCGCCACGATCAGCAGGGGCTTGCCTTGCTGGGCGATCTTCTCGAGGACGGGGAGCAGGTCCTTCATGTTCGAGATCTTCTTCTCGAAGATGAGTATGAAGGGATCCTCGAGCACCGCCTCCATCCGCTCGGGGTCGGTGATGAAGTAAGGCGAGAGGTAGCCCCGGTCGAACCGCATGCCCTCCACGACCTCGAGGGAGGTCTCCATCGACTTCGATTCCTCGACCGTGATGACGCCGTCCTTGCCGACCTTCTCCATCGCCTCCGCGATGATGGAGCCGATGGTCTCGTCGGCATTGGCGGAGATGGTGCCGACCTGGGCGATCATCTTGCCCTTGACGGGCTTGGAGAGCTTCTTGAGCTCCTCCACCACGACTTCGACCGCCTTCTCGATCCCGCGCTTGAGCTCCATCGGGTTGCCGCCGGCGGTGACGTTCTTCATGCCCTCGCGCAGCAGGGCCTGTGCGAGAACGGTGGCGGTGGTGGTACCGTCACCGGCCACGTCGGAGGTCTTCGACGCCACCTCACGCACCATGCGGGCGCCGAGGTTCTCCATCGGGTCCTTGAGGTCGACCTCCTTGGCCACGGTGACCCCGTCCTTGGTGATGACGGGGGAGCCGTACTTCTTGTCCAGGACGACATTGCGCCCCTTGGGGCCCAGGGTGACCCTGACCGCGTCGGCCAGGGCGTTCACGCCGCGGAGGACGGCGGCCCGCGCGTCCTCGCGATAGATGATGTCTTTGGCCATTGTCCTTGTCTCTCCTTATCCGAGTATGCCGAGGATCTCGTCCTCTTTCAGGATGAGGTACTCCTCGCCGTCGATCTTAACTTCGGTCCCCGACCACTTGCCGATCAGGACCTTGTCCCCGGCTTTCAGCGTCAGCGGGACCCGCTGGCCGTTGTCGAGGATGCGGCCGGAGCCGACGGCCCTCACCTCGGCCTGCATGGGTTTCTCCTTCGCGGTGTCGGGGACGATGATGCCGCCGACCTTCTGCTCGGGCTCCTCGATCCTCCGCACCAGGACCCGGTCGCGGAGGGGCTTGACGTTTGGCATGGGTTTTCCTCCCTTGGAAGATGCGGTGGCGGCCCGGGCCGGGCGGGGATTCTCTCCCCGCCGGGCCGGGCGCGACCCGGCCGATCGGGCGGCCCTCGCCGCTCGCGTCCGAGCTCTCACTTGCCGACCGAGATCGAGATCTGCTTCGGCTTGGCCTCCTCCCTCTGGGGGAGGGTCACCCGAAGCACGCCGTCGCTGTACTCGGCCTTGATCTTCTCGGTGTCGACCACGTTCGGCAGTGTGAACGAGCGGGTGAAGCTGCCGTAGGCCCGCTCCACCCGGTGGTACTGCTCGCGCTTGACCTCCGAGTCGACCTTCCGCTCGCCGCGGAGGGTCAGCACGTTGTTCTCGACCCGCACGTCGACGTCCTTGGGGTCGATGCCGGGCAGCTCCGCCTTGAGGACGATGTTCCCCTCATGCTCGTAGATGTCCACCGCCGGCGCCCAGTTTCCGCCAAGCGCCCAGTCCTCTTCCCCTCCCGTGCGCACACGGAACGCCTCATCGAAGATCCGGTTCATCCGGTCCTGGATTGAGACCAGGTCACGGAACGGCTCCCATCGAACGATCGCCATTTTCATATCCTCACTCAAGATGTGACTTGCATCAGTTCTTGACCGTGTACTCCGCATCGACGACGTCGCCCCCCGCCTGGCCGCCGCCAGGGGCCGCCCCCGGGGCCGGGGCCCCGCCGGAGGCTCCGGCGGACGGCCCGCCGCCCTGCCGGTAGAGCTCCTCCGCGAGGCGGTGGCTCGCTTTCGTCAGCTTCTCCATGGAGGCCTTGATTGCGGCCGAGTCCTCGCCCTCGAGCGACTTCCGAACCTCGGCGATGGCCTCCTCGATGGTCCGCGCTTCCGCCTCGCCCAGCTTGCCCTTGTTCTCGTTGAGCAGCTTCTCCATGCTGTAGGCCAGGTTGTCGGCCTGGTTGCGCAAGTCGACGAGCTCGCGCTTGCTCTTGTCCTCCTCGGCGTGGGAGTGGGCCTGCTTCACCATCCGCTCGACCTCGTCCTTGGCGAGGCCGGAGGAGGCGGTGATGGTGATGGCCTGGGACTTGCCCGTGGCCCGGTCGTTCGCGGAGACGTTGAGTATCCCGTTGGCGTCGATGTCGAAGGTCACCTCGATCTGCGGGATCCCCCGCGGGGCGGGCGGGATGCCCACGAGGTGGAACTTGCCGAGCGTGCGGTTGTCGGCCGCCATCGGCCGCTCGCCCTGCAGGACGTGGATCTCCACCGAAGTCTGGCTGTCGGCCGCGGTCGAGAAGACCTCGGCCTTCTTGATCGGGATCGTCGTGTTGCGCTCGATGAGGGTGGTCATCACCCCGCCGAGGGTCTCCACACCCAGCGACAGGGGAGTGACGTCGAGGAGAAGCACGTCCTTGACCTCACCGGCGAGGATCCCGGCCTGGATCGCGGCGCCCACCGCCACCACCTCGTCCGGGTTCACCCCCTTGTGAGGCTCCTTCCCGAAGAACTCCTTGACCAGCTGCTGGATCTTCGGCATCCGCGTCATGCCCCCCACCAGCACCACCTCGTCGATGTCCTTGCCCTCCAGCCCCGCGTCCTGGAGACACTGCCTCACCGGCCCCATCGACCGCAAGAGCAGCTCCTCCGTCAGCTGCTCCAGCTTCGCCCGCCCGAGCTTCAGCGACAGATGCTTCGGCCCCGAGGCGTCCGCGGTGATGAAGGGAAGGTTCACCTCCGTCTCCATCGTCGTCGAAAGCTCGCACTTGGCCTTCTCCGCCGCCTCCTTCAGCCGCTGCAGCGCCATCTTGTCCTTGGATAGGTCAATCCCCTGGTCCCGCTTGAACTCAGAGACGATCCACTCGATCACCCTCTGGTCGAGGTTGTCCCCCCCCAGGTGAGTGTCCCCGTTAGTGGCCTTGACCTCCACCACCCCTTCCCCCACCTCCAGAATCGAGATGTCGAAGGTCCCACCCCCAAAGTCGTAAACCGCGATCGTCTCGTCCTTCTTCTTGTCCAGCCCATAGGCCAACGCCGCCGCCGTGGGCTCGTTGACGATCCTCAAGACCTCCATCCCCGCGATCTGTCCCGCGTCCTTCGTCGCCTGGCGCTGAGAGTCGTTGAAATAAGCCGGGACCGTGATCACCGCCTTCTTGACCTTCTCCCCCAGATGCTGCTCCGCCGCGTCCTTGAGCTTCTGCAGCACCATCGCCGAGATCTCGGGGGGCGAATAGAGCTTGCCCTCCACCGAAACCCGCGCGTCCCCGTTCTGTGCCTCCACCACCTTGTAGGGGACCATCTTCTGCTCCTCGCTCACCTCGGAGTACTTCCGTCCCATGAAGCGCTTGATCGAGAAAACAGTGTTCTCGGGGTTGGTCACCGCCTGGCGCTTGGCCACCTGCCCCACGAGCCTCTCCCCGTTCTTCGCAAACGCCACCACCGAAGGCGTCGTCCGCCCACCCTCGGCATTGGGGATCACCACAGGGTCGCCCGCTTCCAAAACGGCCACGACCGAGTTCGTCGTCCCAAGGTCGATGCCGATCACCTTGCTCATACGTGCTCCCCCATTGACAGAGACCCGCTCCCGACCCCTTCACCTATAAGGGTTGAGCGCCTCGATGTCAATTCTTTTGCGCGCTTTCGTCTATCCTGCTCCACTGCAAGACGTTGGTGGGTCACCGGTCCAGGGGGAAGCGGTAGACGGTCGTCTGGCGGTAGACCTCTCCCAACCGGAGCACGACGCTGGGGAAGCCCGGCTTGTTCGGCGAGTCGGGGAAGTGCTGGGCCTCGAGACAGAGTCCGCTCCGCCTGACGTGAGGATTGCCGGACTTGCCGCGAGTCGTGCCGTCAAGGAAGTTGCCGGTGTAGAACTGCAGGCCAGGCTCGGTCGTGAGCACCTCGAGGACGCGGCCACCCTTCGGCTCCCGGACCCGGGCCGCGAGGCGAATGGTCCCCACCTCGCCGCGCAGAACGAAGTTGTGGTCGTAACCTTTCCCCAACCCGATCTGCTCGTCGGGGTCGTCGATGCGCACCCCGATCGCCACCGGCCTCCGGAGGTCGAGAGGCGTCCCTTCGACCCGACGCTCCTCCCCCGT
>Ga0209002_10004300_pt1 | contig 11244 bp, 8 predicted proteins | sample Rifsed16ft2_FD_184010 | JGI IMG/M metagenome (GOLD analysis project Ga0209002, IMG submission 184010) | Soil microbial communities from Rifle, Colorado, USA - sediment 16ft 2 (version 2) | ecosystem: Environmental > Terrestrial > Deep subsurface > Rock core/Sediment | place: Rifle, Colorado...
GGCCGCGAACGGCCGGGCCGGCACCGCCCGGTAGACTCGCCTTCCCGATGGACGGCGCCGCGATCCGCGAGACGTTCCTGCGCTTCTTCGAGGAGCGCGAGCATCGCCGCGTCCCCTCGTCCTCGTTGATCCCACCGCCCGAGTCGGGCCTCCTGCTCACCAACGCCGGCATGAACCAGTTCATCCCCTACTTCCTGGGCCACGCGCGGGCGCCGTTCCCGCGCGCCGTCACGGCGCAGAAGGTCTTCCGGGCGCTGGACATCGAGAACGTCGGTCATACGGACCGGCACCTCACGTTCTTCGAGATGCTGGGCAACTTCTCGTTCGGCGACTACTTCAAGGCCGAGTCGTGCGCCTGGGGGCTCGAGCTCGTGACCGAGGGCTTCGGCGTGGATCCGGAGCGCATCTGGGTCACCGTCTACGAGACCGACGACGAGACGATCGGCATCTGGCAGGACATCGGCGTACCGCCCGAGCGCATCGTCCGTCGGGGCAAGGCCGACAACTACTGGTGGACGCACGCGGCGGGACCCGCGGGGCCGTGTTCCGAGATCTTCGTCGACCGCGGCGAGCGCTACGGCGCGCCGGGCGGCCCCGACGTCGACGAGGACCGCCACATGGAGATCTGGAACCACGTCTTCATGCAGGACGAGGTCGATGAACAAGAGACGATCCTGCGCGAGCTCCCGGCCAAGAACATCGACACGGGAGCGAGCGTCGAGCGCGTCGCGACGGTGCTCCAGCGCGTCGACAACGTGTTCGAGACAGACCTGCTCCGCCCGCTGCTCGAGGTGGCCGAGTCGCTGTCGGGCAAGACCCACGGCCGGGATGAGCGGGCGGACGTCTCGCTGAAGGTGATCGCCGAGCACGGCCGCGCGACGGCGTTCCTGATCGCCGACGGTGTGCAACCGTCCAACGAGGGGCGCGGCTACGTCCTGCGCCGGATGCTCCGTCGGGTGGTCAGTCACGCGCGTCGCCTGGGGATCCAGGGCGACGTGATGCCGGCGGTCGTGGCGAGCACCGTCGAGCGCTTCGGCGAGGCCTACCCGGAGCTCGTGGAGAACCGGGCCTACATCGAGCAGGTCGCGACCTCCGAGGAGGAGCGGTTCGCGGCCACGCTCCGGCAGGGGATGACGCTGTTCGAAGGCGAGGCGGAGAAGGTCAGGTCAACGACGCTCGAGGTCCATCCCGAGCTTCCTCCGGGGAAGGTTCTTTCCGGCGACGTGGTGTTCAAGCTTCACGACACGTTCGGGTTCCCCAAGGAGCTGACCCGTGAGCTGGCCGAGGACGTCGGCCTCGAGGTCGACGAAGAGGGTTTCGACGTCCTCATGGCCGAGCAGCGCGAACGCGCGAAGAAGGCCGCGAAGAAGGGCCGAGCGCAGGATGAGCTCGCAGCTGTGGCCGCGGAGGCGGGCCGTACCGAGTTCGTGGGATATCGCGAGCTCGAGACGGACGCCCGGCTCGTCGCGCTTCTCGCCGACGGCGGCCGCACCGCCGTTGCAGGCGAGGGACAGGAGGTCCGCTTCGTGCTCTCGCGGACGCCGTTCTATGCGGAGTCCGGCGGACAGGTCGGCGACCAGGGTCTGCTCCGTGCGCCGGTGGGAACGATCCGGATCACCGACACGCAGTTGGGCCCCGGCGATGTGATCGTCCACTCCGGCTTCGTCGAGGCCGGCGAGATCCGCGAGGGCGAAGATGTCCACGGCAGCGTCGACCACGAGCGGCGCGAGGCCACGGCGCGCGCGCACACCTCGACGCACATCGTCCACTGGACGCTGAGACACATCTTGGGCGAGCACGCGCGCCAGGCCGGCTCGCTCGTGGCGCCCGGCCACCTCCGCTTCGACTTCCCGCACCACTCCGCCGTGCCGCTCGACGTGCTCGAACAGGCCGAGGAGCTCGCGAACGCCCGCACGGCCGAGGACGGTCAGGTCACGATCTACGAGACCACGATGGAGGAGGCCAAGAACCAGGGCGCGATCGCGCTCTTCGGCGAGAAGTACGGGGACTTCGTCCGAGTGGTGGAGGTCGGCGACTACTCCGTCGAGCTGTGCGGTGGCACCCATGTGCACCACACGGGGAACATCGGGCTCATCCGGATCCTGCACGAAGGCTCGATAGGTGCCGGGATGCGGCGCGTCGAGGCAGTCGTGGGCCCCGAGGCCCTCCGCGAGATCAACGCGGAGCGCGAGTGGCTGCGCGCCGTCGCCGCCGAGCTCGGCACGGACCCCAGGGGCGCCGTCGAGCGGGCCCGCCAGCTCCTGGAGCGCGTGAAGCGACTGGAGAGTGAACAGGGCAAGAAGGACAAGGAGCAGCAGCGTGAGCTCGGCGCGCAGATCGCGGCCGAGGCCGTCGACGTCGAGGGCGTCCGCCTCGTCGTCCGGGCCCAGGACCTGGGCGCCGACGCGCTAAGGGCGCTCGCGCAGGACGTGGCCAACAGGCTGGAGGGCGACCGCGGAGCCGCCGTCGTCCTCGCCACGGGCCAGGACGGGAAGGCGCTCCTGGTCGCGGCGTGCTCGAGGAACCTAGTGGACCGCGGGATCACCGCGCCCGAGCTGCTCAAGCCGGCCGCCGAGCTCGTAGGCGGCGGCGCGGGCGGCAAGCCCGGGCTGGCGTTCTCGGGCGGGCCCAGGGGAGACGCGCACCTGGAGGCTCTGAAGGCGATCGAGCCGCGGCTGCGGGAGCTCCTCCTCGCCGGTGGCTGAGCCGGGGCGGGTCCTGGGGCTAGACCTCGGCGACGCTCGCATCGGCGTCGCGATCTCCGATCCGCAGCGGCGGCTCGCCGTTCCGCTCGGCACGGTCCGCACGGGGGCGCCCGCCGACGTGAAGGCGATCGCCGAGCTCGCCCGCGAGAACGGGGCGGAACTCGTCGTGGTCGGCCACCCGCTCCTGATGTCGGGGCGGGCGGGGGAGCGCGCCCACCTGGCCGAACGCTTCGCCGAGGCCCTGGGCGCCGTCCTGGGTCTCCCGGTCGTGCTCCAAGACGAACGGTTGTCCTCGGCCGAGGCCGATCGCGCGCTCCGAGGGGCCGGTCGCTCGGGCCACGAGCGGCGCCGCGAGGTGGACCGCTCGGCCGCGACCGTGATCCTGCAGGCCTGGCTCGACGCCCATCCCGCCTGAGCCCTCCCGGTATGCTGCCGGGCCGATGCAGGACGTCGAGTCCCCACAGGACCTCGTGCCGATGCGGCGAGGGCACCGCGCCCGTCGGGGCGTGAACCGGGGTCTTCTCATCGGCCTCGTCGTGGTCCTTCTGATCGCCGGACTCGCCTTCGCCGGGCTGCGGTACTACGACTGGTGTCAGGAGGCCTCGGGGGCGCGCACGCCACTGACGTTCGAGGTCGCCGAGGGCGCGAGCGGTGGGCAGATCGTCGACGCGCTCCACGAGCAGGGTGTGGTCCGGTGCGGCATGGTGAGCAAGTGGCTCCTTCGCCGCAGCGGCCTCGAGTCGGAGTTCCGCGCCGGATCCTTCGAGATCACGACGAACATGACCCCCGACGAGGCCTTCGAGATCCTCACGACGCCCCCCGAGCCCGTCCCGACCGTTCGCCTGACGGTCCCCGAGGGGTTCCGGGTGGCGCAGACTGCCGAGCGGGTTCAGGAGGACCTGGGGGTCCCGGCGACGGAGTTCCTGAAGGCCGCCGCGCGCGAGGACTGGTCCCTCCCGCCCTATCTGCCGTCGGACGCCACCACCCTCGAGGGGTACCTGTTCCCAGAGACCTACCAGTTCATCGAGGGCAGGACGAAGGCCGACGACGTGATCCAGCGGATGCTCGACCAGTTCGCGCTGGAGTCGGAGACGCTGCCTTGGGCCAACGCTGAGGAGCTCGGCCTGACGCCCTACGAGGTGGTGATCGTCGCCTCGATGATCGAGGAGGAGGCCAAGCTCGAGCAGGAGCGCGCCGTGATCGCCGGGGTGATCTACAACCGCCTGCGCGAGGGGATGGTGCTCGGGATCGACGCGACCCTCCTGTACGACGACCCCACGCCCGACGGCCAGCTGTCGTTCTCCGACCTCGAGTTCGACAGCCCCTACAACACGCGGATCAACGCGGGGCTCCCGCCCACCCCGATCGCCAGCCCCGGACGCGCCTCGCTCGAGGCGGCGCTCAGCCCGGCGAACACCGAGTTCTTCTACTACGTGCTCTGCGGCGCGGACGGGCGTCACGAGTTCGGCGTCACGCTGGCCGACCACGAGTCCAACCGCGTCAAGTGCGATGAGTGAGGCGCCGAACCGTCGCCCCGCCATACGCGGTTCGACGCGTGTCGTGGGGGTGATCGGCTGGCCGGTCGAACACAGCCTGTCGCCCGCGATCCACAACGCCGCGTTCGACGCCCTGGAGATGGATTGGACCTACGTCCCGCTGCCGGTTCCGCCCGGCCACGTGGGCGAGGCGATCGCCGGCCTGCGCGCCCTCGGCCTGGCGGGCGCCAACGTGACGATGCCCCACAAGACCGAATGCGCCGAGCTCCTTCAGGACCTGTCCGAGGACGCCCGCCGGCTGCGCGCCGTGAACACGATCGTCGTCGGGTCCGGCTCGACCTCGGGACACAACACGGACGGCCCCGGCTTCGAGCGGTTCCTGCGTGAGGATGCCGGGTTCGATCCGTCCGGGCGCGAGGCGCTGCTGTTCGGCGCCGGGGGGGCGGCGCGGGCGTGCGCCCTCGCTCTCGCGCGCTCGGGGCTGGCGTTGCTCTCGGTCGCGGTTCGGGATCCCTCGCGCGCCGATCCGCTCCTGGAGGCGATCGACGGACTGCCTACTGCGGTCACCGTCGTCGCGTTCGAGGAGGCCGATAGGACCGAGCCGGAGCTGATCGTCAACGCCACGCCGCTGGGCGTCCACGGCGAGGCGCTCCCGCTTCCGCGGCTGAGGCCCGGGGTGGCGGTGGTGGATCTGCTCTACCGGCCTGCCGAGACGCCCCTGCTGCGCTCGGCCAAAGACGCGGGCGCGCTCGCGTTCGGCGGGCTGGGTCTCCTGCTGCACCAGGCGGCGCTGTCGTTCGAGCTGTGGACCGGTCGCGCGGCGCCGCTGCCCGTCATGTCGGCCGCGGCGCTCGGGGCCCTGGCGGACCGAGGACCTTCGGCGGAGGGATAGGGACCGAACGGTCCCGGGGCAGGCCGCTCGGCCGCTGCCTCAAGCACGCAACGGTGGCTCCCGATGGTTCTCATGGAGCCCATCTGCATGGAAGACTTCAACGGCCTCGCGGCTTCGCTCGCGGCCGGCGTCAGCGACGTCCGGGGCTGCCTGATCCTTTCCCTCGACGGGCTCGTCCTCGGCTCTCACCCCGACGACGGGGAGGCGCAGGTCAAGCCGTCATGGGTGCGGTTCGCGGCCCTGGGCGATCCCGAGCGGGGCTTCGCGCAGTTCGGCACCGAGACCTGGTGCTACGTCCGCCGAGGACCCTACGCGGCGTTCGCGGTGGTCGGCCTGGGGGCTCGTCCGGGCCTGGTCATCGACCACATGGAGCAGGTCCTGTTGGCCGCGGAGGAGACCCGGAACAGCCGCCAAGGCGTTCGGGCCGAGCCCGCGGCGCAGGCCCCCGCGCCGGCCCCGAGCGGCAAGCCGAGGACCACGCTGCACCCCGAGCGACAGCTCGAGGAGCCCGTCGTGATCACGGCCGACGTCACCCAGGCGGCCCAGGCTCCGGCTGCGCAGGCGTCGGCGGGATCGACGATCCCCTCGGGACCACCGGCTGCCGGCGCCGAGCCCGCAACCCTCGCGAACGCCGAGCCGGAGGCGCCGCCGGAGGCGACCGGCGATGACCGGCGGGCCGGTGACGGCGACGAGGAGATCGACAGGTTCTCCCTGGAGAGAGAGTTCGGGCAGCTGCTTCAGGACGGTGAGGACGGTGCCGATGGTTAGCCGACCCGGGACCGAAGGGTGTAGCTCCATATGGTGACAGCGCAGCGGAAGCCTAAGCAGCTCGGGCAGATCCTGCTCGAACAGGGATTGATCGACAATGAGCAGCTGGAGCGCGCCCTCGAGGAGCATCGCAACACTCCCAAGTCGCTCGGCCGCGTGCTGATCGACCTCGGATACATCCGCGAGCGCGACCTGGTTCGGGCGCTGGCGGAGCAGGTGGGCCTGGAGTTCGTCGACCTCACCGAGTACCGGATCGACGCCGCCGCGGCGGCACTGCTGCCCGAGGCCCTGTCGCGGCGCTACCGCGCGATACCGATCGGCGAGGAGGACGGCAAGCTCCTCGTGGCGATGTCGGACCCGGCCAACGTCTACGCGCTGGACGACATCCGCACGATCACCGGCCGCGATGTCAGTCCGGTGGTCGCGACCGCGAACGACGTCGAGCAAGCGATCATCAAGTTCTCTGGGATGGGGGACCAGGTCGAGGCCCTGGCGTCGGAGGCGGCCGACGCCCTGGACCAGGACGTGGATCTCGGCGACATGGAGGCGGCGATCGAGGAAGCCCCGATCGTCAAGCTGGTGCAGGCGATCATGACCCAGGCCGCCTCGGACCGCGCCTCGGACGTTCACATCGAGCCCACCGAGAAGGACGTGCGGATCCGCTTCCGAGTGGACGGCGTGCTCCACGAGGTCATGCACTCGCCCAAGAGCATCCAGAACGGGCTCATCAGCCGCCTGAAGGTCATGGCGGACCTGAACATCGCCGAGAAGCGCGTGCCACAGGACGGGCGCATGTCGATACGGGTCAACGCCCGCACCCTGGACCTGCGTCTGGCCACGCTGCCCACCGTCCACGGCGAGAAGGTGGTCATCCGCATCCTGGACAAGAGCAACGCGATGCTCCAGCTGTCCGAGCTCGGGTTCCAGCAGGACTCGTTCCTGTCGTACCAGCGGTCCTTCAAGAAGCCGTACGGCGCGATCCTGGTCACCGGCCCGACGGGCTCGGGCAAGTCGACGACGCTGTACGCGACGTTGAACATCGTGAACAGCGTGGACCGGCACATCGTCACCGTCGAGGACCCTGTCGAGTATCGGCTCCCCGGCGTCAACCAGATCCAGGTGAACCCCAAGGCGGGGCTCACCTTCTCCTCGGCGCTGCGCTCGATCCTGCGCGCTGACCCGGACATCATCCTCATCGGTGAGATCCGCGACCGCGAGACCGCGATGATCGCGGTCGAGTCGGCCCTGACGGGCCACCTCGTGCTGTCGTCGCTGCACACGAACGACGCGCCGAGCGCCATCACGCGGCTCATCGAGATGGAGGTGGAGACCTTCCTAGTCGCCTCGGCGATCGACTGCGTGGTGGCCCAGCGCCTGGGCCGCAAGCTCTGCGAGAAGTGCAAGCAGGCCTACAAGCCGGAGCCCGCGGAGCTGCTCGAGGCCGGGTATCCGGAGTCGGTGATCCCCGAGGTGACCGAGCTGTACCGCCCCGCCGGCTGCGGCGCATGCGCGAACACCGGCTACCGGGGCAGGGTTGGGCTGTACGAGGTCATGCCCGTGTCCGAGGAGATCGAACGACTGACCGTCGAGCGCGCGTCCTCGGACGCGATCAAGCAGGTGGCCATCGAGCAAGGGATGAAGCTGCTGCGTGACGACGGCCTGGAGAAGGCTCGTCAAGGTCAGACGTCCATCGAAGAGATCGCGAGGGTGGTGAAGTGAGTTGAGCATGCCGTCAGACGATCAGGAGATCCAGATCCCGGTTCCCGAGCTGCTCGAGGTCATGCTCGAGCGCGGGGCTTCGGACCTGCACCTCACGGTTGGGGCGCCCCCGACGGTGCGCCTGCACGGGGACCTCATCCGGCTGGAGGAGTACCCGGTGCTGGAGAGCCGCGGGCTGCAGGGGATGATCTACGCGATCCTCCCGCAGAAGATGCGCGAGCGCCTGGAGCAGGAGCTCGAGCTCGACATGTCGTACTCGCTCCCGGGACGGGCCCGGTTCCGAGTGAACGTGTACTACCAGCGCGACTCGCTCGGCGCCGCGTTCCGGCTGATCCCGTTCGAGATCAAGAGCGTCGAGTCGCTCGAGCTCCCCGGCATCGTCGCGGACCTCGCGCGGTATCCCCGCGGGTTCGTCGTCGTGACGGGCCCGACGGGTTCGGGCAAGTCGACGACGCTGGCGGGGATGGTCGACATCGTGAACCGCGAGCGTCAGGCGCACATCATGACCGTCGAAGACCCTATCGAGTTCCTCCACAAGCACCAGAGCTGCGTCGTGAACCAGCGAGAGGTGGGTGCGGACACGCACTCGTTCTCCCAGGCGCTCAAGCACGTGCTTCGCCAGGACCCGGACGTGATCCTCGTCGGGGAGATGCGGGACCTCGAGACGATCTCGACCGCGATCACCGCTGCCGAGACAGGGCACCTGGTCTTCGCCACCCTGCACACGCAGGATGCGCCGCAGACGATCGACCGGATCATCGACGTGTTCCCTCCCCACCAGCAGCAGCAGGTGCGTGTGCAGCTGGCCACGACGCTCCAGGGGGTCGTGACGCAGCAACTGCTGCAGACGGCAGACGGTCACGGCCGCGCCGTCGCTGTCGAGGTGCTCGTGTGCACCCCCGCGGTCCGCAACCTGATCCGCGAGGGCAAGGTGCACCAGATCTACTCGATCATGCAGGCCGGCGGGCGGTTCGGGATGCAGACGATGGACCAGGCCCTGGCTAACCTCGTGAAGTCCGGCAAGATAAGCCAGCAGCTGGCGTACGAGCGCTGCCACGACCCCGAAGAGCTCAACCGTCTCGTCGGTGGTGGTGGCGCGAGCTTCGACGCCGGCTACGGGGCCGCGGCGTCGGCCGGGATCTCGCTCGGCAACTACTGATGAGGACCGGAAGGGCCGGCTAGATGTCCAACACCTACGACTACAAGGTCCGGGACCGGACGGGCAACGTCGTCACCGGGCAGCTGGTGGGGGACAACGAGACCCTCGTCCTGCAGAAGCTACGCGAGATGGGGATGACCCCCGTCGAGGTCAAGAAGGCCGGCGGGGGCCTGCGGTTCGAGATCAAGCTGCGCCCCGGAAGGGTCAAGCAGAAGCAGATCGCGGTCTTCTGCCGTCAGTTCGCCACCATGGTGAACTCGGGCCTGCCGATCCTGCGCGCATTGGCGATCCTAGGTGACCAGACTGAGTCCAAGGAGTTGGCTAAGGTCCTCGTGGAGACACGGCTGGACATCGAGGGCGGTTCCTCCCTGTCGGCCGCGATGGCCAAGCACCCCAAGGCCTTCAACAACCTGTTCATCTCGATGGTCAAGGCCGGGGAGACCGGCGGTGTGCTGGACGATGTCCTGCTGAACCTGGCCGATGAGATCGAGAAGGACGTCGAGCTCAAACGCCAGATCAAGTCGGCGATGACCTACCCGATCGTGGTCGTATGCCTCGTCGTCCTGATCATGACGGCGATGCTCCTGTTCGTCGTGCCCCAGTTCGAGGCGATCTACTCGAGCCTCGGTGGCGAGCTGCCCCTGCCGACGCAGTTGCTCATGACTGCTTCAGATATCTTCAAATCGTACTGGTACATGATGGTGCTCGGTCTGTTCGCCGTCCGGTTCCTCCTCAAGCGCTACAAGAAGACCGAGAAGGGTCGGGCCAGGGTCGATGGCCTGAAGATCAGGGTCCCGGTCTTCGGACCCCTGTTCCATAAGGTCGCGCTCGCCCGGTTCTCGGCGACGCTGGGGATGCTGCTGCGTGCCGGCGTGCCGATCCTCCAGGCACTGGACAACGTGAAGGACACCGTTAACAACAAGGTGATCTCGATCGCGGTCGAGGACGTGAAGAACAGCGTGCGCGAGGGGGAGTCGATCGCGAAACCCCTAGGCAAGCACAAGGTGTTCCCGCCGATGATCGTACAGATGATGGCCGTCGGCGAGGAGACCGGCGCCGTGGACACCATGCTCTCCAAGGTCTCCGAGTTCTACAACAACGAGGTCACGGCGACGGTCGATGCCCTAACGTCACTGATCGAGCCCCTGCTGATCGCGTTCATCGGTGGTGCCGTTGGGGCGGCGGTCATCGCGCTCTACATGCCGATGTTCAACGTCATCAACATCATCAAGTAGCGGTCCGGGGCATCGTGGGGGCGAGCCTGCGGGCTCGACTCGCCGTGCTCGGCTCCCTAGCGAGGTAACTACTTCGTCCGGGTCATTTCCTCGGGATCCTCCACCTCTAGGTCAAGGAGTGTGTGCGACCGACCGAAACCTGTCCGTAGATGCACACCATCGGGGTGTGCAGACTGCAGAAGGGGAGGTGACTCCATGCTTCAGCGTTTCTGGCAGCGTCGGGACGACGACGAGGGCTTCACCCTCATCGAGCTGATGGTGGTCGTTCTGATCATCGGCATCCTGATCGCCATCGCTCTCCCGACCTTCCTCGGCGCAAGGGCGCGGGCCCAGGACCGGGCCGCGCAGTCGAGTCTCCGCAACGCACTCGTCGCCGCGAAGACGATCTACACGGACGACAGTGACTACGCGACGGCCGATGCCGCTGGCCTGGCCACGGTGGAGCCTTCGCTCACCTACACTGCTCCGGCCGTGGATTCCACTGGTCCCACGGAGGTCAGTGTTCAGGCGGGCGCCCTGGCGGGCGACCAGGATTGGGCTGCGGCTGCCATGTCCGAGTCTGGCACGTGCTTCTGGATCTACGACGTGGCAACGGGACCGGGCACTTCGTTCGGTACCGGCGCCGCCGCCACCTGCGGTGGCGAAGACGCCGACGCCGCTGCGGGTGCCTCCTGGTAGGTAGGCACCTGTGTGATCAGAAGGGGCGGCCTTCGGGCCGCCCCTTCCGCGTTCCCGCCTTCAAGCGGCCGAACGCGACCTCCGGGTCGGCTCGTTCGCTGGCTTCTACGCATCGACACGATCGGCTCACGGTGGCAAGCCCGTGGGTCGCCGCGTCCCCTAAAGGGCGGAGGTCATCCGACCGATGGTTCTCAGAGGTGGAACGAGCCTGTCTATGACGCTGAACCGGAGCCTGTTCGTGCGTATCCACGCTCGGCTGCACGACGACGAGCGTGGCTTCGGCCTGGTCGAGACGGTGATCGCGGTGGGGGTGATCTTCGCCTCGTTGGTAACGCTCGCGTTCTCCGCGACGGTCGGGTTCGGGTACCAGGACCTGGCGCGTCAGCGCCAGGCAGCCACGGGCCTGGCGAACCAGGTCATGGAGGAGATCCGCGGTCTGGCCTACACCAAGATCCAGTCCGGGCTGCTATCCACCGACGTGACGACGGACGATCCGAACATCGTGAGCTGCTCGGGCACGTACCGGTTCCTGTCCTGCACGGCGGACGCGAGCGAGCCAGGATCCGGCGAGGCGATCGTGAGCTCACCCGGC
>Ga0209002_10004309_pt1 | contig 11233 bp, 20 predicted proteins | sample Rifsed16ft2_FD_184010 | JGI IMG/M metagenome (GOLD analysis project Ga0209002, IMG submission 184010) | Soil microbial communities from Rifle, Colorado, USA - sediment 16ft 2 (version 2) | ecosystem: Environmental > Terrestrial > Deep subsurface > Rock core/Sediment | place: Rifle, Colorado...
CTCCGGCCGGGCCCGCAGGACCCGGAAGAAGTTGACCAGGTCTCCGTTGATGTCGTTGTAGACCTCGAACTCGGAGGGATCCTTCTCGAGCAGCACGGCGCCCCCTCCCCCGAACAACTCGACATAGGAGTGGTGCTTGGGCAGGAGCGGCACGATCTTCGGGGCGAGCTTCCCCTTGCCGCCGTGCCACCGCAGGACGCGGGCGTTTGCCAATCACGCCACCCCCAAGAGAGCTCCGCAAAGCGCTCGGGCGATGTTGACCTCGACGGCGTTGCCGATCTGGCGAATGCGTTCTTCGATCGTCCCTCTGAACTCATAGCTGGCACCGAACCCCATTGCCGCCGAGAGCTCATGGGGCTTCAGCATTCGGAACCGAATGTCGAGTTTGCGATCGCCGATCACGGGCTGCACGAGTGCGAACTCGCCGCGGTGAGCCCCTGTCACGGTAGCGAGCGGTGCATCGATCGAATGCACCCGCCCACCGTGCGTGACGTGCTGGATGTAGGGTTTGGCGAGGCCGAATTGCTCTTTGGTGCCAAACACACCGATTGGTTCGGCGACGCTGTGAGGCCGTCCCTGCCCGTGGTAATCCACGAGGACTCCCTCGATGAGCGCGGGCCCCCGGCTCGTAATCGTAGGGGTTGGGTCGTCGATGTCGTGAACGCGTGGTGCTTGCCCTTCGCGCTCGCCGAAGTGGCTCTGAAGGTGTGCGCAAACGAGCCCTGTCCTGTTCCCGCCGGCGTGTTGCGCAAAGGTTGGTTCTTCGACGGTTCGCACCCGCGAGATGTCTCCAGGGCGGTCTTTTCCAAGGCAGTCGATTAGAATCGGTTGGACGAGCGCCTGATCGAGGCGCTTGGTCTGCGTGTAGGTTGGCTCTTCTGTGCTACGGACGTACGCCCCATTGCCCTTTGTGAAGCTCCTCTGCATGATAAACGGCTGGACGAGCGCTGGCGCCCGCCCGCCGTGAATTACCGGCATCGGGTCGTCGGGGTCGGCTACTGGGCGGCCGCTCTGGTGCGGCAGGAGGAATGGCACCGCCACCGCGATACCGCTCTTGGGAATCACCGAGGGAACTGCCTCGGAGACCGGCCTGACGCCAAAGTCACGAGAACCTGCGGAGACGAGAAGCCCTTCGAGTGCGGGTTCCGCCAGCCCGATGTGAAGTCCGCCCGCGGAGGCCGTGGGTATCGGCTCCTCGATGCTCGATGCGCTCGCCTTGATCTGCTGCTGTGTGGTCCCCCGCGACTTCACGATGAAGGGTTGGAGTTCGTCGCCTCCGAAGCGTTCAAGGCCGGCAAAGATGCGCTCCATCGTCGCCGGCGAAAGGGGGCGCCTTCGATTGAAGATCGACTTTCCCTCGATGGACCAGTCGATGATCTCACGGGCTCCCCTCCACGGCTTCGTGCCCTTCATTTTGCCGCCCTTTGAGTGCGTTGGTCGCGGCCACGTGACGAGCCCGCGCCCACGGTGAGCGAGAATGAAAAGGCGTTTGCGCGATGTCGCGCCTCCGTAGTCGGCGGCGTTGAGGACCTGGTAGCTGCATTCGTAGTCGTTCGCTTGGATCGCGTGGATGAACGCCTTGAAGAGCTCGCCGCGACGACTCTTGAGCGGGTGCCCGTCCGCCCCAAGTGGTCCCCAAGACTGGAACTCTGGGACGTTCTCGATGAGAACCGACTTCACATAGAGCTTCGAAAGCCAGTCGAGCACGAAATTCGGGCTTGCCCGTTTCTGGTCGTCCTTCGGCTTGCCTCCCCTCGCTACGCTGAAATGCGTGCATTCCGGCGACGCCACCAGGATGTCCAACCTGCCTCCGGGGATGACGGAGGTCGGGTCTACCGTCTCGACGCGGGCACACTTGTGCCGTGCCCATGGGTGGTTGATTCTGTGGCTTCTTACAGCCATCTTCCAGTGGTTGATCGCCAGGAGGTCTACCGGCAGGTGCCGTGCCCTGCAAGCCTGGACGAGCCCGGTAGAAGTACCTCCAGCACCACAGAACAAGTCGGCGGCGCGGATCGTCTTCCTCTTCGCCAGATTTCCACCCCCGATGACGCTAAACGACTGTTAGGCGACGGTAAGCAGCGGCACCCGGACGAGCTCTTCCTGCCGGATGTCGACTGCAGGCGGCTCACCCCACTCGAACCAGGTCCAGGTCTGCTTCCTGAACCAGGCTACGGCCTGCGGCGGGCGGACGCGCCCGCGGCTGTAGTGCTTCCAGAGCCGCATCGCGAGCTCTTCGACGGTGTCGAACCCGTCCTTCAGGATCATCTCGCCGTCGAAGGAGGCGCCGGTGCAGAGCACACCGCGGACGAACGGCGCCTTGTAGAGGAGTTGTCCGCCGTTCCTCGGGTTCCCTTGGTAGATGTGGGCGTCGACGAGGCGCCCGTCCTCGAGGTCGTGAACGACACGCGTCCACATCCTTGAGGGGAGCCGCGTGGTCCCGCACTTGCGGCCTGCGATGATCTTAGGGATGCTGTCCCCGGTGAAGGTCACGATGACGATCGGCTCACCCCCGGTGCACGGCGCAGCGTCCGCTGGATTTGCGAGACCACGCCGCGGCGCTCCCAGCGCTGCCCTTTCGAGACGGCGTCGACCAGGTAGGGGACGAGGTTGATACGCTGTTCGAACCCCGATCCATGGGCTGCGAAGAGCTTCTTGCGGGCGTTGAAACGCCACGCAAAGGAATCGGCAGACCAGAGTAATTCCAGGATCTTGGGTCGGCTCTTGACCCCGAATCCGTGGAAGCGCGTCTTCGGAGAGAACTCCCGTAGCGCGTGGATGACCGCCTTGATTTGCCGCTCCTGGCCGCGGCGACAGATCGACCCGATGGCCATGTAGGGGCGCCAAAGGCCTGCGGCTTCGAGATCCTCCGCGGCCTTCAGGTACTCATCGACTCGCCAACCTTGAATCGTCGGTACGAACTTCGACCAAAGGCCCTCCATATCGAAGTCGGCACACTCGTCCGCTGAGGTCAAGGAGCGCCGCTGGTGCTCGCGGACGGTGAGGCCGCTCGAAGCAAGCACATCGGGTTCGCATGGCCAGTCCATCTGGGTGAAGAATGTAGGCCTCATCACCTTCAACCAGCCCCGGTACTGCTCGTGTGTGTGCGGGTAGTAGCCGTGCGTGCGGATCAGGTGAAACGCGCCCGAGTCCGCCCAGGACATCTGCTTCTTCGCGAGATCCAGCTTTCGGGCCATCGCCGAGTTGACGCTGACCATGGGCTTGGGGACCAAGCGGAACATCCACGGGCGGTCGACGCCCACGAAGAAGTGTTCGACCGTGGCTTCCACCCCCCTTTGTCGCCTAACTTCAGTTACGGGACACGTCTCGCTCCGCGGGATCTCCGTAGGCGGCGAAGGCGATGGCCGACGCGGCCGCCACGGCCACGAGGTCGAGCTCGAAGGCGAGCATGACCAAGTCGCGATCCACCTGGCCGCTCACCGCCGCGATCGTGTCGAAGACGAGGATGAGGATTCCCGCCGCGACGACGAGCAACGCTCGGTCGACCAGGTCCTTCACTGCGGCACCCCCTCGATGGGCAGGTCGCGCTGCGCCATGCAGGATGGCCGGGCGCAGTACTCGACGCGCACGCGCCCCCGCGTTCGCGGCTCCGAGGCGAAGGCCGTCCGCCATCGGTGCCGGCGCCCGCCGGTGCAGTGGAACGGCCGCGGGTCGCGGTTGAGCGCCCGGCCGCGACGCCGGCGGACGGACTTGATGAACTGGAAGACGCCGGGCCCATCCACCCGGCGGAAGGCAGAGCTGGTCTGGCCGTGCATCCCTCTCACCCCTCCACCGGCCGGAGGCGGAATCTCGCCTGGTCTTCCGGCACGGAAGGCTGGTCCTCGAACACCGCGATGCGGTGGGAGCGCGAAGGGTCCCGGTCGCCCGGGATCCGCTGGTTGACGCAGAGGTCGTGGTGGATCGCCACGATCTTCCTGTCCGTCGCTGGGTCGAAGCCGACGATCTCGACCGGCATCCAGGAGCCCGGCGCCCCGTGTGCGTCGCGTGGGGCCTGCACGACCATCACTGCGGCACCGCAGCCGTCGACGCAGGGGCGGAACCGCTTGCCGTGCGTCAGCGCGAGCTGCATCTCGACGGCGTCCGCGCCCCACCAGGGGATTCGAGGGCCGGTCAGGGGCTCGCCCCCTTGGTGGGCGCGACGAAGCCGGTCGGGACGTTCGAGGCCTCGTTCAGCATCCAGCGGCCAAGCACGTTCCCCACGCCGTTGTCGAGGATCTCGCGAAGCGTCTGGGCCTCGCACGCAGGGCAGTGAGCGGTTTCGTGGGATCCCGACGGAACCTCGTGCGGTGTGAACATCAGACTCCCGAAGGCCTTGGTAGCGCCGCGGTGCACGGCGATCCCGCCGAGGTCCTGGCAGAGCCAACACTTTGGAAGGGGGCCGCCGACGTGCGCCAACGAGGGCGTCGTTTCGGCGGTGGGTTCCGGGCTTGGACCCGAGGGCCCCTGGCCCGACGGCAGCACGCTCGGAGATGCTAAGGAGGCGCGGGGCCTCAGGCCCCGAATGCCCTGGTCTGGCCCAGCATCGTTTCCAGTTGCCTCATCTCCCTCCTCGACCAGAATGAGAGGGGAGAAGGAGCCGGGGCCCGCGGTGGATGGAAGGAATACATTTCCGCGAGCCCCGACATGGAGGGATTTCAGACCGTAGAAGTAGGAGCCGACCGAGGTGAAGGGGTCTTTGTAGCTGCCGGGAAGAAGTTCGATGTTTTGGAATCGAGCCAGATGAGAGTGGCGGGCCCGGGGGGATCGGGGCCCCATCAATATGAACGTCAGACCTTCGTCAGCGCCCACGCCTCGGCCGTCGGCGCCATGCGCCGCTTCAGATAGCTCTGGCGCAGCGTCTTCTCGTCCTTCCACCGGCCCTCCCAACAGACTTGCCGCAACGCCATCTCCAGGGTGAGCGCCGGCGAAGTCCCCATCGACTCGTAGTGTCGGGTGAGCGCCTCGAGGCGGTTGTCCGCCCATGTCCTCCGAAGGTTGTGGCTCGGCCAGCCGCCCGCGTCGACCATCGCCCTCTCGTAGATCGCGGAGATCCGCCGGTCGAAGGTCGTCGGGCGCATGGGCCCCAGGCCCGTCCCCCAGCTCACGGCGAGGAGTAGGTGTCCCCGGTCCGTCGAGCTTGGAACCTTGTGCAGGGCTCGGGCGACCTGCGCGGTCCTGTAGACCAGGTAGCGCGGCAGGACCTCGCGGATCTTCGGGTGCAGCTCGAGCGACCGCGGCGTGTACTTCTCGCCCTTGCCGTGTACCGTCACCGTCGTCGGTGCCTCCGAGCTCGGCGCGAAGTCCGCCAGCACCGCCCCGAGGCCGTCGCTGCGCCTCCAGCCCGCGCCCAGCCCAAGGGCCAGAATCAACTCGTCCTCCGGCGTGCGGCACGCCGCCCAAAGTTGACCGCGCTCCTCGTCGCTGAGGTAGCGCCCCTCCTCGCCCCCCTCGCCCACGGGGAAGCTCGGCACCCACTTCTCCGCCGGCGCCCCCAAGTACCCGAGCAGACTGCGCAGGGCGGTCGCGTACTGCGTCTGCGTCTTCGCGGCGAGCCCTTTGGCCCTCAGTTGCTGGAAGAGGCCCTCGAGGTCCTCCTCGGTGAGATCGTGCGGCACAATGGATTGCGTCAACCTCGCTCGGCACTCGTTGAGGATGCGGCGTTCCTCGCGCCGCGTCCGGTCCCGCAGGTTGCGCTTGGCTCGGAAGGCGAAGTACCTCTCGAGCGCCACCGGCCAAGTCGGGTGGGGCGAGGGCATCGGCTCTTGCATGGTGTTCCCCCTGTTGAAGTTCACGCGAAAGGGAGGGGAGCACGTCGTCATAGCGCGGGCCGCGGCCGTAGATCCACGGATAGCCTCGCGTCATCTCGCGGCCGCGGCGGACGACGGCTCCCTGCTCCTCAAGCCGCCATGCATGGCCCCGGACCGTTTGGTGGCTCAGGCGCAGCTCCTCGGCGACCGTCTTCACGTTCTTCTCGCCTTCGACGAGCCCCACGAGTATCTGGAGGCGCAGCGCGTGCGCCTGGCGCCGCGTGCGGCGGTCTCGGGCGTCTGATGGCTTGCACACGTAGCAGTAGCCCCTCTTGCGGGCCTCGCGGCCTCGCAGCGGGCGGAAGCACCCGTCCAGGCAAACCTGCGAGGCGTCACGGTAGGGGATCATGCGAGCACCTCACGCGCTGACGCCCTGAAGCGCTGCGCCTGCCCATTCCTCGTCCGGCGCCGAGGCGTCAGGATCCTCATCATCGTCCGGGTTGACCTCCCACAGGATCTTCTTGTAGAAGGCGCCGTAGGCGGACTCGAAGAGGGGCCCGTCGACGAGGACGCCCTTGACCTTCTTCATCCGGTCCTGAATGAAGACGCGGATTTCGCCGTTCGCCTCCTCGTGCTTCGCGGCGGCGGCCTGCTCGGACTCCCTATCGCCCTTCTTCCCCTTGCGGGCGAACTTCACCTGCCACTTGCCCTTCTTCCCCTTCTCACCCTGCCAGGCCTCTTCACGGTCCTTGATGGTCCAGAAGGACGCAGACCACTGGACTACGCGGACGACCTCGTCGTCGACCTCAACACCCTCGACCTCCTCGCCCTGGATGACCCTCAGGATCTCCCGGGCGACGCCCTCGATGTTGCCGGGCTTCTTGGCGGAGCCCTTCAGCTTGAACGCGATGTAGTTGACCTTCTCTTCCTCGCTGAGCTCCTTGTCCTCGTCGACGTTCTCGCCGGTGAGCGGGTCGGGGTCATCCGCCTCGAGGTCCTTTCGGCGGAAGATGAGCTGCGTCTGCACATGCCGGTAGACCGTGTAGTCGATGTCGATGATCTCGCGCTTCACATCGGGAAAACTGATCAGCGACTGCTCGACGCCAGAGACCTTCTTGGCCCGCCGCTCGAGCTCGCGCTTCAGCTTGCCGACGCCCTTGACCGTGACGGCTCGGCCCGGCTTCGAGAGTTCCTCGCCCAGCGCCCGGTCGACCTCGTCGTCGCCAGGGGCCTCGCCTTCCGCCTTCCGGGCCTTCGCCCGCGCCTCCTTGCGGCGCTTCGCCGCGGTCGCGGTCCCTTGGCCCGGCTTGGCCCGCGGGAGCGGCGCCGTCGCGGCCGTGTGGGCGTCGTCGGCCTTATGGAGTTCGAGCGCCTTGGCGATCCGCTCGTCCTCGACGCGGAACCAGTCGTCCTCGGTGAGACCCTGGGCCTTGAGCTCCTTCAGCTTCTTCGCGCTCAGGACGTTGCCAGCCTTCTTCGGTGGTCGGTGGGGCCCGTGGTGGGGGTGGTCAAGGGTGCAGGGGATTGCTCCCGCCTCGAGCTCCTCGCGCTTCTTCCGATTGTACTCCTCACCCACGAGTTTCTTGGTCAGATGGTTCCCCCCGTTTGTCGTCTAACTATGATTACGCGACACTCGATCCGTTGAGACCGAGATGCTTCCTCAGTCGGCGGCCGAATTCCTTCGGCCCGACCTCCACAATGAAACCGTCAGCGTGGAGCTCGTGGCGCTCCTTGCCCTTGACTCGATTGAGCGCCCGGAGTTGGTCAGGCTGAACCGCCCACAGGTCGAACTGCACCCCTCGATCCTGAAACCACGAGAGCTCGTGGGCCTTGATCTTGGCCCCGTACTCGTCACAGTCTCCAATGTAGATGATCCGAACACGAACGGCATGGCCGAGTTCCCCTTCGAATCGCCGCGCCAGGTCCTGGAGGCCATGAATCCAGTGAACTGCCCATTCCTTGCGAACCATGCCCTGGGGCGAGGCGACTGGTACGCGGCCTTTAACCGCCATGTCGACGAACTTGAGTAGCCCGACCTTCTCGACCATCACCGCCTTGAGGACTCCGTTGCACAATTCCGGCGGAACGTTCTGCCTTGGGAATTCGCGGAGGTATGCTCGGAGTTCGTCGGGGAGTAGCCCCCTGTAGTCCGTACCTTCGTTGTGCGAGAGGAGGCCGTAAGGAAACTCATTCCTGTCGCGAGCTCGCGAGAGTGCTCCATCGAGCTTCTTGTACGAGTTGCGCGTCTCGCGGATCTCGCCCCCGTCGCAAAGGACGTACCAGCAGCCGCGGAGCGTCGGATCCTGCCATCCTTCGGAGTTGAGGAACTCAATTACCTCGCGGAGTCTTCCCGACTCGATGATCGCCATGTAGTCGTTCTTCATGAGACCACCTCAGCCGGCCTCTCCTCGGCGGCGCGGATCTCCGAGGGAATGACGCGGGCGGCCCGCCAGTCGATGACGGCGGTGGCGAACTTGACGAGCTTCAGGGCATCACGCGGGCTCGCGGACGAGGCGGCGCCGACCAGGAAGGCGAGAGCGCCCGAGACATGGCGGTTGTAGGAGACGTAGTCGGCCGCGTCTGCCTCGTCCATCATCTTCTCGAAGGCTTCTTCGACGCCCCATGACGCGACGGGCTTTCGGACCACGGTCGGCTCGATCATGAGACCACCTTCGCGATCGCCTCGCCCAAGCGCTGGGGCACCGGACCGCACCAAAGGCGGCCGTGACGGATCCTGAGGTCGGGGTGCCCGCAGGCGCAAAGCTGCGGTGGGCTCGCGGGGCCTTGCTGCTCGATCATGCGGTCACCTCACCGGCTTTGATTGACCCCATGTCGACTGGTGCGGCACGACGATCGATGATCTTGACGGCGCGGACGGAGGGGTCCCGCGCCATTTCGTTGGCCGACCTCACTGCGGCGCGGTGGCAGGTGAGGCAGAGGCCGAGCCGGAGCTTCAGTGGCCCACCCCCACTTTGCGGCGTTCTCGTGAGGCCTGCCATCCGGCCTCGAATGCCGTGGCGAGCTCCAGCTTCGAACCGCCGCTGGCCTCGAAGAGCTTCTCCGAAATGTTATCCTCCCGAAGTTTGCGGGAGAACCAGGCCCCGAACTCTTGTTTCCTGCAAGCCCCCGCCGGCTTGGCTGGATCGAGGATGATGAGAGCCGTTCGAAGCGTCTTCACTCCCTGATTCCAGAAGCCGTGGTCGACCACGAGGTGAGCGATGCCCGCGCCGATCGAGTCGAAAACCTTTTGCGGCGAGGGACAAGCGGGGGCGGCGCAACGCACCCGACGCGCTCCCCACATCACCACGACCACCCCGTTTGGTCGAGCTCGCCGTGACAGGCGGCGCACTGCGGCTTGCCGTCGACACCGTCCTCGGTGTCGCCGTAGACGATCTCAAGGCCCCCGTGCAGGCGCCGCAGGTCCACGTACCGCATCATCGGGATCCGCACCGAGCCGCCCTCGCCGAGCTCCGCGTTGCAGCGGGGGCACGTCGGCACCCCAGCGACCACCAAGACGGGCAGCGCCGCGGGAGGGGCCTCCTGCGTCAAGGGCGCGGCCTCGGCGCCCGGTCCTTTGCCCGATGCGTTCGGCAGCTCGTCCACCCCCCAAACCTCGCCTACGTCACCGCAGGCGTCTCTGCTCGCACCGCGGAGCCGCGGCGGGGCTTCGTGCGCAGCTCGTCGAGCTCGTCGAGCAGGCGCGTCAGGATGTCGTCCGCCGACTCGACCGCAGCGCCCTCAAGCGGCTTGCGGTGAGCGTAGAGGCGAGATCGGGTCGATTCCCGCACGCGGATCGTTGTCGTGTACGAGGCGTCCATTCTTGCTCAGGGACAGTGTAGATACAATCTACTATATCTACACTGCGCGAATACTGCCCCTGTACGCTACGGGTTATTTAAGGCGCGGAACTTGCGACGGGCCGGTGCCCTCCTGCCGAAGTCGCACACACGAAAGGCCAACACCGCCGTGACGTTTCCAAAGGAACTGTACGGGCAGATTGTGGAGTTCATTTCCAACGATAAGCGCCACGGCTATGTCAGCGTTTCCGAATTCCTCAAGGATGCGGGTCGAAGGCGCCTCGAGGAACTCCAGTTGAAGGATCGCGCCGCTGAGGTCGGTCGTCGCCTCGACGACACTAAGGTCGAGGTGGATCACGCCTCGGCCAAGCTCCGCGCGGGCGCTCCGAATGTCAAGGGCAAGTTCTGCTCCGCGTGCGGCTCTGAACTCCACGGCACCTACTGCTCGAGCTGTGGCACGAAAAGTGGGTGAAGACAATGGGCCGAAGCAGGGATTGGGCTGGCGGAATCTTGGTCGTGATCGGCGTCGGAGTTCTCGTAGGCTCTGCCGACAAGGATCCTCGAATTGCTGCGCTGTGGTTGCTCCTGGGCTCCATGGTCATCTTGACGGGCGTGGCCATCCTATTCCTCGGTGCCTATCATCGCGGGCGCATGGAGGGGCTTCGCGGACGGCTGTGCTCGAATTGTCACGTTCCACTGACGGGGGGTGCCGCCTTCTGCGCCAAATGCGGCGCTAAGGCGCCTTGATCACTTTGACTGGCTCGATTCAGCGTAGATCTCCTTGATCAACGCCAACATGTAGGCGTCCACGCAGAGGAACACACTTGCGCTCGTTGCAAAAAAGGCCACCGCTGACGGTGGAAACAGCCCACCGTCGAAAAGCGAGGCGGTCGCTGCAACGATCGTCATCAGCGCGACCGCCACACTTCCCCGAAGTCTCGAATTCCGTTGCGCCTTCGACTGCCCGCGGACGAGCTTCGCAATCATCGCCATATCCACATCGCGGCGAGCCCGGCGGCGATCACGCCGAGAGGCATGGAGACTCCTGGATCCGACCCCCTGAACATCAGCCTTGGCGCTACGATCCAAACGACTCCGACGAAGACCACCCACCCGACCCACATCCCCTTCCAAGCGACGATCATCACGCCGAGAGCTCCAATGATTGCCCCGCTGAAGAAGAGGAGCGCCTCTTCGTTAGCGACTGTGGATCTGATCATTCAACGTATGAATTCACCGCCGCCTAATCAAACACGTCCGACTGCTAAAACTCCCACGCCTCGTCGTCCACCTCCCCGCCGCAGTCCACGCAGCGCGTCCGGCCGATCTCGGCGCTCGTGTCCCGCACCGTCACGTGGACCTTGCCGTCCGGGCCCGGACTTACGCTCGCCGTGGTCGTCTGCTCCCACCAAACCCCGACCTCGACGAGGTCAGCCCCGCACCCGTGAAGGACCTTCTGCTCCACGATCCTCACCCCTCCTTCGGCTTGATGCGCTCAAGGAGCGCCTCGATGTCCTGCGCGGTCTCTGCTTCGGACGCCTCGCCCCTCAGCCCCTTCACGATCACATTCCGGACGAAGTTCTCGAAGCGTAGGTAGAGCACCTCGAAGTCGCTCACCGACTGCGAGGCGCAGTTCAGGCAGGTCTCGTTCGGCGGCGTGAAGGTCATCAAGGCCCCGACGGAGGCTTTGAA
>Ga0209002_10004311_pt1 | contig 11231 bp, 9 predicted proteins | sample Rifsed16ft2_FD_184010 | JGI IMG/M metagenome (GOLD analysis project Ga0209002, IMG submission 184010) | Soil microbial communities from Rifle, Colorado, USA - sediment 16ft 2 (version 2) | ecosystem: Environmental > Terrestrial > Deep subsurface > Rock core/Sediment | place: Rifle, Colorado...
CCCCGCCGAAACCGCACCCACGCTAGACATACGCTGAGCCGTTCATCACCCCCATCCCCTTCCCTCTCACCTCTCACCTCTCACCCCCTACCCCATGATCTGTTGATCCCTTCCCCCCTCGATCCCTTCGTCCCTTTACCCCTTCAACCCTTCATCCCTTTCACCCTTAGACCCTTCATCCCTTGAACCCTTCCTCCCCCCATCAGAGCCAAGGCTTGGTGGCGAGAAAGGCGACCACGTGGGCGGGGCGCGCCACCACTTTGCCCCGGTCCCCGGGGCCCAGGGTGAGGGCGGAGGGTTGGTAACTGTGGATGGTGGCGCCGGAGGGGAGCTGGACCACGACGAGGTTGTCCGGTCCGCGGAACTGCCGCGCGAGGATCATGGCGCTGCCCGTCGGGTCGGGAATGAGCTCGATGTGGTCCGGGCGGACCATGACCTCCACCTGGGCGCCCCCGGGGAATTGCGGCGTGTTGGGCAATGTGCCGATCTCGGTGGTGATGCCCTCTTCCGTCACCCGGCCGGGGAGGAAGTCGGCCTTGCCCACGAAGCGGGCCACGAAGCGGGTGGCGGGCCGGTGGTAGATCTCCTCGGGCCGGCCGAGCTGTTCCAGTCGGCCCTGGTTCAGGATTCCCACGCGGTCGGCGATCATGAACGCCTCTTCCTGATCGTGGGTCACGAAGAGAGCGGTGGTCCCGAGATCCCGCAGGATCGTGTAGACCTCCTGGTGCATCTGCACCATCAGGTCCGCATCCAGGTTGCTGAAGGGTTCGTCGAGGAGCAGGACCGCAGGGCGGGGCGCGAGGGCGCGGGCCAAGGCCACCCGCTGCTGCTGCCCTCCGGACAGTTCGTGCGGATAGCGGCGGGCGAACGGGGTCAATCCGACCGTCTCCAGCATCCCGTGGACCCGCTGGGCGCGCGGGCCGGGGTGGAGCGTGCGCAGACCGAACGCGATGTTCTCCTCCACGGTCAGGTGCGGGAAGAGCGCGTATTCCTGGAAGACCATCCCCACCCCGCGCTCTTCCGGTGGGACAAAAACCCGTTCGTCGGCCATCCTGCGCCCACTGATGACCACGACACCGGCGTCCGGTTTTTCGAAACCGGCGATCAGGCGGAGCGCGGTGGTCTTCCCGCTGCCGCTCGGCCCGAGGAGGGCGATAATTTCTCCGGGCTCCGCGTCGAGGGAGAAGTCGTCGAGGGCGGGCAGGTCGGTCGGCGTGTAGTGCTTCGTCAGGTGTGCGATGCTCAGAAGGCTCATGGCACCTTATCGCCTCGCCCTTGATCCCTTGATCCCTTCATCCCTTGTTCCCCGTCCGCCCCCTGGCGGGCCCGGGCGCTGCTCCGCGCCAGGATCAGGACGGGGAGCATCCCCGCCGCCACGATGGTCAGGGCCGGCAGGGCCGCCGCTTCCCAGAAGGACTCGGAGGTGAGCTGCCAGATGCGGACGGCCAGGGTTTCGTACCCGAACGGTCTCAGGAGAAGGGTGGCCGGCATCTCCTTGATGACGTCTATAAAGACGAGGATCGCCGCGCTGCAGAGGCCCCCGCGGATGAGGGGGAGATGGATGCGACGGAGGACGCCCCCGGGGCTTGAGCCAAGAGAGCGCCCCGCCATGTCCATGCTCGGCGTCACCTTGACGAGGCTCGCCTCGACGGTCTGCACGCTGATGGCGAGGAACCGAACGAGATAGGCGAAGACCAGGCCCGCCATGGACCCCGTGACGAGGAGGCCGACCTCCGCGCCCCAGACGGTGCGGAGCACGGCGTTGCAGACCCGGTCGAGGAAGGCGAGCGGAACGAGCACCCCCACGGCAATCACCGAGCCCGGCAGGGCGTAGCCCAAGGTGGCGATACGGCCGCATGCGGCCACCATGCGACTCCGGCTCAGGCGGAGGCCGTACGCCACCACCACGGCGGCTCCGACGGCCAGGAGGGCGGTGATGCCACCGACGGCCAGGGTGTTCAGGACGAATTCCGGGTAGCGGTCGTCGAAGTCCGATCCTCCCAACGCCGCCACACTCCACACGACGAGTTGTCCGACCGGCAGGAGGAACGCCCCGCCGACCACTACCCCGGCGACACCGCTGGCCGTCCAGGCCTTCCATCCCGTGAGCGGTCTGGGCGCGGGGGGGCGGGCTTTCCGCTCGGTCTGGTAAAAGCGCGCCCGGCCGCGCCAGGCGCGCTCGGCGGCATAGACGGCGCCCGTAAAGAGGAGGAGAAGGCTCGCCAGCTCTGTGGCCGCCTCACGGTTGAACAGGCCGAACCAGACCCGGTAGATCGCCACGGTGAGTGTGTTGTACCCGTATATGGCAACCGTCCCGAAATCGGCCAGGGCCTCCATCACCGCCAGGGAGAGGCCGGCGGCAATCGACGGGCGGGCCAGCGGAAGCGCTGTGCGCCAGAAGAGGGCGGTCCGGCTCGCACCGAGCGCGCGGGCGGCTTCGAGGGTCGCCTCGGACTGTTCGAGGAACGCCGTCCGGGCCAGCAGGTAGACGTACGGGTACAGGACGAGGGTCATGACCAGGACGACCCCGCCATACGAGGCGATGTCCGGAAACCAGATCGCCGGGCCGACGGTGCGGCGCAGCCCGGTCTGCACGGGCCCGGCGTAATCGAAGAGCCCGCGAAAGACGAAACCGATCACGTAGGCAGGCACGGCCAGGGGGAGGATGAGGAGCCATTCGAAGATCGCCCGGCCGGGGAAGCGGTACATCGTGGTGAGCCAGGCGAGACCGGTCCCCAGCACGGCCACCCCCGCCCCGACCCCGACGATCAGTGCGACCGTATTCCAGATCAGTTCGAGGAGTTGCGTCTGCCAGAGGTGCGCCCAGACGTCCAGGGTGGGCGTCGCGAGGGACGAGAGGACGATCAGAATGGGCGTGGCGACCACGAGGGCGACCGCCCCGGCCGCCAGCGGCCACGGGTCTCGCGGAAACCTCCGGGTGAGGCGGCCGGTGAACGGGATCGCCGCGCCTGCCGGTCGTGTGGGCATGCCCGCCCTCCGCTACTTGTACCCGGCCCGGTCCATGAGTTTCACCGCCTCGGCCTGGAGCGCCCCGGCCGCGGCCACATCCACGGTGTCGGCCTTGAAGGCTCCCCAGGCGGCGATCAGTCCGTGCGGCTTCACCTCGGGATTGGCCGGGTACTCGTAGTTGCCGTCGGCGAAAAGGTTCTGGGCCTCCGGGGAGCTCAGGAACTCGATCAGCCGGATGGCGCTCTCCCGGTGCTTCGCGTACCGGGTGACGCCCGCACCGGAGACGTTGATGTGGACGCCCCGGTCGTTCTGATTGGGCCAGAATACAGCCACGGGAAACCCGGGGTCCTTGGCCTTGAGCCGGGCGAGATAGTACGTGTTGGCGATGGTGACGTCACACTGGCCGGCGGCGATGCCCTCGAGCTGTTTCGTGTCGCTGTCGAAGATCCGCGGCGCGTTTGTCATCCATCCCCGCACCACGGCTTCGGTGCGCTCTCCGCCGAGGGTTGTGATCATCGTCGCGACCAGGGACTGCGTGTACACCTTCCGCGAGGATCGCAGGCAGAGCCGTCCCCGCCACTTAAGTTCCCCCAGGGCTTCGTACGTGGAGAGCTCCGAGGGCGTGACCCGCTCGGTGCTGTACATGATGGGCCGTGCCCTCACCGCGAGCCCCACCCAGGCGTGGTCCTTCGCCCTGAGGTGCGCCGGAATGTTCTTGGCGATGGTCGGGGACTCAAAGCCCTGCAGGAGGCCGGCCTGCTCGGCCACCCAGAGGTTGCCCGCGTCCACCGTCATGAGGACGTCGGCCGCCGTGTGCGGTCCCTCCGCCTTGAGCCGCTCGAACAGTTCCGCCTCGCTCGCGGTGAAATACTTGACCACAGTGCCGGTCTTCCGGGTGAACGCGTCGAACATCGGCTTGATCAACGTTTCGATCCGCGCCGAGTACACGACGACCTCGCCGCCGTCACGGGCGGCGTCGGCCGGCACCAGCAGGGTTGCTGAAGTCATCCAGAGGGCGAGAATTGCGGCTGCCTTCCGGTGTGAGGAGCCCCTTATCATTGGATCCTCCCTCTATTTTCAAAATATTAAGTGACCGATGATAATTAAATATAGTATCCCTATTTGAGGAAGTAAGGTAGTCTTAAGATAAACGTATGTCAAGCTTTTTGTGTGAGGTGAAATCCTGAAGCCATGAGGTACTTGACACCTTACGGGATAGGTCCTAGGCTAGAAGCGGATCGTCTCCCCGAAGGTAAAGAGAGGTCGAGATGACCCACGATATCGGGTTGATGGAAAAAACGGAGATGTATCTCAAGGCGATTACGGTGCTCCAGCAGTCGGCTGCGCCCGTGACCACCTCGAAGATCGCGGAATTTCTGAAGATCACGGTCCCGGCCGCCTCGGATATGCTGAAGCGGCTGATGCAAAAGGGGTTTGTGTCCACCGAAACCGACGGAGGCATCGGCGTCACCGCGGAGGGACTCCAGGTCGCGCTTCAGGTGATTCGACGGCTGCGGGTGGCAGAGCGCTTCCTTACCGACGTGCTGGGGATGCCCCTTGAAAAGGTCTACGATGAGGCGTGTAAGTTCGAACATATCCTGAGCGGCGAAGTGGAAGAGCGGCTGGTCCGGCTCCTGAAGGACCCGATGAGCTGTCCCCACGGGCATCCGATCCCGGATGTCCACGGTCGGCTTCCCTTCGACTATCCGGGGACGACGCTGGTGGAACTCAAAGAGGGCGCCAAGGCGACCGTCTTCTGCGTCCCCGAGGAAGACCCGCAACTCCTCGTGTACCTCACCGAGTTGGGCCTCTTACCCCACGTGAATCTTCAGGTGAAACGGGTCGCGCCGTATAACGGACCCCTCTTTCTGCTGATCGGAGATATGCAGCAGGCCGTCGGACGTGATGCGGCGGCCCACATCTACGTCACCCCCAGGTAGGTCGGTTCCGGTTCCGTCGCGTCGTCCCTCGTCCGCGTGCGTTGGCCGGTGCGCCCTTCGACAGGCTCAGGGGAGGACTGAGGACTGAGGACTGAGGACTGAGAATAGAGAGGAAGGCCGATCCGTCATGGTGAGAGGGCAGAAGGAAGCAGCGGTGGCAGAGGCGGCGCAGGCGCAGACCCTCGTGCTTCCTATCCGCGGCATGCATTGCGCGAGCTGCGCCGGTCACATCGAGAAGGCGCTCCAGGCGGTGTCCGGCGTGGAGCAGGCCTCCGTCAACTTCGGGGCCGAGCGGGCGGACGTCCGTTTCGATCCTGCGCGGATCTCCGCCGACGCCCTCCAGCGTGTCGTGCGGGAGTTGGGGTACGCCGTCCCTCAGGAGGAGGTCGTGATTCCCATTCAGGGGATGCACTGTGCGTCCTGCGTCCGCCGGATAGAGGAGGGGCTGCAGCGCGTTCCCGGGGTGATGCGGGCCACCGTGCATCTGGTCCCGCCGCAGGCAAGGATCGCGGTCATCCCCGGAAGCACGACCGTGGCCGATCTGCGACGGGCGATCGAAGAGGCGGGATATACCCCCCTGGCGATCACCGCGACGGAGGACGCGGCGGATCGGGAAGCAGCGATCCGCGAGGAGGAGACGCGGGCGCTCACGCGGAGACTGCTGGTCGGCGCCCTGCTCAGCACGCTTCTCGTCATCGGGGCGCTCCCCCACATGGGCCTCCATTCCCTCCGCGCCTGGATTCCGGCGTTCCTCTCCAGCGCCTGGGCGCAGTTTTTCTTGGCCACGCCGGTGCATTGGTGGGTCGGCTGGCAGTTTCACCGCGGTTTCCTCGCCACCCTTCGGCACGGGACCGCCGACATGAACACCCTGGTCTCTCTCGGGACCAATGCGGGGTATCTCTACAGCGTGATGGCGACGCTTTCCCCGTCCCTCTTCGCGATCGAGGGGCAGGCGGCCGTGTACTATGAGACCGTGGCGGTCCTCCATACGCTCATCATCCTCGGCCGCTGGCTGGAGGCCAGGGCGCGGGGCCGCGCCAGCGAGGCGATCAAGAAGCTGATCGGGCTTCAGGCGAAGACGGCCCGGGTTCTGCGCCGCACGGACGCAGGCGTGGTGGAGGCGGACGTCCCCGTGGAGCAGGTGCGGGTCGGGGACCGGATCCTGGTCCGCCCGGGGGAGAAGATTCCGGTGGATGGCGTCGTCCGGGAAGGGGCCTCTGCGGTGGATGAGTCGATGCTCACCGGTGAGAGCCTGCCGGTCGAGAAGCGGCCGGACGCCCCCGTCTTCGGGGCCACGCTCAACAAGACCGGGTCCTTTGTCTTCGAGGCGACGAAGGTGGGGAAGGAGACGGTCCTCGCCCAGATCATCGCCCTGGTGGAACGGGCCCAGGCGTCGAAGCCCCCCATCCAGCGCCTGGCCGATCGGATCGCCGCGGTGTTCGTTCCCGTGGTCCTCCTCCTCGCCCTGGTGACCTTCGGGGTCTGGACGATCTGGGGGCCGGCGCCGGCCTTCGTCCTCGGGCTGGGGAACTTCATGGCGGTCCTCCTGATCGCCTGTCCCTGCGCGATCGGGCTCGCCGCCCCCACGGCCGTTATCGTCGGCGTCGGCCGGGCGGCGGAGCACGGGATCCTCTTCCGGGGGGCCGAGCCGCTCGAGCTGGCTGCGAAGCTCACGACGGTGGTGCTTGACAAGACGGGAACCTTGACCCGGGGCGAACCGGTCGTGACCGATATCATTGTTAAGGGTCCAACGTCCAACGTCCAACGTCCAACGTCCGACGACCGGATACCTCAGTCCTCAGACCTCAGTCCTCAGTCCTTGGACGCTCCGCAGCGGGAGCTGCTGCGCCTCGCGGCGAGCGCGGAGCGCGGATCCGAGCATCCCTTGGGCGAGTCCATTGTCGCTCGGGCCAGGGCGGAAGGGCTGGAGCTCGTCCTCCCCGAATCCTTTGAGGCGATCCCTGGTCACGGCATCCGTGCGACGGTCGCCGGGCGGCGCCTCGTGCTGGGGAATCTCCGGCTCATGCAGGAGCACGGGGTCGCTCTCGACGGATTGGCCGAGGATGGCGAGCGCCTGGCCGCCGAAGGCAAGACCCCGATGTTCCTGGTGATTGACGGGGCGGCGGCGGGGGTGATCGCCGTGGCCGATACGCTCAAGCCGCATGCCCGCGAGGCGGTGGCCGCCCTGCGTGGCCTGGGGCTGCACCTGGTGATGATCACGGGCGATGCGCGCCGGACCGCGGAGGCGATCGCCAAGGCGGTGGGGATCGATCGGGTGGCGGCCGAGGTCCTGCCGGAGGACAAGGCCCGCGAGGTGCGAAAACTGCAGGCGGCCGGCGAGGTGGTGGCCATGGTCGGGGATGGGATCAATGATGCCCCCGCCTTGGCCCAGGCCGATGTGGGCATCGCCATCGGGACCGGAACCGATGTCGCGGTGGAGGCCTCGGACGTCACGCTGATCACCGACGACCTGCGGGGTGTGGTGACGGCCGTCGCGCTCGGCAAACGGACGATGCGGATCATGCGGCAGAACTTTTTCTGGGCCCTGGCGTACAACGTGATCCTCATCCCGGTCGCGGCCGGGGCCCTGTACCCCTTGCTCGGGCTCCTCTTGAGTCCTGTGTGGGCGGGGGCGGCCATGGCCTTCTCCTCGGTCTCGGTCGTGTCGAACTCGCTCAGGCTCCGGACCTTTCGCCCCGTGCTCACTCTGTCACACACCGTCACGTAATACCGGAGGCACCCGTCATGCCGGCGGTGAACGACGTGTACGTCTGCGAGCGATGCGGCCTGGAAGTGAAGGTGCTCAAGGCCGGCCACTGCGTCCCGCACTGCTGCGGCCAACAGATGCGGCAGAAGGCGTGATGCGGCTGCTGTGCCGGCATTCCACTGCGGAGGGAGGGTGAATTGATCATGAGTCGAAGAGTCGGATCGGTGAGCCTGACGGCGCTGCTGACTGCCGTGCTGGTGATTCTCTATCTCGAACTCGGCCCGCCGGCGGCCCGGCTTCGCGACGCCGGACCGGTCCTGCCGACCCTGGAAGCGGCCGTCCCGGCGAAGGGGCTCAGTGAGGCCGAGCAGGTCGTCATCCGGACCTACCGCGAGGTGAGCCCGGCCGTCGTTCACATCACGAGCATCGCCGAGAGGGTGGATTTCTTCCTGAAGCCCGTGCCGCAGCGCGGGACCGGCTCGGGCTTCATCATCGACGTCCAGGGACATATCGTCACCAACGACCACGTCGTGAAGGAGGCCGACAGCCTCGAAGTGACGCTCGCGAGTGGCAAGAAGGTGTCCGCGAAGCTCATCGGCCGGGATGCCTTCAACGACCTGGCCGTCATCAAGATCGATGTCCCCGGGGAGCGGCTCCCCACGGTTCAACTCGGGGACTCAAAGCAGCTCCAGATCGGCCAGATGACCATCGCCATCGGGAACCCCTTCGGCCTCGACCGGACCGTGACCACCGGCGTGGTCAGCTCGCTCGAGAGGACCCTGCGGACGGAGAGTGGACGGGAGATCAGGAATGTAATCCAGACCGACGCCGCCATCAACCCCGGCAACAGCGGTGGGCCGCTCCTCGATTCCCGGGGCGAGGTGATCGGGATCAACTCGGCCATCTTCAGCCCGACCGGAGGGTCCGTCGGGATCGGCTTCGCGATTCCGGTCAACACCGCGAAGCGGCTCGTGCCGGAATTGATCGCCAAGGGGCGCGTGAGCCATCCCTGGCTGGGGATCCGCGGGCAGAACGTGACGCCACAGCTGATCCAGCTGCTCAAGCTGCCCGTCCAGCGCGGTGTGCTCGTCGTTGAGGTGCAGGGCGGATCGCCCGCGGCGAAGGTCGGGATCCGCGGCGGAAACCGTCCGGTCCGGATCGGCAATCTCCGCACGGCCGCGGGTGGTGACCTGATCGTGGCAATTGACGGCAAGGCGGTTGAAAGCGATGGCGGCCTCGTCGCATACCTCGATGACCACAAGCGGGTCGGCGATACGGTCGAGCTTGAGATCATCCGCGACGGTCAGCGCATGAAGGTCCGCGCCACGCTGGGCGAGCATCCGGAGACGGCCTCGTGATCGGTCGGCGACTGCCTCTGGGTGTGGTGCTCCTGCTCTTGCCGGCGGTCCTTCACGCGGCGGGGAAAGGCCGGGTCCTTATCGGGAACCGGGTGGCCGTGGGGGTCGAGGTGGCCCGCACCGAGGCGGAAAAGGTCCGCGGCCTCAGCGGCCGCGAGGGTCTGGCGGCCGACCGGGGCATGCTCTTCGTCTACGAGACGCCGGTGCGACCCGTGATCTGGATGCGGGGGATGCGCTTTCCGCTGGACATCCTCTGGATCCGTGACGGGCGGGTGGTGGACGTGGTGCGGGGGGCGCAGCCCCCGGCCCCCGGCACGGCTCCGCAGGAGTTTGCGCCGCGTGAGGCGGTCCAGTATATTCTCGAGGTTCCGGCCGGCTTTGTCGAGCGCCACGGAATCGTCCGCGGTGATCCGGTCGAGATCGGCCTGGAGGAAACGGCACGATGAGACGTGCGGCCGTGATCGTGGGTTGGGTCCTCGCGCTGACGCTGGTGGCCCGTGGAGTCGGCGCCAGGGAGCTCGAGGTGTTCGAGACCACCCTGGAGAACGGGCTCAAGGTGCTCCTGCTCGAAGAGCACAAGGCGCCCGTGGTGACCTTTCACCTCTGGTACCGTGTCGGATCCCGGAACGAGCTCCCCGGCCGGACCGGTCTCGCCCACTTCATGGAGCACATGATGTTCAAGGGGACGCGACGCGTCGGCGGGCAGGCCTACAGCCAGATGATCCGGCGAAACGGCGGCCGCGACAATGCCTTCACCAGCCAGGATTATACGGGGTACTTCGTGACGATCGCGGCGGACCGCATCCACCTTCCCCTCGAGCTCGAGCCGGATCGCATGGTCAACCTGCTCTTGGACGCCAACGAGGTGGAGCGGGAGCGCAGCGTCGTCATGGAAGAGCGGCGCCTGCGGAGCGAGGATGATCCGACGAGCGCCCTGTACGAAGAGATGCGCGCGGCCGCCTTCAAGGCGCACCCGTACGGCAGCCCGGTGATCGGTTGGATGGAGGACATTCAGCGGTTGGACCGCCCGGATCTCCTCGCCTTTTACCGGACCTACTACGTGCCGAACAACGCCGTGATCGTGGTGGTCGGGGATTTCAATCGCGCGAAGCTCCTGCCACGGATTCGCGAGGCGTTCGGGAAGATTCCCCGGGGCCCGGACCCCCCGCCGGCCCGCAGCGTCGAACCCCCCCAGAAGGCCGAGCGGCGCGTCGTCCTCGCGCGGGCTGATGCCCAGCTCCCCTCGATCAGCATCGCCTACCACGTCCCCACTCTGACGGATCCGGATAGCTCCGCCCTCGATGTCCTGGAGGTCATCCTGGGGGGCGGGCGGAGTGCCCGACTGTACCGCCGTGTGGTCTACGAACAGCAGCTCGCCCTGAATGCGGATGCCTTCTACGACCGCGTCTCGGCCGACCCCGATCTCTTCAGTCTGTATGCGACGGCCAGTCCCGGCAAGGCGGTGGCGGAGGTCGAACGGGCGCTCGACGCCGAACTCGATCGCCTCAAGTCGGAGCCGGTCTCGGCGCGAGAGCTTCAGAAGGCCAAAAATCAGATCGAGGCGGGGTTCATCTTTGCTCAGGACTCGATCTTCAGCCTGGCGCGCCAGCTGGCGGCGCATGAGAGCGTGGCCGGTTGGCGGTACTGGAAGGGCTACCTTTCCGGGATTCGCGGCGTCACCGCCGAGGATGTTCAGCGGGTGGCGCGGAAACACCTGGCGGCGGAGAACCGGACGGTCGGGGTCCTGGTGCCCGGGACTGGCAGTGGAAAATGATCAAGGGATGAAGGGATCAAGGGTTGAAGGGTCGAAGGGGTGATGAGATGAGAAGGTGGGTGAAGAGGATGGCGCTGCTGCTTCTCCTCATGGCCCTCGTCCCGCTGAAGCCGTTGGAGGCGGCGACGCTCGGGCGACGCGTGGAGCTAAAGAGCGGCCTCACGCTCCTCGTGGCCGAGCGTCCCAGCATCCCCATGGTCACGGTCCAGATCCTGGTCAAGGCCGGGTCGATGCAGGAGGCGAAGGAAAAGGCGGGTTTGGCCAAGCTGACCGCGGTGCTCCTTCCGCTCGGGACCGGCAGACGGACCGCCCCCGAGATCAGCGAGGCCATCGAGTTCGTGGGCGGCAGCCTGAATGCCGATGCGGGTGAGGACTACTCGACACTGTCCCTGACCGTATTGAAAAAAGACCTCGACGTCGGGCTCGAGCTGCTCGCGGATGTGCTGCTCGACCCGGCCTTTCGCGAGGCGGAGATCGCGCGG
>Ga0209002_10004316_pt1 | contig 11224 bp, 9 predicted proteins | sample Rifsed16ft2_FD_184010 | JGI IMG/M metagenome (GOLD analysis project Ga0209002, IMG submission 184010) | Soil microbial communities from Rifle, Colorado, USA - sediment 16ft 2 (version 2) | ecosystem: Environmental > Terrestrial > Deep subsurface > Rock core/Sediment | place: Rifle, Colorado...
GATGGTGGCGCTCGCGGAGAGGTGGTGTCTACCTAGTACGGGATCACCTTCCCGTGTGAGGCCATCCCACGCCACGACTACTTGGTGTCGACCCTCAGAGAGGCTCTCCCCGGCGTTGACGCTCCAGACCTCGGCCCCATTCACTGACGTGATTCGGAAGAGGAGGGTTTCTAGGACGACCTCGGGGTAGATGTCGACGGTCACGGCGAACTCCGTAGCCGTCCCGGCGGTGATGTCGATCTCCCACTCATTGCCTTCTTCAGGACCATCCTCTGCCGGCGGGTTTCGGCCCACACGGCCGTCGGGCAGGTGGATCTCGAATGACGCTGCGCTCGGCGGCGGGGGCATCGTCGGGGGGCAGTCCACAGCAGTTGTCGTGGTCGCAGCCGTCGTGGTGGTCGCAGTGGTCCCACCACCACAGGACGTCAGGACAACGACAACCGCTATGGGTATCAGGGCGTGCGCCCGCATCGTGTCTCCTTATCGGGAGTATGGCCAACGCTGCGAAGTCACGGAGGTACCGAGACTCCAGTGACACAGCCGTCCCCTCGGCCAGCGTGATCACACAAGGTTCTCGAACTCTTCGCGTCTGACCGCGTCGCCGGCGCCGCTGATCGGGGTGATGGCGATCACACCTTCGGCCGCCGCCCCGACGTCGGTGGCGCCGTCGGTGTCGTCCTCGGCGGTCACTAGTCCGCCGTACGTGTGGACGAACACCCCGGGGCTCTGCTCGGCGAACAACCGGTCATACCCGACCCGCGCCACCCGGGTGATACGGCGTGGGGTGTGCGAGTCGGCGCTGTCGGGCACCCCGACGTTGAGCACGTCGCCGCTGCGCAGGAGGGGGAAGGTTTCGGCGACCAAGCGGGCGGCGACCGTCCCCACTCTGGCCCACATGGCCCCGGCGTCGGGGCCGATCGCCCACTCCTTCCACTCCTTCCACGGCACCACCTCCGAGCCCGTTGAGAAGGCGATGGCGGGCACGCCGGCGATGCCGGCCTCGAGCGCAGCGCCTGCGGTGCCGCTCGACTGCAGATAGGCGGTCCCGTGGTTGTATCCGATGTTGACCCCCGAGACGACCACGTCGGGCCGGTCGGCGAACAGAGAGTTCAGCCCCAACTGGACGCAGTCGGCGGGGTACCCGCTGCAGGCATGGACCTCGAACCCGGCGACCGTGCGTCGTTCCACGGTGACCGGGTCGAACCGGGTGATCGCCTTTGCCACCCACGACCGTTCCCGGTCCGGCACCACGACGACGACGTCGCCCACCGACTGCAATGCGCGGGCGAACGGGATCAGACCGGGCGCCTCGATGCCGTCGTCGTTGGTGAGGAGAATCCGCATCGGGATGACGGTACCCGGGAACCGGAGGGTGTCCGGATATCGTCCCAGCGGCGACACCCAAGGGAGGAATCACCCCCATGCGCAGGATGCTCGCTCTCGTCGCCGTGCTGGCCATCGCCGCCGCGGCATGCAATGGGAGCACGACCGGTACGACCTCGGGAGGCCTGTCGGGCCTCACCTCGGGTTTCAATCCCCGGGACCTCACCTTTTCGGCGCGTCTCGTCCCCTTCAGCGCCTGCGACGCCGTGCTCGCCCATTTCAAGGCCGAGGCCCTGGAGCGGGTCGGCCCGTACGGGCTCGACGGCGGGCCGATCTGGTTCGGGCCCGCCTTCGCTGAGGGCGACGCCGCCCGGGCCGGTGGTCGCGACCTGATGGTTTCCACGACCGTGGCGGCGATGCTTCCCGGCACCACCGACACCGCATCGGGCGGGAACGGCTTCTCCGGTACCAACAACCAGGTCGCCGGAGTGGACGAGCCGGACATCGTCAAGACCGACGGCACCCGCATCGTGTCGATCATCGACGGCGTGATGCGGTACGTCGACGTGACCGGAGACGAGCCGGCGCTGCGCGACCAACTGCGGCTGGAGTCGGGGTGGGGTCACCGCTTCTTCATCAGCGGCGACCGCGCTTTCGTCTTCTCCCAGGGTGACATCTGGGCGATCCCGATGTTCGCTGCCGACGCCGCCCGCATCGCCCCGGGCGGATGGGGGGCGGCGGTGTCGATCGTCCAGGAAGTCGACCTGAGCGATCCCGACTCGCTGCGGGTAGTGCGCACGGTTCGCCTCGACGGCAGCTATCTCAGCGCCCGCGCCATCAACGACACGGTGCGGATGGTGGTGTCCTCGTACCCCGCCAACCTCCCCTTCGTGTATCCCTCGAACCCGGGTGCCGAGGACTTCGCCCTCGAGGCCAACCGCCGCATCATCGGGGAGTCCACGATCGAGACCTGGCTCCCCGGGTACACCACCTACGACGCCGAGGGCCGCGAGACGGCCGACGGTCTGCTGGTGGACTGCTCCCGGATGCACCGTCCCGAGGAATTCGCCGGGTTCGACACCCTGTCGGTGACCACCCTCGACCTGGGCGCCTCGCTCCAGATCGGCGGGGGCACCGGGGTGATCGCCCAGGGGCAGACGGTGTATGCCTCGCAGGAGAGCCTGTACGTGTCCACCAACGTGTACATCCCCAACGATGCCTGGGAGCGGTTCCCCGACGACATGACCGCACTCGAGGAGACCTACGAGACGGCGATCCACAAGTTCGACATCTCGGGTGAGGGTCCCGCCGATTATCTAGCGAGCGGTTCGGTGGAGGGCCACCTGCTCAACCAGTTCGCCATGGACGAACACCAGGGCTTCCTCCGGGTCGCCACCACCACGGGATCGCCGTGGGGTGGGGACGGTTCCGAGTCCCAGGTCGTGGTCCTCGGCGAGCGCGACGGTGTGCTCACCCAGGTGGGTGCCGTCGGCGACATGGGCGCGGGCGAGCGGATCTATTCGGTTCGGTTCATCGGCGATGCCGGCTACGTCGTGACCTTCCGGCAGGTGGATCCGTTGTACGTGCTCGACCTGCGCGATCCGGAGAACCCGACGGTGTCCGGGGAGTTGAAGATCCCCGGCTACTCGGCGTACCTCCATCCGTTGGGCGATGGGCTGCTGCTCGGTGTCGGCCAGGACGCCGACTCCGACGGCCGCACCCTCGGTTCCAAGGCGACGTTGTTCGACGTCTCCGACCCGGCAAATCCGCGCGAGCTCGGCTCGTGGACCAAGCGGGACGGCTACAGCGACGTCGAGTGGGACCACCTCGCCTTCCTGTACTGGGCACCCGAGGACATTGCGGTGCTCCCGCTGTCCTCGTGGCAGGAGCAGTTCTTCGGAGCGGTGGTCCTCAAGACCGACGACGGCCTGCGCGAGTTCGGCCGCATCAGCCACCACCGCGAGGAAGGGACACAGCCGACCTCCGACTGCCGCACGGTGGAGACCTCAGGCGACTGGAAGGCCTCCGGCGTGATCATCCAGGTTTGTGGCGCAGAGGACGTCGGCGGTTACGCCGGCACCTACTGTGAGCAGATCCCGGCAGAGGAGGGGCAGGCCTATGTCGGCGAGTCGTACGGGGTGGACCTGGGCGAACTCGCCGACACCGAGCGCGTCGAGATCTGCTGGCCGGATTACGCCAACCAGGATCCGCAGATCCTCCGATCGCTGGTGATCGGGGACACGCTGTGGACGCTCTCCTGGCAGGCGCTGCAGGCGAACAACATCGCGGATCTGGAAGTCGAAACGACGCTCTGGTTCAGTTGAGGAGGTCCTGCTTCCCGTTGCCCGACGGGAACCGGTAACGGGAAACGGGTAACGGGAAACCGCGCTAGCGCCTCACCCAGGCCCCGAACCGCTTCGCACCGCGGCGGGTGCCGTCGACGGCACTGGCGGCCATCCCTTTCCCTCGGTCGGCCGCGCCGCGGGCCCTCGGAAACTCCCTGCCCAGTATCGACAGTCCGGCGAGGATCACCAGGGTGCCCGGACCGGGCAGAAAGAGGAGCACGATGCCGACGGCGACCGTGGCTCCACCGGCGACGACCACCGAGGCGCGTCGAGCATGGCGGCGCGCCCCGGTTCCGGGTGCCGTAGGCGGAGTTGGGGGTTCAGGGACCGCGATTGCCATGCCCTATTTCGACTCCGCACCGAGCGTCGTAGTTCCGGTATTCCCGCAAACAGGTCGTCACACCGGTTTGCGCGCCACCAGCACGAGGCTGTCGATCCGCCACCGGTTGCCGGCGACGAACGGATTGCGCACCATCCGCACCTCCGCCAGGCCGACGTCGGTGAGCAGGCGACGCAGGTCGGCACGGGTGAAGTGCCAGATGTGCTTGTGGGGCTTGAGCGTCCACCACCGGGTACGGAGGAGGCGTGCGGACAGTGAGTCGAACCGTGGGCAGGAGAGAGCGACGATCCCCCCAGGGCGGATCAGGCGCACCGCCGCCTCGAGGAACGCCTTGGGATCGGGAACGTGCTCGATCACATCCCAGAAGGCGACGACGTCGTGGTTGCTCACCGCCAGGTCGACGACTTCGCCGACGTGGATCGTGCAGCCGAGGCGCTGCGAAGCCACCCCGGCGGCGACGGGAGAGAACTCGAGGCCGGCAACCCGGTAGCCCCGCGCCTGGGCCGCTTCGAGGAACATGCCGTAGGCGCAGCCCACCTCGAAGAGACTCTCCCGCGGCGAGCCGTCGACGGCGTGGTCGATGAGGTCGAGGCGGCCTTCGGCCCAGGTGCGCTGCAGTCCCTTCGCTCCATCGTTGCGGTACACGCCGGCGTCGAAGTACTCGGCGGCGCCGTACAGGGCGAGCCGGCCGTCGTGGTTGAGGCGGGGGCTCATGAACGCCTGCCCGCACTGTGGGCAGTCGACGAGGGCGAATTGGCCGAGGTGCCAGCGGAGATCGCCGCGTACCCGGCACCGGAAGCAGACGGCGTTCTGCAATTGCTCGGCGGGGTACTCACCCCAGCGTCCCGGTCGCATACCCTTCGCCTTTGAGCGATTCCGCGCGACCCCCACCACCGCCCCTGCGACCGTGGGGACGGCGTAGGTGAGGAAACGGAAGAGGAGGACGCCGGCGGCCACCAGTTCGGCCTTGGTCTCGGTGAGACCCGAGGCGAGGAGGCCGGTGAGGCCCACCTCGATCACGCCCAGCGCGCCGGGGGTGATCGGGATCGCCGAGATCAGCCGGACCAGGGAGAAGGCGGCCAGGACCTCGGCCCAGTGGACCTCCCCGGGGTCGACCCCGACGGCACGCAATGCGGCGAGCAGGGCGGCGTACAGCGAGAGGTGGTAGGCGAGCGTGGTCAGCATGAGCCGCTGCCACCGGGTGCCGACCGCGTCGCCGATGATCCCGAGGAAGCGCTGCGACGGGGAGTCCCCGGGGTCGGCCGGCTTGCCGAGCAGGCGGCGGACCCAGGCGACAAAGCGATCGATCGGGCGCAGCACCCGGTCCTTCAGCGTCGAACGGAGCACGATCACCATGGCGATCGACGCCACGCCGAGCGACATCACCCCGATCAGGGCGCCGTCCACCAGGCTCGGCATCTCGATGCCCGACAGCGCGGCGGCGAGGAGCGCCCCGGTGGGGAGCAGCATCCGGACGAGGTTGTTCCAGATCCCGGTGAGGGCGACGGAGGCGCCGATCTCGGCTCCGGTGTGACCCCAGCGGCCGAGCATGACGTAGGTGAGCCCGACGCCCACCGCCCCACCCCCGGGGATGGTGTTGGCGGCGGTGGTGGAGGCGAGACGGGCGGAGAGGGCGTGTCCGAAGCGCAGCTGCGGGATCACCGCCATCGTTGGCAACGGCCCGAGCAACTGGTTGAGGACGGCGGCGGCGGCGGCGACGAGCAGCGAGAACACCGACACACCTTGGATCGCCCGCCACACGTCGGGGTAGTCGGCGAGCGCGGGCATCAGCCCGAAGAAGGCGAGGGCGATCAACCCGGCGGTGATCACCCCGACGATCACCCGGCGCCCCGGGGGGGTGCGGCGGGTGGTGGTGGCGGGGGGAGCCTCGGGCATGCGGTGGAGTGTACGGGGTGGGGTTCTTGGTCCTTCCCCCCTTGCGGGGGGAGTGCCTCGGGGAGCGGAGCGAGCCGAGGCGATGGGGGGTTACTTCGCGGTGTGAATACCCCCATCGACGGACTTCGTCCGTCGACTCCCCCGCAAGGGGGGAGTGATGGGTCACCACTCGGTGAGCAGCCACACCTCGGGGGCCCACGGCTCGCTCTCACCGGTGGTGATCTCGGTGAACAGCGACACCGCCTCGGTCAGGGATGCAATCGATGCCTCGTCCTGCCCCGCCCGATGCAGCGCATCGGCGAGGGTGTTGTGGAGGACGGCCATCAGATGGCGGTCCCCCAACTCGAGGGCGAGTTCGAGCGCCTCGCGGGCGAGCACGACGGACTCCGCCGGATCGGCGACGGCGGGGGCGAGGTTGTTGAGGACCGCCATCCGTTCTGCGAGCTCTCCGGCGTGGGTGAGGGCGGTGCGCAGGTGACGCACCCGCTCCTCCCCGGAAGCGAGCAGTCCGGCAACGTTGTGGGCACGAGCCAGCGCGCGGTCGCTCCCTGCACCGGCGGCGAGGCGGAGAGCGTGCTGCACCCGGGGTGCGGCTGCCTCCGGCCCGCTCCGGCGGCTCTCCACAAACGCTCGATCGGCGGCCACGATCGCCAGCAAGTCGGGGTCCGCGGCCTGCGCCTCGGCGCGGTCGTAGTGGGCGGCGGATAGGTCCCAGCGCTGCAGACGGCGGTGGATCTCACCGAGGCGGTGTTCGGTGACCGGATCCGGGCCCCCTTCGGCCAGCGCCGCCTCGTACCCCGCGATCGCGCGGTCGTAGCGCCCGCCGAGGAGCGCGCTGTGGGCGGACGACCGGTGCAGCCCCGCCCGGTCGGGATGGCCGGCCGCGAGTGCCGCCTCGAAGTGGGCGATGGCCTCGCCGTGGGCGAAGAGCGCGGCGGCGTCGTCACCCGCCACCCGGAACCACTTGGCCGCCTGGGTGTCCTCTCCGGCGGCGAGGCGGTGCCGGGCGATGCGGACCGCCTCGGCACCCGGACCGGGGCGGGCCGCGAGGGCGACGGCGGCGCGGCGGTTGAGCAGTCTGCGCCGGGCCGCGGTATGCCTGCCGGTGATGACCGCGGTGTAATGCTCGTGGGCGACGGCGACCGTCCCGTCCTCGGCCTCCCTGATCATTCCGCGCGACGCCATTTCGTCGAGGGCGGCATCGGTCTCGTCGTCCGATCGTCCGGATACCGCGGCGATCAGCGACGGGTCGGCGCCGCGACCGAGCACGGCCACCGCGTCGAGCACCTGGGCGGCGGCTCCGCCGAGCGCGGCAATGCGGTCGGTGAGCACCCTCCTGATCTGGTCGGGGAGGACCTCGGTCCCACCGGCCGCCACGGCGCGGATCGACTCGATTACGAAGAGAGGCAGGCCGCCGCTACGCCGGGCGAGATCCGTCGGGTCGAGGGCGATACCGGCCGCGGCGACCAGCGCGGCGACGTCTGAGGTGGTGAGCGGCTCCAGGGACACGACGGTTCCCCGCCTGCGCAGGTCGTCGAGCATCGAAGTGACCGGGCCTTCCGACGGGGTTTCCCCCGGCGAGCATGCCACCACGAGCGAGACGCCGAAGCGGCGGGCGCGGGCGGCGAGGAAAGACAGCATCTCGGCAGAGGACTCATCGCTGTGGTGGCCGTCGTCGACGAGCAAGACGGGGCGGGGGAGGGCGGCGATCAGGCGCGACATGGCGTCGAGGAAACGGGTCCTGGTTCCGCCCTCCGCCGCCGGAGGGGGCCCGGCGGCGAGTTCCGGGAAGACGCGGGAGGCCTCGGCGAGCACCGGTGCCGGGAGTCGGGCGATCGCGGCCGCACCGTCCGGATCGGCCAGGGTTTCGAGGAGCGCGTCGTGGATCACACCGAAGGGGACACTGGAACCGGCGGCGGCGCCACTCCCGATGAGCACGGTGGCACCGGCGCCGCGGAGCCGTTCTCCGAGTTCCTCGAGGAAACGGGTGATGCCGATGCCGAGCGTTCCCTCGATCACCACCACGCCTCCCGGCGATCCGGCGGCGGTGAGTGCGGCGGCCAGGGCGTTGTCCCGTCCCACCATGGGCAGCAGCGTCGTCGCCGATGCTGGTGTCGCCGGGAGCGGGCGGCGGGACGGCGCCGGGGCCCGGGGGAGGTCCTCCTCGAGGATCGCCTCGTACAACTCCGTCGTCTCGTCGAGCGGGGAGACCCCGAGTTCGGTGTCGAGGGTCGCCACCAGCCGTCGGTAGGCGTCGACCGCGGCGGAGCGGTCACCGGACCAGGCGTGGAGCAGCATCAGGGTCCGGTAGGCGTCCTCGTGGAGGGGATCGATGGCGAGCCTCCGGCCGGTCGTCTCGATCGCCGCGCCGTAGTCGCCGGACAGAGCCTGGGCGACGGCAAGCCGGGTGAACACCCGGTCGGCGCGGTGCCCGAAGTGCTCGGCGCGGATCCGCACCCACGACTCGAACTCCGGCGCATCGCGAACCTTGAAACCGGCGAGGAACTCCCCGCGGTACAGATCGGCGGCGCGCCGCAACTCGGGACCGCAGCGCGGGCACACCGCGGTGCGGTCGTGACCGTGGAAGTCCTCGCCGGCGGCGGTGAAGTCGTCGAGGTCCACGGAGACTTCGGTGCGGTCCAAGAAGACGAAAGACCGGTCGGCCTGCACCCATCGTCCCCCCAGGGCGGTGCGCAGCGTGGACAGGGTGCGGCGGAGGCTGGATCGGGATCGCTCAGGGTCGGTGTCGGGCCAGAGCAACTCGACGAGGTGATCGCGGGGGTGTTCCCCGCCTTCGGCCACCAGGTAGACCAGAATCGCCACGGCTTTGCGGGTGTCGACCTCGAGCGGCCTTCCGTCGACGCGCACCTCGGGTGGGCCGAGGAGGGACAGGGTCAGGGGCACCGGGGGAGAGTACCGGAGCATTACGGATCGGTGGCGGCACCCCTCCCGTAACGATCCCGGGGTCGCCGTACCGGTATGGTCTCTCGATCCGGGTTCGTAACGGTTTCGGAACGGCTCTCACAGAGGATCTGGTGGACATGGCACTGCTGAGACGGAGGAGCAGGATCCCGAAGTCGGTCCCGGGGGGCGAGGCTCCCGTCCGTGCGGCCACCGCGGATGTTGCCGGCGATCCGCACGAAGTCGCCACGGTGCACACGGAGTTCTCCCTCCCCTCCGCGGAGGGAAACGAGCGAGAGGTGATGGAGCGGGTAGCGGCCGCCGTCGCCTCCCTGGGATTGTCACCTGCCCGGCTCGAGCGTCTCAAGACGGCCGTGGCCGAGGCCGCCATGAACGCCATCGAGCACGGCAACGGGGGGAATGCCGCCCTGCCGGTTGGGGTACGCGTCGAGTCGACGTCGCGGATGGTGACGGTGCGGATCACCGACCAGGGCGGCGGCACGCCGATCCCCCGGGTGGAGATTCCCGACATCGAGGCGAAACTGGCTGGGGAGCAGAAGCCGCGAGGTTGGGGTCTGTTTCTGATCGCGAAGTTGGTCGACGAGATGCGCACCCACACCGACGGGTCGCATCACGTCATCGAGCTGGTGATGAACCGAGGGGAGTCGTGGTGAACGCATTCGACGCATCGGCGCGCATCGAAGGGCCCACAACGGTGATCGACCTGATCGGGTTGCTCGATCGGACAGCGGAGACGCGACTGAACGAGGTGTTCGGCGCCGCCCTCGACGGGAGAGGCGGTCCGATCGTCTTCAACTTCGGCGGCGTCGAGTACATCAACTCGACGGGCATCGCCCTGGTGGTGGGGGTGCTCGCCAGGGCGCGTACCACCGGCCGGCCGGTGCGGGCGTACGGACTGACCGACCACTACCGGGAGATCTTCACGATCACCCGGCTGTCCGAATTCATGAGGATCTTCGACAACGAGTCCGCCGCAGTGGCGGGCTGAGGAAGGGAAACGATGCCGGAGGCAAAGGTGGAGATGTCGGTGCGCGATGGCGGACCGACGGTCCGGATCATCGACATCAGGGGCGAGGTGACCGCGTTTGCCGAGCCGGTGCTCGCCGAGGCGTTTACGCGGGCCAGCGCCGGCGACACCCGAGTGGTCGTGCTCAACTTCGCCGGGATGGAGTACATGAACAGCGGCGGCATCGGCGTGCTGGTCACGACGCTCATCCGGGCCAACCGCAACAACCAGCAGATGCGGGCCTGCGGGTTGTCCGAGCATTACCGACAGATACTCACGCTCACCCGCCTCGACGAGGCGATCCACGTTTTCGACGACGAGGCCGGGGCGGTCGCCGGGTGATCCCGTGACGGCGGTGTGATGTCCTGATCTCGAGGAGGAACGACATGTCCGAACCCAAGGACAGGGAGAACTGGGCGAAGCCCATGGATCGCCTCGAGGTGAAGTCGGTGCCTGAGGGCGCCAAGGGGCAGACCGTGCACGGACGGCGGCTCACCGGTCCGCTCCAGGGCTTCGGTCAGATGTGGCAGAAGACCTACCGGGTCCGCATCGACGGCAAGAACCCAGAAGAGGTCATCGCGGTGTGGAAGACCTCATACGGACGCTTCTGGCCGAAGACCAACCGCTTCTACGCCCCCATCGCCGGGATCAAGCCGGGCGAGATCGGTCTCATCACCGGCAAGAGCGGTCCCACCAAGCTGTCGACCGGAGTGATGGTGCTCTACGCCGACGACCGGTCCTTCACCTACATCACGCCCGAGGGGCACCCCTTTGCGGGATGGATCACGTTCAGTGCTCACGACGAGGACGACCACACCGTCGCCCAGGTGTCGGCGCTGATCCGGGCCAACGACCCGATCTACGAGGCGGGGTTCATGGTCTACGGCAACCGGGCCGAGGACCGGATGTGGCTCCACACGTTGCGTGAACTCGCCCGCCACCTCGGTTCGAAGCAGGAGCCCACCTTCGAGCGGGTCAAGGTGGACCGCAAACGCGAGTGGAAGAACTTCAAGAACATCCGGCGCAACGCCATGCTCACCGGCATGTTCCGCCGCAAGTCGAAGGGCGGCGGCGCAGGCTGACCCCCGGCCGTCGGAGAACGGCCCAGCCCGATCCAGCCCATCGGCCCTGGAAGCTGGGGTACCGCCGTTGATACGGTCGCGCCGTTTCCACACCCCATCGGGGAGCGATGCCCGCAGCGACGAGGCGCTGGACCGTGGTGGTCGGCGCCGTCCTCATCCAGTTGTGTCTCGGCGCCATCTACGCCTGGTCGGTGTTCACCCCGACTTTGCGCGACGCCGGATGGAGCAAGGTCGAGACCCAGATCGTGTTCTCCGCCGGCCTCGCCAGCTTCGCCCTGGTGATGGTGTTGGCCATACAGGTTTATCGGCG
>Ga0209002_10004318_pt1 | contig 11218 bp, 5 predicted proteins | sample Rifsed16ft2_FD_184010 | JGI IMG/M metagenome (GOLD analysis project Ga0209002, IMG submission 184010) | Soil microbial communities from Rifle, Colorado, USA - sediment 16ft 2 (version 2) | ecosystem: Environmental > Terrestrial > Deep subsurface > Rock core/Sediment | place: Rifle, Colorado...
AGACCCCCAAGATTATTATAACTATTACTACCGGGGTATCTGTTACGTGGAACTTAAAGATTATAAAAAAGCGATCAGTGACTTTGATAAAGCAATTCAACTAAATCCAAACTATTCCGACGCATATAGGGCTAGGGAGGATATCATCGGGCATTAAATGACTTTAATCAAGTGCTTAGGTTTGACCCTACAAACCGAGATGCTCAAGCAAATAAGAATAAGTTGCTCAAGCAAATGAAATAGTTAAAAGAGGAACTATGAGCGCAGGAATGGGAGAGATTTATGATGTAATTATCGTTGGGGCAGGGCCTGCAGGTCTTAGTGCTGCAGGGCGCGCTCAAAAGAATAACCTCAACTACCTAGTGCTCGAAAAGGGTGTGGTTGCTAATACAATTGATTACTATTATCAGAAGTATAAGTATGTTATGTCCCAACCCATGTCCATTAAGCGAAGAAGCGATATTCCCTTTGAGGCGGGTAGCCGTGAACAGGTTCTCGAGCGGTGGAACGATTATGTATCAAAAGAAAGGCTTAGGATTAAATCGAATGAGCCGGTTAATGCGATTACCAAAAAAGACGGCCACTTTGAGGTAAAAACACCTTCGAGTCTCTATAGTTCAAAGAAAATGGTTTTGGCAATTGGTAAACTTGGTAATCCCAGGAAGGTAGGTGCACCTGGGGAAGACCTTAGGCATTTATCTGACCGTCTCGATGACCCCACCAAATACACAGATCAGGATATACTGGTTGTGGGAGCCGGCGATGCCGCTGCAGAGGTCGCACTAGCGCTGACGGAAAGGAACAGGGTTTCAATGGCAGTCAGAGGACCGGAAATCGATCGTATGAATGATACATTGCGCGGGCAAATAGAGGACAAAGTAAAGAATAAAGAGCTTACTGTATATTTCAACGCCAATGTGAGCCTGTTTGAAAAAGGCTTTACAACCCTGATTCTCTCTGATCGAGAACTTCGATTGAAGACTGACTGGGTATTTATAAAGATTGGAGCAGAGGTGCCAAAACAGTTTCTTGAACGATCTGGTATTGCCTTTAGCTCTAAGGATATATCTGCCCTGCCAGTAAGAAGCGATAAATATGAGACTAACATTCCGGGACTCTATTTGATAGGCGCTGTTGGTGGAAGTGACCTAATAAAGAGCGCTCTCAACGAAGGTTATGAGGTCATAGAGCACATTATTGGACATGAGGTGGAGCCGGTTAATGAGCCTATGTTAAGAGATAAACTGGTTGCTCTGCCAGGTTCAACAGTTAACGATAAGCTCGATTATATATCATCCAGGGTTCCAATGCTTGCGGGCATAACAAGACAAATGCTAAGAGAGTTTGTTATCCAGTCGGACATCAGACAGGTTAAAAAGGGCGAGATTATTTTTAAAGAAGGTGATTATTCAACAACGTTCTTTTGCATTGTAGACGGGGTCGTTCAGGCATTATCTGAGGATAGTCCTGAAAAAGAGATTTTTTTGAGGCAGGGGGAGTTTTTTGGAGAGATAAGCCTTCTTGCAGACCGTCGCCGACCTACAACAATTAAGACAGTTGACAATTCGCTGCTTGTTGAAACTCCCCGGAGGACAATGTTGAAATTCATGAAATCTGAGCCTTCCGTAAAAAGGGTTGTAGATGAAGCCTTTATTTTGAGAACCCTTCAGAGTAGTTTATCCATTAATATATTTAACTACGAGTTTAGAGAGGTCGCCACAAAGTTAGAGGTACTAAGTTTTAAAAAAGGTGACATCATCTGTAAAGAGGGTGAGGTTGCCGACTCCTTTTATGTAATAAGATTTGGCTCAGCAAAGATTAGTAAAAAGACTAAAGACGGAAACGAATATGTTATTACATACCTTCCTGCGGGAAATTACTTTGGTGAGTCGGCTTTGCTCAGCGAAAACAACATCAGAGGAGCTACTGTTTCCGCTGCAACCAAGACGGAAGCAATACGGATTTTAAGTTCCGATTTCAGGTTGTTATTAAACAGACACCCAGAGCTTGAGAATCGAATTAATCGCGAAATGGGCAGGCGTAAGGTAGAGACCTCTGCCATATTGCAAGTACCATCAGATAGTAGAGAAGGAACTGGTATGATTGCTGATTTTATCAAATACGGCGTTGTAGAAAGCACAGATGTACTCATTATTGATGAGACTAAATGCATAAGGTGTGATAACTGTGTATCGGCATGCGCTGCAACTCACGGCGGACAAACAAGACTCAATAGACGCCCCGGCCCTAGCTTTGGGAAGATCCATGTGCCAATTGCCTGCAGGCATTGTGAAGGTGCTCCTTGTCTTCAGGACTGCCCGCCAGGGGATGCCATCGTTCGTGATTCAGCCGGTGTTGTAAGGATTGATGAGGATAAGTGTATCGGCTGTGGGAATTGCGCAAGGTTCTGTCCCTATGGCGTGATTTTCATGGTTGAAGCAACTAAGAAGGCAAACCTATTGCAAGGGGTATGGCAAGAGGCATTAGCCATGGCCGACATGCTCAGCGGCAAAAAGAAGGAGAAAATTAAGAGAGGGATCGCTGTTAAATGCGATTTGTGCCACGATATTTACGGAGGGCCTGCCTGTGTGAGGAGCTGTCCAACCGGCGCAGCCATAAGGGTAAAACCTGACTACTTCAAGAAAGTAGAGTTTGTATAAGTTCCCTTCCTGGAAATAAAGACAATATGAGAGATGATGAAAATATACTGAACTACTATAACAGTCTATGGCTTAAAGTCTTTATTGTAAGCACAATACTGCTCATCGCCTCATACATTATTTACGCCTACTACACAGGAAACCCAAACGGAGCAACATTTATAGGAATCATATACGGTATAATCGGTCTAATAGCCATATTGCTCCTTATGTACTACGGAATTAGGAAGAGGACATATAACACAACCTTTGGAACACTTAAGGGTTGGTTAAGCTTCCATATTTATATAGGTCTTCTTACCCTGCTCATAGTACCCATGCACGCAGGTTTTAAGTTTGGTATGAATGTTCATACACTTTCTTTTGTGCTCATGGCGGTAGTGGTTTTAAGCGGTATTTTTGGAGCGTATTTTTATATTAACTTTCCCGTGAGATTTACAAGGTATGGAAACGAGCTTTTGTATGACGGGCTTGATGATGAAATCAATAAGTTAATTAATCAAATGCGTGCGCTTGCTAACGATAAAAACACCTTTTTTATCCAAAGATGTGAAGAGGCAATAGCATATGGTTTGCCAAAAGCACACAAAGGCTGGCGTCTTATTTTAGGTAGCGCTAGAAGTACACCTTCAGAGTCAGATTATCTAAAGCAGGTAAGGGAGGATTTGGAAAGGATGCCGGCATCCGAGCGAGAGGATTATCAACGTCTTGCCGTGCTTTCCCTGCAAAAAATGGAGCTACAAAACCGCTTTCTTTCCCAAATGCGGATAAAGAATACTCTTGAGGCTTGGCTCTACATTCATGTTCCAGTTTCTTTTGCTATGTTAATCGCTCTTACAATACATATTACTTCCGTAATATATTACAATGGCTTCACAATGTTTTTACCTAAGTAAATCAACTCAACATGTCATTTAATATTGTAATAAAAAGATATATTAAAGAAGCTAGAGCGGAAGAGACTCGAAGGATAAAGGTAGAAGGCTCAAAGGTTAACATTGGGACTGGAGCTGGCAACGAGATACAGCTCGAGGGTGTGGGGGTTTCTATAAAACATGCGATTGTTGAAAAATCAGACGATAATACTTATTGGCTAAATGACCTGGACACAGATGGCACTTATATTAACAACAATCTGGTCTCTAAAAGGTGCCAGCTTTCTAACCAGGACGAGATTAAAATAGGTTCCTATTCGCTCGTAACTACAATACCGAATTCACCTGAAGAACCGGCAACACTTTTAATTACTCAGTTAGCGGGTAAAGAAGAAGACACTAAATCATTAGCCGAAAAGAAAATCGAAGAGAAGATAAAGTATGTATCAGGATACAAACTCTCTACAGGTCTTTTTACAAAGGCTAGGCTAAGCGTTCTAGGTGTGGCTCTGCTTACTGGCTTATCTGTATTCTGGATTGCCGGGAAAGATAAAACCACTTTATCGCCAGGTGTACTTTCAAAGGCGCATACTAAATTTAACAACGATTGTACTAGGTGCCATACTGTTGCCTGGCATACGGTACTGGATAAGGATTGCTTTGAATGCCACAGAGACAAGAAAATACCTCATAATGAAAACCAAATTCGTACTCCGAACTGCACCCAATGCCATTTCGAGCACAAGGGTAACCCTTTACTTGCGGACATTGAAGATAGGTTTTGCACACAGTGCCATTCTGATCTTAAAGTAAAAGGTTACATTCCCTCTTCCACTTATGAAACAGAGATTCTGGGTTTTGAATCAGGACATCCTGAATTTGCTGTAGCGGTTAGATTATCGGAGCAGAATGGGAAGATGGTCAGAGTAAGACTTGCCGATAACAATAACTTAAAAGATAATACTCCGATTAAACTTAATCATAAGGTGCATTTGAAGCCAAACCTTAGAGGACCTGATGGACCGGAAAATCTCAGATGCGAGAATTGTCATCGGGTAGACGCTAGCGGTGAATATACGTTGCCTATAGAGTACGAGAGGGATTGCCAGAGATGCCATACACTCGAGTTTTTAGATAGATTTAGTAAGGCTAAAGTAGTTGTATCACATGAAGCTCCGGACATAGTTAGGAGATTTTTACAGAACTACTATAGAGAATATGCAATTAATAATATTAATAGGTTAGGATTAGGGGGGAATGTAAACGCTGTCAACCAGTTGGTGTCTTCGGGGGTTAGGGACGCAGAAGGTGTCCTATTTACAAAGAAGCAGTGCGATAAATGCCATACAATAAAAGAGATAGCCAGTGGACTTTATGAAGTAGAAAAACCCAAAATCCCTCTACGCTGGCTGCCTCATAGTAGGTTCGATCACGAGCTTCATGTAAAAAACCTTCGTCTGAAATGCAGCTCTTGTCACGAGGCAGAAAAGAGTGAAATGACAACAGATGTGCTAATGCCATCTATTGATAAATGTCAAGAATGCCATTCTCTTGAAGATGGCGCAAAAACTGAGTGTGTTCTTTGCCATCTATATCATCAAAGAAAAGAAATGGCCGCTATGGAGGGCTCCAAGTCCATTAAAGAAATACGCGAGGGTAGATAAAGATGCAAAATTCATAATTGATGATTCGCGTTTCATGATGGACGATTCATAATTCATAAAGCTTGTTATACCAACTGCATATAATAAGACCGTATGACTCTTTACCCCAGGTTTTTAATCGCCGTTCATGGTTCGACAGGCTCACCACGAACGGTTTGGTTGATATACCGTTCGCCCTGAGTTTGTCGAAGGGCGTTTTTGTTTCCTTGAGGTCTTTGCAATTACTGTCTGATTAGAGGCAATTGGTGTTACTTGTATCCTGCGGTTATCGCTCAGGATTTCGTGGAAAACGTACAAAAGGAAGCCTTGCACCCCGCACGAATACTGTATCTGAGCGGATTTCTGGTGGTGATTCAAACCCCTTGCTTCCTGTAGCGGCAACAAGGTCATCCTGGTCTATTCCATCGCCACTTACACCTATAGCGCCGACTAATACTCCATTCTTATAAAGCGGAACGCTTCCGGCAAATATTTGTAGCCCATTTTCAAGCCCATCTATTACAGCGCATGGCTGTAGAGGTCCGCCTGTCAATATGTCCAGCAGGGCATCTTTATCTAGGTCAAGCTGAAGACCGACGTTAAACGGACTCCAGATGGAGATATCCCTTGAGAAGGGGCCAGAGGCTGTGCCGTCTATATCATCGGGGAAAAATGGTCTGTGCAGAAATCCTAGCCCTCGGTCGCTGAATGCAACAGAACCGTCAAGGGCAATGCCGTCATTCATTGCAGCCTGAACAAAGTTGTCAAATCCAGCAGAGCTGAGTTCATTAGCAGCACTGGCTTTGCTGAAAAAAGCCGCAGTGCGTGCTTTTTGAACAGAGACATCAAACCCGAAAAACGGCGCATCAGGTGTGCCAAAGTAACCAAGGCTAACGCCGTTCTCATCTACCACAGCAACGTTAACCTCGGCAAAGCTGCCCGCCGGCTGCCGGATAGCAGCACGGGTTCTATAGGCCTGCTCTATTGCCTGCCCGATCATAGTTTCAACATCAGCGGCCGTAAGCCCTCCAGAGGCGCTACTCTGGAAGGGAAAACGGTTATTTCCCATAGAATCAACAGCGATCCTTCCTTCAAGTCCCATGACCGTGGCGCTTTCAAAACCATAATTTGGATCAGGCGCGCCCCTTATTGTGCCATCAAAGAATGTAAACGCAGGTAACTGCACAGGAACAATATTTCCCGGAAGTAAATCAAAAGGGATTAGTGTATTCTCACGCGGAGACCCCACCTTCACAAATGGGAGTCTAACCCCATCAAGAAGAATTGTATCGGCTCTTATTCCCTTTGGTGCCTCAAATCCAAGGGAGCCTGCAACGGCGATTATCTCTTCTGGTGGTTTATTACTGCCAAATGGATTGAGATCAACGGTATATCTAGCTCTTTCTATTTCGATTCCTTCTATTACAATTTTTTCAAGAGCGCCTTCAACCCCAATAGCTCCTACAGGCTCACCGTCTTTGTAAAGGGGAACTGCCCCAGGGTCTCCGGCAAGTCCAAGCGGAAGGGGAGGGTTATTCTTAATGTCAGTGCATGGAAGGCTTGAGAATTGCACACCGAAAAGCGGCCCACTCGCAGTAAAACTAATCCCAACGGGGCGGTGCTGCTGAATAATATCGCTTGCTGTAAGCGGGGTAAAGGCGTTTCCCGATGTAGATAGGAACGCCGCTGTTCCAGCCTTAGAAATAGCCGCTAACGATGGTGGGATTTGTGGGGTTACTATAACTCCTGGCAGTTCAAGCCCTAACAGTTCAAGTCCACTTTCAGATGGGAAGACAGGCAGAATGTTATCCGGGTTTTGTGAACCAATTACGGTTGTATTCGGTGCGTCTGTCATCTGAAATACCCCCAGCACATTTCCGCCGCGGTCAACAACCGCAACTGTGACAGGCACGTTTATATTTACGGCCTCCGTTACAGCCTGTTGAATTATAAGCCTAACATCATCAGCAGTAAGGGGATTTGTTGAACTAAACGAAGGGTTGCCAGGATTGGGACCAGTGTTACCTGTACCTGTCCCCCCACTGCAACCATGTATTGCCAGCCCCAGAGCTAGCATCAAAACCAGCACGGGTGTAATAGCAATTTCGGCTGATGAGTTCCTATATGTCATTCTGAGCAAGGCGAAGAATCTCCTTAAAGCGCTGTTATTAGACCCTTCGTTGCACTCAGGGTGACACGATGAGTCTTCAACCGGGTTTGTTATAAGAGGCAAAATATTACTCCGTCGAAGCAAAATATTGTCACCCTGCTTATTTAATGCAAGCCATTTTTTAAATCATATATCATAGAAGGGGTTCGAGTGTCAACAGATAAGGTTTTTAAAAATGGATACAACTAACCCTTGCCCCCTCAATTCAGCAAGAGGAGTTGGTTCAAGTTCATTATTGCGGTACAAATAAGAAATCACCCGATTCGTGACCAGCGTACTGGACAGGGGCATATTGTGGGATCTGTTCCAATTCAGCAGAAGCAGCATACGCAACCTGGGCTGCGATCTGGGTGTAAAGCTTTTGCCCTTCAAGAATCTCTTTATTTTCTGTGAGAACGGTTAATAACGCCTTCGCAAAAACGGAGTTTTCGCCACCACTACTACCAGCAGTATCCAAAACCGGCGTTAAATCCCCTGAAGAGAGTACGGTACGAGAGCGTTTATCTGATGTGATTTTTAGCCAGTTGCGCCGAGCCGCGTCAGACATACCTGCTTCAAGTCTGGCGATAGCAGAGCGCGTCAACGCGCCAGAGTAGCAAGAATCAGCAACGACCAACACATGCTTGGCAGACATCCCACTTAGAAAATCAGTAATCGCAAAGGTGGGAATCCATTGAACTGGGCTATCAGTTTCCCCATCAACGGGCACCCAGTATCCACGGCTAATCTTTTCGTCCAAATGTCCATGACCAGCATAGTAGATTAAAAGATTATCCTTTTCGGTTAGTATCTTCCGATAATCATTGAGAGCCTCTAGGATATCGCGGCGCGTAGCATTAATGAGAACCTTTGTCTTGAAGCCATATTTCTCTCTTAGAACCTTGTCTATCTTTATAGCATCATTTTGTGGCGTTTTTAGCCTGGGCCAATGGGCATACTCCTTATTGCCTATTATTAAAGCGTAGTACTCACCAAAACCTATGGAGGTAGGTGATTCTCGCTCTTCTTGGATGGGCGGAGGAGGCTTCACTTCTGCTTCCGGTGTTAGTAGGAATTCCACACTCGCGCGTTTTCCCTGTCTGTCAATGGCTACTAATTTAACAGGGGTGCTCGTGCTTTGAACAAGTGTCTTAAATCTAAACAGTCCATTTTCATCTAGTTTCTCTTCGCGGTCATTAAAGGTAAACGTTAACAGTCCTGAAGGAGCTGTAACTCTGCCTACGATTACACGCTCAATTCCGGCTCGCGTTTTTATACGGGGGGGAGTAAGACCGCGTGTCTCCTCAGACAGCGGGGGGTCAATCATCTCAATCTTAGGACCGCCATAATCTGCTACTTTCTTTTCTTCACCTATCTTTTCCTGACTCAGCTTAGCTAACTCCCTACGGCTATTTTCAGCCTCGCCCTCAAGCTTAGCTATTTCCTGGCGCAAACTGGTCATTTTTTGGTTCTGTTGTTCAAATTCAGCCTCGCGCTTATTTAGCTGCTGTTCAAGTCTTTTAATCTCGGCCTCATCACCTGAGGATTCTGCCAGTTGTTTCTTCCTTTCTAACTCTTCTCTGGTTTCTTCTAACCTTTGCTGTTCGGTTTCAACCGCGCTTTTTCTCCTCTCAAGCTCCTTACGGGTTTGTTCTAATTGGTCTTGGGTTCGTCTCAGTTGCTCACGGAGGGATTCTGATTCTCGTTTCCTAACCTCGACCTCTTTTTTGAGCTCCTCCAACTCCTTTTGTGTTTCAGTACTAACACTAGCGGACTCAATAGATATTCCCTCGCTAAGGCCGGAGGCCTTACGATACCAGTTTAGCGCCTTTGAGGGGTCTTTCTCAACGCCCAAGCCCTTTTCATAGAGATGTCCAAGGTTGACTTGTGCACGTGCGTCCCCTTTTTCGGCAGCCTTCCTATACCACTGTGCTGCAAGGACATAATCGGGTTGCAGTCCGAGGCCTTTCTCGTATATTTCGCCTACATACGTTTGGGCTGTGGCGTCACCTTCCTGGGCCTGCGGCAGCCAAACCTTTAGTGCCGTAGCATAATCACTCCGGTCATAAGATACATATTCCCCGCCCCTTATCTCACAGTCCCCAGCAGAGGTTTTTATTGGTCGCCGAGCTGTAAGAAAGGTTGTACGCTTCCCCAGTTTTCTAATCTGACCTGGGAGGAGGCAATCTACCACCAGAAACTCATCCCCACTAGCAGATGGAGGTGCAGAAAGGGCTTCAGGCGTACACACTGGTAAAGAAAGAAGAAGGCTAAGAATAAATAGGAAACTTACCCTTGTTATACCAATTCGATTTTTGAGTTGTGCAAACGGAATCCTGTCATTGCGAGGAGCATTATTTCGAGAGCAGTGTTCGAGAAATGGAAATAAATGGCAACGGCGAAGCAATCCTAGACTGAATACAACCGCTGAAATCCTAGAAGACCTACCAAACATTTGTTAATAGTTAGCCACAATAAAATAAACTCTACGAGTTCATCGTAGGAGCGCCCTCCCTGGCGCGACCACGTCGCGGCTAGAAGCCGCTTCTACCACAGTCTGTCATTTGTCTAATGTACAGGCGAACGGCCGTTCACCCATACGAATTTCTTTTCATTCGCGTTCATTCGTGCTAATTTGTGGCCGAATATTCACATTATATCTTACCAACAATCACAACTCAAACCGTATACCGCCTGATAAGTAATGCGAGGTTACATCTTCCCATCCGAGAACCGACTCATAGTAGACAAATGCTGAAATTCCATGCGGAAATACTGCTGATATTCCGCCGCCGAGATTGAAGATGTCCCTATCGGGGTCCTCAGTCTGGAGTTTAATTTCTGTATTCTCGTCTGGGGTAGGATCCGCCAAAAAATGTGACGATATTGTACGACTGTCATCCTTAAATTCATGCACCCATTCAAACAGTACTTGCGGCAGAAAAACACCCAATGACGTGCTTATGGCATAGGACGCCTGCCCACCAAGGGCGCTTGATAAAGTATCCACATCTTGGCTGTCAACATCCAAGCCCAATCCGATGCCATCTCCCTCACCACCAATTTCTTCCCGAAACCCATCAATATCGGCCCTGGCATAGTTCACTCGAGCCAACGGCCCAAGGGTAAATCCGCCGATATTAAAGTCATAGCCAGCACTGGCGCCGAAAGCGTAATATGCTCCATTAGTGTCACCTTTCGCTTTTTTGTTGACAATATAATCATCCAATTCGAAATTGATATTGCGCTCCAAGTCGTAGTCAATCCAGCCGAAGCTTGCAATGCCATCAATATAGAGATTATTTAATACATAAAGGGAGCCGTAGATTGAGCCACTGTACCCATTGGTATCCAAGCTACCGCCACCGCTACCTTGAAATGGATCAATATCTATATCTACGCGCGTGTAGTTAAAGGCTACGCCTAGGATAAAATTATCAGTGAATCGGTAGTCAACTGCTGCTGTGATATCAAAGATAAGAAAGTCAAAGCCGTCTTCCACGTCTTCTAGACTCTCTTCCGTTGTTCTTTGCGTTTGGTCTTTATCACCGAAGTCGAATGAACCGGTGGCGAAAAATCCGAATTTTCCAAAAGGACTAGGCTCATCCGCAGACACCTGGTTACTGATTGTAACAGGGATAATAGGGGAAACGCCAGCAACCAAGGTATCAGAAAACGTTTTCTCATTGGTATTCAAAGCTAGTACTGGTCCCTCAATGCTTATGCCCGCCGTTGGCCCAAATCGAACGGCGGCGAGACGTGCACCTATAGTTTTAAACTGATTATTGGAAAGCAGTCGTAAAATAACGCCATATATTGGGCTGATCTCTGACTCTGACGGATCGGGTGGATCTTGCCTTTTATCTGAAGGAGGTTGGTCAGCCGGGATCA
>Ga0209002_10004319_pt1 | contig 11216 bp, 12 predicted proteins | sample Rifsed16ft2_FD_184010 | JGI IMG/M metagenome (GOLD analysis project Ga0209002, IMG submission 184010) | Soil microbial communities from Rifle, Colorado, USA - sediment 16ft 2 (version 2) | ecosystem: Environmental > Terrestrial > Deep subsurface > Rock core/Sediment | place: Rifle, Colorado...
GCGCCTCGACAAGCCGTCGCTGCGGGTGCGATACGAGCTCGACGAGATCGGCGAACCCAACCTGCGGGGCATCCTGGAGCGCTTCGTCGCCGACCGCGTCCCGGCGTGACCGCCGGGACGGCGGAGACGCCCGCGCGCGTGGAGGGCCGCCCGCGGCCGCTTCTCCTGGTCGTCCTCGATGGCTTCGGTGTCTCGCCCGATCGACACGCCAACGCGATCCTGGCCGCCCGGATGCCCGCCTGGGATGCTCTCCTCGGGCGTTGGCCGCACTCGCTCCTCGGCGCGTCCGGCGAGGACGTCGGCCTGCCCGCCGGGCAGATGGGCAACAGCGAGGTCGGTCACCTCAACCTGGGAGCGGGCCGCCGGGTGCTCCAGGACCTCCCTCGCATCGACCGGGCGATCGAGGATGGCTCGTTCTTCAGCAACGACGCGCTGGTCGCCGCCGTGCGACATGCCGCCGCGGGGAAGCGCCTCCATCTCGTCGGCCTCGTCGGGCCCGGTGGAGTCCATGCCAACGACCGGCACATCGTGGCCGTCACGCGGCTGGCCGCGTCGCTGGGCGCCACCGACGTGGCGCTCCACGCTCTGCTCGATGGGCGGGACACTCCCCCGCGCTCGGCTGGAGCCTTCATTCCGGACCTCGAGACGCGACTCCGTGAGGCGCACCCGGCGGCCCGCATCGCGACCGTCGGCGGGCGCTACTTCGCGATGGACCGCGATCGCCGCTGGGAACGCACCAGGCGCGGCTACGACGCGATCGTGCACGGCCGGGGTCTGCGCGCGGCGAGCGCCACGGCCGCGGTCGCGACGGCCTACGCGCGCGGGGAGGGCGACGAGTTCGTCCAGCCGACCGTCATCGACGACGGCGACGGCACGGTCCGCGACGGGGACGCCCTCATCCACTGCAACTTCCGGGCCGACCGGGCGCGCCAGCTGGTCCACGCGCTGGTGGATCGCACGTTCGAAGGCTTCGAGCGGGGCGATGCCCCGCGCGGGCTCCTCATGGTGACGATGACGGAGTACGAGAAGGGGCTGCCCGTTCGGGTGGCCTTCCCGCCGGAACGGATCCTCGCCCTCGCCGAGGCGATCTCCTCGTGGGGCTGGCGCCAGTTCCACGTCGCCGAGACCGAGAAGTACGCCCACGTGACGTACTTCTTCAACGGCGGTGTCGAGCGGGCGTGGCCGGGGGAGGATCGCCTCCTCGTGCCGAGCCCGAAGGTCGCCACGTACGACCTCATGCCCGAGATGAGCGCGGCGGGCATCACCGACGCGCTGGTCGAGGCGATCCGCGGCGATCAGTACGACTTCATCGTGGCGAACTACGCCAACCCGGACATGGTCGGTCACACGGGGGTGTGGGGGGCCGCCGTGCGAGCGCTTGAAACGGTCGACGAGTGCCTTGGGCGGGTGGTCGGAGCGTTCGAGGCAGTCGACGGGCAGCGGGCAGCCGTGGGCGGAGCCGTCATGGCGATGACCGCCGATCACGGCAACGTCGACGAGCTGCGGGATCCCGACGGCCGCCCGGTCACGGCGCATTCGCTCAACCCGGTGCCGCTCGTCATCGCCGGCAGCCCGCTGATCGGTCGCGCCCTGGGCGATGGCATCCTGGCCGATGTCGCGCCCACGATCCTCGAGCTCCTCGGACGGTCGCCGCTCCCCGGGATGACCGGTCGCTCACTGCTGCGCTGAGGCGCTGTGCTATCCTCGGTCGCCCGCCAAGGAGGCTCGCGAAGCGTGAATCCCGTCATGGCCGCCGGACAGGTCCTCGTGAGCATCGCCCTGATGCTCGCGATCCTGCTGCAGGCCCGCGGGGCGGGCCTTTCGGGCACCTTCGGTGGCGATTCGGCCGTCTACCGGAGCCGCCGCGGGATCGAGAAACGGCTCTTCCAGTTCACCATCGTGCTGGGCGCCCTCTTCGTCATCTTCTCGCTGGCGAACCTCAGCCTCTCGACGATCTGAAGCCCCGATGGCGGGGACCCCGGGGGCCGTCCTCAGCGGCCGTGATCGGCTCGTCGTCCTGTTCGGGGTGGTGGTCCTGGGGATCCTCGGTGCCGCGGTCCTCGTCTCGTCGGACGGGCCGACCGACGGACCGGGCCCGACCGCCTCCCCGGTCAAGGCGGCGCTCGTGGAAGGGATCGTCGGGCGCGCCACGTCGATCAACCCGCTGATGCCCCAGAACGCGGCGGACCTCGACCTGATCGCCCTGGTCTTCAGCGGCCTGACCCGCTCGTTTCCCGACGGGAGCCTGGGAGCCGACCTGGCGGAGCGTTGGACGATCTCGCCGGACGGCAAGGTCTATACCTTCACCCTGCGCGGAGGGGCGACCTGGCACGACGGCCGACCGGTGACCGCCGATGACGTCGTCTTCACGATCCTCACGATCCAGGCCCCCGACTACGAGGGGCCGCTGCGCGCGTCGTGGCGCTCGGTGCGTGTCGAGAAGCTCGACACGCGGACGGTGCGCTTCACCCTCGCCGAGCCGCTCGGAGCGTTCCTCCAGGCGACCACGTTGCCGATCGTGCCCGCCCACCGGCTCGTGGGGGTGCCCGTGGCTTCGCTGCGCGACGCCGTATTCAATCGCGAGCCGGTCGGCAGCGGGCCCTATCGACTCGTGCGCCTTGACTTCGACGAGGCGGAGCTGGAACTCGTCCGCTCATCCGTCCCGAGCGACGTGGCCGACGATCCGCGCGGTGGAGCCGATGGCGACCCGGGCGACGCCGTCGGGCGCATCATCGTGCGTTTCTACCCGGACGGCGCGTCGCTCGCCGGGGCATACCGGACGGGCGTGGTGGATACGGCGGCGGGCCTCCTGCCCGAGCAGGGGTTCGATCTCGAGACGCTGCCGGGGACGACGGTGCTCCGCTACCCGTCGACGATCCTGACCGCGGTCGTGCCCAACATGCGGCCCGGGCACCCGCTCTTCGCGAACGCGGACGTACGGCGCGGGCTGCTCCGCGCACTCGACCGGGAAGCGATCGTCACGGACCTCTTCGAGGGTGCCGCGGAACGCGCCGACTCGCCGATCTCGCCCCGGTCGTGGGCCTACGACCAGGACAGCACCAAGGTCTACGACTACGACCAGACCGCCGCGGCCGGCGACTTCAAGAAGGCGGGCTGGACCCGCGGCAGCCTGGGCTGGAGCTCGAAGAGCGGGGAGGCGGTGGCGTTCGGGCTGGCCACCATCGACACCGCGAGCGACCCGTTGGGGAACGCTCTGGCCCAGAGGATCATCGCGGACTGGACCGCCGTGCGTCTGACCGTGACGGCCGTGGAGTACGGCGCCGATGGCTTCGTCGCGCAGCTCGTGCGCGGGAGTTTCGATGTGGCGCTGCTCCACGTGAACATGGGTCTCGACCCCGACGTCTTCCCCCTCCTCACGTCGAGCCAGGCGGTGGAGGGTGGCTCGAACGTCGGCGGCTACCAGAGCGGGGCGCTGGATCGCCTCCTGAAGGCGGCGCGCCTGGGCACCGATCGCGAGGCGCGCGCGGCCGCATTCGCCGCGTTGCAGGAGGCCCTCACCGCCGACGTGCCCATCCTGCCCATCGCCTTCGTCGACGAGCTCTACGTGGTCCGGGACGGCGTCGTCGGACCGGGCTCACGGCTGGTGGCCGACCGGTCAGGGCGATTCTGGGATGTGCTAACATGGCGCCTCGCCGACGGTCGAGCAGCCGCGTCGCCGTAGCCGCGAAGCCATAGCCGCGAAGCCATAGCAAGGTCCCGGCGCCGAGGTGGCGGAACAGGTAGACGCGCTAGCTTCAGGAGCTAGTGCCCGCAAGGGCGTATGGGTTCGACTCCCTTCCTCGGTACCACCCTCGACGGGGAGTTCTGCACGCGGCCGTCGGCGAGCGCGATGCCCAGGTGGCGGAATTGGTATACGCGTACGTTTGAGGGGCGTATGAGGCAACTCATCCGGGTTCAAGTCCCGGCCTGGGCACCACTTCGCTGCACGCGGCCCGCATCCCCGGGCGGTTAGCTCAGCTGGTCAGAGCGCCTCGCTTACACCGAGGAGGTCAGGGGTTCGAGCCCTCTACCGCCCACCAGGACCTGGGGCCCTGGGGCCACGAGACGCTCCTATACTTCGGGCGAGCGGCCCGGCACGGGTCGCAGGAGGAGCGCCATGACGACCCCCACGATCATCGTCCTCGTCGTCGTCGCCGTCATCGTCGTCGGCGCGATCCTGATCTACAACGGGCTTGTCCAACGTCGTCTTCGCATCGACGAGGCGTGGGCCCAGATCCAGGTCCAGCTCAAGCGGCGCCACGATCTCATCCCCAACCTGGTCAATGCCGTGAAGGGCTACATGGAGTTCGAGCAGGACGTCCTCACGCGCGTCACCGAGGCTCGCGCGGGCGCCGTCGCAGCAGGCGCCCAGGGCCCCGCCCAGGCCGCCCAGGCCGAGGGCTTCCTGACCCAGGCGTTGCGCTCGCTCTTTGCCGTGGTCGAGAACTACCCCGAGCTGAAGGCGAACCAGAACGTGCTCGAACTGCAGGAGCAGCTGACCACCACCGAGAACCAGATCGGCTTCTCGCGCCAGCACTACAACGCCACGGTCCTCGACTACAACCAGACCATCGCGACCTTCCCGAGCCTCCTGCTCGCCGGACCGCTCGGCTTCACCCGCCGCGACTTCTTCGAGGCCGAACCGGAAGCGGCCGAGGTCCCGGTCGTCGCCCTTCGTTAGGCGCGCTCCGCGCCGGCGACGACGGAGCCCGGGACCGAGCCGGCCCGTGACGGCGGATAGGGACGACCGATGGCCGTGACCTTCTACGAGCAGCAGGCCGCCAACCGGCGCAACTCGCTGCTCCTCGTGGTCCTCGTCGGGCTGCTCCTCGGCGCCCTCGGCTTCGCCATCGGCTACGCCACGAGCGGGTACGTGGAGGGCGCGTTCCTGCTCACGGGGATGGCCATCGTCTTCGCGACGGTCCTGTCGGTCGGTTCCTACTTCGCCGGTGACTCACTCGTGCTGTCCGCCTCGGGCGCTCGGCCGGTGACGCAGGCGAGCCACCCCCAGGTCATGAACGTGGTCCAGGAGATGGCCATCGCGGCCAACGTCCCGCTGCCGCGGGTATACCTCATCGACGACAGCGCTCCCAACGCGTTCGCGACGGGCCGCGATCCCGGCCACGCCTCCATCGCGGTCACGAGCGGCCTGCTCGAGAAGCTCGACCGCGAGGAGCTCCAGGGGGTCATCGGCCACGAGCTCTCGCATGTACGCAACCTCGACATCCGATTCGCACTGCTGGTGGCCGTCCTGGTCGGCAGCATCGCCCTGCTCTCGGACATGTTCCTGCGAGGCTTCCTGCGCGTGGGCTTCGGCGGACGGGGAGGGGGTCGCAAGGGCGGCGCCGGCATCCTGATCCTGATCATGCTCGTGCTGGCCGTCGTCCTGGCCATCGTCGCCCCGATCTTCGCGCGCCTCGTCCAGCTCGCCGTGAGCCGCCAGCGCGAGTACCTTGCCGACACCTCGTCCGTGGAGCTGACACGGAACCCATCGGGCCTGGAACGGGCGCTCGCGAAGATCGCGGGGGACCGCGAGGTCCTCGAGGTCGCCAATCGGGCCACCCAGCATCTCTACTTCGTGAACCCGATCAAGAAGTTCGAGGCCCGCGCGAGCGGGCTCATGGCCACCCACCCGCCGATCGTCGATCGGATCAACCGCCTGCGTACCCTGCGCGGCGCGCCGCCGCTCAGTGGACCCGAGGGTTTGGGCCTCGCCGCGGTCGACTGAGCAGCCTGCGCTGAGACGCGGCCGGGCCAGGATCCACGTCTTGCCGGCCGGCACTTCCTCGCCGCGCGCCGCTACGCTAGAATCCTCGAGGCACCTGGGCGCCTGGAAGTGACTCGTCGCTGACGGAACGCCTCCGGAAGCGTGCCGAGATAGCTCAGTTGGTAGAGCACGTGACTGAAAATCACGGTGTCGCCAGTTCGATTCTGGCTCTCGGCACCACCCCACGACGTCCGGTGCGTCGGCGAGCGGAAGTGGCTCAGTTGGTAGAGCATCACCTTGCCAAGGTGAGGGTCGCGGGTTCGAGTCCCGTCTTCCGCTCCATCCCTCTACCGTTCCCCGACAGAACCGAATAGGCTGGTCTGGCCGTCCCGTGCGGCGGTGGGGACGGTCGATGGCCCTTCGTCTAGCGGTAGGACAACGGACTTTGGATCCGTGAACCGAGGTTCGAATCCTCGAGGGCCAGCCAGGCACACGATGCGGCTGAGGCGACGTACCCAAGTGGTCTAAGGGGGAGGTCTGCAAAACCTCTATTCACCGGTTCGAATCCGGTCGTCGCCTCCACCCGTCTCGCCCGGAGGACTAGACTCGGCGCAGGCCGAAGTGGCGGAACCGGCAGACGCGGCGGACTTAAACTCCGCTGCCCGCAAGGGCGTCAGGGTTCGAGCCCCTGCTTCGGCACCACCGACCACGGGAGGACAGGGCATGGGCGATAGCGACCACCGGCAGACCCTCGAGCGCTACTGGCGGGCCCTCGGTGACCGTGACTTCGACGCCGTGCGCGGCATGTTCGCCGACGACGTGGTCGTCGAGTGGCCCCAGTCGGGCGAGCGTTTCGTGGGCAAGGAATCCTGCATCAACGTCTTCGCCAATTACCCGGGAGGAAGCCCGAAGGTCCTCAGTATCCGGCGGATCCTGGGCGAGGGCGACCTGTGGATCACCGAGGCCGAGATGGAGTATCCGGACGCCAAGCGGTACCAGACGGTTGGGATCACTGAGTTCCGCGACGGCAAGATCGTCCACGAGGTCGACTACTTCGCGGAGCCCTTCCCCGCCCCTGAGTGGCGCATGCAATGGGTCGACCGCGACTGAGCGGGCAGTGCCGGCAGCCGTCCCGGCCGGCGTCGGCTAGCGGCTGAGCAGGCCCGAGAGCAGCCGCCGGCGAGTCTTCTCCTGCGGGGGACGCTCCACGATGCGGGACTCGCCCAGGGCCAGGGCCGCGAGGCGGGCGAGCCGCTGCGCTGCGACGCTCTTGGGAGCCGTGCGCACGATCGGCACCCCCTCGTTGACCGCCTTCAGGAAGCCATACGAGTCATAGGGGATCTCCACCGCCACGCGCGCGCCGAGGACGGACTCGATGTCGCGCAGCTTGACCATCTCCCTCGAGAAGAGGTGGTTGGCCACGTACAGTGTCCCAGGCCGGAGAGCGCCGATCTCGCGCAGGTAGGTGGTCAGCGACAGGACCGCCTTGAGCGCGGCCAACTCCGGGCGGACGGTCACGATCACCGTGTCCGCGGTCTCGAGCATGTTGAGGGTCGCCTCGTTGAGGTGCGACCCTGCGTCGACGACGACCACCTCGTACATGCCCCGGGCCGTCTTCAGCAGCTGATCGACGACCTGGGGCGTGACCAGCTCAGCCAGGGCCGGCGAGGCCGGGGCGGCGTAGACATGGAGGCCCGGCTCGACCGACGTGGCATACGAGCGCACGACATCGGGGTCATCGAGCGACTGCTCGTCGGCAGCCAGGTCGGCGATGGTCCGTTTCGTGGTCACGTCGAGGTGGGTGACGATCTGGCCGAACTGGGTATCGAGGTCGAAGATGGCGACCTTGTCGGGACGGTTGTAGGCGAGGATGAGGGCGATGTTCACGGCGATGGTCGTCGTGCCGGTCCCTCCCTTGGGGCCGAAACAGACGATCAGGCGGCGGTCGATGACGTGCTCACCGCCGGCGATGGGCTCAGGCGATGCGTCCCCCGTCGGGGCGACCCGCACCGCCAGGGCGGCCATGCGCGCCTCCAGCTCCCGCGGATCGAAGGGGCGCGCGATGACGTCGTCGGCGCCGGCCTCGATGAGTCCGATGCGCTCCTCGATGTCGTCCGTCTGCGCGATGGCAAGGATGGGCAGCCGGGCAAGCGCGGGGTCGGCGCGGATCGCACGGCAGAGATCGGCGCCGCCGCTCTCCTCGGGGATCTCGACGACGAGGACCTGGGATTCGGGGGCGCTCGCGAGCGCCTCGCCCCGGTCTGCGAGCGCGGTGACCCGGTAGCCGGCCTCCGCGAGGACGGCCTCGACCTCGTCGCGGGCGGTGCGCTCGGGGCTGAAGAGCAAGACGGTGCTCGTGGGCAAGAAACCTCCTTGTCCCTGGCCGGCGCCAGGGGGCGGAGTGCGGGTCTGGAGCGGGAGTCGTTCTCAGTCTAGCAGAGGGCGTGCTATACTCCGCCGACCTTTCGGCCCCGCGCACCGAGATGTCGGCCCGCCTCGGCGGCACGGTCAGCGGGGCGATCCCCACAGGAAGGAGACCTGAGGCCCGAATGCGCCGCTATGAGCTGATGATGATCCTGCGGGCCGAGCTGCCCGAGGATCGCCAGCAATCCACCCTCGAGCGCGTGATCCGCGCCGTCGCCGGCGCGGGCGGACAGATCGTCAAGGTCTCACCGTGGGGCCGCCGCCGCCTGGCCTACGAGATCGATCACCAGCGTGAGGGCAGCTACCACATCGTCGTCTTCGAGGCGGAGCCCGAGTTCGTCCGAGAGCTGGAGCGGTCGCTCTTCATCAGCGAAGAGGTGCTCCGCCACCTTGTCACGCGCATCGAGCGGCCCGCGCGTGTCCGGCGCATCGCTCCGGAAGCCGCCGACGAGGAGCTCGCGCCCCCGTCCGAGGAGCCGGAGGAGATCGGCGTCGAGCGGATCGACGAATCCGAGACCGAGGCCGCCCCCGCGGCCATCGAAAGGGACTAGGCGCCACGATGTCGCTCAACAAGTGCATGATCATCGGCAACCTCGGGCGCGACCCGGAGATGCGCTACACGCCGTCAGGCCAGCCGGTCACGCAGTTCACCGTGGCGGTGAACCGGAACTACAAGAACCAGGCCGGCGAGTGGCAGGAAGAGACGGAATGGTTCCGCATCGTGGCCTGGGGGCCGCTCGCCGAGCGCACCGCGGAGTACCTGCGCAAGGGCCGCAAGGTCTACGTCGAGGGCCGCCTGCAGACCCGTCAGTGGGAGGGCCAGGACGGCCAGAAGCGCTACACGACCGAGCTGGTCGCAAATACCGTGACCCCGCTCGACCCGCGACCGCGCGATGAGGGCCCCGCCGGGGAGCCCGCAGCTCCGGCTCCCCGCGAGAAGCCGCCCGGCGAGCCGGCCGCCGAGCCGGCCGCCGAGCCGACTCCTGAGTACACCGATCTCGACGATCTCCCTTTCTGAGCGCGAGGAAGACCGTGCCCCCCAAGTCCCGCAAGCGTGACGACTTCTACCGCGACCGCCGGCGGCGCAAGGTATGCGCCTTCTGCGCCGACAAGAGCGGCCGGATCGACTACAAGGAAGTCAACCGCCTGCGCCGCTACCTCTCCGAGCGGGCGAAGATCGAGCCACGTCGCAAGACCGGGACCTGCGCCCGCCACCAGCGTGAGCTCTCGATCGCTCTCAAGCGCGCGCGCCACGTGGCGCTCCTGCCCTTCGCCCCCGAGCACCTGCGCGCCTGAATCCTCGCCCGTGGAGGTGACGCTGGTCCTGGCGGCGGGCGGCGTCGCGGCGGGTCTCTTCGGGGCTCTGCTGGGCCTCGGCGGCGGGATCCTGATCGTCCCCCTGCTCACCCTGGGATTCGGCCTGCCGGTGCGCGAGGCGGTCGGCGTCAGCCTCGTGTGCGTGATCGTGACGAGCGGTGCGGCTGCCGGCGTGTATCTGCAGCGCCACGTGGCCAACCTGCGCCTCGGGATGGTCCTCGAGCTCTTCAGCGCCATCGGGGCGCTGGCCGGGGGTTTCGCCGCCTTCCTGCTCCCCGAGCCGGCGTTGGCCGGCCTGTTCGCGCTGCTGCTCGTCTACACCGCCGCCTCGATGCTGCGACATGGCAGGCGCGACGTCGGCGAGGCGCCCCTTGCGGACGGCGCGCTCATCCCGGACCCGGCGATGCCGGTTCCGCCGCCCGCGTGGCAAGGGACCCTGTCCGGTCCAGGCTATCGCGTGCAGCGGCTCGGCGCGGGCATGGCGGGGAGCGTCGGCGCCGGCGCACTGTCGGCCCTTCTGGGCGTCGGGGGCGGGATCGTCAAGGTGCCCGTGATGCACCTCGCGATGGGCGTTCCGCTCCGGGTCGCGACCGCGACGAGCAACCTCATGATGGGGGTGACGGCGTCGGCGAGCGCGATCATCTACCTGTTCCGCGGGGGCATCGACCCGCTGGTGGCGGGTCCGACGGCCCTCGGCGTCTTCCTCGGGGCCAGCATCGGCTCACGCACGGCAGGGCGGGTCGACGCGCGCATCCTGCGCGCCCTGTTCGTGCTCGTCCTGCTCTACACCGCGGTCGAGATGGCGCGGCGCGCGCTCGGCCTGGCCTGATGGGCGGGCAGCGGAGCGACCGCGTGGACCTCGAACGCGGCCTCGGGCGCCTGCTCACGACCGGGACGTACCTCACGGTCGTGCTCGTCGGCCTGGGCGTGGCCGGGATGGTCCTGGGCGGGCGATCGCCACTGGAACCGGGCGTCCCGCCCTTCGACCCGGCGAGACTGCCCGCCGACCTTGCCGCTGGGCGCGCCGAGGGATACCTCTGGCTGGGCATCGTCGTGGCCATTTCGACCCCCGCCGCGCGGGTCGCTGCCGCGCTGCTCGGCTACGCGGGCCGGGGCGAGCGGACGATGGTTGCCGTGTCCGCGGCGGTGCTGGCCGTCATCGCCCTCGGCGTCCTGCTCGCCCTCGGGACGGGTTGAGCGTGGATGCCCTGACCCTCGCGATCCTCGGCGGGTCGTTCGTCGTCATCCTCATCGCGGCAGAGCTCTTCACCAACGGCATCGAGTGGTTCGGGCGCAAGCTCCACCTCAGCGAGGGCGCCGTGGGAAGCGTCCTGGCCGCGACCGGCACGGCGCTGCCCGAGACGCTCATCCCCATCGTCGCCATCGGCTTCGGTGGTGCGGGGACGCGCACCGACGAGATCGGCGTCGGGGCGATCCTCGGCGCCCCCTTCATGCTCTCCACGCTGGCGCTCGGGGTCACGGCCGTAGCGGTCCTCGTGCGCGCCAGGCGGCGGCCCGCCCGCGGCGATCAGCTCTCGCTCAGGGCGTCCGTCGTCGGTGCGGACCTGCGCTATTTCTTCATCGCGTACAGCATCGCCGTCGCGTCCGCCCTCATCCCCGGCGACTGGCCCTCCCTGCGCTGGGTGGCCAGCGCCGGCCTCGTCGTCGTCTACGTGGCGTACGTACGCTCCCACCTGGGCGGCGCCCCGGCGGACATGGATGTCGAGTTGGCACCGCTCCGTCTCCGGCGCCTCGACGCGGCCGGCCG
>Ga0209002_10004320_pt1 | contig 11215 bp, 8 predicted proteins | sample Rifsed16ft2_FD_184010 | JGI IMG/M metagenome (GOLD analysis project Ga0209002, IMG submission 184010) | Soil microbial communities from Rifle, Colorado, USA - sediment 16ft 2 (version 2) | ecosystem: Environmental > Terrestrial > Deep subsurface > Rock core/Sediment | place: Rifle, Colorado...
AGCCAGATGAGAAAAACCAGGCCTGTGCCGGCTGACAGACTAAGGGCTAAAATCAGCTTAATCTTCTTGGGCATTGCCAGTAACAGATCCTTCGGACTGGAAAGTTGGATGAGTCTGGTGGTTGGGGAAAGAATATGACTCCTGTTTTACTGAATCTTCTATTCTCTGGGCCATACGGTGAATGATCTGGACATAGCGTAAAAAGTCTGGCTCTAGATTAGTTTGTTTGGCTAAGATCAATTCAGAAGCCCCCAGGATTCCGCAGACCGGGTCACTTAACTGCCTTCTGAGCTCTGAGATCCAAGCAGCAGGGTAAATAGACTCTGAAACCAAGCCTTTCTTTCTGGAAAAGTCTCTTTTTGATTGCAGAATAAGATTGACTAAATGGTCGGCCACTAACTCTGCTGCCTGCACTTCCGGATAAGAGAAGGGTCTTCTGTTCCAATCCCGCTCCTCGGCCATACTCAAAAGACCTATGACAGATTCTCCCGAGACCAGCGGCACCAAAAGGGCTGAATTAACCGGTCGGGCGAAGGCCGCTTTGATTTCAGCTTCAGGCATCATACTCTCCGGGTCATTCTGGTTAACCAGCATAGGCTTTCTGGACAAGAGCGCCAGGCGGTGCCAGGGAAGCTCGGCCAGGGAAAGAGAGCCAGATGAAGAGGACTTCTCAGTTCGGTTGCGGAGGTTGAATTCGGTTACTGTTCTTAGAAGATTCTGATTTTCTTCCAGAACCGAGACCCGACAGGATGTCACCGGAAGTGAAGTGGAGACCATTTCGGTAATATTCTTCAGTCTGGTTTCCAAACTTTGTTCTCTAGACAATTGGCTGGTCAACTGCTCCAGCAAGCCGAGCAGTTTATCCCGCTTGGCAATCCCGCCTTGCAGTTCCCGTAAAGCCAGATAATATGTCAGATGGTGCAAGACCAATTTGGCTGACCTGCCTGAAATGGGATGAAAATGTTTTGGATCCCGGTGCCCGAAAATCACGACTCCCCAGACCCGCGCCCCAGAACTCAAAGCCAAGGCTAAACGAGAGCGACAGCCGGAAAACATGGGGATCCCTTTAATCCCCTCTTGGTCTGTTTTAGTCAGGTCATCCTCGATTATCATCCTTTTGGTCTGGAAGACTTTTGCCACCACACTTCCGCAGGTACTCCAGCCCACTCCTTTTTCCCAGAGCAGATTGCCAGTAGTTCCGACTGTGTAGCGCTCCATATTCTTGCCGGATTTATCCAGGACTGCTAAGCAGAGAATGTGATAGTCTACGACTTCCTTTAGTAAACTGGCCAGCTTAGGAAAAAGCTGTTCCAAGGAATCTGAGTTATCCAGTAAATCGGCTACTCGGGACATAGTGGCAATAGTTTTCTGACGCATCGATTTGAGCTGCTGGTGTCGATAGGACTGGAGCGCACTGGCTAAACTGGTTCCCCACATATCCAGAAGTGAACTATCAATCTGGGCAGAACCGTCCTGCTGGGATGTCGGCCATAGCCAGGCTAAGCCCACCCTTTGGGAGCCTTTTCGCAGAGGGACCGGGATAGCTCGCTTAAACTTCATGAAATTTTGTCCTGCCAAAGAGATAGCCAGTTCAAGTTTGGAAAAACTAGCCGGGTAAGATTTCAGCCAATCAGATTGATTTAAGGTGATTGGCAATCTGTAATCTTCAACCTTTAAACTACCTGTCAGATGCATCTCTAGAGCCAAGGGCGACCGATAGTAAACCGCTCCAGCTTCAAATGGTGCGCTTTGACAGAGCTCCTCTAAGGCTTTTTTAGAGATTCTGTAGACATCGGTGGAAGAATCGAGTTTCTGGCTGAGCTTTTTTAGAAAGGACAATTTGCGGAGATAAGCTTGTCCCTGCTGAGCAGACTCTAAGACCGGAACCAGCCATCTGGACAGACCAGCCAGAAAGAGAAAAAGCCCGCACACGTACAAGGTCGAAAATAAGATAGTTCCCACCACAGTTACTCCCCAATAGGAAAGTCCAGCCATTCCCAAGGTACCGGATACAATTAGAATCAGGCCCAGCAATTGAAACCGCCAGCTGGCCTTATATTCCGGAAAACAACGCTTGCGAGCATGAACTATCCAGTTTATCCCCCACAGCGCCACCAAGGCCTGTACTATCAAAAGTATCATTATCCCCATCTTTCCTCCCTATTTGTGCCGATATACCAGCCCTGTTACCATAATCTGTTAAAAAATCGTAACTGATTGACCTGTATATATTATCGGCGGTCAGACTTAAACAATTAGAAGGCTTACCAGAAGGATAAGAAAGACTAGAGCTCTACTAACTCAGAAGCTAAGGGGAATTGGCGAATGAAATTGGGAACCTCTTTAGGGGTTAGGATTCCCTGATTGGTGATGATTTTTTCGACCAAGTCCAAAGGGATAAGCTCAAAATAGGGATTTAGGCAGCTCACCCCGGCCGGGCTCTGTTGCCAGATTTCAGCCGGGTCTCCGCCGATGGCCGGATTTCCCCGGGCCTCCTGGGAGACAAATTTTGTCTCTTCTGAGGCTACCCAGACTGGCTTCTTGTGCCGCTGGGCCAAAAGGGCTAAGGCATAGGTTCCGATCTTGTTGACGAAGTTGGTCTCACTGATACTATCTGCCCCTACTAAGACTAGGTCCACCCGAGGGATAAAATAACCTGCCGCTGCATCAATTATCAGCTTTACCTTGACACTTTCTTCAGCCAGCATTCTGGCCAGGCGCCTTCCTTCTAAGAGAGGCCTGGATTCGCAGATGAAGACCTCTTTTGGTTTCCCAACTGAATGTGCCTGGCGGAGAATACCCAAGACTGAGCCGGAAGATGAAAAGGTCATCACAACTGACTTAGAAGGCATCAACTCAGCCCCCTGCTGCCAGATAAGTTCTAAGGCTTGACTGGAGGTCTTTTCAAACTTGTTCACATAATCCAGAAGCAGATCGGCCATCTCTCTGGTTTCCTTCTTCGGGGAGAAAGATTTGAGGGTGTTTAGACTCTGGTTGGCTAAATTGAAAACCGGGGTTATCTCCCTCTGAGCCCGGACTATCTCTCTGGCCAGGCCGGTGAAATGCTGGACAAACTCTTCCCGGGTTTTTACTGACCACTCCTGGCAGAAAAGCCCCAAAACTCTGGCTGCTTTGTGGGCCAATTCAGAGGCCCCGGAGATATGATCTTTTCTTAGCTCTTCTAAGAGTTCTTGGTACATAGCACCCTTTGAGAGTTTTTGAAATGCAGTTTGGCTACTTGAGAAAGGACTTCTTTCCCTTTGTGTAACACTATTTGGCGGGCCACTTGGTCAACCTTTTCTGAGGCACCTTTGGGCAATTCTATTCCTATTTCTTCTGAGAGCTTTTTAAGCCGGCGCAAAAATTCTGCCCGGGCCAAGATCGAGGCCGCCGCTACAGCCAGGTCATCTTCAGCCTTAGTTCTTTGGATGAGCTGTACCCTCTTACCCTTTTCCATGAGAGCTCTCTTGATATAACCTTCATCTCCAAACTTATCGGACACCACTCTTGTGCACTCGACCTTCTTCAAGATATCTTCAATGGCACGGGCGTGACCCCAAGCAAGGATTCGGTTTAGATTCTTCATCTTTGTAAACAATTCGTTATACTTACTTGGGCCAATAGTAACGACAGAACAACGGCTTACATTTTTGAGCTCTTGACTCAAAGAAAGAATGATTGAGTCAGCTATTTTCTTACTATCTCTAACTTTGATCTGTTGTAATTTAAGTGACAGGCCAGGATAATTAAGGAAGCCTGCTACAACAAGCGGACCGAAGTAATCACCCTTACCAGCTTCATCTGTTCCAATCCAACTTTGAGTAAGCGGCGCGAACAGGTCCAGAGTCTGCCTAGACATCTTATTGTACACGTTGTATGAAGTACTTAAAGGATTCTAACACTGTCTCCAATATATTGGTGACTATCTTTTGGGCATTTTCTAAGTTTTCAACCTTCGTCACTTGAGAACTGTCGCTATGCATCATAAAGTTCCTATTGAAGTCCATTTGATTCCTGAGCTTATCTATGTACTTATCTCTGTGCTTTACCTTACTTACATAGTCCTGAACTTTCTGGTTCTTAAATCTTCCGTTTTGTCTATCCCATATTTCTCCGAAGTTCCAGCCCTTGGCTTCTACCTCCCTCTTGCCCACCCAATTCATTTCGACTGCAAGCTGTTTAACAAAACCCTCGAACCCCTTCGCAGCGGGCATGACCATACAAGAGTATTCAGGCAAGGAAAGTTTGGACTCAAGCAAACATAGAGAGGACACAATGTACTTCTTATCCCATTCTGACAAAGAGTTGTATGCGTCTTTCAAAAACTCCTTCGCTCTATTTTCACCATTCTCAACGAGCTTCGGGGATACAATAGCGACGAATTGATCGACTTCTGCTTCTGACTTTGAGATGAAGCGTGTGGCAATTTCACTTACCGATGCACCTGCGTGCTCTTCCACAGTAGTACATATCCTGTCCCAGAGTCCACATTTGAGGCCTTGTATTATTAAAGTTCCATTCTTAAACTGACGTAACCTAACCCTATCACTGCCATCTGATAATACGAGGCTATACTGCTCGTATTCGGTTGTAGTTTGCTCGCTTGTGCTGCACAGACTACTGAATAGTTCTTTAATCTTGTCGCGAAGTATTGCGTCTTGAACGGAGTACTTTGCACAACAATTCTCTTTAATTGCGTCCATTCCAGTAGGCTTAGCACGAGCTAGTGCCGAAACAAACTCTCTTAGCTGGTCTTGAAGTTTGCTATTTGGAGACTGGAAAACTACTTTTGATGTTTTGCCAGCTTTCATAAACAGATTTAGGTTTACGCTATCCCGACGGTCACAGACCTTATATTGAATTCCATACTGGATTGTTTTGGATTCAATGGAAATGTCGTTGATAGAGCAGTGATCTCTGAGTGATTTCTCGAATTCCTCAGGGTCAACAATTATAGGTTCCGTGTGCACCATAGCACGAACCTGCCTATTTAGGAAGACTCTGCACCCGCTCTAAATATTCATTGGTGCGAGTGTCGACTTTCACAAAATCTCCCTCCCTTATAAAAAGAGGGACCTTAATCTCCAGTCCGGACTCCAAAGTGGCTGGCTTGGTCATATTAGTAACCGAATCTCCTTTGATCCCGGGCTCGGTCGTAGCCACCTTCAAAATTACCGAGGCTGGCAGCTCCAGCCCGGTGGGGTTGCCTTCAAAGATTAAGACTAGGTACTCTCGGCCTTCCACCAGAAACCATTTAAAATCGCCTAACTGCACTTCGGTTAGGGTCACCTGCTCATAAGTGCGGCCGTCCATAAAATGATATTCATCACCGCTTTTGTACGTAAACTGCATCTGCTTCTGGCTGAAATCCGGCTCCTCAAACATCTCACCTGAAGCAAAGGTTCTTTCAAGAACCTGTCCGGTCTTAAGATTTTTCAGTTTTGTCCGCACAAAGGCTTTTCTCTGGGCGGTACGGGCATGCTGAAACTCGACGACGTAGTAGACCTCTCCTTCTACTTTAAGGCGTAGCCCTTTGCGAAAATCACTGGTCGAAAGCATCCAACTTTCTCAAATGTTCCATCTTAGTCAATTAAAGCTGATATTGGTGTAAAATCAACCCTAATTTGGAAAGACTTAACTGGTTGTTTTAGCCAGCAGATACGATTAGTCGAAACCCAGGTTAGGATACTTTCGCTGGCTAGGTAGAGTTTTATTACTCCGGCCCTGGCTAAAAGTGAGGCTGGCCCTGTTTTTAACTGGCTTTAGGCCCCACCTGCCGGCTGCAGTTCGTTATTCTCTGTCTGCAGGTTTTTGGCTTAAACTATCTTGGAGGCGTTGCCAACTTCCGTGTAGTCTACCAACCTGTCCTTCTAGAAGCCGGGATATTTCAGCCACATTCTGCCGGAATTCTGAATCGTTACTGTTGCCATTTGTGTTGGATAGGTTCTTTAGGGCTAAGGACAAGTAATCCAGTTTCCCTAAGCAAATTTTGATTTCTGTGCGGTTAAATGAATTCATAGTACAAGTATGTGGCTATTTTATCTACTACAATGCTGACAAAACCAGTCCCGGACAACAATTGTCTACTCAGCAGAAATGAACCATTGGATTGAAATTTCTTTGGAAGAACTAGTGTTTACTTCTTAAAACCTTTCACTCGGTAAGTTTCTCTTTTCTCAGCCACCAGACTGTATCTGCCAGAGTAAATCTCCTGCATTTCCCTGGTGATTTGAGCAAACTTACTTCTAAGCTCTGAAGGCTCTAAGACTTCCGCCTCACTGCCAAAGCTTAGTATCCAGTGCGAGACTTCTTCCAGACCGGCTACCCTGGCAGTGTAGTAAAGAGTCCCATCTTTTTGTATTAAGACTTTCTCTGAAGGATGTCTCTTGCCGCTAGCGACAACCTTGGCCGCCTTGCCAGTAAACTTTATTTTAACTGTCATAGGTTGTCCGGTAAAAACTTCCCAGCTGTCTTGAAAGAGCTTTTCCAGTGAAAAGTTCTGGTCCCGGACGAATTTCTGAGATTTAAGGGCTAACTTCTTGATTCTGGAGAGCCGGAAGATTCTGTACTCCCCGGATTTGTGGTCAAAGCCGACCAGATACCAGGCGTGCCGGCGAAAGACCAATCCGTACGGGTCAACGTTTCTAAGCGAGAGCCCGGACTCAATTGAATCATACTCCAGGCGAACTGAGTTGCTTCCAGCAATAGCTGTCTGCAGAGGGGCAAAAAACAACATCTCTTTGGCTGGCAGGCCGGTTTGTTTTAAGTCAAACTTGACTGCCTCTTTGGCAGACCGGACTTCCTCTTCTAATTGAACCGAAAGATGAGGCCGGATTTGGGAGAGTACCCGGTTGGCATTTGTAGCCAAGTGGTAATTCTCTTTGATTAAGCTGGAATTCAAAGCCCAGTGCAAAGTCAGGTAGTCTGCCGGGGACAATTTCAAGGGCAAGAAGATGTTTCCTGATTCAAGCTTATATCCCTGGTCAAATCGAATCGGCAGCCCGGACTTCACCAATAGCCTAATGTCTCTAAAAGCAGTCCTGGTCGAGACTCCCAGCTTCTGGGAGATTTGATTTATCTTTAGACCGGAGCTGTGGTGCAGAAGATTAAGCAGCGACAAAAGTCTTTCAAATCTGTGTCCGCTCGGCTTTATCTTGACTTTCTTCAATCTAACCTTTTAGGCTAAATCAAACTATCTCTGCTTGAGGTTCTGGCTCAAACTAGGTAAGCTACTCTTTGGCTTTTTGGGTTATCCGGTAAAACTTTGTCCGGCCAAGGCGGACAATCGGTTCACCTTCAAGTGACACTTTAAGGTCTATATTCTCCACCTTTTCATTGTTCCAGTATAGTCCCCCCTGCTGAATCAACCTCCTGACCTGGCTGGTGGAAGAGAGACAGCCCGTGCGCACCAGAAGATGGCCGATCCAAACTTGGCTCTCCTCTCCGTCATAAATCACGGTCGGTATCTGCTCCGGCAGTTTTTTTTGCTTAAAGACTCTTTCAAATTCTTCCTGTGCCAGCTTGGCCTTCTTGGCCCCGTGGTATTTGGCCACAATCTCCAGTCCCAGACGCTTTTTCCATTCAAAGGGATTGACCTTTCTGGCTTCCAGCTCTGAGTTCATCTCAGATAGTTGGGCTTGACTTAGGTCGGTCAAAAGTTCGAAATAGCTGGGGATGAGCTGATCCGGGATGGACATCAATTTGCCGAACATCTGCTCTGGAGCTTCAGTGATGCCGATGTAATTTCCCAGGCTCTTGCTCATTTTATCCGTGCCGTCAGTGCCAATCAAAATCGGCATAGTCAGAATTACCTGAGGCTCCTGGCCGTATTCTTTCTGAATTTCTCGGCCGACTAAGAGATTGAATTTCTGCTCCGTGGCTCCTAACTCTACGTCAGCTTTTAAGGCCACGGAATCGTAGGCCTGCATCAAAGGATAGAGAAATTCTAAAACTGCAATCGGTTTGCCGCTTCTGAATCTCTTCTGAAAGTCATCCCGCTCCAAGAGTCGGGCTACCGTGTACTTGGAGGTCAAGATGAGAATCTCCTGGAAAGAGAGCTTGGCCAGCCAGCGGCTGTTGAAATCGACTTTGGTTTTGCGGGGATCTAGAATCCTGAAGACTTGTTTCTGATAGGTCCTCGAGTTCTTTAGGACTTCTGATTTGGTCATTGGTTTGCGCAGCTCAGACTGGCCAGTTGGGTCGCCAATCAGGGCAGTGTAATCCCCGATCAGGAAAACTACTTTGTGTCCTAACTGCTGAAACTGTCTCAACTTTTGAAGGGTAACCGAGTGACCCAAGTGCAAGTCCGGTGCAGTTGGATCAAAGCCCTGCTTGATAATCAGAGGCTTTCCGGTCTTAACTGATCTTTCCAGCTTGCGGACCAGCTCTTCTTCTGGGATCACCTCGGCGGCACCCCGTTTGATGATTTCCAATTGTTCTTTGACTGGAAGCATTGCGTATAAATTAAGAAGTCCTACAGACAATAGTTCAAAACTGACCTGAAATCAAGCTCGAATTTGCTTGACTGGTTTGTAAGCGGGACAAATATTAACGGTGATGCAGCCCGAGACTAAAAAAGTCTTTCTGTGGGCCGGCCCGGCCCTTCTTATTATTTTGAGTCTAATCTTTTCTGCCAAACTGATCCACATTTACAATAATCAGCTCCCCTCTTTAGAGCAACTGCACAATATCGAGCCCAGCTTAACTACTACTATCTATTCTGCCGACGGTGAAGTCTTGCAGGAATATTATCTGCAGCGCCGGATTTTAGTCCCCTTAAAGAAGATGCCTTCGGTTTTACTTGAAGCGCTCTTGGCCACTGAGGACCAGCGCTTCTATCAGCACTGGGGAGTTGACCTGCCCGGAGTCATCCGGGCTTTCTTCAGCAATATTCGCAAAGGGGATCTGACCGCCCAGGGTGGAAGCACAATTACACAGCAGCTGGCCCGGACGTTATTTTTGACACCGGAGAAAGTCGTCAGCCGGAAAATCAAGGAGATATTGACCGCCCTAAAAATCGAAAGGACTTACTCCAAGGATGAAATCTTGGAGATGTATCTGAATCAGTGCTATTTTGGCAAAGGTGCTTATGGCATACAGGCGGCGGCCCAGCTCTACTTCGGCAAAGATGTGGAGGAGCTGGATCTGTCCGACTGTGCGGTTTTGATAGGGTTGCTTCCGGCTCCCAACCGTTATTCCCCTTTGAATAATCCGGATTTAAGCCGGCTCAGAAGAGATGTGGTCTTAAGGCGTCTGGCTGCTAGAAAAAATATCAGTGAAGCCCAGGCTGACAGTCTGCAGTCTTTGCCTTTGACAATCAGTCTTGATCCTAAGGCTCGGGGCAAGGCCCCTTATTTTACCGAAATGGTCCGGCAGTATATTGAAGACAAATACGGTGAAAAAGCTCTTTACTCCGAAGGGCTGACCATCTATACCACTTTGGACTTGGCTCTGCAAGAAGAGGCAGAAAAACAGTTATTTGCCATGGTCGATAACCTGCAGAATGGAATGGAGTCCAGACGCACCCTAAAAAGCCAAGAGTATACCATAGCTTATCTTGATTCCAGCGGTACAATACCGGTCTGGAAGAGAAAATATAAACAGCTGCAAGGCGCTCTGGTGGCGATGGATAATTCGAGCGGTAACATTCTGGCATTAGTGGGAGGTCGTGATTTTGACGACACTAAATTCAATCGGGCTACCCAGGCTTTAAGACAGCCTGGCTCGGCTTTCAAGCCCTTCGTGTATGTGGCTGCCCTGGAAAAGGGATTTCACCCCAGTGATGTGATGTATGACACCCCAGTTGTTTTGGAGAACAGACCTGGAGAAGAATGGCGTCCGCGCAATTATGACCGTCAGTTCAGAGGCCCCGTTACTTTAAGAGAAGGTTTAGCTGATTCCCGTAATTTAGTGGCTATTAAGCTATTGCAGAAGGTTTCTCCTCATTTGGCAGTAGACTATGCCAAGAAGTTGGGAATAAGAACCGAGCTTTATGCTTATCCTTCGATTGCCATTGGCACTTCTGAAGTTACTCTCTGGCAGATGGTCAAAGCCTTCTCGGTTTTCCCTAATCAAGGAGTTTTGGTTGAACCTGGTTATGTTGCCAAGATTGTGGACCGGTATGGAAATATCTTGGAAGAGAATAAGACTGCCAGCAAGGATTTGGTCTTAGACCAGAGGACCGCCTACATAATGACTTCCATGCTGCAGAGTGTGATTGACGGAGGGACTGCCTCGGCGGTGCGGGGACAGGGGTTTTCCCGGCCGGCCGGTGGAAAAACCGGCACCACCGATGAGACTACTGACAACTGGTTTATAGGATTCGTCCCCCAGATAACCTGCGGGGTCTGGCTGGGATTTGACGACAAGACCTCTATCGGCGCGCATATGACCGGCGGCTCTACTGCCGCGGTGGTCTGGGCAGAGTTTATGAAGGCTGTCTGCCAGAAATTGCCAATCTTAGGCTTTAATATACCGGAAGGAGTCTTTCAGCGAACGGTCTGTTGGGACACCGGCGAGTTAGCAACGGCCAACTGCCCTAATCCGGTCACTGACCTATTTACTCAGCAGACTGAGCCTCAAGAAAAATGCCCGCAGCACCCGGGGCCAGATTTAGCAACCTCCCCGAAGCCTGACCCTTTGTAATTTTTTCGAGATAGTAAAGGTATTGCCGGTGCAGCCTAGGCTTTGGGCAAATTGAGGTCCTTCGCCTTAGAAATAGAATCTGCCGTGATTCGGTAAAGTATTTTTCTGCGAGGTTTCACTGGTAGTTTAGTTATGCCAAAACATTCCACCAATTCTGAAGCGACCTCCTCCCCTTTTGAAGAATCGTTAGTGTAAAGTTCTACCAATAGCTCACTTTTCTTGACAGCCTCCCCGATTTTCTTCTTGATCAAGAATCCTGCCGAATGGTCGATTTGATCTTCCTTTTTCATTCGACCAGCCCCCAGTTTGATTGCCAGAAAACCAATCTGTTCAGTTTGAATTTCTTTAACATATCCATCTCTTTTGGAAATCACTTCCAGCCTGCAAGTTGCCTGAGGAAGTCTGGAATAATCTTCCACCACTTTGGGGTCTCCGCCCTGGGCCCGGACCAGCTCTTTGAATTTCGCCAATCCTGACCCATCTGAATTGTCTTTTTTCAATAATCCAAAACCCTCTTTGTGACTCTTGCACCGGCCAGCCATAATCAGCATTTCCGCTGCTAGAAAATAAG
>Ga0209002_10004321_pt1 | contig 11214 bp, 10 predicted proteins | sample Rifsed16ft2_FD_184010 | JGI IMG/M metagenome (GOLD analysis project Ga0209002, IMG submission 184010) | Soil microbial communities from Rifle, Colorado, USA - sediment 16ft 2 (version 2) | ecosystem: Environmental > Terrestrial > Deep subsurface > Rock core/Sediment | place: Rifle, Colorado...
TACTGGATGTATATGGCCGGGCAGATGTCTTGAAGGATGAATATGGGTATGATAACTCCGATTTCCTGAATACACTACGGGATTGGGGATTTTATGTTGCCGATTGCAGTCAGGGTAATTATGCCCAAACGCAGATGTCACTGGCGTCGTCTCTGAATTTCAATTATATTGATGCCCTAAGTGATCGTTTCACTCCCGGCGAGGATGACCGGACCGGGCTGGATGCCTTGATAAGGCATAGTGCTGTGCGAGAAAGCCTGGAGGCAGCAGGCTATAAAACCGTTGCCTTTGCAACAGGTTTTATAGCGACGGAACTGACCGATGCTGATTACTTTCTCGGTCCTCAGCAAACTGTGGGGAAGCTGAACGAATTTGAATATCTTCTTATGGAAACAACGTTCGCGCGATTGATACAAGATGGTGGCAGACTCGGCAAGCAGAACTCGGGTTCAGAACTATTTCGTGAGCGTACTCTATTTGCCCTGGATAGACTTGATGAACTGTCTTATATTAAGGGGCCCAAATTTGTTTTTGTTCATCTGATCGTTCCCCATCCTCCTTACGTATTTGGTCCGACCGGTGGTCCTATAGAGTCTTCAGCAGCGGGAACAACCCGGTCTGAGCAGGAAGGCCTTCATTATCGTGATCAGGTAATTTATATCAGCAACCGCATGATGGAGATTGTGCCGAAGATCATCGCGGGTTCAACCAGACCGCCCATTATTGTGATTCAAGGCGATCACGGTCCCACAATTCCAAGCAGCCCGCAGCAACGCATGAGGAATCTGAATGTATACTATTTGCCAGAGGCAAATGCGCCAATCTATTCAACGATTACTCCCGTGAACACATTTCGAATCATTTTTAATACCTACTTTGGACAATATCTTCCGCTGCTGGAGGATGTCAGTTACTACTCAATTTACGATGATCCCTTTAGCTTTAAACCAGTCTCCAACTCCTGTAAGGTAAGGCAGTAGATGAAAATGTGTGAAGATCATACTGCACTTGTCAATGGCGCGGCATTGACCATTTAATGAGTATGCTGAGAAAGACACCTTTTTATCCGGTGTTATTTGCCGGGTTTTGCGTCCTTGCACTGATGGCTCACAATGTGCGTGAAATCGCTCTCAGTGATATGTGGCGTTCGTTGATATTTTCAGCGCTGTTTGGGGTAATTGTGTATGGACTGACTCGCTTGTTGATCCATGATTGGCATCGCGCCGCATTGGTGGCGCTGGCAATGCTAATTGCGTTCTTTACGTACGGGCAGATCTATAACATGCTGGAAAGTGTCAATATCGGGAACGTTCATATTTTTCGGCACCGCACTCTTTTATTCTTATATGGACTGGCTTTGATCTACGTTATTTATTGGATAATTCGAAAGATGGAAAAGCCGGGCAGATTGACGTACTGGCTTAACTTGCTTTCGATTTATTTGTTGATCTATCCGGTTTTTGTGGTTTCTTCAAATGCCGTTCAACAATTTCTGGCGTATCGTTCCGCTTTAAGCGCCAAAGTTGTGAGAGCGCAGACCATCAACTCCGCGCGGCCTGATATTTACTATATTATCCTGGATGCATACGGGCGCGAGGATGTACTGAGAGATCAGCTTGGGTTTGACAATTCCGCCTTTCTAGCTGCTTTGCGGGAACGGGGTTTTTATGTGGCTGATTGCAGTCAGAGCAACTATCACATCACCGAATACTCCCTTTCTTCGTCGTTGAATTATGATTATCTTGACCATTTGAATGTTGATAACAAAATTGAGCGTACTGCTGTTCTCAAACGGAGTGCAGTCCGATCGTTCCTGGAGGGGCAGGGTTATCAGATCGTTTCTGCTCCCTCGGGCTGGGACATGACTGAGTGGAAAGACGCAGACGTCTACCTTGATTTTGACCGCAGTTATTCGGCATTGCCCGATTTTGAAAAACTCACGATGGACACAACCCTTCTGCGCATTGTCTCAGACTTCAACTTGTTCAACATCAACCGAATCACCGATAATAATCACCGTTCGCGTATCCTTTCTCTCCTCAATCATCTGAAGCGATTGCCCACCGAGCAAGGGGACCTGTTTGTGTTCGCTCATTTTGTCATCCCACACCCACCATATAGATTTGGCCCCAATGGAGAATGGCTGGAGGGACAGCCTGAAGATTTGCAGACGGCTTATCTTGGGCAGGTAGTTTTTATCAACCGCGAGATTTTACAGGTTATCGATACGATACTTGCCAAATCAGAAACGCCGCCAATCATCATCCTTCAGGGCGATCATGGCCCTCCGCCTCAGATTTCACCTTCCTCTGCTCAAAAAATGCCGATTTTGAATGCCTACTATTTACCCGGCATGGATGCGGATAAAGTTTTATACTTATCCATCTCACCGGTGAATACCTTTCGTGTGGTCCTGAATTCCTACTTTGGACAGGATCTGCCTCTTCTTGAAGATATCAGCTATTATGCACCTAACGAAAATCCTGATGCACTGGAGTTAGCTCCCTACTCATGTCCGAGTCAACCGTAAATTCACAAAAGACCATCCTGATCACCGGCGCGGCGGGTGGGATTGGCCGCGCAACCGTTTCGCTCTTCACCCAAAAAGGCTGGCGTGTCATTGGGGTGGACCGGTCTGAGTTTGGGGCTGGTTTTCCGGAAAGCGGACTTTTTGTCCAGTCCGACATTTCGCGCCCGGAAGCCATGGAAGTCATTTTTGAAAAGGCACATCAATTTACAGACAGTCTCGATGCACTCGTGAACAACGCCGCGGTGCAGGTTACAAAGCCAATCACGGAAACAACCGTCGAGGAGTGGGATGCGGTCATGGCTTCCAATCTGCGCTCGGTGTTTTTGGGCGTCAAGCTCGCGTATCCTTTACTCAAGGCAAAAGGCGGCGCGGTGGTAAATGTTTCATCGGTTCATGCAATCCAGACCTCTGCAAACATCGCCGCGTATGCCGCCTCCAAAGGCGGGTTGCTTGCCCTGACGCGTGCCATGGCGATCGAGTTCGCGCCGGATAATATCCGCGTCAATGCCATACTCCCGGGCGCGGTGGATACCCCAATGCTGCGCGCGGGACTCGGGCGCGGGCACGCGGGTCATGGTGACGTGCAGGAACGGCTGGATAATCTTGCGCGTAAAACCGTGAGTGGCAAGGTTGGCAAGCCCGAAGAGATCGCCCATGCCATATACTTTCTTGCGGATAACGAGCAGTCGTCTTTTATGACCGGCCAGGCGCTGGTGGTGGATGGCGGCGCAACGGCCAGATTGAGTACCGAGTGAAAAACCGAAAATGAAAATGATTTCATTGACCCCTAAATCTGTTGTTTACCTCTTGCTTGTATCGTTCATTGGGGTTGGTATGTTTCTGGTTTGGTATTCTACAAAATGGGGAGCAGGCTTAATTTCAGACACGTTTCAATATGTAGCAAATGCCAGAAACCTTGTTGCGGGCAATGGTTTTTCAATTCCTTATGGGGATGGAGAACTTGAGCCTATGACAAAATATCCCCCCATGTACTCCATTGTTTTATCCGTTTTTGAATTGGGTGGTGCAACTGCATTGCAGAACGCTCGCTGGGTAAACATTCTTCTGTTTGGCGTAAATACGTATCTGGTATTTATCAGTTCTCAAAAATTGACAGGCTCATCCTTTTTTTCCTTGCTCGCATCTTTGTACTTTTCAATCTCTTTTGTTCTGATTGAGGTGCATTCTTGGGCGTTGAGTGAGCCACTTTATATCTGTCTGACATTATGTACTTTTTTATCATTGGAGAAATATTTCAAAGAAACGAAACGGATCTGGCTGATCCTAGCCTCATTGCTTGCTGGTGAACTGGAGAAATAAGCCTGAACATGTTCTTATCTTTGCTGAAAAGGTATGCTATTCCGTTTGGAGTTAGTATTGCTTTAGTAGTCTTCGTAGACATTTTAACAAACGGTGTTACTAAAAAGCTTTTATTTGATTCCAATCTATATATTGGAATGGCAGAACATGGCTTCGCTCTTGAGCTCCGGATTTCTCCTTTTGTCTATCGTTTTGCCGGGCCCTTTCTAGCTGGCACCATACATCATTTTATTGGTCTTTCCATTTACAAAAGTTTCAAAGTGATTGCGTATGTTGGTGCCATTAGTGAATTGTTCGGAGTTTTTCTATTGGTGAGGCATCTGACACAATCTGAAAAGAGTGCTTATATCGGTATGCTGTCAGTGGCATTTTCTCTGTATAACATCAAATATCCACTTTTCGATGTATATCGGCCTGATATTCTGGTTTATCCCATCATTTTGATAAGTACATGGTTAGCATTTAAGGATTATTTCTTTCCATTGCTTTTAACAACAATGATTGGCTTGCAATTCCGTGAATTTGCGATAGTGCCTCTCCTTGCCTATCTTGCAACCAAATTACAGCGAGAGGGTAGCAAAACGTCGATTAGAAATGTGACAATCTCCATGATTGGCTTATTTATTGCGGTTGGCATACCTAGGCTACTTATACCTGTTGTAGAGCATGCCGAAGCAGTGCAACTGTCGCCACAAGGAATTGCTCAAGCAATTCACCTGATTTCGATTTGGCCCCGTAACATTAACATAGTCTATATTGTCTTAGCCTATTTTTTGCCATTCTTGATTTTGTTCCGCAGATCCCAAATAAGGACTGTGCTGGGAGAAATACCTCTAGAACAGGTTAGCTACTTGGCTTACTATTCGGGGATTGTTTTACTTCTTATCATTGTTGGAGGTACTGATTTAGAACGATTTGCCACATATTTCTTTTTACCCCTTGCTGTATTGACTGGTTTGCTAGCAAAGAATCAATCATTTATTAGAATCTTGCTGATTCTGACTCTTCAAATTATCTTCAATCGCATCTGGTTGCCATTCCCGGTTTGGGATTTCGACTTGATGGTAAACTTTTATAGTGGATGGTCTAATGTTATTAATACGGCTTCCCTTTGGCGATTTGCCGAATTGATTGCACTGGCCGTCATCGGAAATTTCCTTGTCCATTTTCAATTTTCTTCAAAACAAAAAGTCTTTTCTGAAAGTGGAGGATAGTAATATACCCTACGTTCGATTAACTTACACATTTGAGTTTAGAGTGATTGGAATGGCAACGGGTTTCAACTTGAGATTGGACAAGGTAGCCTGGAAATCGGGCAAGCCTGAAGAGATCGCCCATGCGATTTACTTTCTTGCAGATAATGGTCAATCATCTTTTATGACGGGTCAGGCGCTGGTGGTGGATGGCGGCGCGACAGCGCGGTTGAGTACCGAATAAATAAGGCTCAAGCCGCCTTCCCCGACGGTTCAGCTCGTACCACCGAAGGTGTCGAAGTGGCGACGTCTGGAGCATCGATGTAATGAAACAAACTCTCAAACAAATTATCCCCAATCCTCTCTGGCAGTTTGCTCGCGGCTCTTATGATTCAATCAAACGCATTCCTGAACTACCCACTGCTTACCTTCATCCCTGGCGGCGCGAGAGCATTCGACGACTCAATGCGTTGAAAGATATTCACAAAGGCAATCGCGCCATTATCATTGGCAACGGGCCCTCACTCCGCCAAACCGATCTTTCCAAACTTCGCAATGAAATCACATTTGGAATGAATCGCATCTATCTGTTATTCCCTGAACTTGGATTCCACACGACATACTTTGTCTCCATCAACGATCTGGTCATCGAGCAATTCGCAGATGAGATCCTTGCCTTGCCCATGCCCAAATTTCTGGCGTGGCGTTCGCATCGTCATTTTCCAGCCAATTTACCCATTACCCAATTACCGACCTTCCTTTACACCTCCTACACCGGCCCGGGTTTCTCGCCCGATGTACGCGGCCGCGTCTGGGAAGGAGCGACAGTGACAAACGTGGCGTTACAGCTTGCGTTCCATATGGGATTCCGGCAGGTCATTTTGATCGGCGTGGATCACAACTTTGCATCGAGAGGGGAGGCGAATAAAACGGTTGTCTCACAGGGAGATGATCCAAATCATTTCGCCCCGAATTATTTTGGCAAGGGCGCAAAATGGCAGCTGCCCGATCTCGATACATCCGAAATCGGATATAGCCTCGCCCGAGAGGCCTATCGAAAGGCTGGGCGTGAAGTCGCCGACGCGACTGTTGGCGGCAAGCTCACGGTTTTCCCGAAAGTGGATTACGCCTCGCTCTTCTGATACCAAAGTTAATGTCACTGCGAGCCGGAGTGCAGCGAGTGGCGAAGCAGTCTCCTCCTGTTATATGGGGATTGCTTCGTCAGGTCTCGGCCTTCCTCGCAACGACATCAAATCTATTTTTTTATGAAACTCGTCTCCGTCATCACCCCCTCCTTCAACCAGGCTCGTTACCTCGAGGCTGCGATTCAATCCGTGCTTGGGCAGGATTATCCACGCATCGAATTCATTCTGATCGATGGGGCATCCACAGATGGTTCAGTGGAGATCATCAAGAAACATGAAAGTGGTTTGGCGTACTGGGTCTCTGAAAAAGATTCGGGCCAGGCGGAAGCCATCAACAAGGGACTGGCGCGTGCGACGGGTGAGATCGTCGCCTGGCTGAATTCGGATGATTATTACCTGCCGGAGGCGGTCTCCTCCGTTGTGAAGGTGTTCGAGGAAAACCCCGATGTGGTCATGGTCTATGGGGATGTGCTGGCGGTCGAGAAGCAGGGCCGGGCAATCAATGTTTTGAAATCCAGGCAGTTATCGCTGGAAGATTTGTTGTGTTTCCAGATCATCGGACAGCCGGCTGTGTTCTTTCGACGCGAAGCATATGAAAAAACAGGCGGGCTCGACATCACTTTCCACTTTCTACTCGACCACCATCTATGGATCCGTATCGCACGGCAAGGGGAAATCCTGCACATCCCGCAAATATTGGCGGCGGCGCGCTACCATGCCGAGGCGAAGAACCGCGCCAAAGCTGCGCAGTTCGGGCGCGAGGCCTTCCGCATTCTGGATTGGGTGAAGAGCCAGCCGGGTTTAACGGAAACAGTTTCCCGTGTGGAAAGACGCGCACGCGCCTCCGCACATCGCGTGGACGCGCGCTATCTGCTCGATGGGGGGGAACCCTGGCCTGCACTGAAAGCCTGGATGCGCGCGTTATTCATCCATCCGCCCACTGCGCTGGCGCGCCTGAACATATTGATCTCTGCCATACTCAATTTGACCGGCTTGGGCAAATTGCGGGATGTTATTCTTCGACGACGGCAACGCACTTTTTCGGGGGACAGGTAGAAAACCGAATCTGATAAAATACTTCGGCTTATGACCCAGGCATCTTTTTTTTCGTCCCGACTTTTGCGCGTCAGTGTACTTGTTTTGATCTTTGGCGCTGCCTTTGCCATTCGCCTCTACGATCTTACCGACCTTCCGCTTGATTTTCATCCCACCCGCCAGTTGTTATCGGCAATCAAGGCGCGCGGGCTATATTACGAGACCCAGCCCGATGGTGTCTCAACCTGGAAGCTGGAGACTGCCATTCATCAGGCAAAGCTCAAGTCAGACGTCGAGCCTGTGGTCTTCGAGCGTCTTGTCGCTTTTACGTATCGCTTCACAGGCGAAAAATTATGGATCGCACGCATTTACTCATCACTGTTTTGGCTTATCGGTGGGATATTTCTCTTCCTACTCGTACGCGGCCTCGTTTCATTCGAAGGTGCGGTTTTTTCCACCGCCTATTATTTGTTTTTCCCGTACGCGATCATCGCCAGCAGAAGCTTCCAGCCTGACCCTCTGATGGTGATGCTAATCCTGGCTTTCTGGTGGATGTTTTCGCGCTGGAGCATCCTCACCTCTAACCCCTCTCCTTTCAGGAGAGGGGCACAGTGGATAAATGCGCTTCTCGCCGGACTTTTGGGCGGGTTCGCGATATTCATAAAGTTTCCTGCTGCCTTTTTTGTGATCGGGGGAGCGCTGGGTTTTGCATTGGCGTATTTTTCGTTGCGCGACCTGCTACGCAACGTTCAAGTTTGGGCGATGGTTTTGCTTGGCACACTGCCGGCACTTGCTTATCTGGTATATGGGATTTTTATCGCCGGTTTTTTCGGCCAGCAATTCAGCGGACGATTCATCCCGGCTTTGTTATCAAGCCCTCTCAATTATCTGCTATGGGAAACAAAAGCCAGCATGGCCGCAGGTGGGATCTTTATCATGCTCGGATTGCTCGGTTTCTTTTTTGTAGGCGATAGGCGCATGCGTATATTTCTGTATGGCTTGTGGGGCTCATACCTATTCTATGGGCTGTTCTTTGATTACCACGTTCCGACGCATGACTATTATCATTTGCCGTTCATTCCGATCGTAGCCGTGTCGCTGGCACCGCTGGGGGATTGGTTCTGCGCGCGTTTAACGGACACAGTCCCCGAAGGGGGGGCAACTGTCCAGCGTTGGACGCGCAGCGCCGCATACATCATCCTGATCTATGGTTTGTTATCGGTCGTGTGGGATGTGCGCAATCAGATGAAGGCCGTGGATTATCGTCCGGATGCCGTGATGTGGGCCGGGATCGGTGAGCAATTCGATGAGAACGCGCGCATTGCCGCCCTGACTCAGGATTACGGCTCCCGCCTGCAATACTGGGGATGGAGGACCGCCGCCGTTTGGCCTTATGCGGGGGATGCAAATTATGTTGATATCCGAGGCGGTGCGGTTTCTTTTGAAAAGCTGTTCAACGGATATTCTTCGAAAAGAGATTTCTTCCTTGTGACTGATTTTGATGAACTTGACCGACAGCCGGAACTCAGGGAGCGTTTGTTCACAGCTTATCCTGTCCTGGTTCAGGGGAACAATTTTCTGATCTTCGATTTGCAGAACCCCATCCAATGAGGGACAACAGGCAGGCATGACGACGCCCGATCTTTCCATCATCATACCAGCGTATAATGAAGAGGCTTTGATCGCAGGCACTTTGGACGGTTTGCGAAGTTACCTGTCAGCGCGCCCGGAACAATACGAGATCATTGTCGTGGACGACGGCAGCCAGGATAGGACGGTTGCCTCCATTCAGGCCTGGAAAAAACGAAGCGGTGCGGACCTGCACCTGTTGATCAACCAGAAGAACATGGGTAAAGGATTCTCCATCCGCCGTGGCGTTCTGGAGAGTCGCGGACGTTATGTGATCTTTATAGATGCCGACCTGCCTTACGAACTGTATGCCATCGATAACTTTCTGAAAGCCCTGCGAAGCGGCTGCGATCTTGCCATTGGCTCGCGCGTCCTGCCAGGTTCGGATGTAAAGGGTGTGCCGGCCCTGCGCTATGCGGCAGGTCAGGTTTTCTCCTGGATGGTTCAGGCAGTTCTATTTAAGGGCCTGCCTGATACACAGTGCGGCTTCAAGGGTTTTACCTCCGTTGCGGCGAAGGACATTTTTCGCCGGTTGACCATCGGCGGTTTCGGCTTTGACGTGGAAATGCTCTTCGTGGCGCGCAAACTAAAGTTTGCCATTCAGCCTGTCGCAGTGCACATGATAGAACATCGTCATCGCAGTCGCGTCCGTCTGCTGATCGACTCGCTTAAGATGTTTTCGAACCTGTTCATGGTCCGCTGGATGGACTGGCAGGGAAAATACGACTAGGAGCCTATCTTTGTCTTTTGATTATCATGCCGTCGCAGGTGACTACCAGTATCGCGCCCTGCATTCCGGGCATCCGATGCAGCGTTTCTGGCACGGCGGCAAACTCACCATGATCGATCAACTGATCCGCCCTCATTTGAAGGCCGGCTCACGCCTGCTCGAAATCGGCTGTGGAGCAGGCAACTTGCTGCTGCAGGCCAGCGTCCGCGGCAGCTATCCGGTGGCGCTCGACCTGGCGATGCGGTCTCTGACTTTTGTCCGCTCGCGTTTGCAGGAGGCCAGGTCTGGCCCGGAGGCGCCGAATGGCTTTGCCTGTACTCAGGCTATTAGCGAACTATTGCCGTTAGCCGATGGAAGTTTTGATTGCGTCCTGCTCTCTGAAGTGATCGAGCATCTGGAGGCGCCGCAAGTTTCCATCCGCGAAGCATCCCGCATTCTTCGTCCGGGTGGGCGATTCCTGGTGACTACGCCCAATTACCACAGCCTATGGCCAATGATGGAATGGACGGTGGATTTGCTGAATATGGCGCCCAAGATGGCCGGTGAACAGCATATCAGTCGCTTTCACCCTGTTTCGTTACGGCGACTCCTGGTCGATTCGGGCCTGGGCATCGAGTATTTTGGTTCCATCTACAGTCTCAGCCCATTCCTGTCGCTTGTTTCTCCAAAATGGGCCGGCCGCCAGTTGGCGCGCGAACTGGATCGACAGTCTTCATTGGGCATGATCCTGGTGGCAGTGGCAGTCAAACCATGAATGAGTTATTGAATGGCCTGAAACGAAAATTTTCGGAAGAGCCCTATTTCTGGCTGGCGCTTTCGCTGGGTATCCTGACCACCTCCATTGGGCTTGCCTTGTATGCCTACCTGGGAACCTTTTCGCGTTACGGAAGCGATGATTACTGTCTCAGCGCCTTTTTTTTGCAGGATGATCTCGTAAGCCGTATGATCCGCCGGTATTTCGTCACTTCGGGCCGATACACGAATATTCTCTTTATTGGACTCGTTGATAGTGTTTTCGGCTGGCATAATGTGGCGATCCTGCCTCCTTTGATGCTGGTCCTGTTGGTGCTGGGACTGTATCTGCTGTTGAAGGAGATCGGGGAAATGGTTGCTCCAGGATGGAGCCACTGGATAGCCTTCTTCATGGCTGCTTCAATCACCTATTTTTCAATCCTACAGGCTCCGAATTTATACGAAACCCTGTACTGGCGCGCCGGCATGACGTCTCATTTCGCGCCGCTGGTCTTTATCCCTTTCCTGGGCATGTTTTTGTTGAAGCAGATCAGGAACGCCGGGGAACGTTCTCCATCTCTTTTGATTCGGGCCGCGTGCTTCATTGGCCCGTTTCTCGCAGGCGGCCTTTCAGAACCTCCGACCGCGATGATGGTTACAATACTGTTCCTGGCGGTCTGTGCAGTCTGGTGGAGGGGAAAGGCTCTCTCTCGCCGATCGATCTTGACCGTTTTGCTGTGGTCTCTGACCGGCGCGTTGGTCGCACTGCTTGTGATGGCGTTTGCTCCCGCCAATTCGCTCCGATTACAAACACCCCCTCCGGGCTTGTTGGAACTTGTTTCTAGAACTCTGCGCCATCCGTTCGAATTCATTGTAAGCACAATACGAACACTGCCTGCG
>Ga0209002_10004322_pt1 | contig 11211 bp, 9 predicted proteins | sample Rifsed16ft2_FD_184010 | JGI IMG/M metagenome (GOLD analysis project Ga0209002, IMG submission 184010) | Soil microbial communities from Rifle, Colorado, USA - sediment 16ft 2 (version 2) | ecosystem: Environmental > Terrestrial > Deep subsurface > Rock core/Sediment | place: Rifle, Colorado...
AAGTTCCCTAAGCCGCGCCCGAGACCCGCGGCCTATGCGGTCGGTCCTGCGGAGGAGCAACACGGCGCCGAAGACCGCCACGACGGCGGCGACAACCCCGAGCCCGATGAGCGCAAGCTGGACGAAACTGATACACCGTCCCTGGAGTCCCTCCGCGACGAGGTTCACCGTCTTCAGCCCCCAGCCATCCGGATCGCCCGCGTTCTTCTGCGCGGTGATGACGGCGGACGGAGTGCTTCCTTCGACCGTGACGAGGATGCGGTCCCCCACGTTGTGGACCTGCCTCGCCACGTTGGCCTCCAAGTCGAAGTCGTCATGCATGTGGAGCTGGATGCGATACCCCCCAGAGCCGTCCGTCACCGCCGTCCGGTTGTTGTCGGGAGATGGCTTGTCGATGTCCGCGGCGCGGACCGTCGCGCCACACAGCGCCTCGCCGAACTCGTCCGTGATCGTTCCGACGATGAAATACCGATGGTCCTCCCGATGCTCCGGACGAACCCCCGGGCTGAGCAAGACCGCGGTCGCCAAGACGATGATGAGAACCAGGCACGCGCGTACCGTGCGCATTTTCCCCCAGAAATGAGCCAAGTGGTCATTTAGCCTTTTTGGGACGGACCTTGCGGGTACGGTCGCGGAGGGGATCCTGCCCCGCGGGCGCGGCACCGCCCAAACCGTAACGATTATTAGGCGTCCGCTCTTGGGTTTCGCCCACATGCTCCCGGATCGAGCGGGATTGGGCACGGTGTGGAAGGCCCTCATCCTCGTGGCGGTGCTGACAGTGGCCTATTGGAGCGTGTACGCCCTCGTCCGTCCGAACCTGCCGGCGCCGTTCTCGCCCGCGATCGCGGAAACCGGGGATTTCATCGAGGTCGACTACATCGGGTGGTTCCCGGGAACCCCCGAACGTCCGGGGCGCGTCTTCGACACCTCGATCGAGTCCATCGCCCGCGACAACGCGACCTTCCCGAAGGCGGCGTCGTTCGCGTACCGCTCCGGGGAAGGCGCGACGTACGAGCCCCTCCAGTTCACGATGGGGTGCACGCCCGGGCCGAGGTGCCCCCTTCGGGCGTTCCAGAACGCGATCCTCGGATTGCGCGTGGGAGAATCGAAGACGGCGACCCTCACCCCCGCGCAGGCGTACGGCCTCCCGAGTCCGGACTCCGTCGTGACCCGCCCGCTTCGGGAGGAGGTCACCGTCACGGAGACGATGAACACAACGGAGTTCCAAGGGCGGTTCGCGACGCGTCCGGAGGACGGCGCGATCGTGAAGGACATCGGCTGGGGATGGAACGTCTCCGTCCGCATCTCGGAGGACGTCGTCACGATCCGGCACAGCCCGCGGCTCGGGGAGACCGTCCAGGTCGCGGGACGGTGGCAAGCGCAGATTGTCGCGATCGATGACGCGGCGAACGCGGGGAAGGGCGCAATCACGGTCCTCCACCTCCTGACGCCCGCGGACGTCAACGCGTTCGTCGCGCAGGACGACCGGGGGAACTTCATCGTCGTCGCCCTCGACCCCGCGGCGGGCACCTACACGATCGACTACAACCCCGAGGTCGTCGGCAAGACGCTCGTCTTCGAGCTCACGCTCAAGGGGCTGCGGAAAGGGCGCCGGTAGGGTGCCCATGGCCCTCGGGGATTGGATCCGGGACGCGTTCGCGTTCCTCGGTCCCGGCGGGGTCTTGGCGGCGATGTTCCTGATCTTCCTGGCGGACGCCGCAATCTTCCCGGCGCTCCCGGAGGTCTTCATCGTCCTGTTCTACCAACAACTCGTGGACCTCTGGTCCTGGTCCTCGGCCGCCGCAGCGGGCTCGCTCCTCGTCCTGGCCCTGGCGGGGGACCTGTGCGGGAACGCGGGCATGTACGGGATCATGAAGTGGTTCCACGCCCGCGGGAAGGTGCCGAAGGTCCTCGAGAGGGCGATGAAGAAGTGGACCTCGTTCCTGGCGGTACGCGACGAGCGGATCATCCTCGTGAACCGCATCGCGCCGGCGGTGCCCTTCACCGGCGCGTTCATCGCGATCTGCGGGTGGAACCTTCGCCGGTCGCTCGCGTATGTCCTCCTTGGCGGCGTGGTGAAGTACGTCCTTCTGCTCCTCCTCGTCGTCGGTCTAGGCCTTGCGTTCGAGCCGGGCGCGGCACGCCTCGTGACGCTCGTGGCTGTGATCGTCCTCGTCGCGGCGAGCGTCGCCGCAGGCTGGTTCCGCAGCAGGAAGCGGGAGGTGCAGACGTGACCCGGATCTCAATCGTCGTGCCAACGATGGACGAGGCACGGTACCTCCCAAAGCTCCTGGAGTCGATCCGCCGCCAGACGGTGGGAGACTGGGAGGTCCTCGTCGCGGACTCCGGGAGCACGGACGGAACGCAGGAGGTAGCGGAGGCCGCCGGCGCGCGCGTCCTCCCGGGGGACCGGAAGGGCCCGGGAGAGGGGCGAAATCGCGGCGCGAGGGCCGCAAACGGCGACGTGTTCGTGTTCGCCGACGCGGACTGCGTCCTGCCACCGGGACTCCTGGCGGGGGTCCTCCGAACGTTGGAGGACAACCGCGTGATCGGCGGGGCCACGGGCTTCCGGCCCGACGACGGCACGGCGCTCGACCGTCTCCTGTTCCGATTCGGAAACCTGTATCAGCGCGTGATGACGGAGATCGGCCTCCCGCACAACGCGGGCTACTGCTTCTTCTTCCGCCGGACCGCGTTCGAGCGACTCGGAGGGATGAACGAGGAGATGCTCCTGAACGAGACGCACGACCTCGCGCTCCGGTCGCGTGCGCTCGGACGGTTCGTCATGCTGCCGATGACCGTGACCACGTCCATGCGGCGGTTCCACACCTACGGGTACGTGCGGACAGTCGTCAAAGAGTACGTGGCGTCGACGATCATGTACTACCTGACGGGACGGACGCCGCCGGAGCGATTCCGACCGAAGCCCGCCCGTTGACGAGCGTCTCGTACACGCGCAGCAGCCGCCGCGTCGTGGACTCGACCGTGTACCCCTCGGCGGTCTCCCGCGCCCCGCGTCCGAGCCGCGTGCGGTCGTCGAGGCACAGGTCGATGGCGGCAGCGGCCCCCTTCGCGTCCTTCGGAGGGAACAGAAACCCGTTCCGGCCGTCGCGCACGAACTCGGGGATGGCGCGATAGTTCACGCCCGCCACCGCCCTGCCGGAGGCCATCGCCTCGAGGACAGCAAGACCTTGGGTCTCGAACCGCGACGTGATCGCGAACGCGTCGCTGGCGGCGTAGTACGCGGGAAGCTCGTCGTCGGGAATGAAGCCCGCGAAGACGACGTCGCCCGCGATCCCTTTCTTCCGCACGAGGGCGCGGAGGCCCGGTTCGTACGGCCCGCGGCCCACGAGGAGGAGCTTCGCCTTCGGCCGCCACGTCTTGAGCCGCGCGAACGCGCTCGCCAAGACGTTCAGGTCCTTCTCGTAGGCGATGCGTCCGACGTGGAGAATGACCTCGGCCCCGTCGAGGCCGTGCCTCTGGCGGACCCATGCGCCGTCAATGTCCGGGCGGAACCGGGCGGTGTCGACCCCCGTGGGGATCACGTCCGTGAGCCGCATCCGCGGCGCGAACCCCTCGAGCTCCTTGAGGATCGCGAACGACGGCACGACGACGGCGCTGCACTTGTGGAGGAAGACCCGCAGGTACAGGCGCAGGCCGCGCGCGAGGAGGTCGAGGTCGAGGCGGAACGGCGTGTAGTACGTCATCGCGTCCATGACCATCGTGTGGAACGTGAGGGCGAGGGGCCGCTTGCACTGCCAGGCAGCCCACATCCCCTTGAGGCCCATGAAGCCGATGCCGTGGGAGTGAACGAGGTCGACCTTGAGGCCCTTCAGGACCTCGACCTCGCGCCCCGGGAACATCGCGAGCCGGTACCCCGGATAGTGACGGAACTCGCGGGCGCGGACCCAGATGACGTCCCGCTCCCGTCCGCACCCGTTCCCCGGGACCTGCGGGGCGAACACGACGACTTCATGGCCGAGCCGCTCGAGCTCCCGCTTCGTCGTCAGAAGGGAGGTCACGACCCCGTCGACCGTCGGGAGATACGTGTCCGTGAAGACGGCGATTCTCATGTCAGCCCCGAACGATCCGGCGGACCTTCCGGAGAACGTCCTCCGGGTTCCGGCCCAACACGCGGATCATTCCCTCCTTTCCGACCGACCCAGAATCGTGGATGACATCCGGCACGCGACCTGCTGCCCGAACTGCCTGCGTCGTGCCCCAGTCCATGGTCGACGTCCCCTCGGGCTGCTGGCGGCGATCGAAGGCCCCCATCCGGACCCCTGATCGCTTCAGTTGGCGAAAGTTCGTCTCCGTGTATTTCAAGTTTGTGGCGCTCCGGATCGAGGGGTCGAAGCGCATCGCCGCCAGGACGACGCGGGCGACGTGCTTGCTCGCCCCGAACTCCGCGGGGCCGGTCACCGCCACCCCGGCGCCGACGCGCTGGATGCGGCCCCGAAGTGCGCACACGTCGTCGGGCGTCTCCGCGGCGGGGAGGGCGTACGCGAAGTTGATGCCGACCTCCGGGACCCATGGCACGGAGAGCATTGCCGCCAGTTCGGCGGACGCGACCGTCACGGAAGCCCACACGCCGTACCGGTCTGGCGTCCAATGGGAGTCGATCACCGCCACGCCGCGACCGATGCGGTACGAGCCGAGGAAGCCCGCTTGGACCCTTCGGCGGGCCGCACCCACGGCCGCCCGCAGGGGCTTGCCGAGGGCGAGGTAGGCGGCAATCGAAGAAGCCAGCGTGCACCCGCTCCCGTGCAGGTCCCTTTTGAATCGGACGCTCCTAAACTCGTGGAACCGTCCGTCGTACAGCACGTCGACGACCTCGCCGCCGCCGAGGTGGCCACCCTTGACGAGCACGGCCTTCGCCCCTCCCGCCGCGATCGCTTTGGCGGCGCGGCGCATCTCCTCAGGCGTCTCGACCTCGAAGCCCGCGAGCTCCGACGCCTCGTACAGGTTCGGTGTCACGAGGGTCGCGCGCGGAAGCAGGCGATCCACGAGCGCGTCACGGAGGTCTCGCCGCCGCAAGGATGCCCCCACGGTCGCGACCATGACGGGGTCGACGACGAGCGCCGGTCTGTTCGGCGGCAGGCCGTCCCCGACCGCCCGCACGATCTCCCGGGAATACAGCATGCCGGACTTGGCGGCGTGGATGGGGATGTCCGAGAGCACCGCTTCGAGCTGCGCGCGGATCTCGCGCGCGGGGAGGGGGAAGATCGACGTGACGCCCCGGGTGTTCTGCGCCGTGACGCAGGTGACGACGGAGCACCCGTGGACCCCGACCGCCGCGAAGGATTTCAGGTCGGCCTGCATCCCCGCCCCGCCCCCGCTGTCACTCCCTCCGATCGTCAGGGCCGTCCGCATCGGCCTGCGATGCGAGGAGGGGTTAAGAACCTCGCGACCTCCATTTCGCAGAAGGGGAACTTCACGGTCGAGGACCCCGAAGGCGCTCTCGGATGATCACTCCGGCGGCGGCGGCAGGGGGCCCTCCGGCGGCGGGGGCATGGGCAGATCCGTCGGGGGAGCCGCGTCTGGCGCTCCCGCCAGCGCGGTCTTCTTGCGCTTCATGAACCAGATCGCAAGGACGATGAGCACGACGACGATCACGAGGACGATGGCGGCGAGCCATCCCAGGTATCCGGGGGCGCCTCCCGCGGCCTGCACGGTGATCGTCACGGTGTCCTCGTGGAAGTTGCCCGACGCGTCCTCGACGCGCAGCGTAACGACATACACCCCTGCCGTCGCAAACGTGTAAGTGGCCGCGGACCCGGTGAGGGTGCGCGTCTGCCCGCCGTCCGTGAACGTCCACGTGTACGTCGCGACCGCGTCGTTGTCCGTGGAAACGGACCCGTTGAACGTCACGACGACTCCCACGGATACGGTTTGATCGACACCCGCATTCGCGACGGGGTCCGTCGTGTCCCGGGAGGTGAACGCGCCGAAGGCCGTCGCCGTGTTGCCCCCGACGTCCGTCGCGGTGATCGTGAACGCGTAGTTCCCGAGCTCCGTCGGGGTGAAGTCGTACTGGTACACCCCGCCGCCCACGGCGATCATATTGAAGGTGTCCACGACGGCGGCGCTCGGATCCCGGACCTCGACGCGCACGAAGGTGAAGCCCGCCAGGTCCGTCGCAGTCACGGAGATCCGGACGGCGCTCCCCACCTCGACCGGGTTCGGCGCGGCGGCCGGGCTCGTCAGGACCGGGTCCGTCGTGTCGACGATCGTGAACGTCCCGGAGGCCGAGGCGACGTTGTCGGACGTGTCCGTCGCCCACACCGCGTACGTGTTCGCGCCAAACTCGAGGAACGTGTCGGAGTACTCGTAGTCCCCGGAGATCGCGTTGTAGACCATCGTGAAGTTCCCCACGAGCGCCCCGCCCACGTCGCGAACTTCCACGGTGACGGTCGATAGGGCGGTGTCGTCCGTGACGGTGGCGGCGATCAGGACCGCCTGTCCGTATTCCTGCGGGCTCGGCGTCGCGCTCGTCGCGGAGATCGTCGGCGGGTTCAGCTCGATCACGCGGAACGTCCCGCTCCGGCTACCGGTGTTGCCCGCGAAGTCCGTGGCGGTGACCGTGAAGGTCCAGTCGCCGACGACGTTGGGGAACATCGCCCCGTATTCGTAGTCCCCGCCACCCATGTCCGCCATGGACACGTTCACGGAGAGCCCGCCTGAGGGGTTCCACACCTGAAGCCGAACGTCCGCGACGGCCGTGTTGTCCGACGCGACGGCGGTGATGGTCAGCTGATTGCCCGTGACGACGGGATTCGGCGTCGCGAGGGCAGAACTGACGATTGGGTTCGTCGCGTCCGGCGTGTTCACGTCGAGCTGGATCCAGACCGAGTCGATGAGGTCGAACGGGTTCGGGTCCGGGCCGGGCTCGACGACCGCGGTCCCCGTTCCGATCCCGGTGATCGTGACCCCGGGAGCCCCCGTGACCGATGTGAGAACGTAGCCGGGCGGCAGGATGACGTTGAATCGGAAGTCCTCCGTCATCGTGTCGTACGTCACGTTCAGGCGGAGCGTGTGGGCCGGCGCGGGCATGATCGTCCCGTTCGTGTACGCCGCATGCGTCTCGAGCCGGATGGGGAGGGTCGAGGCGATGGGGGCGGGGGCGTCGAAGAACGCGAACCAGTCGGACCCTGGGAGGAACTCGTACCATCGGGAGTCCACGAGGAACACGTCCCACGTCGAGTTCAGCGGGGTCGGCCCCGGGAACGCGCCGAGCAGCAGGAAAGCGTCCCACTCCGCCTGCTGGAGGGTCTGGTCCCGGTTCCCGAGCAGCCAATCAAGCTGCCAGCGGAGGAAGACGACGTCCGTCTCGAGGAAGCCCGTGAACACGAGGTTGAGGTCGCTCCACGGACCGAGGGTCGCGTTCCCGATGGCGAGGTTCGGGGTCACGGGCATCAAGTCGTAATTCAGCGTCGTGGGCGCGGAGACCGTCACGGAGGTGAGCGCAGCGTCGTACGCGAAGTCGTCGAACAGCACGACCCAGCTCCCCTGGTGCACGCCGAGCGAGTACGCGCCCGCGTTGTCCGCGGTGGTCGTCGTCATGACCATGTTCCGATAGTCGATGGCCGCCACCTGGGCGAACGGGATGCCCACCGACGTGACCGAGTCGCGAACGGTCCCGGAGAGCGTCTCCGGCACGACGTTCTGGAAGTCCGTGGCGAGGTACGCCGTTCCGGTCGTGTACGTGTCGGTGTCAATCAGGACGAAGGTCGGAAACGCGAGCAAGCCCATCTGCACGACGTACGGCCCGTCGATCCCGGATTGGCGGATCGTGACCCCGGAGAAGTACACGGGGACCGTCTGCGGCCCGGGCGTCGTCAGCGGGACGAAGCTGAACTCGGAGTCGATGAGTGTGGTCATCAGGGGGTCCCAGAGGTCTGCGAAGAGGAGGTACGTCCCCGGATCGACCACGGAGAGGGAGACGTCCACCCGCAGGACGTTGAACTCCCCGTCGGGCGGAATGTCGCGATCCTCGCCCGCGTCAGCGTGGGGCGGCGCGAAGGTCACGGGGATCGGGTCGAACTGGGCGACGGTGTACATGCCCGTGGTGTAGACGTCCTGACCCAGCAGGTTGAACGAGGCGTCCCGAAGGGAGATCTCGACGGTGTACGGGCCGTCGATGCCCAGGACCACCATATTGAGCGTGGACATCCAGACCGGGGTCGGCTGCGGACCCGTGGGGAGGGACACGAACGACGAGTTCGAGCCGAGATAGATCGTGAACGTCGCGTCCCAGAAGTTGACCTGGACGTTGTAGTCGTCAGCCACGTCGACCTGAACGGAGACCCCAATCTCGATCGCGTTGAACAAGCCGTCCCCGTCCGTGTCGACCCCACGGTCGGAGTGGGGAGGGTTGAGGGATGCGGGCGGCGTGTCGAAGTCCGTCGCCAAGTATCCCGCCGTCATGTGGATGTCGTTGTCCAGGAGCGGACCGAACGTCTCGTACAGGTCCATGTCCACCGTGTACGGCCCGTCGACGCCGTTCGCCCGGACCGCCCATCCTGGGAAGTCCAGCGGGACGGTTTGGCCCAGACCGGCAGGCAACGTGACCTGGTTGAACGTGCTCGCGATGAAATTGAAGAATGAATCGCGCACGACGGCGTCGAGATCGTAGTCCCCGGCCTGAGCCACGTCGATCGTTGCGTTCACGCGCAGGATGTTGAACAGGAGGTCCCCGTCCGTGTCGATCCCTTGGTCGGAGTGGGGCGGGGCGAACACGGCCCCGGGCGGCTGGAAAGCCGTGAACGGGTAGAACTGCGTCATGTGAATCCCGTTGTCGTCGAGGTTGAAGGTGTCGTCATACACGTAGATGTCCGCGGTATACGGTCCATCGAATCCGGAGGAGTAAATGGCCGAGCCTGGGAGGGACACGGGAACCGTGGCCGGTCCCAAGGGGAGGCTCGCCGGCGCATACCCCGTCGTAATGTAGAAGACCCCCGAATTGTCGTACAGATCCACGAAAATGTCGAACGAGCCCGCCGTCGTCACGGTGAGGCTCACGCTAACCTGCAGGATGTTGAACAGTAGGTCCGCATCCGTGTCGAGGCCGCTGTCCGAATGAGGCGGATTCAGGGCGGCCTGGCTCTGCGCGCGCACTAGGGGCGCTGCGAGCACCAAGACGAGCACGAAAGCGGTCGCCGCTGCGAGACCCCGCATCCCCCGCGTGGGAGATGGTCCTGTTGAAGAACGATGAAACACGTTCCCTACTCCTGATGTCGCGCCGACGAGACCTAAACGTATTTAAAACCTCGCGGGTCAGTTCGATTCGCCAGCGGAGCGTTCATGATGGACCTCCGCTTGTTACGCCCGCCATGAAGGTCCGGAGCGGCCACCTCGTGTTCGACCGGAAGGTCACGTTCAAGCAACTCCTGCCCGCCTTCCGACCCATGTTCCTCAAGTTCCTGGAGGAGACGCAACAGATGCCGGAGGACCCCGAGAGCCTCGAGGTGCTCCTCGAGGAGAACCTGCGGGACCTGCGGCGGAACCGCAAGCCGGAGGGGTACAACCGCGAGGGCACGATGCGCCTCGTGTTCCCGATCACGGGCAAGAGGATCGAGATGTACGTGTACAGCAAGACGCGGACGACGGACGTCCCGCGCGTCGTCGAGGTCATGAGCCGGATGCTCCAGAAGGCGAAGGTGAAGCACGCGATTGAGTGGGACAAGCTCACGCTGTACCAGGAGAAGAAGGGGTCCTAGCCCGGAAGCAGGACCTCCGCGACCGTCGTGTACTCGGGCCCCTCGGGCGTGAGCACGGACCGCCGGAGCCGGATGCATTCGACCCGCGTGGTGCCGAACTCCTCGGTCCCATGGGCCTCGATCGCGGCGCGCACGCGGTCCAGGTTTCGTGCGCCCTTCACGCGCGCGACCGTGACGTGCGGCTGCCACCGCCGGCCCTCCGGGCGGAACCCGAGCCCGGCGAGCTCCCGGTCGAGGGTGGCGGCAATCGCCGCCAGGGACTCCGCGCCCTCGAGGCCAATCCAGACCACGTTGATGCGCTTCGCACTGGGAAACGCGCCGGTGCCGCGCAGGGTGACCGTTGGCGGCGCGATTCCCTTCACCGCGCCCTCCATGACGCCGACGATCTCCGGCACGAGCGCTTCGTCCGTGTCGCTGAGGAACTTCAGGGTGGAGTGCAAGATCTCCAGGTCGACGAGCTTGAGCTGGCCCTCCGTCGCGCGCAACGCCTCGGAGAAGGCGTCGACCCGCGGGAAGCGGCCGAAGTCCGCGGAGATGAACGCGCGGAACACGGACGACCCTACCCCACGCGCGTGCCCCGGAACGACTTCCCGAGGACCGCGTTCCGCAGCGCCTCGAGGTCCCGCCCGCCGACGACCGCCACGGGGATGCGGGCCTTCGCGACGATGCGCGCGGCTTTCGGGTCGAACACGATCGAGGGGCCCGCCCTCGCGTGCGCCTTCCCGGAGAGCCGGACGAGCTCTGCGTGCGTCACCCGGTCCAGCCGTTTGGCGGCGGGATCCTTCCTGGGGTCCGCGCTGTAGACGCCGTCGACGGAGGTCGCGTTCACGAGGCGCGCAGCGTGCACGGCCTGCGCAAGCTCCGCCGCCACCGCGTCCGTCGTGTGCCCCGGCGTCGTCCCGCCCATGACGACGAGGCGCGCGGACCCGCCCGCGGCCACGGCCTCTTCGATCGTGTGAGGCATCTCGTCCGGGGACTTGCCGCCGAGCGCGGCGATCAGGAGCCGCGCGTTGAGCCGCGTGATCTTTATCCCGAGGCGGTCGAGGTACGGCTCCGGCGCGCCGAGCGCCCGGCCCGCCTCGATGTAGGCGCGTGCGGTGCGCCCTCCTCCGGTCACGACGAACAGGCGGCGGGACCGGGCGAGCGAGCGCAGCGCATCCGCCAGAAGGCGGAGGAACGCGGCGTCCGGCTCCCCGGGCGCGAGGATGGAACCGCCAAGGGAGAGGACGACCGTCTCCATGGACGACCGGCCAAGGGTATTTAATCATTAAAACGTTCGTTCACTGCGAATGGCCGAGATGTCGAGCCTGGACAAGTACCGCTTCCGCCGGGACCTCGAGGAGATCGAGAAGGCGACCGGGCGAGGCACGGAGCTCGTCACCGTGTACGTGCCGCCGGACAAGCAGATCTCCGACGTCGCGAACTACCTGCGGGGCGAGTACTCGCAGAGTTCGAACATCAAGTCGCAGTCCACGCGGAAGCGCGTGCAGGG
>Ga0209002_10004324_pt1 | contig 11209 bp, 11 predicted proteins | sample Rifsed16ft2_FD_184010 | JGI IMG/M metagenome (GOLD analysis project Ga0209002, IMG submission 184010) | Soil microbial communities from Rifle, Colorado, USA - sediment 16ft 2 (version 2) | ecosystem: Environmental > Terrestrial > Deep subsurface > Rock core/Sediment | place: Rifle, Colorado...
ATTCAGGCGGGCCATCGCCATGAGGGAACCGGGGATCGTCTTGTCGCAACCCGCAACGGTCACGAGCGCGTCGTATCCGTGGGCGTGGATCATCAACTCGATCGAATCCGCGATCACCTCGCGGCTCACGAGGGAGGCGCGCATCCCCTCGTGGCCCATCGCGATTCCATCCGACACGGCAATCGTCATGAACTCCCGCGGGGTGCCGCCCGCCGCTCGGATGCCTTCCTTCACTTTGCGCCCGACGACATCCAGGTTGATTTGACACGGCATGGCTTCGTTCCAGGTGTTCGCCACGCCGACGAGGGGCTTCGCGATGTCCTCATCCGTCAGGCCCATCGCCCGAAGATACGCTCGCGCGGGCGCGCGGTGTGGGCCATCCGTGACCACAGCGCTGCGGTGTTTCAGCGTACCCTTCGCGTCGACCATGTCCTCTCCCGCATGCCTCGGGATTCACCTCGAGCGGATATGGATGTCGATGAGGTCACGCAGCATCGCCGCGGCGGTCTCCCGACCGCCGGATCCCGGACCGACCAGCGTGACCGGGCCGAGGTGTTCCGTCGTGTACGTGACCGCATTCATCCGTCCGCGCACGCTCAGCGGATCGTTCTCCGGCAGCACCTCCGGCGAGACGGTCGCGTGGCTGCCGTCGTAGCGGGCGAGGAGTTTCACGACCTTGCCCTGTGCTGTGGCCTTCTCGACCTCGGTCCGCGTGACCCCGTCGATCCCCCGCACGTCGATGTCCGTCACGGACAGCCCTGCGTCCATCGTCCAGTTCGCCAGGATCGCGAGCTTGATGCCCGAGTCGATCCCCTTGAGGTCGTACGTCGGGTCCGCTTCGGCGTAGCCGAGCTTCTGCGCCTCGCCGAGGGCCTCCTCCATATCAAGCCCCTCGGCCATCCGCGTGAGGACGTAATTCGTCGTGCCGTTCAGGATCCCCGCAATCGATGTAATCCGATCCCCGCGCAACCCGAGCCGCGCGAGGTCGAGCATCGGCGTCCCGCCGCCGACCGTCCCGCTGAAGCGCAGGAATACGCCCCGCTCCTCCGCGAGCGCGCGGAGGTACGGCATCGCCAGCGCGATCGGCCCCTTGTTCGCCGTGACGACATGCCGTCCGGTCTTCAGTGCGCCGCGGATGTGGGACATCGCCGGCTCGGCGTCGAGGATGTTCGTGGGCGTCGCCTCGACGACCACGTCGGCATCGACGGTGTGGATGATCTCGAGCGCTCGGCGTCCCGGGCGGTACAAGGGCTGGAGGGCCGCAAGCCCGTCACCCGAACGTTTCGCCTCGAGGAGCGCATCCGGGGGGATCCCCGACGGCTGCACGACCGCACCGCTCGTGTCGAGGGCGGCGATCACCTTCACGCGGAGTCCGTAGCGGTCCCGCAGCTCCGCCTCCTCCGACTGAAGAATCGACAAGAAGCCCTGCCCGACGGAACCGAGCCCGACGAGGACGACCCTCATTGCGCGGCCTCCACGGCGGCGACGACCGCCTCCACGGTCGCATCGACCGCGGGCGACTCCCCGTAGGACCGCAAGGCGGACTCCGGGTCCTTGAGGCCGTGGCCCGTGCATACGCACACGACACGGTCGCTCTTGTCAAACGTCCCTTCGTTCGCCAGGCGCATCGCGCCCGCGACGCTCGCCGCGCTCGCCGGCTCGACGAAGATTCCTTCGCGGCGGGCGAGGACCTCCTGAGCCCGCAGGATTTCCGAATCGGGCACCTTGAGGGCGAGCCCGCCCGATTCGCGGATCGCACGGAGCGTCTTCGGCCAGTTCGCCGGATTCCCGATGCGGATCGCACTCGCAACGGTGACCGGCTTCGCCACGGGCACGATCTCCTTGAGGTTCCTCTGGATGGCATCGGCAATCGGTGCGGCTCCCTCCGCCTGGACCCCCACCAACCGAGGCAGACGGTCGATCGCGCCAATCGCCTTCAGCTCCTGGAAACCCTTCCAGTACGCCGCGAGGTTGCCGCCGTTCCCGACGGGGCAGACGAGCCACTCGGGCGTGCGGCCGCCGAGCTGCTCGAACACCTCGAAGGCCGCCGTCTTCTGGCCCTCGATCCGGAACGGGTTGATCGAATTCAGGAGGTACGCATCCAGGCGCTTGGCCGCCTCGATGACGACGTTCATCGCGTCATCGAACGAGCCGCGGACCCCGACGACCCGTGCTCCCTGGAACACGGCCTGCGCGAGCTTTCCTCGCGCGATTCCGCCCGAGGGCACGAGGACGATGCACTCCATGCCCGCGCGGGATGCATAGGCGGCGAGGGAGGCGGCCGTGTTGCCGGTCGAGGCGCATATGACGCGGCGCCGGTCGAGGGATCGGGCCCGCGTCACCCCGACGGTCATCCCCCGGTCCTTGAAGGATCCCGTCGGGTTCTGCCCCTCGTTCTTCACGAAGGCCTGCACGGAGGGGTCGGAACCACCGATGACGCTCACGCTCAGGAGTGCCGTGCCGCCCTCGTTCAAGCTCACCTCCCCGCCACCGTTCAATGGGAGCAACTCGCGATAGCGCCACACCCCGATCGGCCGGGAGCGCCACCGCTCCTTCACCACGTCGTAGGACATCCGGGAGAGGTCCTGCGTGACCTGCAGGCCGTCGCCGCACACCTTGCAGGCGACGAGGTCCTTCGTGCTGCGGAACGTCACCCCGCAGCGGACGCATTCGAACCCGACCTCCCTCAATCGAACCACCGGTCACGTGAACATCCTGCGCACATCGCGGCCGACCCGCTCGATCAGCGATTCGGGCGCCTCCTTCCGCGCCCTTGTGAGGGTCGGCATGCCCTTCTTGTACTCCTCGATCCAGTCCTTCGCGAACGCCCCGGACTTGATGTCCTTCAGGAGGGCCTCCATGTTCCTCTTGACATGGGGATCGATGACCTCGGGCCCGCGCGTGCGGCCCCCGAACTCGGCCGTGTTCGACACGCTCGCCCACATGTGCTCGATTCCCCCGGCCTGGATCAGGTCGACGATCATCTTCAGTTCGTGCAGGACCTCGAAATACGCGAGCTCGGGCTGATATCCCGCGTTCGCGAGGACGTCGAACGACGTCTTGATCATCTCCGCCACGCCGCCGCAGAGGTCCACCTGCTCGCCGAACAGGTCTGTCTCCGTCTCCTCCGTGAACGTCGTCTCGATCACGCCGACCTTCGTCGAGCCGAGGCCCTTCGCAATCGCGAGACCGATCTTCCGAGCCTGGCCGGTCGCATCCTGGTGGATCGCGAGGAGCGCGGGCACGCCCGATCCGCGCAGGAAGTTCTCCCGCACCGCCGCGCCAGGGGCTTTCGGCGCGACCATGATCACGTCGACGTGCTTCGGCGGCACGATCGTGCCGTAGCGGATGTTGAACCCGTGGGCGAAATCGAGGGCCGCGCCCTTTTTCAGGTGGGGGGCGACGTCCCGAACGTACACCTCCGGCTGAACCTCGTCCGGGATGAGCATCATCACGACGTCCGCGGAGGCGACCGAGTCGGCCACCGGCGCGACATCGAGCCCGTCCTTCTTCACAGCGGTCCACGACTCGCCCTTCGGCCTCACGCCCACGACGACGTCGGCCCCGCTGTCGTGCAGGTTCAGCGCCTGCGCCCGCCCCTGGATCCCGTACCCGACGACGGCCACGGTGCGCCCCTTCAGCACGCCGGAATCCGCGTCCTTCTCGTAGTACAACTTCGCCATTCCGACTTCCTCCTCAGAGCGCGCCGTACGCCTTCACGTACGCCACGCCGTCCTCCTCCGCGAGGGCCGCGTCGACCTCGTCCCGCTTGCCCGTGACGGGCTTCCGCCCGACTGGCGAACGCACGAGCGCGAAGGCTTCCGCGTTGTTCTCCATGTACTCGACCTCGATCACGTCGTGCACGCGCCGGAGATGCTCGACCATCTTCCCGAAGTTCGGGTGCTCCGACGCCAGGATGACGCGGGCGCAGCCCGGTCTTTCGCACTTCCCCGCGAGGATCGTGTCGATCGAGATCCGCTTCCGCGTGAACACGCCGGCGATGCGCTGCATGACGCCCCAGTCGTCATGGACGAGCAGGGACAGGATTTGCAACCGTCGCACCCCCTTTCCAGATGCACCTCGGGCCCAGGATGATCTCCTTCGCCGACTTGCCCGGCGGCATGATCGGGAGCATGTCCTCGTTCGAATCGATCGCCACGTCGATCAGGAACGTCGACTCGGCGTCGCGCGAACGGACGATCGCCTCGGGCAGCTCGCTCTCCCGCTCGACGCGGACCGCTTCTAGACCGTAGGCATCGGCGATCTTCGTGAAGTCCGGGACGCTCCCGAGGCTGACCGCAGAATACCGCTCCCCGTAGAACATCCGCTGCCACTGCTGGACCATGCCGAGGTACCCGTCGTTGAAGATCAGGATCCCGACGTGGATCCCGTTCTCCCGCGCCGTGGCGAGCTCCTTCATCGTCATCTGGAACGAGCCGTCGCCTGCGATGTCCATGACGAACCGGTCCGGCAGCGCGACCTTCGCGCCGAGCGCGGCCGGGAAGCCGAAGCCCATCGTGCCCAGCCCGCCGGATGTGATGAACATCCGCTTCTGCCGCACCTCGAAGAAGTGCTCCGCCCACATCTGGTGCCGGCCGACCTCCGTGGTCACGATCGCGTCATCGGGCAGCAGCCGGTTCAGCTCCCAGATGATCTTCTGCGGCAGGATCGGGTGGCCGCTGTAGTTGAACGAACAGTTGCACTCCTGCTTCAGGGCGGCCACGCGGTCTGTCCACTCGGACCGCTTGCGGAGCGCACGGTTCTCGAGCCCCGCGATGAGCGCGTGGACGACCGTGAACACGTCGCCGACGAGGCCGACGACATGCTGGACGTTCTTCCCGACCTCTGAGGAATCGATGTCTACATGGACGATCCGCTGCTGCTTCCCGAATTCGCTCAGCTTCCCCGTCGAGCGGTCGGAGAAGCGCGTGCCCAGGGCGACGATCGTATCGCAGTTGTTCAGGACGTACGTCGCGACCATCTTGCCGTGCATGCCGACCGGGCCGAGCACGAGCGGGTGGTCCTCCGGGACGGAGCCCTTGCCCATCAGGGTCGTCACGACGGGCGCCTGAATCATCTCCGCGAGACGCAGGACGTCGGATCCCGCCTGGGACCACCGGGCGCCGCCACCGACCATGATCACGGGCGACTCGGCCTCCTCGATGAACTTGATCGCATCGAGCAGCCGCGACAGGTCGCGCTTGGGCCTCTTGCGGGGCACATAGTTCTGCGCGATCCGCGCGGGATCGACCTCCTCCCGCTGCACGTCGAGGGGCAGGTCGATGTGGACCGGCGCCGTGCGACCATGCGTGCACACGTAGAACGCCTCGCGGAACGTCCGCGGGATCTCGTCCGCCTTCTCGATCCGCCAGTTGTGCTTGACGATCGGCATCATCATGCCGAACGCGTCGACCTCCTGGAACGCGTCGTTGCCCATGACGGTCGTCGGGACCTGGCCCGTGATCGCGAGGATCGGCGAGGAGTCCATGTATGCCGTGGCGATGCCGGTCACGAGGTTCGTCGCGCCCGGACCCGATGTCGCGATGCACACGCCCGGCTGGCGCAGCACGCGGGCGTACCCGTCGGCCATGTGGGCCGCGTTCTGCTCGTGGCGCGTGAGGATGTGCCGGATGCCGACGTCGTACAGGTCGTCGTACAGGGGAAGGACGGCCCCGCCCGGGTGGCCGAAGACCACCGGGACTCCGTGCTCCTTCAGCATCTCGAGCGCGACTCGGGCGCCTCTCATCACCTTCCTCCCACAAAGGAGGTCGCGGGGTCCGCCGGAGACCGGCACAGCCGCGACCGCGGGCGCGCGGCCTCTTGCACACCGGGGCACGGTGGGCCGCGGACGACCGGAAGGATTCGGCGGACACGAGCAGCGTTATTTAACATTTGCCGACACCGACTCCGACATCTGTCGAACGTTCCCGTCGCGCGCCGTGACGGGCACATGGACGTATGACAGCCACTCGCGGTACCGCGGGTCCTCCCCGTGGGCAGCCGCGAAGAACGTCCGCTGGATCTCGAGGGTGACCGGCCCGGCTTCCCCGGTTCCGATCGGCTGGTAGTCGAGCTCTCGCACCGGCGTGACCTCGGCCGCTGTGCCGGTCAGGAACACCTCGTCCGCGGCGAGGAGCTCGGCTCGCGTGAGGGAGACCTCCCGCACGACGTACCCGAGGTCCTTCGCGATCCTCATGACGGACTCCCGCGTGATCCCCGCGACGAGATGGTCCGACGGCGGCGGGGTCGTGAGGACCTCGCCGCGCACCATGAACACGTTCTCCCCGGTTCCCTCCGCGACGTTCCCCTTCTCGTTGAACAGGAGCGCCTCGTCGAATCCCGCGCGCATCGCCTCCTGGAACGCGAGGCAGGAGTTCACGTAGGCGCCGGCGAGCTTCGCGGCGCTCGGGATCGCGTTCGTCGACGTCTTGATCCACGAGACCGTCTTCACGCGGATCCCGCGACGCATCCCCTCTTCGCCGAGGTATGCGCCCCACGGCCACACCGCGACGACGACATGGAGCGCGTTGTCGCGGAACGAGAAGTTCATCCCGCCGAGTCCGTAGAAGGCGATCGGGCGCAGGTAGCCGTCGTCGAGGCCGTTCGTGACGACGGCTTGGCGGCACACGGCCGCGAGCTCCTCCCGCGTGTACGGGAAGTTCATGAAGAAGTACGACGCGGAACGGAACCAGCGATCCAGGTGGTCCTCGAGGCGGAAGATCGCAGGGCCCTGCGGTGTCCGATAACATCGCATCCCCTCGAACGCGCCGCTGCCGTAGTGCAGGCCGTGCGCGAGGACGTGGACCTTCGCCTCGTCCCAAGGGACCCAGCGGCCGTCGAACCAGATTGTCTCCGTCTTCGGGGGCATGGTATCGATCCGCTCAGGGGCCCGCGTCCGGAAGCGGGACCCAGTAGTCGAAGTACTCTCGCGAGAAGGGAGACCGCTTCGCGCGGCTGTGGGCGTTCGCCGACGCTTCGCTCACGTGGCCCTTCGTCTGCCGGGCCGGGGCGTCCGGGATAGTTTCCACTCTGACCACCATCGAAACCCAAAACCTCCCAGGATGAGTTCGAGGCGGTCTTGCGTCTAGCAAGGCCGCGTAATAAGCCCAATGCCAAGTACGAATTGGCCGGGTTGCATCCTGGGTAGGCGGCCGGAGAGCCAGGGTGCTATAATTATCTTTCGACACCCCGGATTTATATCGAGTTACGAAGTGACAAGGAGCGGCTCCGCATCGCGAGCACGCGCGCGTCGCGCGGTTCCGACGAATTGCCGAATCGGACGACAGACGTCCCGCGAGAGCTTGGCAGATTGCTCAGAGCCCCTCGTGCACGCGACCTCACGGAGATCATTCACCTGCGACGTAGAGCTGATACCGCGCGTGCTCCTGGAATCCGAGGCGCTTGTACACCGGAAGGCCCATCGGGGAGGCCTGCAGGACGCCGATGCGATAGCCGAGCGCCCGGGCCTCCTTGAGCGGCGCCACGGTAATCGCCGCACCAATCCCGCGGCCGCGGGCCTCGGGGAGGGTCCCGACGAAGTAGATCCCCGCGACGCCCGCATGGTAATGGACCATCGACGTGGCCACGGTCTTGCCGTCGAGCATCGCCAGGTACCGACGCGATGGAAGGCTCCAATCGAGGCCGAGGCTCTCCTCGAGATCGATCACCTCGGGATGGAGGCGCTCCGCCACTTCGAAGCACGTGAGCCCGACGCGGTCCCACGCCTCGAGCATCGGTCGGTCGCGGACGCGGTGGATCGTGAGGCCTTCGGGCAACGGCGGGTCCGCCATGGTCGCCAGGTCGATCGCCATCCCGGGCGCGTCGAACAGGTGCGTCATGCCGTGCGCGGCGAGACGCTCGCTCAGGTCCGAGGGCCGCATCGACGAGGTAACCATCCACTGAAGCGGAAGGTCGCGGCCGCGGAAGTGATCGAGGATCGACGCAATCGCCCGGTCCGCGTCGGCGTCCGTCGCTGTGAAATGGAAGATACCGTTCAGGAGAGCATCGTGGATCCCCGTGACGACCCACGTGACGTCCGGCGTCTCATGGAGTTCGCGCCCGGGCGCGCGGCCGTAGCGGGACCAGAAATCCCGCATGTTCGCAAGATCGGCACGAAGGGTGGCCGCTGGGGTCGTGTCGGCTAGAACGTCTGCAATCGTCACGACAATCCGCGGAACCGGCTCGCGGCCAGATAAGGGCTTCTAGTCCGCGAGAATCGAGAAACGCCGACCGAGCTTTGGCGAGATCGGAGCGATCGGCACGCGGCCCTCGACGGTCGTCGCGATCGGGGTCGCGCGAACCCCGCGGGACTCGAAGGCGTCGCACATCGCCCGCGCGGCCTTCCCGGCGATGCGGTCGTCCCGCGCGATCGCGAACACCGTGGACCCGGACCCGCTGATCGCGAAGCCCGCGGCACCGGCCTTGAGTGCCGCGGCGCGGGCCTCCGCGTATCCGGGGATGAACGGCGCGCGCACGGGCTCCGCGAGCCGGTCCTCGAGGCAGCGTCCTGCGAGGGCGACATCCCCGCGCGACAGGGCGATGGCCAACGTCGCCGCGCGGCCCACGTTCCCGACTGCATCGCGGAACGGGACGATCACGGGCAGGACCTGTCGCATGTCCGCCGTCCGGAGGACGAGTTCCGGGACCGCGATGGCAAGGTGGATGCTCGGGCTGACCGGCTCCCTCGTGACGATAAGCGGCTCCGTGGACGCGATGGCGACGAAGCCTCCGAGGAGCGCGCCGGAGACGTTGTCGAAATGGCGACCCGCCACCGCGGCTTCTCCCTCGACCGCCGCCCGGAGGAACCCCGCCACGCCGAGGGATTTCGACTTCGGGAACGCTTTCAGGAACGCGAGGGCTGCGGCGGCGCACGAGGCCGCGGAACTTCCGAGACCGCGGCCCGCGGGGATCCCTTTCCGCACGCGGACCTCGAGGCGCTGCGAGATTCCCGTCGCGCGGCGAAGCGCGTCGATCACGATGCCCGCCGTGTTTTCCGCGAACTTCTCGGGAAGCGAGCCGGCTCCGAGGCCCTCGACCCGGAGGGAGTCCTTGACCGCCCGTCGGACCGCGACCTCGTCGGACGGTCCTTTCACTGCCAAGCAGAACACGTCGAACCCCGGTCCGACGTTCGCGATCGTCGCCGGCGCACGGGCTCGAATCCAGTCGGACGCCATCGCGGGGCCTCAGCCGCCCGCGATCGCAGGGAGCAGATCGATCGTTGCGTCCCGAGGCACGGGCGTCTCGAGGCCGTTCAGGTAGCGCGCATCCTCGCCGTTGATGTATACGTTCACGAAGCGCTTGAGGGACCCGTTGCCTTCGAAGATGCGCTGCTGGAACTGCCGACCGTACATGTTCGTCAGCAGGTCGAACAGCTGTCCCAGGGTCCCCTCGAATTCCACGTCGATCTCTCTCTGCCCTTGCGTGGCCACGGCAATCGGAGAGGCGAGCACGAGCTTAACCATGGCGGGTTCCTCCCAGGTACGCATCGACGGCCGCGAGGGTGGGCGGGACGGCCGCGAGCGGCGGGAATGCGTCTTTCCAGATGCCCGGCGCCTTCAACCCGTTGCCCGTGATGAAGAGCACGACGCGCTCGTCGCGGTCGATGCGTCCGTCCGCGCGGGCGCGGCGCAACGTGGCGATCGTCGTCCCTCCGGCGGGTTCCGAGAACACGCCTTCCGTCTGGGCGAGGAGCTTCTGCCCCTCGAGGATCTCCGCATCGCTCGGCGCATCCGCGAAGCCGCGCGTGCGCCGCATGATCTCGATCGCTTCGAACCCGGAGGCCGGATCGCCGATCGCAAGGGACTCGGCGATCGTCTCGGGTTTCCTCACGGGCCTCGGCCGGCCGTCCGGCGATTCGAATCCGCGCACGATCGGGGCGCATCCGTCCGGCTGCGTGCCCACAAGGCGCGGCCCTGCGCCGTCGATCTCGCCGAGTTCACGGAGTTCGCGGAGGCCCTTGTCGACGGACGTCAACAGGAGCCCGGAACCGAGAGGCGTGAGGATGACATCCGGAAGATCGAAGCCGAGTTGCTCCCACGTCTCGAACACGAGCGTCTTCGATCCCTCCGCGTAGTACGGCCGGAGGTTGATGTTCACGAATCCCCAGCCGCGGGCGTCGGCGGTCAGGAGGGCGACCCGATTCGCATCATCGTAGGTCCCGTCGACCGGGACGAGCGTCGCGCCGTAGATACGGGGCAGGAGGAGTTTCGTTGGCTCGAGAGACGCAGGGGCGAACACGTAGCACGGGAGGCGCGCCTTCGCCGCGGCCGCGGCCGTCGCCGCAGCCAGGTTGCCGGTGGACGCACAACCGACCGCCGGGAGGCCCCATTCCCGCGCCTTCGCCACCGCGACGGCCACGGGCCGATCCTTGAACGAATACGTCGGGTTCACCGTGTCGTCCTTGATCCAGACTTCCTGGAGGTCGAGGACTTCTTCGAGGTTGCGACCGCGGCGCAGGGGGGTGAAGCCCGGTTGGAGGTCCACCCGCGCGGATTCGTCGAATACAGGCAGGAGTTCGCGGTATCGCCAAAGGTCCCGCGGGCGCGAAGCGAGCGCCTCGCGACGGAACGACTCGCGGACCGCGGAGATCTCGTATGCCACCTCGAGAGGTCCGAAACACTGTTCGCACACCGAGAGGCGAGTCGGCGGGTATTCCGCGCCGCATTCCCGACAACGAAGGCCTCGCACGTATCCCATGGAGCGTCACCGGAGGAATCTGGGCCGTCGAGACCACTAGACGATAGATAATCGTTGATACGGAAAATATTCCGACCAGCATACCGCTATGCGGATAGAAATCGTGCTACGTCGTGGACCAGAACGCCTTCGCGGTCCACAACGTCTGCCATTCCAGGTCGAACTCGTACAAGCTGAGGGTCAGCAAGGGCGCGCCATCTCCCGTGACCGCCCACGGATCCCCTGTGCTGACGGCTCCATTGCCGTCCGCGTCGGACCACGTGACCACGTACACGTTCGGTCCGATCCGGAACCGGATCGACATGCCGCCCGGGCCCAGGGGCGCCGATTCGCCGGCAAATCCGTTCACGACGAGATTCACGCGGAATCCGTAATATCGATACGGACCGCCTGACGTGTTCTCGACGACGAACGACGCGTTGCCGTCGGAGATCGCGGGACGCGAGAAGACCAGGTTGTCCGTCCGCGGGGTTCGCGGCGGCTGTAACGAGTACACGACATACGAAGCCGCGAC
>Ga0209002_10004326_pt1 | contig 11208 bp, 8 predicted proteins | sample Rifsed16ft2_FD_184010 | JGI IMG/M metagenome (GOLD analysis project Ga0209002, IMG submission 184010) | Soil microbial communities from Rifle, Colorado, USA - sediment 16ft 2 (version 2) | ecosystem: Environmental > Terrestrial > Deep subsurface > Rock core/Sediment | place: Rifle, Colorado...
GCATTCGGATTCAGGATCGCGTCGCGGTGGATCTGGTCGTTCATCCACCAGTCGAACGCGGTTTGTGGATAGCCGCTGCCGTAGATGATCTCCTCTGAATAGGATGGGTTGTATCCTGCCGCGACGACCCGCTCGTGGACTGTCGAACCATCCGAGCCGTTGTGGCCGATGAAGCCGTGACAGGCCATGTCGATGCTGTGTCCCTGTGCCGCGGCGGTGAGCTGGGCATTGATCGTCAAGGCAGGCAGTCCGTGCTGTGCGCGGGCGTTATTGATCAGCGAGGCGATCTCGTTTTGATAGGATGAACTGCTGGTGTAGCTGCAGCTTGGCGGGCCACTGGGCTGAGCTACAGGGGTACCGCTCGACGGCGTGAGGGCCGGTCCGCTTGTGGATACTGTGGCATTGCCGATCAGAATTTTGACCCAGAATGTGCTTTCCGTTCCAATCGCGAGCGTTTCCCCATTCGAATTCTTCAACTCATAGAATCCCGTATAGGCTCCGTCAATGGATGGAGCAGTCAGCTCGATGGAAACGTCAACCGTCTTGCCGGGCTCCGTTTGCGGCACGGGCGCGGAGTCGGGCGTTTCCATGCGGTCGCCTGCAACAAAGGCGATGGTGTAACCGCTCCAATTGCATTTGCCTGTGTTCATAAAGCGCCAGGTCTTGGTGAACTTCCCTCCACGCGGCATGAGGGAGTTATCAGGCACGGTCACATCTTCGAGTAGCACGGCACTGTCCTTGCACGAACCAGCGTCGGAGGCGGATGCCGTCCCGCCGGGCGTAGTCGTGGTCGACGAATCGGGAGTGGAGGCTGTGGAAGTTGGCGGGACCTCTGTCGGCAAAGACAAACCCGGTCTGGTCGGTGGCAGGGTGGAGGTCACGAAAGCAGGCGGCGCGGACATCGCCGTCTCCTGTGAAACTTTGATGCACGATCCAAGGCTCAGGCTCGTCAGCAGGATGAGTATCCAGATTTTCTTCATGGGGAGATTCTACCTGGAAATAATCAACTTAGAACCGCCAAGGAGCCATGGCGCCAAGGTCAAATGAAAGTCGCCAAGTGTTTCTCTTGGCGTCATTCAAAGAATCTTGGCGTTCTCGGTGTCTTGGCGGTGAAATAAATGTAACGGCTATGGTTTTGCAAAGACCAGGACGTAGTAGCCAAAATTGTCGTAGAACGAATATCCCACCCCGATTTCAGTGAAGGTTGTACTCAACAGGTTCTGGTTGTGACGCAGATCGGTCTTGTCGTTGATCCACCAGTTGACCACTCCCTGCCCGGTTAGCGGAGGATAACTGCCATAGACATTTTCGCTCACGGATGAGGCGATATAGCCGCTGGCCGCCACGCGTGATTGCGGTGTGGAGTTGTCCGATCCCTTGTGGGTGAAGAACTTATTGCAGGCCATGTCATTGGCATGCGCCTGCGCGGCCTTGGCGAGCAGGGTATTCAAGGTATAGGCGGGCAGGCCATTCCGTGCACGATAAGCGTTGACGGCCTCGAGCGTTGCGGTTAATTTGGTACTATCGGTGGTGAATGAACACGCGGCGTTGGCAGAACCCGAAGCACTGGCGGTGCTGGTCGAGCCGGTGCTTGTGGGGGTAACCGAGCCACTTGGTGTACCCAGGGTTGCTGTGGCGGTAGCGGTGGCAGTGGGGGTGCTGGTGACCGTATTCGAAACTCTGATGATTACCCACAGGCGGGAATCTTCATCCACGCTCATGATCAGGCCAGCCGGGTTTTTGATGACAAAGTTGCCTCTGTGAGTCCCGATGCTGTTGGGCGCCCTCAAATCCACGGAAATTTCAAGAAACCCACCCGGTCGGGTGATGCCCAACGGTACAGAAGACAGCGCGCCCATTCGCTCCTCAGAATAGTGGGTCAGCGTGTAATCTGGTCCCCAGGTGCAGGTGCCAAGATTGCCGACGCGCCAGGTCTTGGTGAAGGTTGTGCCTGCACCGACCTCACTATTATCAGGGATGGTCACATCCGCGACAAATGTCGCGTGGTTGGTGCAATCGGGTGAATTGGTGGGTCGTCTGGGCGGCTCAGGAGTGGAAGTGGCGGCAGGCTGGGCGGCTGACGTAATCGATGTATTCGCTGTCTCTGTAGCTGCCAGGGTTACAGTGGCACTTGCAGTTGCGGAGGCAGTGGCAACCGGGGTTTCGGTCGAGGCTGGCGTGACAGTTTCCACAGGAGCCTGCCCGCCGCAGGCGGAAAGCATGATCGCCATCAGAGAAGTAACAATGAACAGTTTCTTGGACATCCTCAACCTCCGTTGCTCACCAACTGGGATTCAATGCATTGATCTATCTGGGGTCAGCCTGTTCCCATCTCAAAACATCATCATCTGTGACTTGGATTTTTCAAGCGGATCGCTGGCGATCTGCTCTTCGAACGTTTCACGCGTCAGTACCGGGACTTCGACCAGCGCGCGCAGAAGCCGGTATTTTACTACCTGATAATTTTTTATGCGCGCCGCGAGTGCCGGATCGCGTTGCGCCTTGTACGCGGCGAGCGTGGCGCGCCCACCCGGGATGACGATGACCGTTTGCTCAGGCGGATACGGCGTCTCGACGATGGCGCGCCCGATCAGCGCGGAGGCCAGGATATAAAAGGCGCGCTCGACCCTGCCATCTTCTTCCCACAGATGGTTTTTATCCTGCCTGCGTGTGGAATAGCCCAGGCGCTTGCCGACGGCTTCGATCATGGCGGCTATAACGTTCATTTCATTGCGACGCGCAGAGGCAACATCTTCCGCGCGTAGTTTCCATGCTGCGGCAACTTTTTCAGCGTAGGAGTGCAGGACCGCGTAGATCATCGCTTTGGATGGCGTGAGCAAACCCGGGAAGCGCGGGTAGAGATCATTTTCCACTTCCAGATAGATGCTGTTCGGATTCTTTTGCAGGAAGGTGACGGTGGCAACTTCAACGCGGTCGGAGAGGGAATCAGTCATGTCATTCGGAGGGAGCCCATTCGGAGCTACCGAAGAATCTCCATCAAAATGGGAGAGATTCTTCGCTTCGCTCAGAATGACATTGCTTTGAAGTCCCCACAAACCCGTATCCACATTTTCACCTGTTGAATAGTGGACAAAGCGCGAGTCATTCTCCAATGCAGTTTGAATGAGTGATTGTGTTGAACGGATTGCTTCATCGAATTCCTGGTCCTTGCGCTTGAGCGCGTGTGATTCGCTGAGAGCGATCAAGCCTGCCGCGTGCGCGTGCAAATAACTGGCTGGCTCGCCGCGCTCGATCAGATGCGCATGGATGGCTGCGCGTACGGGTTCCACATCAGGCTCATTCGCCTCGCGCTTCAAATGTTCGCCGCGCCTCCATAAAAGTTGTATCGGGTCATGTCCGGTCCGTAATGCGAGGCTTTGCAAATCAAAGCCTGCTGCGCTCGCGGCAGTCAGTGCGGAGGTCAGGAAGGGTGGTTCAGGCTCGGACAACAAACCAAAGAATGGCGTGCCCAATGACAGCAAATCAAAGAGATGGGTAAATGCAGCATTCAGCGCGGTGGCATTCCATGCCCAGTCGTAACGCCGGCGTCGCAAAGCCAGCTTGTATGGTTCCACAGCTTCGCGCCCCCATAACCAGCCGGCCCATAACGCGGACAACGTCCAGAAGGCCTGATTGGGACGCGGCAACGAACCGATCACCGCCGCGATGGGGATTTCCTTTCTGACTTCATGTGCAAGGTCTCTGAGGCGACCTTCGTAGATGCATATCCCACCACTCTCCGGGATCTTTTTGGGCCACGCTTCAAACGGCACGCGTGAGGCTGTTTCCGTCCACAGGGCGACTCCACGCTCGAGCTGCATCCAGATGTTGTGCTCGTGGAATTGACTCGGAATGTTCAGTTGTTTTGGGCGCGGCCTCTCGGCGGGATGATCCCACAGGGTATTCCCCGCGTCACATGCAATCAGGATCAACCCGTTCAACGCGCGGCGTCGTTCAGGCGTCAGGTTCAAACTGTCGAGACGATTCATGATCGTTGTCAACACGTACAATGGACGCGGCAGATAATGCTCTATCGCTTCCTCCGCGTAGATGCGGTCTTCGTCATCCAGTGCGATGACTCTTTCAAACGCGCGTGATCGGTGCAAGCCGTCCGTCGCGGCAATTCTCTTTGCACGTTCCATATCCTGAGGCGTTGCCGCGCGTTCGCCCGAATCTTCGCAATGCGGGCACGTGTACACGCGCGCGTAAGGCACGTCTTCGCCTTTTCGCCAGAGAAAAGATTCTGCATATACTTCACCTGCGCATTTTTCGCAGGTAGTGAGATACAGCGATTGCAAATGCGCGCCCAGTTTTTCTTCGCCTTTTCTGGCAACCGATAGATCTGCCAGCCCGGCTTTGAAATCTGCTTCGGACGGGGGATTGGAGGCCATTTCCAGCAGGAAGCGCGTGATCGGATTGTTCACGGTCACGAGCACGCGGTAGCCTGCTCGCGCGGCCTCGAGGACAAGCCGCGGGGAGAACCCGAATGGGTCGAGCAGCCAGCTGCCGGCTGGAGCATGAAGCGAGAGCCAGTTGGCGATGACTCCCTCTTCCAAAGGAGGCGTAAACCGCGAGAGCGGACCCGGTTCCATGAGGCCCAATCCCGGAATGTAGGAATGGTGATCCATCGTGTCAAGTATACATCCCCCTATTAATTCGCGCTGAGCGGAGCCGCCGTTCGTTGGCGGCGTAGACGAAGCGCAAAGTTGCTGGAAAACCGCGCTTCGTCTACGCTCCTCGACGATCACTTGTCGCTCCGCTCAGCGCGAGAGATTTATGGAATTTGCCCTAGCGTGGGCGCGCACATGATATCGTAATATTCGAGTTCAGTGGCTTTGTTCTGTTCAGCGTATGCCGCGGCATCCTTGCCGATGTTGCGGACGACATCCAGATTGGCTTGCACCTGATAGGGCCAGTAACGCGGCAGGACCATGCGCGGGTCGTTAACATAGCCTTCTGGCTGAAAAGCGGGCCGCGCCGAGTCTTGTTGATCCGCAAGAGGCACCCAGTTGTACATCACAGGGCCGCGCGGATTGATGGTAAAACCAATCCGGAAGCCGTATTGCCGGGCGAATTGCACCGGGCGAATGCCGAATCCGCCGCCGGGCCAGATGATGGCGATCGGCGTTTTGTTAAAGTTTTCCTGAAGATCCTTGATGGAATTTTCGAATTCTGTTTTTATAAACTCGTCAGTGGATGAGTCGCTCATGTTGATGTTGTGAATGTAACCGTGCGACTGGTGATCCACCCAGCCCTCGGCTTCGAGGGCAATGTTGGCCTGCAGGTTGAGAGCGCGGATCGAATCGTCCCAACTGATCCAAGCGTTGATGACTGGCCAGCCCCATTGTTCGTAGAATTCGCGGAAATGCGTGTTGAAATTTTCAGCAGTGCGGCGGTCATCCTGAATGAGGAGGACGGAACGAGGCGGTATCCTCGCGTTGTGATCGAGAAAGTCGGCCAGCTGTGTTGCGTTGATGGCTTCGAATCCCTGTTCCTTCAAGTCATTCATCATTTGGCGAAAGTCCTTTACAGTGATGTCGTTGGCTGTGACATCAGCAGCGTCTTTTTTAATGCCGTGCAACATAATGACCATCACGACTGTCCCTGGCGCGGCATTGTTTGAGTTCCATTTATCGTAAAGGTACTGGCAGGTATCCTGAATATAAGTATGTGGCGTATCCAGCGAATTGAGCTGGCCGGCAACAAATGTTGAGGGAAGCGCAGGCGGCGTGCGCATGGCAGTCGTTGTGGGAATGGGTGTTTCGGTTGAGACGGATGTGGCGGTAGGTTGAAGCGCGGCGAGGGCGGTTTCAAAGGCTTGCGTATATACAGCGTTCACATCGGGGGTGGGAGATGATGCAGAAGGGGCGCACGCGGTCAATATTACGGTGAGCAGGCTGAGGGCGAGAATGAAGCTGATGGATTTTTGCATGGATAGAAAGCCCTCACCCCAACCCCTCTCCCAGATTGGGAGAGGGGCAAGGGGAGAGGGAATTTACTCGTTACTCTCACCTTTGATAAAGGCTTCCACTTTCTCGCGGCAGACGTCGTCGCGGAATTGTTTGGGGGGCGTTTTGAAAAAATACGAGGATGGGCCAACGATGGGGCCGCTGAGTTTTCTATCCAGCGCGATCTTGGCACAGCGGATGGCATCGATCATTACGCCCGCGGAGTTGGGGCTATCCCACACTTCGAGCTTCACTTCGACGTTGAGCGGCACATTGCCGAAGGTCGTGCCTTCCATGCGGATGTATGCCCACTTGCGGTCGGTGAGCCAGGGCACGTGATCTGACGGGCCGACATGGACATTCCCATGCTCCAGTTCATAAGGGATCATGCTGGTGACCGCGTTGGTCTTGGAGATCTTCTTGCTTTCCAGTCGTTCGCGTTCAAGCATGTTGAGGAAATCAGTGTTGCCGCCAAAGTTGAGTTGGTACGTGCGGTCGATACGCACGCCGCGATCCACAAAGAGTGTGGCAAGGGCACGGTGCACGATCGTCGCGCCGACCTGGGACTTGATATCGTCGCCAAGAACAGGAAGTTTGGCATCCCGGAAGCGTTTCGCCCAGTACTCTGAGGAAGCAATGAAAACAGGGATGCCATTTACAAACGCGCAGCCTGCTTCAATGCATTGCTCCACGTACCATTTGGTTGCCATCTCCGAGCCAACAGGCAGGAAGTTGACAACGACATCCGTCTTGCTGTCCTTGAGCAGTTTGACGATATCTGCGGTGGGACCGGGCGCCTTCTTGATCATCCCTGAAAGATACTTGCCGAGTCCGTCATGGGTCATGCCGCGCACAACGGGCACATCGAGATGCGGGACATCCGCGAACTTGTAAGTATTGTTTGGCTCGGCGGATATGGCTTCACAGAGGTCCTTGCCGACTTTGGTGGCGTTCACGTCAATGCCGAGGGTGAACTCGATATCGCGGATGTGATACCCGCCCAACCGGGCGTGCATGATGCCCGGGACAGCCGCATCGTCCGCGGCATCTTTGTAGAACTGGATTCCCTGCACGAGCGAGGAGGCGCAGTTCCCCACGCCAATGATGGCGACACGTACTTTTTTCTGTGCCATAAGTTGATTCTCCTTATAGGTTGGCTTTGGAAGCCGGGTGTGAAAAGATTACCATGAAATGCCTATTCTATTGTCTGCCCAGTGTTGTATAATCCGTTGTATGGCAGCCAACGAGCGCATTGATCATTTGGAACGACTGCTCGAAGTGGTGCGGGGTTTGACTACAGCGCCCGACCTTGAGGCCTTTTTACAATCCATCATCAGTGAGGCAACCGAGTTAACCAATAGCGAACTCGCCTCGATCCTTGAGTATGATGAAACTGCCGAGGAATTGCGTTTCATTGCAATGCAATGGTTTCAACGCGATCTGCTCCGGCCTGTGGGAGTCCCTCTGGAGGGAAGCGCAGCAGGCTGGGTCTATCGCCGCGGACAGCCGTTGATCATCCAGGATGTGAAGGTGGATAAGCGTCATTTCAAGGTGATAGACCGTGTGACAAGGCATGAGACACATTCTCTGGTGGCAGTGCCACTCATGGTACGCGGCGAAGTGATCGGTGTGCTGGAGGCGCTCAACAAAAAGGACGATGCACATTATACCGAAGAAGACCTGACGATTCTGGAAACGCTGGGTGCACTGGCCGCGCAGGCAATGAAGAATATGGATCTTCAGAGAAAGGTAAAAGTCGCGCGCATCGAACTGGCGGAACTCGAACGCCTCAAAACGGACTTTATCGCGATCACCTCACACGAGCTCCGGACTCCCCTTGGCTTGATCCTCGGGCATGCCACATTCCTGCGAGAACTGATTGGCCAGCAACACGCAGATCAGTTGGATACGATCATCAGGAATGCCACGAAACTAAAAGAGATAGTCGAGAATCTCTCGGATGTGGATAACTATCAAAACGGAGCGTTGCGCGTGCGAAATCAGCGCGTGTCGCTGGCGAAGATCGCAGAAAATGTGATCATCACGTTTCAGGATGAGGCGAACTCACGGAACATTACTCTTAAAGCAAATATTGGAGATTCCCCGTTTTACCTGGATGCAGATGGTGTGAAGATCAGCATCGCTTTGAGCAATCTGATAAAGAATGCGATCCAGTTCACGGATTCAGGCGGGCATGTCACAGTCTGTGTGGATGAAGTCCCGGGCCATATAAAAGTGTCGGTGATGGACGACGGCATCGGCATCCCTCCCAAAGATCTGCCGCGCATATTTGAGCGCTTCTTTCAGGTGGAAACCCACCTCACGCGCCGTTTTGGGGGTATGGGCCTCGGGCTTACCGTTGCCAAGGCAATGGTCGAATTGCATGGTGGCCGCATCTGGGCAGAGAGCGAAGAAGGCAAAGGAAGCACGTTCACTTTCCTGTTGCCTGTTAGCCAGCCAAATCAACGCGCACCTTCATCCATTCCGTTTATTGAGTGACCATACATCCGCCACCTGGTGGCTTTTGAAGGTGACAGTTGCTTTTCCCTTTCGAGGATGCTCTGCAAAAGTGACTGCCCCTTTATTATCTCTTTTATAATTGCCCTGTACATGGATCCCCATTTCCTGGTCTTTGGCCAATTAACACGCGAGTATCTATTGCCTCCCATAGGTCCGCCGCGGCTCGATGCGGCGGGTGGCAGTCTGCTTTATGCTGCGGCGGGGCTCAGGGTATGGGAATCAGATGTCGGCCTGGTGGGACGCGTCGGGAATGACTATCCGCGCGAGTGGCTGAATGAGTGCAAATCGCGCGGATTCGACACGCGCGGCATCCGCATCCTTTCCGAAGGCATGGATGTGAGGGAGTTCCTCGCGTACAATGAATCGTTCGAAGTGAATCACATCAATCCCGTTTCGCATTTTGCGCGCCGCGAGATGAGCTTCCCCAAATCATTGCTTGGCTATCAACCGCCTGATGAAAAGAGAGCCGATAAGGCAGGCGTGCTTTCGGTGACGGATATCCCGAACGATTTTCTGGATGCGCGCGCCGCGCATCTGTGCCCGATGGATCTGATCACGCAGACCCAGTTGATCGCGGGGCTTAAACGCGGCACTGTAAGCACGTTCACACTGGATCCCGCGCCTGCCACCATGAGCATGGCCGCGCGGCGCGAATTACCGGCTTTGCTTAACGGCGTGACGGCCTTCCTGCCATCGCAGGAGGATTTGCGCAATCTGTTCTGGGGTGCGACGCATGACCTGTGGCAAATGGCGGAAGCAGTTTCGCTGTATGGCTGCGAATATGTGGTCATCAAGTCTGGCAGGCGTGGTCAATTGCTGTATGATGCCAACACGAAACGCAAATGGGAGATCCCTGCCTATCCGGCGCGCGTGGCAGACCCGACCGGCGCGGGGAATGCGTTCTGCGGAGGCTTTGTCGCGGGGTACTGCAGGAACTATGATCCGCTGGAAGGTGTGTTGTATGGAAATGTCTCTGCTTCACTGAAGCTGGAGGGGAATGGCGCATTCTATCCGCTGGATGTGCTGCCGGGCCTGGCAGAGGCGCGCTTGAATGCATTGAAGGATATGGTAAGGGAGGTTTAATTCGCGCTGAGCGGAGTGACGAGTGATCTGCACCTGCGGTATGGGCAGGGATAAAGAGGAACGAAGACGAAGCGTTGTGATTGGTAATTAGTGATTGGAGATTGGTGGTTGGTAATGGGTTCGATAAAGGCGAAGTGATGAATGATCTTGTGAAACGCGTGATCGAGCTTGCCATTCAAATCCAACAGATCCCCGCGCCGAGCTTTGAGGAGTCAAAGCGGGCGGAGTTCGTACGCCGGTTGTTTACACGCGATCATAAGGGATTGAAAGACATTTGCATTGATGAAACGGGCAATGTGTTGGCTCGTTTGGTTGGGAAAGGAAATGGGAAGCCGCTCATCGTAAGCGCCCACATGGATACGGTCTTTCCAGCGGACATCGATCTGCGCATCACGCGCCAACCTGAGCAGATCTATGGACCCGGGCTTGGCGACAACTCTCTCGGCGTTGCCGCGTTGTTTGGCCTGTTATGGTCGCTGCGCGAACGAAATATCGAATTGGCTGGCGATGTATGGTTCGTGGCAAATGTTTGCGAAGAGGGACTTGGCGATTTGCGCGGTATGAAGGCAGTCGTTGATCGCTTTGGGGCAGCTGTGCGTGCGTATCTTGTTCTTGAGGGTCTGGCGTTGGGACATGTCTATCACCGCGCGGTGGGAGTCAAGCGCTATCGTGTCACGGCGCGCACCTCAGGTGGACATTCATGGTCGGACTATGGCCAGCCATCGGCAGTGCATGAATTATCGAGACTGGTCGTGCAGTTGACGTCACTGGACTTGCCGGGCCATCCGCGTACCACGATGAATGTGGGAAAGATCTCCGGAGGCACGTCGGTGAATGTCATTGCGTCTGAGGCGATGCTCGATCTGGATCTGCGTTCGGAGGGGCAGGAGTCTTTGATGGAATTGGTGTCAGCGGCGGAAAAGTTAATTCAGGCGGCGAACAGGCAGGGGGTAACGCTTGAAGCTGAGGTGATCGGCCAGCGTCCCGTGGGAGAGATGGGTGTGAACCATCCGCTTGTGAAGCTGGCAGAGAACTGTCTGCGTGAACAGGGATTGGAATCGGCGCTGATCTCAGGTTCTACGGATGCAAATGTTCCACTAAGCAAAGGGTATCCCGCCATTGTGCTGGGCGTGACAACGGGCGGCGGCGCTCATACGAAGCATGAATTTATCAATACCGCGCCCATCGCGCAGGGCATGCAGCAGTTGGTGAGGTTTGTGAGTAGGGTGTGGGGATAATCTCAAAACGGGATATAATCATCTTAGCGATAATTACATGTCGCGGAAGGAAGAGTCTCTAATGGTTTACCCAACTCTGCGCGCTACAGTTCGCAACGGGAAAATTCAATTACTGGATGAAGTGAAACTGCCTGAAAATGCGCTTGTCCTTGTGACAGTAATGGATGAAGCCGCGATTGATTCTTTGACATTAGGAGAACGGCTTGCGGCGGGTTTACAGGATGTTCTTCTTGGCAGGTTCACTGAGGTGAAAACTCCTGAGGAAATGAAATCCCATTTGGATAAGGTTTTGGGGTAGGGCTTAGTGTCCTACCGCTTCGTATTCACTGCCTGGTTTGATCGAAATTTGAAATCGCTCGGCAAACATAACCCGGGCTTGCGTGAGGATTTTGAATCCTTTTTGCAGACGTTTGATGCGG
>Ga0209002_10004330_pt1 | contig 11201 bp, 12 predicted proteins | sample Rifsed16ft2_FD_184010 | JGI IMG/M metagenome (GOLD analysis project Ga0209002, IMG submission 184010) | Soil microbial communities from Rifle, Colorado, USA - sediment 16ft 2 (version 2) | ecosystem: Environmental > Terrestrial > Deep subsurface > Rock core/Sediment | place: Rifle, Colorado...
CTGCTCTATTTCTTGACCGACGGAATTCTCGATGCTGTCGATCGGTGCCGCGCTGGTGGAAGGCCCCGAGCAGAGTTTCTATGTCGAACTGCAACCTTTCAACGGCAACCATGAGGAGGGATCCGACCGGATCCATGGGCTGTCACTGCCTGCTCTGATGGAAACGGGGACGGAACCCGGGGAAGCCATGCAGCAGTTTGCCGACTGGGTGCGGGAGGTGGCAGACGGGCGCAATCCGGTCTTTGTGGCCTTCAATGCCCCGTTCGACTGGATGTTCGTCAATGATTATTTCCATACCTACCTGGACCGCAACCCTTTTGGGCACCGGGCGCTGGATATCAAAGCGGTCTATATGGGCATGCATGGCGTGGATTGGGAAGAAACAACGTATGATAAGGTGAGCAGCCACTACCGGCTGCCGCCGGCTTTGTTGCATCATGCGCAGGCTGATGCTATGCAAGGCGCTGAGCTATTCGCCGCCATGCTCGCGGAACTGGCTGAGCGGACTCAGCTCAAGGAGAAATAAATGAACGCTACCCCGACCCCTTCTCAAGATTTATCGCGCATCATGGAATCGGCCAAGCGCCTCGGCGTGGAGATGGACGAAGCCTCCGCGCTGCAATGGCTGGCTGCCGCAGCTGCCACACAGGGCGACACGGACGATGTGGTGGTGGATGTAAAGGCGGGAGTGTTTGGGCACCGGCTCACCATGCTGGATTTCAGCCCGGATGATCTGGCGCATTTTCGCAAGATCGGCCGCTTAGTCGAGTTCGAAGATGTGCCCGGCAAGGTGGAAACGGCGTTGGCGCTCTCCGGGTCGGCGGCGCAGTCCAAGATCCAAACCTATCCGGGAGATGCGGATTATTTCGAACGAGTGAACATTCATGCCACGACGCGCGAAGAAGCCTGCCAGGCCTTGGGCAAACTGATTCGTGAAAAAGCGATGAGCACGATAAAAGGACCGGGTTACGAACTTATCGAAGTGAAAATGGGCAGCTATCAACAGGACGTGCAGCGTGATGGCAAGAAACTGCCCAAGGGTTCACCCATCTCGTGGAACAAGGATGAGGTGGGCAAGGGCGTGATTGCTTTGCTGGATGCCAATGGGCAGCCTCTGGCGATCACCTGGGAGCAGGCCGCGCAGGACCCGGGCTGGTGCAAGCTGGACTGGGTGGTGGCCGATACGGTGCGCAAGCAGGTGGTGAACGCCAGCAATATGCTGGACGCCACCTGGGAGGCCCCGGACGGAAGCATCACTCCGCTGGATGGATATTTGGATCCGTATTTCCAGGAAGTGTATTTGGAGGCGGAATCCATTCCCGTGTTCACCAAGCTGGCCAAGCAAGTAGATTCGAACGCATTGGACCATTACGTGGAACAGCTCGAGCACGAGGTTCAGAAATACATCACCAAAGATCCGAACTACGGCAAAGCTGCCAAACGTATGTACAACGTCTTCCGGCTGAAGGGGCGCTACGAGGAAGCTGCGTACGTGCGCGAGCTTTTCGATGAGCCCGCCACGGTGCTGTACCAGGTATGGTCACTGATCCGCACCATCGATGATTGCTTCGCGCCGGGTTCATCTATTGCGCTGCAGGATCTATTAGACCAGGCAGATCATCTTATTCAAATAGTGACCGATGCGCTCGAAGGCGAACAGGAAGAGGAAATCGTGCGCGAGCTGCGCCAACTGCGCGAGATCTTGGCGGCCGAGAAGGATCACGACTCGATCTCACCGGGCGCAGAAGCGGCGCGGGCCGAGTTGATCAACCTGGTGAATAACTTTTACTATGAACGCTTAACGGCCGTGCCGACGATCAAAGAATATATGGATGGATTGGGGGGAAAGAAATAATTAGTGAGAGCCAAGGTCTTGTCATTCTGAGCCAGTAAGGTGGGCGACAGCCTGCCGTGACGCCGCGAAGAATCCGCCCGAAACTCTGCGGCGAGACAGATGAATTTTGTACATTGACTCTTGGGCGGACTCTTCGCGACGCTTTGGCACGGCCAAAGCTGCTCAGAGTGACAAACAAAAAAGCTATCGCGCGCCAGTAACTTCTACTCGAATGGGCACCGAGTAACTGGCGGCGAACTGTTCGGGGGTCATGCCAAGTTCGGCTATATCCTTTTTGTATTTTTTCACGTAAGCAGACAAGAGGGGACCCTTGTCGGGCTCTAGGGTTGCTGTGCCTGTGAGCACGACGACGGTTTCATCGCTGCCCCATTGGTCGGCGTTGAAATGCAGCGCGACGCTGGCGTGCTGGCGAATGTGGGCGAGCTTGGCGGCTTTGGGCCGGCTGTAGATCAGCACGTCATCACCATCGGGTACGAACCACACCGGTCGCGGCTGCGGGGTCAGGTCGCTGCCCACGGTAGTGAGCCAGATGATGGTCTCGGAGTTGAGAAGCTTCTTGGCCGCGCGGCCGACAGGGGAGTTGAAGTTCGGCATGAAGATATTCTAAGGCAAAAAATATTTATTGCTCTGTGAAGTGTTCAATATTAATAAACGAAAACGGCGACCCGGGTCGCCGTTTTTTGTTCGGTGGTTATTTTGCTTTCTCGTCGTATTCGTGCACACCGACGACGATGCCGTCCGGGTCCGTGAAGTACGCTGCGTAACCCACTGTGGGGATGGCGAATTTCGGGACGGCAACTTTTGCGCCAGCCTTCATGGCTTTCGCCCAAACTTGATCCAAGTTGGGCACGGTGATGACGGCCACTGTAGCAGGGGCGCCCTGCGCCTTTTGCAGACCCGCGTCGATGCCAGGGGCATCGCCGTGGGCGACGGTCCAATAGTCGTTGTCCTTGCTGAAGAGCTGCGCGTCCCAGCCGAAGACCTGTTTATAGAACTCAGCCGATCTCTTGGTGCTTGAAACGTTGAACTCGATGCAACTGACGAATGCCATGATCATTTCTCCTTGGGCACACTGGCCCTAGCAAAAGTTTTGGAAACTGTCTACGGCAGAATGTCTTTTTCAACCATCCAGGCGTGCAACTCAAAGATCAGCCGGCCCACCTTGACCATCGGGTCGGTGCCAATCCATTCCTGAGCCTGCGCCATCGATTCAGCCTTCAGCACGCCAATGCCGCGTATCTCTCCGCTCAACTGGAAAGAATCTAGCAGCGGGCCGTTGAGCACCAGCTTGCCCTGCTCGCGCAAGCGCCGAAGGTTCGCCAGGTGCGCCTCTTGCAGCGCGTCGATCTCCGGCGTGGAATCTGGCAACCAGGTTGGCCCTTTCTTGAGCAGATAGACATAATAGACGGCCATGTCCATGGAGCGAGCGACTTCATGAGTTTCTGCGTCGTTGTATTGCATACTTACTTTCCTGCCAGCCAACTACTGAGATTGCCCAGGATCTCTTCCCAGCCCACGCCATAAGATTCGGCGTAATCGGGCAGGCCGGCTGCTTCCCAGCCGCTGTGAGTCAGGGTGATCTTGGTTTGGTCCTCCGCTTGCGTGAACTGGACTTCAACCAGAGTTGGCGCTTTGTACTCTTCGCCCTTCCAGGTGAAGCTAAGCTGGTCTGGAGGCTGCCAAGCTGTGATCGTGCCGATCTCGTATTGCTCGCCATTGGCAAAGGTTTCATAGAAACGGCCGCCAGGCCGCGCCTCGAATTGGATAAGCTTGGGCTGCGTGCTTTCTGGGGCAAAGCTATAACTGAATTTGCCTTTGAAAGGCCACCATTCGCCGATATGGTTCACGAAGGCTTCAAAGACCTTGGCCTTGCTGGCGCGAATATAAATGCTTTCGGTGACGCTATCCATTCTGGTCCTCCACGTATTTTTTCAATGATTGCAGGGCGGTGCGCCACATCAGACGCACCTCTTCAAGCCAGGTTTCCATCTCATCCAGTGCTACGGGTTCGATGGTGTACCACCACTCGCGGCCGCGCACCTCCGCGTGTGCAAGCCCGGCCTCGCGTAATATGCGCAAATGGCGTGAGATCGCCGGACGGCTGATCTTGTAGGGCGAGGAAAGCTCACCTGCCGTCTTGGGGCCTTGTGCCAGGCGGAGGACGATGTCGAGACGGGCCGGATCTGCCAGGGCGATGAACTTTTGGTTGACTGTTTTTGTAGGCACAAGCACAACATGTAACATAAATGTTACATGTTTGTCAAGAGGGCAATCATGTACAATTGTTCTGTAATGACCGATCTATTCGATCATGCGCTGAAGCAGAGGCTTGCTACCGAGGCGCCGCTGGCGGCACGCATGCGGCCGCGTCGTCTTGACGAATTCATCGGCCAGGAAGATATCGTCGGCGAGGGCCGCTTACTGCGGCGCGCTATCGAGGCGGATCGCCTGTTCTCGTCGATCTTACTGTGGGGTCCGCCGGGATCGGGGAAGACGACGCTGGCGATGGTGATCGCCAACCACACCCGATCGCAATTCGAGACACTCTCGGCGGTAATGGCGGGCAAAGCTGAACTTAGGATCGTGATCGAGAACGCCCAGGAACGGCGCAAGCTGCACAATGTCCGCACCATTCTGTTTGTAGACGAGGTGCATCGCTGGAACCGGGCGCAACAGGACGCGCTGCTGCCGCACGTTGAGAACGGCACGATCACATTGATCGGCGCCACCACAGAAAACCCTTACTTCGAAGTGATCGGCGCGCTGGTTTCTCGTTCGCGAGTGTTCCAATTACGTCCGCTGAGCGATGCCGATGTGCGCAGGATTTTGGAGCAGGCGCTGAGCGACAAGGAGCGCGGGTTTGGCAACCGCGTGGTCAGGTTAGACGAGGACGCTATTCAGCACATCATCCATATTGCCGGTGGCGATGCGCGCAACGCGTTGAATGCGCTGGAGCTAGCGGTGGAATCCACGCCGCCAAAGAATGGCCAAGCGCAGGGCGCAGTGCACGTGACGCTGGCGGTGGCGCAGGAATCCATCCAAAGGCGAGCGGTGCTGTACGATAAAGACGGCGACGCGCACTACGACACGATTTCGGCCTTCATCAAATCTGTGCGTGGATCGGACCCGGACGCGGCGCTCTACTGGCTGGCGAAGATGCTGTATGCCGGCGAGGATCCGCGTTTCATCTTACGGCGCCTGCTGATCTTGGCAGGCGAAGATATTGGGATGGGAGACCCGTTGGGCATGGTGGTGGCGAATGCCGCGGCGCAAGCCTTCGATTATGTGGGGCTGCCCGAAGGTATCTACCCCATCGTGCACGCGACGATCTATCTGTCGACAGCGCCTAAATCCAATTCGGCGACGTCTTATTTTTCCGCGTACCAGAAGATCGAAAAGGATGGCCTGGTCGAGGTGCCCGACCCATTGAAGGACGCCAACCGGGATGCCAAAGCCTTGGGACATGGAGACGGTTACGTCTATCCACACAACGAGCCGGAGCATTTCGCGCCGCAGCAATATTTGCCCAAAGATGTACTGGGCACGTATTTCTACTCGCCCTCAGAACAGGGCTATGAAGCTGAGGTGAAAGACCGCCTGGCGCGCTGGCGTGAGGCGCAGCGCAAGGCGCTGGGGATCACCGAAACCCGCGAGGTGCCCGCGCTGGACACAAACACCATCGATCAGTTGAAGAGCCGGCACAAACCGACGTGAAACAGCTATTAGCCATTAGCTGTTAGCTAAAAGCTTCAATCGGTCAGTGGCAATCGAGTGGGGATAAACAGCAAAGTAAAATGTGGATATGCCAATTGTTCACCTGATCCGTCATGGACACAATGATTATGTAAAGAAAGGGCTGCTAGCGGGGCGGCTGCCGGGAGTGCACCTGAACGAAAAAGGACGCACCGAAGTTGCCGCGCTGGCTGAGGCAATGAAAGATACACCGCTGAAAGCGGTGTACAGCAGCCCGCTGGATCGCGCCCTGGAGACGGCGAGAATCGTCGCCAGATTGCACGGCTTGCAGGTCGAGAGACGCCCCAATCTCATTGAAACGGCGCTGGGCGATTGGGAAGGCAAAAGCGTAAAGCGACTCAGCCGCGAGAGGCGCTGGCGGCAACTGCAGGAAAACCCGTCTCAGTTTCGATTCCCCGGGGGAGAGTGGATGGTGGAACAGCAGGCGCGACTGGTGAAAGAAGTGGAAACGCTCTGGGCGCGGCACAAAATCAAGGACCACTTTGCGATCATAGGTCACGCCGATCCTCTGAAATTGATTGTTGCACATTACCTGGGGCTGCCGCTGGATCTATTTCAGCGCTTGGCAATGGATACCGCGTCGGTTAGCGCGTTGATGATCGAGGAGAAGGAAACCAAATTACTGCGCTTGAATTGGAAACCAAATAAATAAAAGCGCCGCTCTGATATACTGGCTGACCTCATTTTTCAGACAATGGCAAAAAATAAACCCATAGAACTTCGCCCCGTGGGTCATATCACTACTGATGCCGTCGGGCCCGCCGGCAAACGCGTCTTTTATATCCAGGCATGGAAAGAGGACAAAACAATCACGGTGACCTGCGAAAAAACGCAGGTCCAGAGCCTGTCGGTGGGCATCGAACAATTCCTGGCGGATGTGAACACGAAATACGCCGATCTCCCGGATGCATCGGCGGATTACGACGAGGACCAGATGCACGTGCATCCACCGGTGGAGCCGTTGTTTCGCGTCGGCCAATTAGGATTAGGCTATGACCCTGAAGCTGATCTGGTCGCCCTGGAAATGCGTGAGTTGGCTGGGGAAGAAAAGTCCGCTGAAGAACTGCGCGTAGTGCGATTATGGTGCACCCGCTCCCAAATGCGCGCCATGGCAAACTGGGGGCTCGAGGTGGCTTCCCGTGGGCGGCCGCTGTGTCCGCAGTGCGGGCAGCCCATGGACCCGGCAGGACATTTCTGCCCACGGAAGAATGGGCATAAAGAATAGGGATGAAAGATGATGGGTATAACCTATAGAGATTGGAGATTGGTTATTTGTTATTGGTAATTGGTAATTGGTAATTAGTAATTTGTAATTGGTAAATCGCTAAATGGAAAAGAAGAAAACTCTTGCCTGTTTGAAAACGGGGAAAGTTAAAGTAGTTGGGCAATTCACATGGGGGTCGAACTTTGCATTTCTAGTTGATGTCCACAATGGAACAGAAAAGATCGAAGCGGTCTATAAACCGCAACGAGGAGAAAGGCCGCTGTGGGACTTTCCTGAAGATACCCTGGCGAAGCGCGAGGTGGCCGCGTTCCTGGTGAGTGAGGCGCTAGGATGGGACCTGGTGCCGCCTACCGCCTTCCGCGAGGACGGGCCTCTGGGGCCTGGGTCGCTGCAACGGCGCGTAGACCATGACCCCGAGATACACTACTTCACTTTCGACGCGGCGACCCGCCAGCGACTGCGGCCTGTGGCGCTGTTCGACCTCATTGTCAACAATGCAGATCGCAAGGGTGGGCACATTTTGATAGATGGGGATGACAAAATTAAGTTAATAGACCACGGCATCTGTTTCCACGCCGAACCGAAGTTGCGAACGGTGGTGTGGGATTTTGTAGACGAGGAAATCCTAGATTCGTTGATTAAGGATATCAAGAGCTTGAAGGCAAAGGTTCAGTCGGGTTTGAAAAAAAACCTAAGTTTGTATCTAGCTGAAGATGAAATATCGGCTTTGGATGGCCGGATAACAGAATTATTGGCGAATCCTGTTTTCCCAGCTCAACCTGAAGGCGAAAGGGCGACGCCCTGGCCGTTGATTTAGTGAGGATTTCAGGTAAGAAGGGGGAGAGCTAATTCGGCTCCCCAAGCGGACAATTTAGCGACGTTCGTGGATCACGCAACAAGACCTGGGTGGGCACAGAATGGTTGATCACGCCCCACGCTGAAATGTAATTCTTGCTTTTGCATCCGAGAATCGTCACTGTTGTCATGTTAGGGAACTCGTTGGGCGCATTTTTAAGCGCAAGCACAACCTGTCCGTTGGCTTCGCCGATCAACCAAAAATGTAGGTAAGTGTAATCAACTGGCATGCCCGCCAGTTCGAGACGGGCATTGCGCGCAAAATACCGAGGGTATAGTGCTACCCCTGAAACCATGACGGCATTTTCCTGTTGTAGGAAGGTGTCAACCTCAGTGTGAGACAGGGTTCGTTCCTGAGCGAGCAACCCTATGGCTGCATCTGTAGATCCTTGATAATTACGATCAGGTACCAGTCGCTCTGCAATGGGTACCGAAGCACCTGCCAAAAACAGCATGGCAAATAGGAAAGGTATCCAAGCTGATCTGGGAGGGATTGATTTTGAATGCTGCTCACCCTTATTTTGAAGAACCAGGCGAATTCCCGAAGGAATAGCTGCCAGCCCGATGGTGAAATACATCAACACGATCCAATCCACAGGGAGAATGAATCTCCAGCCCGACGATCTTGCAACCGCATTCCCGCCGATGTAGAACAAGAAGACCGCCAGGGGCAACATGCCTCCCCATGTTTGACGTTTTTGCGTAATAACAATACCTAATGCCAAGAGGGTCAGGTTGATGAAAATAGGTACGCCGCTTGAGAGCGTGAAGTCCCCTTCCCATTCACCCCAATAGGGCAAGCGGCCTAACAGTCCCTTAGGCGAATCGGTTGAATAGATAGGAGCAATATACACGGCGCTGTCGATTAGATTGTGAAACAAATGATTCGAGATAAAGAACAATACTTCGCCCGGGTGGCTTGACGCGTAGCCCAGAATCTCCCTGTTCAAGCGCGCCGCAAATTCCTTGTCGGTTTCATTGGATTGTTGAAAAGGCGATGATGTGGGGTCGGCAGAATAATTGCGCGCCATTAACCTTTGCTCTCCGCGATCGCCAAGAAGGAGGGTTCCGGTCAAATTCCAGTTTCTCCAGATCCAAGGTAGGAGAACCACAATTACTCCGAACAGCACGATCAGGGATTGATAAAGACCTCTTTTGAGAGGCCTTTGGCTAAGAATGAAAAATACCAGGATGGGGAAAAGGATTATTAGTGCCTGTGCCCTCACCAGCATGGTCAATCCCACACATCCGCCAAGTACTGCAAACCACCACGGGTTTTGCTCCCGTCTTTTGATCATTATGATGGCAAGATAGAGAATCGCGGCAATGCCGAGCATGGTTGCCAGATCGCTCATCAATAGCTTGGCGTGCGCTGTGGCAATTTCGCCGGATAATCGAATTGCGTTTTCCTCGCGCAGCACAATCAATCCACCCGCCAGCAACCCTGCCAGGCGATTTGAAATCCTCGCTGTCAATAGAAAGACCAGCGCTGGAATGCTGGCCAGAATAAGAATCTGGAGGAACACGGTTGCGTCGTAGTTGGGACCAACAATAGCGTGAAACAAGGCAAGGAGCCCAACGAATAAGGGTCTGCGCATGAGTTGGGTTTTGAAACCCGCGCCGAATACCAATTGGTACGCGGATCTGTCAAAGATCGCGGCATCGGAATTCGGATAGACCTCGAAATTCGGCGGCATGGGTAAAGGAGCAAAATGCGATGAGCCCATTGGCTCCTTCGACCAGAGCAATGCCGCAAGCGCCCAAAGCCCGATAAAGAATACTGCATCCAGCAGCACCACAGGCTGTTGGCGCTTCCGGTAGACCAGCCATAAGGCCATCATGGTGCACAAGCTGATTGCAAATGCCAGCACCACCTGTCCAAAAATGATTGGCGTGCCGGGTGGTCCCCAACTCAAACCAACCGCGTCCGTTGTGATTCCGATCTTGGTGGCCGACACAAAAGCCCAAGTCAGCAGAAAGCCTGCCAGCAACATGGCTGTCGGTTTCCCAAAAGATGCCAGTGTGTCCCAAAATCCCCCCGCGCCCTTGGCGAATAAAAGAAACAAGCCGACCTGTGCAGTAATGACAGAGCCCCAAACGATTACAGGAAGGAGCCTGGTAAACGCCGCATCACTGATAAGTGTGGACCAAATATCCTGCTGCGCTACGCCGCTTAGAATCAGCAGAGGGATGCAAATGCAGAGACTCGCGAGAAAATCTCTGCTTCTCCAGTTCAGGAGAAATTCTTCAAACTGAAACAAAGGAGCTTTCAGGCGATAGAGGAATAGCCAACCGATGGAAATTGCGAGAATGGCGAGCAAAAGACCGATACGAGCCGGCGAGAAGAAACTCCCCTCGGCAGGAATGGAAGACAGCCAGATGATCGCAGCTATGCCTTCGAAAAAGGATGTGACTGAAAGCCACCGGATTTCCTTTTGCATTGGCGAATTTTAGTTCATTGGAATAATTAGGTTAGGCAGGTGGGAGGGAGGGGGCAATCCATAGCCTTTAGCTTACCCTGAGGTTTGCGATCTAAAAACTCCGGACACTTTTATTAGTGCCCGGAGTTTTGTGGTTCGATGATACGAACACCCGTCCTCTAATACAAACATCCATCCTCGGTTGCTGTATTGGACTTGGCAGATCCCGAATTGTTGTAGGCTTCCACATAGTAGGACTGTTGCTGCCCAAAGTTTCCCGGCACAGTATGGGTATATTGCTCGACGTCAGCAGCTAGTGTGGCGACCAACTGTCCATTATGGTAGACGCGGAAGCCCGCTTCATTGTCTGAGTTGTCGTTCCAGGTCAGCTTTACTTTGTAGCCGTCGTTGGCGTTGCAAACTGTTTCGTTGGCTTTCAGACCGCTGGGCGCGTCAGGGGCTGAACCTGCTTGGCCACCACCATCGCCGGGCGTAGGGGTTGGCGTGGGCGGGGGCTGGAGTACCGGCAAGGTCAGGAGCACCTCGGGAGTGACATCGAATTCCAGCACCGCCTGGCCGATCCAGCATTTGCCGCTGAGAGTCGGCGCTTGCACCTGATACCAGCTCGAGTCGGCGATACGAGCGTAGACGACGGTGGTTTGGTTGGGGGTGAAGAAGTCGTAATCGGCGTAGACGAAGCCAGGACCGGTACGGCAACGCGCGTCGGTTGTAATGATGGCGGTAATGGGGCCAGGCGTAGGCGTGGTGAAATCCGCGCTCAACGCGGTTGCGCTGTCACTCTCGTACGCGCCGACATCGCAAGCCGGGCCGAAGGGTCGCTCAGTCAAGCGTTGATCTTCCACAGGACAAGAACCGCTGGCGGCGTTGATCGCAGGGCTTCCTGGCATCAAGGCATGGGTGAGCGTGGGGCCGCCGTTGTCGCCTAAAGCTTCCAGCATCAGGGAGGCAAGCGGCACCGTTTCTGAGAAATCACAGCTGCCATCAGTATCGATATTGTGGCCACTAAGGGAGGCTGGACCGGGGCCGGAAGGTCCGGGAATGTAGCAATCTGTGCCATTGCCAGCGACAAGGA
>Ga0209002_10004332_pt1 | contig 11197 bp, 10 predicted proteins | sample Rifsed16ft2_FD_184010 | JGI IMG/M metagenome (GOLD analysis project Ga0209002, IMG submission 184010) | Soil microbial communities from Rifle, Colorado, USA - sediment 16ft 2 (version 2) | ecosystem: Environmental > Terrestrial > Deep subsurface > Rock core/Sediment | place: Rifle, Colorado...
AGTAACAAACCCGCTGTCCTTAACAGCCTCATAAAGCACCTTAGAATATCCGACCCGACCATTGTTGAGGAGGGATACCAGGACCTTGTTAAGCACATAGACCGCAAGCCCTACCCCTTCATCGAAGGCTTGCAAAACATACAGCGCTTGATGAAAACCCACTATCCTAAGCTGGCCGAGATCAGAGTTGAGGGTTTAATCGAAAGCAGGTTTATCCGGAAGCTGGACGAGAGCGGCTTTATTGACCGTCTGTATAAAAGTTATGGAGTTAAATGACCAAGCTTTTGTGGAACTGAAAATGGTCGCGGGTTTTGTGAGTCGCGGGAAGGGCTACCTAGTTGTACGACCGGAGATCAGAAAACCAGCAGACTTGGCGGGGAAACGCTTTGGCGTGCAAAGCATCGGCGGAACTAACTGGATGTACGCCATGCTTACCCTCGAACAGTTCGGATTGGACACTACGCGGGACCGTATTCAGCTTTTGGTTGTCGGCGATCAAGCAGTGTTGGTCCGAGCCTTGGAGACACACGTGGTCGATGCAACGGTCTTCATGTCGCGCACTTACAGTCTCGGCCTCAAGCAAAAGGGGTTCTCCGTGCTGGCGGAAGTGACACCGACAATGGCCATGTCGGGGATCGTCACGAGAAAAAGCTTTCTGGAGAAAAATCCCGAGACCCTTACGAACGTCATGAAGGCGTTGATCGAGGCTCTATTCTATGTCCTGGCTCCCAGCGGTAAATCCCAGGTGATCAAGACCATCATGACAAGGCTCAAGCTTTCCGACCCGTCCCTCGCAGAGGAAGGGTACGCGGCTGTCATCGAGGAATTCGAGCTCAAGCCTTACCCGTCCATTGAAGGACTGAGGAACATGCAAAGACTCTTGCAGATGCAGAATCCCAAATTCGCCGACATCAACACGACCAATCTCATGGATAGCACGTTCATGCGCAAGTTGGAGGACAGTGGTTTTATCGCACAGCTCCAGGCCCGTTATCGGGAGTAACCAGAGGGAATCAAGAAGGACGGCCCTGCGTCATTAGGTTTCGCAGCAAAAATAGGGGCAGTCGAGCAAAAACGTCGACCTCCGGGAGTTTAGCCCAATTGTCCGAGAAGACCCAGTTACGCAACTAAGGCAAGTCTGACACTCGGCTTGACAGGGTCGTGAGGAGGGTAAAGCGCATGTTGGTAAGAAGATCGGCTTTGAGGTTCATAAGGGTGACCGCTGTAAAGAGACTTGCACTCAATTTTCTCGTGGTGTTTCTCGTAAATTCAGAGTCCGCGGCGCAGCAAGCCCCCCTGCCAATACTGGCAAAAACGGAGAAGGTAAAAATTGGATACCCAAGCCGGGGTATTACAGTTTTGCCGCTGCGTATCGCGCAAATCAAGGGATTCTTCAAAGAGGAAGGTCTAGAGCCAGAAATTATCCAGATGCGAGCCGGGGTGAGCATTACAGCATTAACCACCGGAGACATCGACTATGGCGCCGCGTTGGACTCATTAGTGCGGGCTTCTGCCAGGGGCCAGCCGCTCAAAGGCTTACTCTCGTTTGTAAACAGGCCCATGCATTATTTGGTTTCAAGGGCCGAATTGAGCTCGGTACGAGAACTCAGGGGCAAAACCCTCGCGATAAGCTCCTTTGGCAGCACTGAGCAAAATACCACCAATGCCATATTAAGGGCGCATGGCCTGGAGCCAGATAGAAAAGATGTGCTAGTCGTGGCGCTTGGAGATAGCCCGGTCAGGCTTGAGGCTTTGAAGCGTGGAATCGTGGACGCTACGGTTATATTGATTCCGCACGTCATCGTTGCCAGAAATTTGGGATTCAAGGTGCTGGCTCATGCTGGAGATTTTATCGAATTATCGACCCCGGGGCTGGGAACAACTGATAAAATTCTTCGGGAAAAGCCAGATCAAGTCAAAAGGGTCGTTAGAGCGGCTGCGAGAGGGTTGTTCTTTCTAAGGCACAACAGGGATGAGAGCGTTCGAATCATGACAGAATGGCTAGCGCTGGAGAAGGATATAGCCGGGGAAGCTTATGACATGGGCTTAAAGTCATTTAGCGAAGATGGGAGTCCAAGTGAGAAGGGCCTGTTAACCAGCATACAGTTGGAGCAGGAAAGGGCAGGGGTAAAGAAAGATATTCCCATTTCAAAAGTATTTGACCTCAGCATACTCCAGGAAGTTCAGAAGGAATTGAAGAGATAAGAGGCAGAGCGGCAAGTAGAAAGAGGAAACGCGCTTGGCAGGGGAGGACAGACCTTTGAGGATTGTCGGCACGTCGGCAAGACGTGTAGATGGGATTGAAAAAGTAACCGGAGCGGCGAAGTTTGCCGGAGATCTTGTCATTCCAGGAATGGTTCCAGGCAAGATTCTCCGCAGCCCTTACGCTCACGCGCGTATTGTTTCGATAGAGACGGCTAAAGCGGGGAGGGTCCCCGGTGTTTTGGCTATTCTCACTGGCAAGGACCTCACCGATATCCAACCCTATTTTGGACGCTCTGATCTTGCGGATGCTCCTCCGGATCACCCGATAATGGCCATGGATCGCGTTCTCCATGCCGGAGAGCCAGTAGCGGCGGTGGCTGCGGAAGATGAGGATGCTCTTGAAGAAGCCCTTTCCAAGATCGAAGTGGAATACGAGCCTTTGCCTGCCGTGATCGCCGCGGCCGAGGCCATGGTGCCTGGTGCCCCGCAGCTTCATTCTTTTGCCCCGCAAAACATCTGTTTTCATGATCACGTGGAGAGGGGCAATGTGGATCAAGGTTTTTCCGAAGCCGACTTGATCTCAGAAGACACTTTTGAATTTCCCATGGTTTATCACTATTCCATGGAACCCCACACGACGATCGCTCAAATGGACTCCGATGGGATCACGGTCTGGGCATCGGCCGCACACCCTTTCATCGTACGCCAGCAGCTTGCGGATATTTTTCAGTGCCCGGTTTTTCGCGTGCGGGTTATCATTCCTTTTGTCGGAGGAGCCTACGGGAGCAAGTCGGGGGCAAAAATCGAGCCCCTAGTCGTCGCTCTCGCCCGAAGGGCCAAAAGGCCTGTCCGCGTACGCCAGACAGTTTCAGAAGCGATGATGACTGTTCGGCGACACTCTGCCACCTGCAAGATAAAAACCGGGGTTAAAAAGGACGGCACATTGGTGGCCAAGAAGGCGGAAATCTATCTCAACACCGGAGCTTATGCGGAGAACGGTCCGATCGTGACCAGCAAGGCTATGATCAGGGTGCTGGGCCCCTATCGAATTCCCCATATTAAGGTGGACGCCTATTGCATCTATACCAACACGGTCCCTGCTGCTTCGTTCAGATCGATCGGAGCTCCCCAATCTGCCTGGGCAGCCGAATCTCAGATGGACATGATTGCAGAAAAGCTCCAAATAGACCCGATGGAGCTTCGGCTCAAGAACCTATTAAAAAGAGGAGAGGAGATTAAGCCGAAAGGGACCCCGCTGGATGCGGATCTCTTTGAAGGTTTGCAAAAGATAAGGGAAATCCTTCTCTGGGATGGTCCAGTAACCGACGATGGGAAAGGTCGAGGCGTAGCTTTTGGGGTTACCGATGCCGGTTCCCCGCTTGCTTCGATTGCGACGGTCCATGTCGATTCCGACGGAAACGCGGTGTTGCTGTCGGGAACCAGCGAGATAGGCCAGGGGGCCCGGACCATCCTGAGCCAAATCGTTGCCGAGGAGCTTTCATTGCCGTTGGAGAGAGTCACCATGCGGCCTACCGATACCATGTATACTCCTTATGACCGGTCAACGGGTTCGAGTCGGTCTACGACTGTGATGGGAAGCGCAGTCCTGGAGGCCGCTCGGGACGCTCGTGACCAGTTGATCCAGATCGCCTCTCGAAACTTGGAGGCTCCACCGGATGCGATTCTTTTGGATAACGGCAATGTTGTGGTTGGGAACAAGAGAGTCTCTTACGGGGAATTGGTAAGCAAACATTTCACAACAGGCGGTGGAGAGATTATCGGACGAGGTTCCCTCGACGAGATGCGAGCCAAACCGCCCATGAATCCGCTCTTTTGGGAAATAGGCATTGGGGGGGTGGAGGTGGAGGTGGATCAGGAAACCGGAGAAATCAAACTCAAAAAATATGTCACCGTGGCTGATGTGGGAAAGGCCATAAATCCATTGCAGTGTGAGGGGCAAGACGAAGGGTCGGCTATGATGGGGGTGGGGCATACTCTCTACGAATCGATTGTCTATGAGAGTGGACAGATTATAAATCCGAATCTCATTGATTATCGTGTGCCTAAATTCAGGGATGTGCCAGAAAAATTTGAATGTATCCTCGTTGAGAATAGTGATGGCCCGGGTCCCTATGGTGCCAAAGGTATGGGGGAGGCGGGGATCATTCCTCCAGCAGCGGCCATAGCCAACGCGGTTGCTTGGAGTACGGGGGCGAGAATAAAAGAGCTTCCCTTGACTCCTGAAAGGGTCTGGCGGGCGCTGAAAAATAAGGAAAAAGGTTGACAATAGACTGAAGCGTGGCGCAGTCTTGACAACGGCAAGGAGCCAAATCTATGAATGTAGAAGCGAGTGATGCGATTATCAGAGGGCTCAAAGCGGCAAATGTGGACTTGGTAGCGATGTTACCTGATCACGGCTTTGACCGAGTCCAAAAAACGATAGCGGCAGATCCGAGTTTCACCTTCGTTCCAGTGAGTAATGAAGGAATTGGGGTGGGTATATGTGCGGGTGCCTTTCTAGGAGGGAAAATACCGGCCATCATGATCCCGACTTCTGGACTTCTGGTAGCTACCTGGCCTCTAGCGAGCCTTAATAATCTATGGAATATGCCGCTCTTGTTACTTATCCCTTATCGAGGAGACGTAGGCGATGCGCAACCCGTGATGAGGACGTATAAGTTCACCACAGAACCTATACTTCGCGATCTGCATATACCCTATGTGATCGTTAGCGAGATTTCTAAGATCGAAGGCGCTATTAAGGATGCTGTTGCCTCTACGTTCGCCTGGCAGAACCCTATTTGCCTACTATTCACTGGGGAGACTTTACGATGAAAAGATTTGATTGCCTCAAAGCGTTAGCGTCATTCACGGCAGAAGACGATCTCGTTGTCACGAATCTAGGTAACACACCCCACGAGTGGCATGCGGTCCGACCTTCTCGCGCCAATCTATATGGTTTCAATTTAGGGCAGTGTACGCCAGTTGCGTATGGGCTCGCCTTGGCGCTGCCTAATAGAAGGGTCATTGCTTTGGATGGCGACGGAAACCTTCTACTTCACTTGGCCTCTCTGGCAGACGTTTGCTTTCACAAGCCAGCAAATCTCCGAATCATTGTCTTTGACAATGAGGCCTATGAATCTCCCGGGGGTATGCCAACGGCGACAGCACACGGCGTGGACTTGGTGCAGATCGCCAAGGGGTGCGGCATCCAAAGGAGCTTTTTGGCCTCCACGATCGAGGAGTTTACGGAAAAGATAAAGGCGGCGCTGGAAGAAAAAGAGCTGTGCTTTCTTGTGGCAAAGATCGAAACAGGAACTATCGGGAGAACTGAGTATGCCAGCATGGATTATAAGTTCAATAAGTACATTTTTGCTTCGTACATCGAAGAGACAGAAAAAAGACCCGTTTTAAGGCTGCGATCTAAATCTCCCTTTACAGAGAAATAGGATGATTTTTGGTTCCATTCTAACAGGAGGTTTTTTATGAATAGGAAAACATGGCTTGCGGTTTTGATGTTTCTTCTTTTTGCGCAGGCATTTAGAGCCTGGGGTGCCGAGGCGCCTAAAAGGGGTGGGCAATTGATTTTCGCTCTTGAATCAAATGTCTCAACCATGAATCCTTTTGTAAGGATGCTTTCGACTGACCAACTGATGCGCAGCCTGATCTACGAGACTCTCTTTGATTTCGACCTAAAGGGTAACATAGTACCCGCGTTGGGAGAGTCGCGGACGATCTCAAAGGACGGGCTTCATTATACGGTTAAGCTGCGCTCCGGGGTGAAGTTTCATAGTGGCCAAGAGATGACGGCCGAGGATGTCAAGTGGAGCGCGGAATACGTGATGGATCCGAAGAATGGTGCGTCGGGATTCAGTCTGATGAAGCCCGTGGAATTGGTGACCGTACTTGACCGGTATACCGTCAGGTTTAAGCTAAAAGAGCCAACGGCACCGTTTCTTAGCGCGTTAGGAACCATTCGCGGCTTTGTGGTTGTCCCGGAAAATTCGGTCCCCAGAGGGGCAGACACTTTGTCTGGGTTTCCTCCGGGAACGGGTCCTTTTGCGTTTAAGGAATGGAAGACCGGCATCCAGCTTGTTTTAGTCCGGCACAAAGAATATTGGCAAAGAGACCTTCCCTATTTAGACGAAGTCGTCTTCAAGCCCATCGCGGATGCCACGGTGCGCCTATCCTCCGTTCGAGCAGGCGATGTTAATATCATTGAGCGCACGCCAGATTCTTTCGTCCCCAAGATTAAGGCGGGCGAGTTTCCCGGTATTCGCGTTGTGGAGGCCAGGACTGGGGGTTTTAAACGTCTTATTTTCAATATGCAACAGCCCCCCTTTGACAATCGCAAGCTCCGGGAGGCGGTCGCTCTCGCTATCGATAAAAGGCAGTATTTGGACGGAGCGTTTTGGGGGTTCGGAACCCCTGTGGACCAGCGCTACCCCCCCGGCAGTCCCTGGTTTGTCAGCATGCCTCAGAGGGGACGAGATCTTGCCAAAGTGAAGGCGGCGCTCGTAGAAGCAGGCGTCGGAAAAGATTTCGAGGTGGAACTTCTGGGTCAACAGGGAGACGAGACAGAACAGCAGGTTTTGCAGCAGCAGTTGGCAACTGCAGGCATCAAAATGAAGATCAGATTGATGGAATATGGGGCTTATAGAAAAAAACAGACGGATCGGGATTTTCAAATGATTATCTTTGGAGGAAGAATCCAGCCAGACCCTCATCTCATCTATTGGGCCGAATATAATTGCTCTGAGGCAGAACAGGCCAAGGCCAAAAGGAGTACGAGAAATCTGGCGGGCTACTGCAACAAGGAAGTCGACAATTTATTGGCAGACGCGGGTAAGATTACCGATCAAAAGAGACGGTACGAGCTTTACGCAAAGGCGATACGTCGGATCTACGAAGAAGTGCCGGAAGTACCTTTGGGATTTTACCCTCGCTTTTACGCCCATGGCGATAAGGTGAAGGGCTTCGTCACAGATGACGAGAGTTCTATCAATTCGACACGCTACGGGCTATTGAAGACATGGCTCGACAAGTAGATCAGCGGGAGGAGAGCGCCCACCTTGCTACGGTTTCTTGTAAAAAGATTAATACAGCTCGTTCCTGTCCTGTTCCTTGTTTCTTTCTTCGTTTTTTTCATCATCCACCTAATTCCGGGAGATCCCGTCATTGTCATGATGGGAGAAGAGCTGCACGATCCGGAAGTCTATGAGGCTCTGCGCAAGCAGCTTGGACTGGACAAGCCCATCTATGTCCGTTACTTCCGTTGGATCGCCCGGGCTGCACAGGGGGACTTAGGCCACTCCCTTCGCACAAAAAAGCCCGTCTTCGATTCAGTTGTTGAACGCTACCCTCCGACAATCTATCTTGCCGTAAGCGCCCTCTTCCTGGGAATTGTCATCGCCGTTCCCGCCGGTACTCTTGCTGCTACCAGGCAAAACACGCTTTGGGATTATTCATCTATGGGTTTTGCCCTTTTAGGCATCTCTATTCCCAATTTCTGGCTGGCTCTCCTTCTCATCCTGGGTTTTGGGGTTTATCTCGGGTGGCTTCCCACGATGGGCTATACGGACCCAGGGACTAACTTCGCAGCTTTCCTTGGGCATCTCGCCCTTCCCGCTATCGTGCTGGGCACCGATCTAGGATCCGCAACAACGCGTTATATAAGAGCCGAAATGCTGGAGCAATTGCGGCTAGATTATGTTCGCACCGCTCGGGCCAAGGGGCTTCCTTACTATTTGGTATTTTACAAACACGCCCTCAAGAACTCGTTGATCGCGGCTACCACGGCGATTGGATTGCACGTCGGTCGCTTGCTGGGGGGTTCAACCGTGGTTGAGACTGTATTTGCTTGGCCTGGGTTGGGCCGTTTAGTCCTGGAGGCAGTCTATTCACGTGACTACCCGGTGCTCCAGGGGGCTGTGCTGTTCTTGGCATTGAGCTACGTATTGGTCAATTTGATCGTTGACATCCTGTATAAGTGGCTAGATCCTCGGATTCGTCTGGGCTGATATGAATACAGGACTTGATGTCGCAAGTCGACCATCTCGATTCCGCCTAAGGGTTCAGACTCTCAGAAAAAGCATTGCAGGTTCATTGGGTGTTGTTTTCCGCAATCGTCTGGCTGCTTTGGGCTTTTTGATTGTACTCCTGGTCTCAGTTACCGCAGCTTTCGCTCCTCTGCTAACAACCCATGATGCCTTCCAGATGGATCTCACTAACCGTCTCACAGGACCGTCTTTGACGCATGTCTTGGGTACTGATATGTATGGCCGTGATACTTTTACACGTATCGTACTTGGCAGTCGGATTGCGATGCAGGTGGCTCTGGGGGCTGTCCTTCTGGCTGTTGCAATCGGGGTTCCCCTCGGGGCTGTGTCGGGATATATCGGAGGATACGTAGATACGGTCACGATGAGATTCATCGATGCCCTTCTGGCTTTTCCCGGACGTCTGCTGGCCATAGCTATGGTGGCGGCCCTAGGGGCCAGCTTTTTCACCCTATATGTGGCAATCGGTATCAATGCGGTACCAGGTTATGCTCGAGTGGTTCGAGGGGCTGTTCTGTCGCAAAAGGAGAAAGAATATGTTGAAGCGGCCCGGATGACAGGAGAATCGGAATTCCAAATTTTATTTTTTCAAATCCTTCCAAATTGTATCGCCCCCATCTTGGTTCTTGTCACGCTGGATTTCGCTCACGCCATTTTACTGGAGTCATCCCTAAGCTTTTTAGGACTTGGGTTCCCCCCTCCAGCTCCGAGCTGGGGACTGATGCTGAGCGAAGCCCGAGGTTATATGGAACTCGCACCTCATGTAACGATCTTTCCAGGCCTTGCCATCTCTTTTAGCATCTTGGGATTTAACCTCTTGGGGGACGGTTTGAGGGACGTTTTCGATCCACGCCAATACGAGGGCTGAGTATGGAGAGGCCTCTTCTTGAGGTGAAGAACCTCAAGGTGCAGTTTAAGTTGAAGCACGGTACGCTGACGGCCGTTGACAACCTTTCTTTAATTATCCGAGAGAGTGAGACACTGGGCATCGTGGGGGAAACAGGATGTGGCAAAAGCGTCACCGGTCTTTCCATCCTCCGTCTGGTACCCTCTCCCCCCGGCCAGGTGGCTTACGGCGAGATTCTTTTTGAAGGGGAGGATTTGCTAAGAAAAAGCGAAGGGGAAATGCAAAAGATCCGCGGCCGCAAGATCTCCATGATCTTTCAGGAGCCTATGACCTCACTTAACCCCTCGTTTACCGTTGGAGAGCAAATTGCTGAGTGCTACCGCATCCATTTGGGCCATTCCAGAAAAGGGGCACGGGAGTCGACTGAAAATATCTTGAAGGCAGTGCGCATCCCATCGCCTAAGTTTCTGATGGCTTGTTACCCATACGAGCTCAGTGGGGGGATGAGACAGCGGGTGATGATCGCTATGGCACTGGCCTGCGGGCCCAAACTGCTCATAGCCGATGAGCCCACCACTGCGTTAGATGTGACCATCCAGGCCGAGATTTTGGAACTCTTGGAAGAGCTGCAAAAGAGAATAAAGATGGCCATGATTTTCATCTCCCATAATCTCGGCGTAGTCGCACGGCTCTGCAATCGAATTGCGGTCATGTACGCAGGCTCGATCGTCGAGCTCGCGGAGACTTCCGCCCTCTTTGCTCACCCGCTTCACCCTTATACGATAGGGCTCCACAATGCCATTCCCAGTCGGGCGTTACGGAACGAACAGCTCAGGGTGATTCCGGGCAGTGTTTGTGACCTCATGGATCCTCCTTCAGGCTGCAAATTTCACCCTCGGTGCTTTAAGACAAAAGAGATCTGCAAGACAAAAGTTCCGCATCTGGAGGAGAAAATATCTGAGCGGTTGGCGGCTTGCTATTTCCCCGGAGAATGACTGCTATGCTCGAAGTCAAAGAGCTGACTAAGTATTTCGACGTGAGCGGAGACACTTTGAGCCGCCTGCTCAGAGGGAAACAAATCCTCAAGGCAGTGGATCATGTCAACTTTGGGATACCCGAAGGGAAAACCGTTGGTCTGGTGGGTGAGAGCGGCTGTGGCAAGTCCACCACGGCCCGCCTCATCACGCGCTTGATCCCAGCCACGGAAGGAGAGGTCTATTTTGAAGGAAAACAGCTCTTGTCTTTGCCTAAAAGGGAGAACCGAGAGATAAGGAGATATATCCAAATGGTCTTTCAAGATCCGTATGGCTCTCTAAATCCCCGAATGAGCGTATTGGATATTGTGGGACGTCCGTTAACCCTCTATTTCGGTAGCAAAGGAAAGAAGAGAGTGGACCAAGCCGCAGAGTTGTTGGAGCTGGTGGGGATGCAACCGGATCATCTCTCCCGTTATCCTCATGAGCTGAGCGGTGGCCAACGGCAGAGGATAGGAATCGCCCGCGCCTTGGCTACTCGCCCAAAGGTGTTAATCGCCGACGAGCCCGTCTCTTCACTCGATGTATCCGTGCAGGCTCAGGTCTTGAACCTCTTTAAGAGGCTTCAACGAGAGCTTAAGCTTACAATGCTATTTATTTCGCACGACCTAAGTGTTGTAGAGTATCTCGCCGATACTGTAGCGGTTATGTACGCAGGAAAGATAGTGGAGGTTGCCCCTGTCGAAGAAATTTTCCAATCTCCTCTCCACCCGTACACTCAGGCATTGATTGCCTCCAATATTACACCGCTATCGGCCTTAGAAAGAGCCCCGCTGAGGCTGAGAGGGGAAATCGCCCTTCCGGTTAATCCACCGGCCGGCTGCCGCCTCGAACCGAGGTGTCCCATTCGTGTTCTGCACTGCAGTTCCGTTGAACCGCCGCTCGAAGTAAAGAAACCGATGCACCGGGCAGCTTGCCATGAGGCTTAAATGGCCTGGGGAAAATTCCGCTTAAACAGGAAACAGAAATATCCGTGAAATCACGAGATGCTACAATCTGGCCGCGGCCTAAAAAGATCGGTCTGCCCTCTGTCCGCCGTTCACAGAGCGCCA
>Ga0209002_10004336_pt1 | contig 11194 bp, 7 predicted proteins | sample Rifsed16ft2_FD_184010 | JGI IMG/M metagenome (GOLD analysis project Ga0209002, IMG submission 184010) | Soil microbial communities from Rifle, Colorado, USA - sediment 16ft 2 (version 2) | ecosystem: Environmental > Terrestrial > Deep subsurface > Rock core/Sediment | place: Rifle, Colorado...
GGATGTCCGATAACGGCTGGTCGGGATCGATGGCCCATACCTCGTTCCGCACCTGGCCCGTGAGCCCGAGCGGATCGCCCGCCGCCCGAAGCACCAGGTACATGGTCCCGGGGCCGCCTTGCCGGTACGCCAGATACACCTGCTCTCGGCCCACCGAGTTGAGACTGTAGTGCCTGGAATGCCGCACCACGCCGATCACCTCGCGCCACGCGGGACCCTCCGGTGAGCCGAACCCGCCTATGGCCACCCGCTTCCCCAGCGGCTCCTCGCCCGGCCAGAACCGTCGCACGAACTCCTCGTCCACCAGCGCCACCAACGGCGCGTTGATGTCGTCCGCCGGCGTGAACGCCTGCCCCCGCACCACTTGCACCCCCATGGTCCGGAAATACTCCGGGCTCACCCAGCGGCGGTCCGCCTCGATCCCCGCGTACGGGAAGTCGCCCTGCGCCTGCACCGTCCGGCTCTCATTCACGACCGTGGTGCCGGACGCGTACGAGGCCGAGAGCGGGAGATGCGAGATCACGCCGGCCGATGCCACACCCGGCAACGCCGCGACGCGCTCCAGCAACCGGTCGTAGAAACTCACAACCTTGTGGGTGCTGTCATACTTCGCCCCGGGCAGCGCCATCCGCAGCGTGAGCAGATGGTCCGTGGCGTACCCCGGGTCCGACCGCAACAGGCGCCCAAAACTCTTGAGCATGAGCCCCGCGCCCACCAGCAACACCAGCGCGAGGGCCACCTCGGCCACGACCAATCCCATCCGGAGCCGCCTGCCGCCCCGGCCGCCGCTGCCGCCTCTCCCGCCCTCCTTCAACGATTCCACCAGCGATTCCCGGGTGCCGTAGAGCGCGGGCACCAGACCAAAGAGGAGCCCGGTGACCAGCGCGGCGAGGCCCGTGAACCCCAGCACGGACGCGTCTATGCCGATCTCGTCGCGGCGCGGCAGGCCCGGCGGCGCAATCGCCCCCAGCAGCTGGATCAACCCGAACGCCAGCCCCAGTCCCACCACCGCGCCAATGGCCGCCAGCACGGCGCTTTCGGTCAAGAGCTGGCGCACCAGCCGCCGGCCGGAGGCGCCCAGCGCCGAGCGCACGGCGATCTCGCGCTCGCGGGCGGCCGCCCGCGCCAACTGGAGGTTGGCCACGTTGACGCAGGCGATCAGCAGCACGAACCCGACCGCGCCCAGCAGGATCACCAGCGCGGGTTTGACGTCGTTGACCAGATCGCCGTGCAGCGAGATGACCGTGATGCCCCAGCCGTCGAAGTCGTAGTAGTCCGGGGAGCGCTCCCGGATCAGCGCCGCCGCGCGCGCCATGTCGTCCTGCGCCTGGGCCAGCGTCACCCCGGGCTTCAGGCGCGCGAAGGCCCGCAGGAAATGGGAGCCGCGGTTGAGCTCGGAATAGTCCGTGCCCAGGAGCGGCACCAGCGGCGCCCACACGTCCACCACCGGCGGGACCTGGGCTTCGGGATGGTAGAGCTTGAAGCCGGCCGGCATGATGCCGATCACCGTGTACGCCTGGCCGCTCAGGTTCACGGTCCGCCCCACGATGGCGGGATCGGCCCCGAAGCGGCGGCGCCAGAAGCCGTCGCCCAGCACCACCACGCGATCGGCGCCGAGACGGTCGTCGTCGGGGCCGAACAGGCGGCCCTGCGCCGCGTCCACCCGGAGCACCCGGAAGAGCGCCCCGGACCCCGCGGCCGCGGTGATCTGCTCCGGCTCGCCGCTGCCCGTGAGGCCCAGCGTGGTGGGCGCCACCACGGCGATGTCCTCGAGCTGGGTCGCGAACTCCCGCATCTCCGCGAACTCGGGGCCGGAGACCCAGTTTTGCGGCAGGTCGGGGCCGAACGCGGTCCAGAGAAGGGCCACCCGCTGGGGGTCGTCGTACGCCAGCGGCTTCAAGAGGATGCCGTTCACGACGCTGAAGACGGCCGTGTTGGCGCCGATCCCGAGGGCCAGGGTGAGCACGGCGACCAGGGCGTAGACGGGATTGCGGCGCAGGCCGCGGAGCGAGTAGCGGATATCCTGGCGGAAGTCACTCATGGGGAAACCGGCCTCGGCGTTGGGGGGCTACGCAGGGTTGGACAGGCACGGGGTCGAGAGGGTTTACGGGGTGGGGGGTGGGGTGGTTTCACGTCCCGCGAGTACTGCTCATGGGACGGTGGGGGCTATGGGCCGTAGCGGATGGTCGAGAAAGAACGCCCACATAAGGCTGGTGGCGTCAATGCTGTTGCTTGTGGGCCCGACCCACCATTCCGGCAAGGGCTTGCCGCCGGGCCAGGTATGGCCTCCTCCCTGGACGGTGTAGAGCACCACGGCAGCGTCGTCGGCGCAGTCGGTGTACCCGCGACGGAGCACATCCATCGCCACCGCCGAATCCGTGGGGTTCGGCGCGCACCGGTTTCGCCCTGCCCAATTCGCGACCCACCTGGAAACGTCCGGCCACCGTTCGTCGAAGATCCACGTCGTGCCGCCGTAGTACGGAACCTGAGAATCGGCCGTCCCATGAAAGGCCATCATCGGGACCGCCCGATGGTCCGCACACCACTTCCACGGCAGGGTTTGTGCGGCCGCCACCATCCCGACCGCCGCGATGCGATCGGACAGGGTGCAGGAAAGGACGAACGCCATGCCGCCGCCGTTGGATAGCCCGTTGGCGTACATGCGTGCCGGGTCCACGTTGTAGGCCGCCCGCAGCGTGTCTATCAGCTCCGAAATGAACCTGACCTCCTTCATGAGTCCGGGCCCGTCGTTCACCTGCCAGACCCTGGGCCCCGCTCCCGCCGCGCCCGACGGGTACACGACCAGAAACCCGTGACGCTCGGCGACCCTGTTCCACTGGCTCGTTTCCTTCTGAGCGGCGCCCCACATCCCCGCGCCGTGCATGCTGATGACCAGCGGCGTCGGCTTGGTGCGGTCGTAGCTCCGTGGGACATACAGCAAGTACTCCCGCTTCTGCCCCGACGACACGATGGTTCCGTTGCTCCGATTCCGGACGTGGAACAATGCCGCCTCGGTCACGGCCAACACGACCGGGAGCCCGATGAGCGCCAGCACGGCGCCGAGGACCCAGCTCCGGCTGGTCGTGGCGGTCACCGATGCCGATTCCACGCGAGTACCAGCGGCGCGGCGGACAACCGCGCCAGGGGAATCGCCAGGATCGCGACCAGCACCAGCAGGTAGCGCGGGAAGAACGGCGTGGACAAAAACCACGCGAGCACACCGTAGAGCGCCAGCACGGCGACACACCAGAGGGCCGCCCCGCCGACCAGCGTACGGTCGCCGAGCAGCCGGCTGTGGTAGAGGCGGACGGCGACCCAGCCGGCCGCGCCCATTTTCACACCCACGAGCACAGCGAGCATCCCGGGAATCGCGTCCCAGAGCGCGTCCTGCACCCGGTTGTTGCTGTAGATCCAGTCGGCGACCGGCCCCAGCACGGAAAGGAACGCGAGCGTCAGGAACACGCTCGCCTTCACGATCCAGTCGCGCCCGGTGAGGCCGATGTACAAGGTCTGCACCAGCTGCTTCCACGTCGAGGCCATGCATCCCAACAGGATCAACAGCAGCAGCACCATCGTGCGTGGCGCGCCCATGAAGTCGATCGCCCCGCGTGCCCGGTCCATCACCACCGGCCACGTATCGGACAGGACCAGCGCCACCGGGATCGCCATGAGCACCAGGAGCCACGCGGCCAGCGTGCTCCACATCGCCATGGTCAGCTTGGCGGCGATGAGTGCCGAACCGGTCAGCGGCCGGGTCGCGACAAACGGCGTCATGCCATAGGAATCCGTTGGATTGGCGCTCGACGTGCGCACGGTCGCCGCGACGAACGCGGCCATGAACGGCGGCGTGAGCAGCACGCCGAGCAGAAGGGTGAAGACCAATGCCGGTGCATTGCCGGCGGCGAACAACAGCGCCAGCTCGAACGGCAGGAGCATGCCCACCAACGCCGGGAGCGACCGGCCATGTTGCCGCCATTCGAACCAGGCTTGAGCGCGCGCGGGCGAGGCCAACCGGCGCGGCCGGCGGCCGGCCGGCCGGTCCGCGATTCGTCCCAGCCAGGCAAACGCGCCGCGCCAGTCGGGCACCACGCCTTGGCGGGCGCGTGCGACGGCGAGCCGGGCGGCGAAGTAGGCGAGCGGCATCTGGGGCGCCAGGATGGCCAGCATCACCGTTTCGCGGGCCTTGAAGTGCAGCGCCAGGAGCACGATGGTGTCGATCACAGCGAGCCAGAGCACGGTCACGATCACCCGCAGTCCGGGCAGGCCGTAGGGCATCCATGTCAGGGCCTGGGTCCAGGAGAGCATCGCCGCCGCCAGCAGCGCCGGCCAGAGCCATGGGATGTCGAATCCCGACGGCCATACCACCAACAACCGGATTACCAGCCAGAGAGCCGCCATGGCGAGGGAACCGTATAACATGGGCCATCCCGCGAGCGCGGTGGTGGACACCGGCAGGGTGAACATCCGGGCGGGATACATCGAGTGCCGCGCGGCCAGGTCACCGGTCAGGCCGTAGGTGAACACCGCCAGCAAGTACATGCACGTCGATGCAAGCGGCACGACGACAAAGAACGCGAAACTTGCCGCGTCATCGAGGGTGACGACCTGCCCCCGCGCGGGCAAGACGAGCTTGATCGTCGCGAGGATGATTACGTAGCCGGTCAGGGCGATCAGTCCCCAGCGATGCCGTTGCCGGAACTCCCAGCCGATGGCGGCGGCGGGCGAGGTCGGCGAGCGCACGGAGTTGCGGCTCACGCCGGCGTCGCGGCGGTCCCCACGCGGGTCACGAAGATCTCATTCAGAGTTGGGACCCGCCCTTCGATCCGGTGCGACTGCCTGATGTCGTCCAGGGGCCCGCTCAGCACGATTCCGCCCTGGCTGATCAAGGTGACGTGATCGGCGACCTCCTCGACTTCGTCCAGCAGGTGCGACGAGAACAGCACCGTGCGGCCTTCATGGGCGATGGTGCGAATGACGGCCCCCAGGATGTCGCGGCGAACGATGGGGTCGAGGCCGGAGGAAGGCTCATCCAGCACCAGGAGCTCGGGCCGATGGGCCAGCGCCAGGAGCAGTCCCAGGCGGGCCTTCTGTCCCCTGGACAGGTCCTTGATTCTATGGGCGGGCTCGAGCGCGAACGCCTGCCGCAGCTCCTCCGCGTAGGAGTCGTCCCACCGGGGATAGAACGCGCGCGAGTACCGAATCAGCTCGTCCACCCGCATCCAGCCGGGAAGGTCGTTTTCCTCGGAGAGATAGCCGATGCGCGACAGGACGGCGACCGGGTCGGCCACGGGATCGAGCCCGAAGATGCGCACCGACCCGCTTTCCGCGCGGAGCAATCCTAGGATGTGCCGGATGAGCGTGGTCTTGCCCGCGCCGTTGGGGCCCACGAGGCCGTAAACCCCGCCGCGGGGCAGGGACAGGCTCACGGAGGCCAGGGCCGTCTTGTTCCCGAAGCGGCGGCTCAGCTCCGTGAGGTCGATGACCGGCAGCGCCGCCCCGGCGGCAGGAGCGTTAGCGGACGTACTTGTTCAGGAACGTGATGGTCCGCTCCCAGGCCAGCCTGGCCGCCGCCTCGTCGTAGCGCGGCGTCGTGTCGTTGTGGAAGCCGTGCTGCGTGCCGGGATAGAGATGGCGCTCGTAGGTCACGTTTGCCGCCTTGAGCGCCGCTTCGAACGCCGGCCAGCTCGCGTTGATGCGTTGGTCCACCTCGGCCGACTGCACCATCAGGGGAGACCGGATCTTCGCCACGTCTTCGGTGTTCGGGGATGAGCCGTAGAAGGGCACGCCGGCGGACAGGTCGTTTCCTAAGCGCGTGGCCAGGTAGTTCACCATGCCGCCCCCGTAGCAGAACCCCACGGCGCCGATCTTGCCGGTGCACTCGGGACGCGCCTTCAGAAACGCGGCCCCGGCGACGAAGTCTTCGCGGGTCTTCGCCTGGTCGAGCTTGGGAAACAGCTCGCGCGCCTGGTCTTCGGTGCCCGGGTAGCCGCCCAGCGGGAAGAGCGCGTCGGGCGCGAAGGCCACGAAGTTCTCCAGGGCGAAGCGCCGAGCGACGTCCTCGATGTGCGGATTGAGCCCGCGGTTCTCGTGGATGACCAGAATGCCCGGCAGCTTGGCCGTAGCCGCAGCGGGGGCCACGAAGTACCCCCGCATCCGGCCGTTGCCGTTGGGCGAATCGTACTCGAGGTACTCGGGTGCGATCCGCTGGTCGTCGGTCTTCACCACCTGGGCCTCGGCGAACCTGGGGCTCAACTGGTCGAGCAGCATGGCGGCCGTCACGCCACCCACGGCATACTTGGCAGCCTGGTCGAGAAACCCGCGGCGGTCGAGCACACCGTGGACGTAGGCGTCAAACAGGATGAGCAGCTCCTGATCAAAATCGTGCGCGGTCTTGTGTTCCATGGGTGCAATCCTCCAAGACTTGGGAGAGGTACGTGTTAAGCTGCGGCCGTCATGCGGGCCGGCGCAAGATTGGGCGGCCCGCTACTCGAGGTGTTGCGCCCAGACGGTCAGTAGGAAGGCCAAGATCGCGCCTTCCGCCAGCAGCACGCCGCTCCACAGCGCCATATGGGCGGCGTCTCCCGTGAGGCTCATGCTGGCGAAGGCCAGGAGCACGCCGGTCGCGTACACGGTGACACAGCGCGCCGTGAAGCGCCGTACCTGCCGTTACCAGGCCGCGGCGAACGCCGCCTGTTCCTCGGCCTGCCGCACTTCGGTCGCGATGCGCTCCTCAGACAGGAGTAGCAGAGGTGTCATGGTGAGGTCGTTCTTGGCCGTCTACGGGATACTGCTCAAGGTGCTCGACTCTCCACGAAGCGCAAGGTTGTCCCGAGGCCGGACGTGCGGCATCTTAGCTTCGGCCCCTACCCGTGTTCCTATTGGGTTTGCATCGACGGAGTCGACGAGGCCTGAGTGAGCAACGTCTTCCTCCTCTACATGCCCCCTGGAAACCGCCAGGCGATGGTCCACTATCAGGACACCATCGTGAACCGGGTTTCGCCGGAACGCCTGAGCCGATTCGTCGCCCCCAACCTCGGGGCGCGACTGATCGGGCTGTTCGGATCAAACCCCATCGCCGTGTGGGGCTCAGAGGCTGGTCCCAGGAATCGAAGCAACTTCGAGCGAATGTCTCCCGGGGATGACATTCTCATTGTGGAAGGGGAGCGTATCAGGCTGATCGGGAAGATCGCGGGAAAGGCCGAGAGCCGTTCGCTTTCGCAGGAACTGTGGAAGCCTCTGTCGGAGCACGAATCGACGACCTGGGAGCTGATCTACTTCATCGCCAACCCTCGCGAACTCGATCTGCGGTTCACGGAGTTCTGCCGGCTGTTTGGGTATGCACCTACCTACCGGCTGCGTGGCTTCACCAGCGTGGCCACCGAGAAGCTGGAAGAGTTCTACAAGCGGTACGACGATCTCTACTCGATCCTTGAACGACTACAGAAAGGGCAACCGATCGCAGAAAAGGGAGCCGTCCCCGCTTCTACGCAGAAAGGGGCTGGCGAACCAGGGGAGCTTGTGGAGCTCCATCCCGACCAGATTGATGAGGTACTGCAGGCCGAGCTCGTGTCTGATCATGTGAGAATGCAGTGGAAGCTGGCCCGTCTGGGGATCAAGGCAGGGGAGCGAGTGTGGGTGCCTGCGGGTGATCAAGCCAAGCTCCGAAGGCATTTTCAGTTCGATTCGTTCGATCCGGAATTCGCAGCGGGTATTGACCTGCCTCACTCGTATGTCGCCAACATCGACGTGGTATGGAAACAGGAGTTCCGGATCGGGGCGGCGTATGAGATCGAGAACTCGACATCGATCTATTCAGGGTTGCTCAGATTCGCCGATCTGAACATCCTCGCCCCCAATACCTTGTATCCGATGTTCGTGGTAGCGCCGGCCGATCGTAAGAACCGCGTGAGGGAGCAGCTTCGACGGCCGACCTTCAGGCGGCTGGGCTTGGATAGAAAGGTGAGGTTCCTTTCGTACGAGAGCATTGATGAGATCGACCAGTTCTTTGCCCCCGCTGAATCCGGCCTCAGTGTGGAAACGATCGTCGGAAGGTCCGAAACGGTCGTTGAGGGCCCGTAACCCAGCCCGAGTTTCCGTCCCCGCAGCGCGCAATCGCGGAGGTACAGCGTTGACCACCCTGAACAATCGTTGGCTCCTCCGATTGCACACCACGCCGTCGCTTGACGCCATAACAATATTGTTATACCCTGAGGAGGGCCGGCGTGCCGCCCACAACCGTTGTGTTCTTTCAGGATGACGACGGCAGCGCCCCGGTCGGCTTGTGGCTGGCGGAATTGCGGCGGGCTGAGCCCCGAGCGTTCGCCAAGTGCGTGGTCAGGCTTGAAAGGCTCCGCGAGCTGGGCCACGAGCTACGTCGGCCCGAGGCCGACACACTACGGGATGGCATTCATGAGCTGCGCGCACGGCTCGGCCACGTCCACTATCGCATCCTCTATTCGATGCACGGACGCGTGGTGGCGGTGCTGCTCCACGCCATGGCGAAAGAGGGCGTCGTGCCGGAGGCCGACATCGATCTCGCCGTGGTGCGCAGGCGTGGGTTTGCCCGCGATCCCGATGGTCACACGTTCCGCGGCCCGTGGCCATAAAGCGCGCGCGAGCCGCGAGGAGCCGGTATGAGCACTCGTAAGACCAAGAGGGTGTCGCGTGGCGCTGATGCACTCGGGATGCTGGAGTCGCTGATTGGCGACGATGCGGCACTGCGGGAGATGCTGGCGGAGGAGCGGAGCAACGCCGCCGTGGCGCGGCAGATCTACGAGCTTCGCACGGCCAACGGCCTCACCCAGAAGCAGCTGGCGGAGCTGCTCGGGACACAGCAGCCGGTCATCGCCCGGCTCGAAGATGCAGACTACGAAGGGCACTCGCTGGCGATGCTCTACCGGATCGGCGCAGCGCTCGGATGCCGCGTCGCCGTGCTGTTCGTCCCACGCTCCGCGGCCGTCGCAAGGAGGGTGCAGCATCCCTCCGTTCGGTCACCGGCCGCCCGCCGGAAGGCGTGAGGACAAGGGTTGCTCGTCGCCGCGGCGTGACGGTCACGGTTGCATCCTGCGCTGTCTGGGCACTATCCGCAACGATTCGATGCTACGCCGGATGGAAAATGGCCTTAGCGTGCACTCGCGATCATGCCCCAGACTGTGGTTTACGAACGCATGGTGATCGCGGGATCGATCCGTGCCGCGCGCAGCGCCGGAATCCAGCAGGCGACGATCCCGACAGCCGCCATCGTCACCGCCACGCCGATGAAGGTGACCGGATCGTGCGGTGCCACACCGAAGAGCAGCCCGTGAATGACGCGGGTCGCGAAAAAGGCGCCGCCCACGCCCAGCCCCAGGCCGATCGCCAGCAACACGCCTCCTTCACCCAGGATCATCCGCAGCACCCGGCCGCTGTCGGCGCCCAGGCTCATGCGGATGCGGATCTCGTTGGTCCGGGCACTCACCGAGAAGGCCAGGACCCCGGCGATCCCCACCGCCGCGATGATCACCGCCAGGATGCCGAACGACGAAATGAGCGCGGCATTCACCCGGCGGGGCGAGACACTCTGATCCTTGATCTCAGCCACCGTCATCACGTTCTCGAGGGGCGCCGTGGGTGCGATGCGCCGGACGATGCTGGTCGCCGCGGGCACCAGCGCGGCAACGTTGCTGTCGGCGCGGATCACCAGCCCCCCGCCAATCGCCAGCATCTGCGCGAAGGGCATAAACACCACCGGTCGCGGCTCGGCGTCCAGGCCACCATCCCGGGTATTGCCGGCGACGCCCACGACGGTGCGCCAATCGCCGCTGATGGGTGTAAACCGCAACACGTCGCCGGTCCACGCGATCCGCTTCCCCACCGGGTCCTCGCCGGGGAACAGCCGGTCGGCGAGCGTCTGGTTGATGATCACGACGTTGCCAGAGCCCTGCCGATCCGTGGTGGAGAACGGGCGGCCCCTCAGCAGCGGTATCCCCGACGCGCGGAAGAAATCCGGGTTGGCGGTGCGCAGCTCGGCGCGCGGCGCCGCCTCGCCGACGGCGAGGGCCTTGCCTTCCGCCTTCACCTCTAATCGGACCCCCGAGCTACGGAGTGGCAGGGGAGAGCCGATGCCCACGTCCACGACACCCGGAAGCGCCGCCATCTCGTCGCGCATGCGATCGTAGCGCTCCTTGGCCGCGGCGTCGGCGGCGGGATTGAAGAGCATCTCCGTTGGGGTCAGGAGCGGCACCTGCATCGTGAGCACTTCCTCGGTTCTGAGGCCGGTGTCCACATCCGAGAGCCGGATCATCGTGCGCGTGAGCAGTCCGGCGCCCGCGAGCAGCACCACCGTCACCGCGATCTGCACCACGACCAGCGCGCGCTGCAGGCGCTGCTTGCCCAAGTTGCCGCTGATCCGGTGCGCGCCCGCCAGGATGCTGGATGCGAGACTGCCTTCCCGTGGCAGCGAGGCGAGGAACGACAGCAGGAGAGCGACCATGACCGACAGCGCGAGCGTAAAGCCGAAGACCACGCCGTCCAGACGGATCTCGTCGGCGCGTGGCGAGTACCGCGCGACGAGCGCCGTGAGCAGCCTGACGCCGCCGCCCGCGATGACGACGCCGAGGATGGCGCCGGTGATGGCCAGCACCAGATTCTCGACCAGCAGCAGCCGCCGCAGCCGCCCCACGCCGGCGCCGAGGGCGGCGCGCACCACGATCTCGTGCTCCCGACGCGCGCCGCGCATGAGCGTCAGGTTGGCCACGTTGGCGGCCGCAATGATCAAGACGAATGCGGCGGCGCCCATGAGCAGCCACAGCGTCAGCCGGGCGCGTTCGCCGATGACCTCGCGAAAGGGAATGACGGCGATGCGATGATGGGAACCCGGATCGTAGGCGTCCGTGAACTCCCGCTGAATCCTGGCGCTGACCGCGGCCACCTGGCTTCGGGCCTGCTCCAAACTGGCGCCGGGGGCGAGCCGGGCCACCATTTCCGTCATCCGATGGGTACGGCCCTCCACCATGAACGCACTCAGGTGATGCTCGCTGATCACCATGTTGAGCAGCGCCTCAACCCGGTTGGGAAAGAACGGCGCGGGTTGCAGCACGCCGATGACCGTCACGGACTGCTTCTCCAGCGTCACCTGCTTGCCGACGATGCTGGAGTCACCGCCGAAGCGCTTCATCCAGCCCTCGTGGGTGAGCACCAGCACCGGTGCAACGCC
>Ga0209002_10004340_pt1 | contig 11190 bp, 10 predicted proteins | sample Rifsed16ft2_FD_184010 | JGI IMG/M metagenome (GOLD analysis project Ga0209002, IMG submission 184010) | Soil microbial communities from Rifle, Colorado, USA - sediment 16ft 2 (version 2) | ecosystem: Environmental > Terrestrial > Deep subsurface > Rock core/Sediment | place: Rifle, Colorado...
GTCAGTGCCATCACGCAAAACAATTCCCTTTCCTATCTCAAAGTCTTGTGACTCTTGGTGGACTAGAGGTGTTGCAGATCTTGCCATCCTCATATAATGGGGCCCATATCTTTGTGACATTATCCATGTAAGTTTTGATACAGCTATAGTATCTGCTGGAATCAAGACAGTAAGGTTAGGAATTGCCCGCATGATAGCAATGTCTTCTATCTGTTGGTGTGATCCACCGTCTGCCCCAACTGAAATCCCGCCATGAGATACAACAAGCTTTACGTCTAGCCCATTTTTGTCAACACGTGACGGATATGCAATTGCGTTTCGTATCTGATCAACGCATCTACCTGGCAGAAATATTGCATATGTGCTTGCAAAGGCAACTTTTCCAGCATATGCAAGGCCTGCAGCTACTGAAACAAGATTTGCCTCTGCAATTCCAACATTAAAAAATCGATCAGGAAACTCTTTTCCAAATGAAGCTGTCTTTAGCGAGTCAGTAGTGTCAGCTCCTAGTACGACAACGTTCTGGTTTTCCTTTCCAATCTCAATTAGCGTTTTTCCATATTCTGAACGCATGTCAGTTAAAACTTCGCTCAAGTGTATCCAAGCTCCTTTGCCATCTGAATCAGCTGAGTTTTTTTGTCACCAATCAAATGTAGTCCAATCCAATTGTTTACCAAATCTTTTCCGCCAAGATCATATGCTTTTTTTATCAAAAGTGTGCGTCTTGCCTTCAAGATTTCTTTTCTAAAATCAGCAATAACACCACGAACGTCTTTTTGTCCAATTATTGCAGAGCCACCAACAAAGGCTCGTGCGCCATCTACAAAGCACTGAGAAACGTTGTTCAGATCAACGCCTCCATCAGCCTCAATAAATCCATCAAATTTTTGCTCTGCAAGCACTTTGGCAAGGTTTTGCGTTTTTTGATGTGTTGACTCGATGTATTTTTGTCCAGATTTTCCTGGAACAACTGACATTACGATTAGCTGATCCAAGTCTGACAAAAACTTGAAAGACCATTCTGGCAGTGCTGTATCTGGATTTATTGCAAGACCAACACCTACTTGGTTTTGTCGTAGTGTGTCATGTATTTCGCCAAAGCTTGACTCGTCACAGACTTCGGCATGAACTGTAATTATATCGCAACCAGCATTGATGTAGTCTGTGACATGCTTTACTGGTTCGTTTATCATTAGATGTGCATCAAATGGAATCACAGTGTATGGTCTTAGATCCTTTATTTTGTTATGATCAAATGTTGTGTTTGGGACAAACTGTCCATCCATTACATCAAGGTGGATATAGTCAGCTCGTCCTTCAGAACATCGCTTGACTTCGTTTTCAAGGTTTGTCATATCACCTGCAATAATTGATGGTGCAATCATAAACTGGCAGTCAAGCTCCAGATCAATTATTGGTGCAATCTCTTTTTTTGGTGCAACGCCGTGCCATTTTGGATTGTCCTCCATGTGCTCGACTCCTTTTCCCTTGACTGTCCTTGCAACTATTATGGTTGGAACATTTTTTGTCTGAGTTGCTTTTTTTAGTGCAGCGTCAATCTGCTCTATTCTATGGCCATCGATTTCAATTACATTCCATCCAAAGGATCTCCACTTGTCACCAAGCTTCCACCTGCTTGCATCCTTCCACATCTCGGAAAGTTCATCACCCACTAGCTCCTCATCAAGCGGCATGATTTTTTCAGTGTAAGAGTCTTGTTGGATAAAGTTTCTATCCAAAAATACAGTCATGTTATCTACTTTGTATTTTGCTCCAGTCATTGCGGCCTCCCAGACCTGACCTTCGTTTGATTCGCCATCACCAATTATTGTAAAGATTCGATGCTGTTTAGAGTCAATTTTTGCTGCAAGTGCATTTCCTATTGAAAATGATAATCCAATTCCTAAAGAGCCCCCACAAAACTCTACACCTGGGCATTTGTAGTCAGGATGACCCTGCAGTCTGCTTCCAAATTGTCTAAGTGTTTCAATTTCTGATTCATCAAAGAACCCTGCAACCGCTAGATTTGAAAAAAGACCAGGCGATGCATGGCCTTTTGATAAAATTAACCTGTCCCTGTCCTCCCAGAGCGGATTTTTTGGATCATATCTCATGTATTTGTACAAAAGACATCCCATTATCTCTGCCATAGAAAATGATCCGCCTGGATGTCCAGAACCTGCGGCAGTTGTGCCTCTTATGACAAGCTTGCGTGCTCTGCGTGCATTTTTTTTAATCTGATAGTAATTCATTCCCATAGTTTACCAAAATCCCCTTGAATGCCACTGTAGACATGCATATTTGGTTTTTGCCGCTGTAATTTAAAATTAAAAGCATGTCCTAAAAATTTTAATCTCCAAAAAAGCTATGACTAGACATGGATCTAGAAAAGCTAGTGCCACTTGTACTATATGATAACAAGTGCTATCTTTGCATCAAGTTTGCAAAGATGATCAACTTTTTGGCAAAAGGCAGACTTCGACTTGTTGGCCATTATACTGATCTTGGAAAAAAGCTACGTGATGAGGTCTTAGATTCTAGTGCTTTGAGCATGTTTTGGTTCATTGACGAAAAAACAGCATATGGAGGTCGTGCTGCTTTGCTTCCATTGTTTTGTGCCATGATTTCTGCAAAAGGAAACTCTGAAAGCATCAGTGTGCAAGAGTCTTGTGATATAGGTTGCAAGGACACAAAGGCTGTTTTTTTACGATCAGCTAGCCTTGTTTCAAACAGCAAAAAAATAATCTTGAAAAAATAGGTGTTTTGCTAGCCTTCAGTGAGGGTTAATTGACCTGAACCACTCAACATCCATTGGCCAGCAATCTTGCTTTGAGGCATCATTATTTCCACTTCTACCGGTTCTGAACCAATCGCTTCAATCTGGGTTGTTGCATCAAGGAGTATCTTAAGGGTCATAAGATTTCCCTCTGCATCTGTTACCTGCGAAATTAGTAGCAAAGAGTCGTTGTCTCCGCCTGTACCAGCTGAGGTAGCACGAGCTTTACCAAATGCCAAGTCGTAGAATTGCTCACCTATAATGAGGTCGCCTCCTGTAATTTTGAATTTGGTAAGTCTATTGCCTTGAATTAGTGTCTCAAGGAATATCTCACCTGACATCTCAACTTCAGTTTGCTCGCCATCTATTGTTTGTGCAGATCCTTCAAAGAACAGGTTGTATGATTTTGTTACTGCGCTTTCTTGTGGGACTGGGCCATAATATTCACCTGTCTCAAGTTTTTGCAAAAGGGATTGTAGTCTTTGCTCCAAGTTTGCAATCTTTTCTTCAAGTTTTTGTATTAGATCTTCTGCTCGTTGCAATGCTTTGTCTTCTCTTTCAGCTGCACGCTCAGCTAGTCTTAACTCAACTTCTGCAGCAACTTCTGTTTGTCTTGCTTCGCGTTCTTTTCTTTTTTCTTCTAATCTAGTCTCTCTTTCAGTTTCTTTTTCTGCACGTTTCTTAGCTTTTTCTTCTTCATCTTCTGTTTCGTCTTCTGTTTCGATCTCTAACTTCCAGATTTCTTTAATCTCGGTTTCTGTCAAACCGGTCTTTTCACTTATTGATGCTATGATTTCGGCCTCAACATCTGTATCTAGTGTGTATTCCTCTTCTTCATTATCGATTTTGATCGTTATCTCAGCTTGTCCATTTTCTATTTCAACTTCAATCTCAATTTCTTTTTTCTCCTCATCTTCTTCCGCTTCTTCAGTTTCTTCAGATTCTGCCTCTTCAGATTCTATCTCAACTTCTACTTCAGCTTCAACTTCTATATCAGAGTCTTCATTGTCCTCAGTTTCTTCTTCAGTTTGCGCAAAGACATGATTGCCAAATTGAAAAGATTGCGTATTGTCAGATAGTTTAGAAAGTGTAGATGGAGTATTGATCAGTCCTAGAACTAGCACCGATAGTAAAAAAAATGTCGTTAGTTGCTTGTTCATGATTAGTCACTAAAATCCTATTTGAAGATATATCAATTACGTATCATTCGTAAGAAAAGCCCCCTGTACCTAGTTTGTTAAAATAAAGATCAAATAGTAAAGTCATTTCTAAAATATCATGTCAACGCTAACCTCTGCGCAAAAAAAGATTGTAGCAGGCTCCTTTCTTGGCTGGTCGCTTGACGGCTATGATATTGTCTTGATGTTACTTGTTGTGCCATCAATTAGTCAGTTGTTTTTTCCATCAGAGAATCCAGTCTTTAGTATTCTTGCAACCTTTGCTACCTACACAGTTACGCTTGTAATGCGGCCTTTGGGTGCTGCAGTTTTTGGAATCTATGGTGACAAGTTTGGCAGAAAAAAAGCAATGATAATTACAATAATTGGATTTTCGATTACAACGTTTTCAATCGGACTTTTGCCAACTTATACTCTAGTAGGAGTAATGGCACCTGTTCTTTTGATTTCAGTTAGACTGATTCAAGGAATCTTTGCTGGAGGGGAGTGGGGAAGTGGTGCTGTCATAACAATGGAAAGTGTTCCAAAACAAAAACGAGGTGTTTTGTCAGGATTTTTACAAAGTGGATTTTCTTTTGGATTTTTGCTTGCATCAATTGCATTTCAGATAGTAACTTTGATCTTTATTGGAGACTCGTTTAATGAGTGGGGATGGAGAGTGCTTTTCTTTACTGGTCTTGCACCAGGTTTTGTTGCGTTGTTTGTTAGACTCAGAATGGATGAGTCAATGTTGTGGGAAGAAAAAAACAAAGCAAAGCAGCTTGAAAGATCGCCTCTAAGAAAAACGGTTCTTGGAAAACAGCACAGACGTGCATTTTTGTTGTGTGCTGCTATCATGACAGGTATGGTGTACATGTATCATGGTTCCATTGGAATACTTCCAACATTTGTGCAACAGTTTGGCAGCTTTCAAAGATCAGATGTTGCAAGCATCATGATTGCTGCAACACTTGCATCGTGGCTTGGCATGATCTTTACTGGCTGGCTTTCACAAAGAATTGGAAGAAAAAAAGCAATGATGATTTTTGCAGGAGTAGCTGTTGGAGTTGTTATTCCAATGGCAATTGGCATACTTGGCGGCGGCATGGCTGCATTTTTGTTTGTCATAATCTATGCATTTGTCGTATCAACAGCATCAGGTCCAGTGCCTGCATTCTTTTCTGAAAGGTTTCCAACAGAAATACGAAACAGTGCAGCAGGATTTTCCTACAATGCTGGGCTCATTTTTGGTTCCTGGTCGCCTTTGATTGCACTGACCTTAATGTCATTAGCAGAACGCAGCTTTGCGCCAATAGTTCTTGGTTTGAATATAATAATTGGTGCTGTAATAGTAATAGTTCCTACCCTTCTAAGTCCCGAAACAAAAGAATACGAATTAGATTAGAAAATATAGTTTTGCTAGCTTGAAAAAAATTGTCTGAGATTCTTTAATATTATACAAGAATTTAAGAATAGTGAGAAAAGTGAAAAAATCGTGAAAGATATCAACGAAATAATGCCTAGGATACCAAACATGAGGTGGGGTGCCTTGCTAAACAGAGCACCGACTAACAAGAAGGTAAAGCAATTAGACAGAATGCTGCCTCATGACAAAAGATGGCACACAGTTTTTGAGGATCAAAATACTGTATACGTTGATGATGTTCGCGTAAAAAAAGAAGAACCTGAAAAGTGGACATAAACTAGTTGTTTGATTAGATTTCTGGAATATTTTGAATTTAGTTTTTCATTAACAAGATATTACATAGTCAGCTGAAAAATCATACTTGCATGACACACACTTGTTTCCGTCTCCAAAATACTTGTGACACTTGGGACAGGTCAATAGGTTGCTCTAAATGATTTTAGAATTTTCACTGATTGATGTTGTCATTGTGCTAATATAGACGTACTTGTATGACAAACAATTTCTTGATCATGTTAGAAAATTTGATCAGCAAATACATTCTGTGATCAAAGCTAGCTCAAACAATCATTGAAATTTTCTGAAAAAATGTTGCTCTGTAAATTTGTATTAACGTAAATAATGTACACTAGTGCTCTATAATACAAAGCAGGGGTTTCATGTTGTAAGATGAGACTTACAAAAGCTCAACGTAGTGCTGCAGCAAAAAAGGCTGCTGCCACTAGAAAAAGAAATGCAGGAAAAAAAGGTTCTAAGAGTAAGAGGAAACGATAGAATCTATTCTTCTTTTTTAAAATTGAGTGTTTATGGACGTAAAGTGTAAGAACTGCGGTAAGGATTTTGAATTATTTGTTAGTGAGTTTTGTTGTAAGGAATGTGCAGAACAGTACTATATGACAGATCAGCCAAATAACTAGTATTTGTAAATGCCTTGAGTTTTGAAGCCTTTTAGTCTGTTTCTTAGTGTTACTTCGGTTACATTTGATGCCATTGCAATTTCTCTTTGGGAGACGTTTTCTCCGTTTTCAAGGCAGGCAACATAAAGTGCAGTTGCTGCAAGTCCCATAGGATTTTTGCCTGCAGATGCTTCCTCTTGTTCTGCTTTTCTTAGAATTTTCACTGCATCGCGCTTTGTTTTTTCAGACAAACCAGCTTTGCTTGCAATTCTAGAAATGCACTGAACAGAATCAACTACTGGAACTCTTAGATCAAATTCTCGTATAAGCAGTCTGTAACATGTTGCAATGTTTCTTCTTTTGATGTTTGCAATATCGGCAACGTCTTTTAGGGTACGTGGGGTCTCTGCATCACGACAAGCAGCATAAAGTGATGCTGCCATCATTGTTGGAATTGATCTTCCCCTAACAAGTTTTTTTTCTAGTGCCTTTCTGTAAATATAAGCTGCTTTTTCAATTACTGCATCAGGCAAGGCAAGCTTGTCTTTCATCTTGTAAAGCTCATTAAATGCGTCTCTTAGGTTTCTATCAACTGGCTGGCTCTGACTTCGACTGTCCCATACTCTTAATCTGCCAATTGATATTTGCATGCCTTTTGAGAGCTTTTTTCCTGTTGCATCTCTGTTTACCGGATTGATTATTGTAGCTAGTCCCATGTCATGTCTGCTAAGCGATGTTTTGTCCCCTGTTCTGCTTTTGCTCTGATCATCGTCTAAAAAGGATCTCCACTCTGGGCCAGCGCTTTCCATTCGCTCAGACATTACATAACCACATTTTCCGCAAAACCTCTCACCAGTAACATTATCGGTTAATGGCACATTTTTTCCACAGTATGGACAACGACTAGTGCTCAAATTTTGTAATACCATTTCTAAGTATCCAAAACCGATGAGTTTGTCTGCAATATGAACTAGTTGTTTGATAATTTTCCTAGTTTTTCCATCTTTTTGCTCTTTTTTAGGCACAATCATCATTAGTAAAACACGAATGAATAAAACAAATTGAGAGAGTGGAAAGAAAACTGAATTTATAAAACAGGAAACTAGAGATTAAGAAAATCATGAACATAAAATCAGAGAAAACTCAATCGCTAAACAAAAAGACCTCGGCGCTTTGCGCATTCGTATTTGAAGATTCAAAGGAACTACTTGGCATTCCAAAACTGCCAGCAAAGCTTGATGCAGCAGTAAAGCAGTCAATAAAGGAGACACAAGGCAAGTTTGAGTCTTTTTCTATAATTCATACACATCAGCTAATCGCTGCAGAAAAAATAGTCATTGCAGGTCTTGGAAAAAAACAAAAGACAACAACAGACTCTATACGAATGGTTGCAGGAAAGATTGCACAAAAAGTTCGTGAGCTAAAACTTGCGGATTTTACGATCATTGTTCCAGAAGATCTCCAGTTTAACATCAATCAAACAGTCTCTGCAATAGTTGAAGGAGCAGAGATGTCAATGTATTCATTTGACAAGTACAAAAAAGAAAAAAAGGAAGGCAAGGCACCTGACCTAATCCTTGTAACCTCACACAAGGTTGATGATGTTATTTTAAAGGCAAAAAAAATTGCCGAAGCTGTAAACTATACAAGAGACATTGCAAATCTTCCTCCAAACGAATGTTCTCCTGCACAACTAGCAGGTTTTGCAAAATCATTGGCATCAAAAAATAATCTCAAGTGTACCATTTTGTCAAAAAGTGAGCTAAAACAAAAAGGGCTTGGTGGAATTTCTGCTGTTGGTCAGGGAAGCAAAAACGAGCCAAAGCTAATCATCTTAGAATATCGTAGAGGCAAAAAGCAAGACAAGCCAGTTGTAGTTGTTGGAAAGGCTGTAACATTTGACACAGGTGGAATCTCAATCAAGCCAAGCGAGAAAATGGATGAGATGAAGTTTGACAAGTGTGGTGGCTGTACGGTTTTAGGAATAATGAAGGCAGCATCTGATCTCAAGCTGCCAGTTAATTTAGTTGGAATTATTCCATCTGTTGAAAACATGCCTGGTGGAGAGTCATACAGACCTGGTGATGTAGTCAGATTGTTTGGTGGAAAAACTGCTGAAATCTTAAACACAGATGCAGAAGGTAGAGTGATTTTAGCTGATGCGCTAGCATATGGAGTAAAACTTTACCAGCCAAGTGAGATAATGGACTTTGCAACACTTACTGGTGCATGTATAGTTGCACTTGGCGCAAACATTGCAGGACTCATCAGCAACAACAAAAGGATAACTGAAAAGCTAAAAAATGCATCCGCTAGAACTTCTGAGCAGATATGGCATCTTCCAATTGATGATGATTTTATGGAAATGATAAAGTCAGATGTTGCAGACATCAAAAATATTGGTGTAGGCAGGGCAGCTGGAACTATTACTGCAGCAGCATTTTTGGCAAGCGCAGTAGGCAACACACCATGGGCGCATTTTGATATTGCAGGAACTGCCTGGATTCAGACAGGCACAAAACCAAAGTCTTACAATCCAAAGGGCGCAACAGGCTTTGGGGTAAGATTGATCCTCGATTATCTATCTAATTAGATCGAAAACCTCTTTTCAAATTAGAGAAAGATGAGTGTAGTTTAAGTATTATTTTGACGTATATTAACAGACGAGGAAACTTGGAATGTTGCCGTTCCACAAAATGTGGAATGGTGCCAAAGTTCTAAGGAACGCTTTGGACTCCCATGCCATGGCGTTCTACGCCCGACCCTGCATGTTTGGGTGGTACCAGTCCTCGTCGCGTCATAATTAAAATTCCTGTCATCAAACGTTGACAAATCGCGGCCAAAAAATATCGATCAATAAATTATGAACGAATAGAAGATATCATAATTTAACTTCTAAAATAAAAAAATAAAGTAGGAAGTTTTAAGGGAGAATGAAATTTCTACTTCCTACTTGTTTCAGAGTATATCTTCTGCAACTTTGATGCCAAGTCTTTTTTTGCCTCAGATTGAACGAGCATAGAATTCCAAACTTTTCCTACTGTATCTATGACAGCATCGGCTGCCTTATCCATTGTAGGACCAAAAGTAGTTTCTATTCGCTTTCGTAGTCTTTCTGTTTGTGCCTCTTGAAGTGCTGCAAAGAATGACTTGTGCCACATCATCATGGCATGTTGGATTGGATCTTGTGATTCACAACCGCAACATTCTTCGTATGGTTTGTTAGAACCACATTCACAAGTACATGAGCAGCTTGCATCAGTTTCCATTTTACATGATTCTGTTGTACATTCCATGTTACTTTCTTATAGTAACTATAGAAAGGTAAGTATATAAATTAGAAAGTAACTAAAATGAAAGTAGGTGAGTTTGTGGTAAGTTGAATGAACAAGAACTGAAACTGATTTCAGAACAAATGAAATGCTGTCCTGTAGACAACACATTCAAAATAGTTGGAAAAAAATTCACAATCCATATTCTTCGAAACATGATAATGCTAAACCAGACAAGATTCAACCAGTTCCTTGAATCAATTGAAGGAATCAACCCAAAGACACTTTCTGTCAGACTAAAAGAGATGGAAAAACATGGTCTTATTACAAGAAAGATCTATGACGAGACTCCAATTCGTATAGAATATGAAATGGCCGATAAAGGAATTGCGTTGCAACCAATAATTGAGAAAATGGCAGAGTTTTCAATGAAATATTGCTGTAGAGATATCTTCAAGGATGGCAAGCCTCGAACATTCAAGCAAGTTTTTGGCAGAAAATTAAAAGGGTTTGAAAATCAATAACCCCTACTGTTTCTATCAGGCTTGTCGGTGTTTGGATTTCTAAAACCATGTTTTTCCATCATGTGGTTTAGGAATCGTATATCGTCTGTAAATTGCGCTCCACAGACAGCACAGCTTGCCATGTTTCATCTAATCTGATTCTATCTATATTAATTTCAAGAAATGCCAGCACTGTTGCTTCCCAAGAGCTCTCGCACCTTAGTAACACAACAGCGACATTAGGTTTGACTTCCAGGTTCGGAATGGGTCTGGGTCGCACCCTAACGCTATGGCCGGCTTGAACTAACATCTTACAAAGTTCTCTATTAATGTAACTAAGAAAGTTGAGCGTCATCTAATGACCTATAAATTATACAAAAGGCCCAGAACGTCATGACGCACCGTGTTGCAGTACTTGATAAGGAATTATGCCAGCCAAAAAAGTGTGGCCTTGAATGCATCAAGTACTGTCCAGTAAACAAGTCTGGCGCTGATTGTATCATACTAAATGAAGAGATCAAAAAGGCCCAGATCGATGAAAACATTTGCAACGGTTGCGGCATTTGTGTAAAGGTCTGCCCCTTTGATGCAATAACTATTATCAATTTGGCAACAGAGCTTGCAACAGACAAGGTCCACCAGTATGGAATAAACTCATTTAGGCTCTACAAGTTGCCTGTTCCAAAAAAAGGCGAAGTAGTTGGATTACTTGGCAGAAACGGAATGGGAAAAAGTACGGTTGTAAACATTTTAGCAGGAAACCTAAAACCAAACTTGGGAAATTATACAGATCCGCCTGACTGGGATGCTATTCTAAAGTACTATAGCGGAACTGAGCTAAAATCACATTTTGAAAAAATAAAAGAAAAACGAATCAGGGCCTCGATAAAGCCACAGCAGGTATACAACGTAGTAGATGCCTTTGATGGTACAGGAAAAGAGCTTTTAGAAAAGTTTGACGAGCGTGGAGTCGCTAGAACTTTGGTAAAGGAGCTAGGACTTGAAAATTCAGTTGACCATACACTAAAGGAGCTAAGCGGTGGTGAGCTGCAAAGGCTTGCAGTGGCAGTCGCAGCTTCAAAGGATGTCGATTTTTACTTTTTTGATGAGCCATCATCGTATAATGATGTATACCAAAGAGCAGGTGTTGCAAGGGTAAT
>Ga0209002_10004342_pt1 | contig 11189 bp, 9 predicted proteins | sample Rifsed16ft2_FD_184010 | JGI IMG/M metagenome (GOLD analysis project Ga0209002, IMG submission 184010) | Soil microbial communities from Rifle, Colorado, USA - sediment 16ft 2 (version 2) | ecosystem: Environmental > Terrestrial > Deep subsurface > Rock core/Sediment | place: Rifle, Colorado...
CCCATGTTTTCGACACGTCGCATTCTGCCACGGCGGCGGCCAGGGCCAGGAAGTATGCCCGGGGATTCACAAGAGCAAGTACGTTTGGAATCCCCCAGGAAGGAGCCCCCCAATCTTCGCCGGAAGGATTGGCCGCCCGATGCATTTCCGTTTCCAGGACAATCGCACCGCGCGGATCGTCCGGGGCAGTGTCAAGCGTTGAGCTGTCCACCGCGGCAAATCCTACCCGGACTTTCTCGCGAAGATCCCGAAGTCCGGCATCGGCCTCCCGCCAGGTATTCCATCCACGCTTGCTGTACCCCTCGGCACGGAAGTAGTCCCCCACGCAAGCAGCAGCATTGCAGGGAAGAAGAAACATCGCTTGAACAGCGCGAAAATCGTGAAGCTGTACCCAGGATGTTTTTTCCACAACATTCACCACCCCTTGGATCTCCTCACGGGTACACCGACCCTTCCGGCCTCGCGTTCATGCCGAAGTACCCCCTCTCCTGGGCCTTCCGCTCCAGGAAGTAGAGGATGAAGAAGAACAGCGGGTCGTGGGAATACGGGTCGAAATCCCCGTCCCAGACGCACCAGTCGCCGAACAGGGGGCCGATCTTCTTGTAGCCGCGCTTTCCGTACACCCGGTGGTTGAACTCCTGCAGGAGCCCGAGGGTCTGCTCGAAGGTCTTCACGCGGAACTCCCACTGGTAGATCTCCCCGATCACGTGACGCAGGAAGTGGGCGTACTCGTGGAGCGCGACGAGAAGGAAACTGGCCCAGTCCCCATCTTCGTACGCGAAGGGGTCCACCACCAGGAGCGCGACCTTTCGGTCGAATATCTCTCGCAGAACTTGCGGGTAGGGCCGCTCCGCCAGCTTCGCGTAATCCGCCAGGGTCCTCTTCAACCCCTTTGGGGCTTGGGGGGCCCGTGATCGGCCCACCCATATATTAGTGGAAGAACCCTTGAACCGCCCACTTTTTAGGCCAAATCGAAGCGCTGTTGCTGACTCTAAGTGATTAATCCACTACGCAACTGCCAGCATTATCATCCACTCCGAACCCAGATGCCGAAATACATCGTCTTTGACCCAAACCAATCCATTAGCACTTGCCGTCTGCGAATATGCCCAACGAGCAATGCTTACTGCGGATTCCAAGGCATCCGCGACACGGACTTGATCGAAGAACTGTTTCATGCTTCGAGAGTGCAGGTTGTTCCTTTCAATCCATGCGCCAAGATGTTCCTCGGCAGCGAGGAAATCACCTTTTTTTCCGTTGCACTTCTCGTGAGCCAGAACAAAGTTGTGGCCCTGATCGACAGGATACTTTGACCACGGGATGAAATGATCCACTTCGCCTCTATTGCGGATCGATTGGTGACAGTAGAAGCATGTGTTCTTTTGGATTTCGACAAGGATGGGACGGTAGACGTCTAAGACCCCACGTTCGGCACCGAACAGAAATGACCCAAGGTCGGTACTGTGTCCCAAAATCTGAAGGTTCAGATTGCGGATATAATTGACCCATGCCCCTTCGATCAGGTTTCTCAAAATCCCGTAGAAGTTCCGAAGGCAATACGCCACGCCGGGCTTCAAACAGATTACTCGCCCCTTTTCCAGATTGGGGTAAAGGAAATCAACAACCTCATTGCCCATTCGTTGGAGTTTCCAAAGGGGCATTGCCGCTACGGTTTTTGCTACATCCCTGACCAATCCGTTCCACCGAATCGAATCGCGCCGTAGTCTCGGCAGAGATCCTTGGTATTCGGTCTGTACAGATTCAATGGTCTGGATGATCGCTGCTTGTTGTCCGGTGTTTTGCCTAAGAACTTTCCCTTTTGGGTCCCCCGATGCGCAGAACGGACGTGTCTGCCGCCAATAAAGCTCGATGAAGACATTGGCGATTTCACTGACACCCAACTCAAGCTCGGTCCCTGTGTCGTCACCTTTCAGGACGGCCAGATCGGCCAACGCCCGCATGAGGGCAAATTTGTAGCTCGCTACGAAAAGCCCCTCCGATAGAAGACGTTGGACCTTCTGAAGAAACTCGATCTGTTCCTGTGGAGATGGAACTGCCATTAGTCTGTATTCCAGTATGCGGCCTTGCTCGGAATGATCCAGCGAACCCCGCCACGGGGATCAACCACGTCCCCCTTGTAACGGGGGATCACATGGATATGAGCGTGCATGACGGTCTGGCCTGCCGTCTGCCCATCGTTCATGCCTACGTTGAATCCATCGGGGTGAAACTCTTCCACGAGTCTAGTTCGTACAACTGAAACTAGTTCCCAGAGCGAATGTTGAATATCGGAGGAAAGATCAAAGAAACAGGCGACGTGTTCTTTTGGAAAGATCAGAGTGTGACCGGGAGAAATTGGGAAACCGTCGCGAAATGCAATCCCATGCTGATTGCTGATCCAGGTCCTGCTATTGACGAGTTGGCAAAACGGACAATCCAATATCCCTCCCACAAACCTCATGATCCCGCACTAAACCGTCACGGGGTGTTAACTTCGTTTAATCATTCCAGAGAACGGAAACCGCACACCAGCATGTAGGCATGCGTTTCATCCAGCTCTTGGTGCCTGGGGACGAAGACGACGGTCCCATCCCGCCCCCGTGTCAGAAGGACGCGATACGCGTTGACACGTAGCCGAAATGGGTCCCGGACCTTGTTACGTCCCATGTATCTCTTCGCACGCCTGTTCGACCACATACCGTCCGCCCGGATCAAGTCTGTACCCCACACCAGTAGGACAGCTTCAAGCTCGAGCCCTTGAACCTGGAATTCGGTCGCGACATCCCGCAGGTTCCTACAGGAAACCGGTTCCCCCTCCCCACAAGCAAACCAGCGGTCCACCGGGAAATACCTCTGGTATTCGTTCCGGAATCCGGAACTCGCGAGATCCTTGTCTCTCGACGAGGCAACAGCCCCGAAACGGGCCTCCGAATTCTCGGCGTATCGTTCACTCAGGTAAGCGGATGCGGTGGCAAGGTCCCGGGTCACTCGGAGATGATATCCTTCGCGCTCCAGCTTCAACGCGATTCTTGTTAATTCACCCGAGCGGTCGCCTCCTTCGAGGAAGCCGGCAACGAAAAGGTGAAGGTCGCTGGCAAGATGGAAGCGAATCTCGGTATCCAGGTTGAGCGAAGGCGACGACACGGTCCGAACACCGGTTCCCGTAAAAGCCTCCAGCGCACCGGTGGAACCGTGAACGATCCACTTGGAAGGGTCTCCACAACGCTCCACCGCCCACCGCCATTGAACGAGGCCTCCCTCCTCTCCCGTGTGAATCTCCTGCCCGCCTCCAATCAAACCGAGGACAATACACCAGCCTGGTACACGTTCCGCGAATTCGACAAAATGCTCGGGCTCCGATTTCGCGGCACCTTCACCATGCTTCTCTGCAACCCGGTCCCGGTCCCAGGCACGCTGTGCCTCGTCGAAGACAAGAACATGTTCGGGTGGAATGCGGTGCCTTACGGAAGAATAGCTCTTGACGTAATCCTTCACGCCCCGGACAAATACCTTTCCTCCTCCTCCCGCCTTCGAAAGTTCATACTGAAGTACCTGAACAAGGGGAGCATTCCCCGAGAGAAACACAGCGGGTGCTGCAGGCTTGCCGTCCGCACGCGGCTCAGCGAGGTCATCGAGGTAGTGGGCGTGGACGACCTGAAGTCCAACCAAGGTTTTCCCGGACCCCGGCACTCCAGTCAGAAGGATGAGACGGCGCGTGCGGCTCACGGAAGCCTCGTGGATAATGCGAGTGATCTCGTCAACCGCTGGTTGGGTTGCCGCACGGGCTCGGTGGATCCTTCGTAGAGATCCGCTCGCCATCAGTTCGCGGGCCGCCTGCACGAGTGTAGGAAGCGGCCGATAAGCATCTTCGGCCAGGAAATCGCGGGGATCGAGCACAGGAGCAGACCAGTCAGGTTGCAGGTCACGGATCAAACTGTCAAGAGCATCCGGTCCCGTTATGTGCACTCCATCCCGCACCCCCGTATATCCACGAGCCCCCATTGGAACAACAACCGCGTGAACCTCCCTTCGAGTGTCGGGATGGCAGGAACGGTGATAGCAACGAAGGTCACGGGCGTATGCGGCCACCTGATCCAGGTCAGCCTGTGAAGGTCTTTGTCTCCCCTTGATTTCGAGTACGACCACGGCGCCTCGCACCAAAAGGACAACGTCTGGACGACGGGATTCGAGAGGGAGTTCATATTCGAGGATAGCGACGTGATCCTGTGCGCCGGGATCAGCTTCGAGGACCTCCCCTACCTCGACCTGAAGTCTTGGTATCGAATCATCCCAAGCACGGATCTGCTCGGGGGAAACATCTGTCACGAAATCCCTAAGCTTGCCGACAATTACTCGAGGCGCAGTATCCCTAAACAAAGGGAATACAGACCCCCACCCGTGTCTCGCCTGAATTATTCTCATGTGGCTACCATTGAAATCGTAGTTCTAACTTTACTTATCCTCGAAACACATTTTCATTGTGCCACTGGAGACATCCGACTGATGGACGATGGAATGGTTTCGCAGGCAATCTGATCTGTCCTCCGTGCATCCGGTAGTAGTCGCGACCGTTCTCAAACTCTTCCCGAATACGTTTACTGACCTCAACATTAAGGTTGGGAGTAACTGTGATGTAACCACGATCGAACAGCGCATGAAGATCCCTTCGAAGCAACAGTCCGTTTTCGACCCGGTGTCCTCCGCTCTCGGCAAATGGTTTGATGTGAGCAGCATCCAGCGCCGGGAGGGTTCTCTCGTTCGTCATAGCACAACGTCTTTCGTATGCATCAGTAACAAGTACCCTGAAAGACCCTTGACCAAGCCTTGGAAAGGACAACGTCGGCGCCCCGTAACGCGCTTCCTCCTCGCACACCTCCAGTTGGGTCCCTCTCGCCGCCTGAAGTTGCACCCAAAGCGTCAGCCCAGGTTCCACCGTCAGATCATAGCGGCGGCCCTGGACAATGTTGCGGTTCCAATCGGGAGGAACCGGCACCCATTGGTCTTTGGGCAGAAAAAATGGTTGTTCAAGGAGAATGCATCCGATGTTGTAGTCAGTGAATCGAACGTCCCCCTGACGCCGGTATCGTTCAACGCGGGTACGCATCTCCGCGAGATCAGCCGCACCGTTTGCAATCCCGAACGTTTCCCAGGCCAAGCTTATTGGCAATAGGGTCGAATGTGCAAACAAACCTCCTCCAACTATGAAATTCAGAGGGCTGTGCAGTTTGAACAGGAAAAGCTCGCTAGGTTGTAGGGCTCGGAACTGACGATTACCACCAGGCTGCCAGAAGTTTACCTCGTCAAGGCCTGGTCGGCTCCGAAGCAACTGAAACCAATCCAAATCCGTAATTCCTATGTACGTTCTCACCCTGTTATTCACCCGCCACCACATCGTGAAGACAATGAACTAGTGCTTGGCATCGAGATCATGCGCTCGCTGATTTATCCGATTCCATACGGCTCCTGAAAAAATGCTCCGTTTCCTTGTCCATGAAATGGACATAGCAACCTTTCATGCCTCTTGAGAGAAGGACCCTGTAGGTGTTCTTCACCAAATCGGCAAACTTGTCCCTGGACCTCCTGACTACGGTGTCATGCGACTGCTGGCGGTCCCCGACCCACTCCTGCTGTTCAAACTTATAAAGAAGGTCCTTGCCGAATATGACCCCCACGTAGTCGAATTCAAACCCCTGGGCGGTGTAGATGCAGCCGATCTGGTCGATGCCACCAGGCAGGTGAGCCCAAAGATAGGCCTTGGGTATTCCCCTGGCCAGCCGGGCAGTTTCCGGTTTGGCATTCCAGGGCCGTCGGTATTCACCGATTACTACGTCCTCCACAAGTGTTCCATCCGGTTTCGGTCTGGACCATTTCCAGCAGAACCCTGCCGTCATTCGGGCGGTTTGTCCCTCGGCAGCCTTTGTACGAATGGCCTCATCAACTGCCTGTGGCGAATCGAAGATCTTGAAGTCAAATGACTCATTTCCTTCCCACAGAACATTGGCCGTGCGTCTAATGCCAAGGGTATTGTCTATCCAGTTCACGAAGGCGTCCGATCCGCTGCATCGGAACTGTGCTTCAAGCTCATATTCGAAGATGTTGCAGTTCATTGCCTGTGCATGCCGCCGGATATACTCCACGGAGCCGATTTCATCCGGCCGCACTACTTGGACATCGTCGATCAGAAAGACGCATACCTTTGCGGCTCGAAGCAGTTCCTCGATCTGTGCAAGGTTGGAGCGTTCCGCTGCCGCCATGAAACGGTTATTGCTGGTCCTACGGATGCGGTGAGCCTCGTCCGCTATCAATACGTCGATCTCGTCAGGCTGGGCAGCGGGATAGCTGTTGAAATACTTGAACTGTACAGCCCCCCGACTCCCGATGATCTTCCGGAGCGTATTGGTGAAAGCCCTCGATCCTGTTGCGTAATGGGCGTTGTAGCCGCTCAGCAGCAGATCCGCCATGAGCTTGATGGCAATCACCGACTTGCCGGTCCCCGGTCCTCCTTTGATGATGATGACCATCTTGCGCCTGTCATGAAAACCCTTCTTCGCCAAAGCGCGCACCTTGTCATACGCAACGACCTGCTCATCCAGGAGGACATACTGCGAGTTCCCATTGATGACCTGCCCCACATGATCCATCAGTTTCCTGCTGGGGCGGTATCGGCTCTCCTCGACCCTCTTGAGAACTTCGATCCCCTGACCCGCGCTAAGCCTCTCTTGTAAATAGCCCATGAGGTCTGGAGCTTCGTCCATGGTGAAAATCGGATCGCTACTCAGAACGCTCTCAAACTTCGGATCGTATAGAACATCATCGGGATCATGGGGATAGTTGTGGAGATATGCACATGCAGCCAGCAAGACAGGATTATCTCCCTCATGGAAAGCCGTATGGGTGTCCGACAGATACATCCGGTAGCGCCCTACTTGCGCCGAAGGATGCAGGACCTCCCGCGTTGCTCCCCCAACGAATGTAGCAACCTCGTTTGCTCCGTCCGCAGAACCGCACTTTTCCCATTGCTTGAGTTCGACGATCACCGCATTGTCGGCGTTGCTCTGCCCTTTTCCGGTGACCATGAAATCCAGGCGACGTGATGTTAGAGGAAGCTGGTATTCGAGCATGACTCCATGGTCCAGCAGGTCTCCGTATTGGAGTATCCCGGCCATGGCCCTTAGAGAGTTCTGCCACGAGTTGACTTCGGCCTGTGGTGGATTGTAGCGATAATAACTGAAGAAGGCGTTCTTGAGTTTGCCGGCAATCTGGTTCAGGACCGTATCTTCGACGAATTGTCCCGAACTGCCGGCGTAGAGTCTCATTCTTCAGAGGTCGGTATATTTCGCGGCGCTGTTGCGGGCCTTGTCCACCGGATACTTCTTCTCATTGGACGCAAGCTTTTCGAGGACGATTTTCTCGAAGTCCAGCCCGTACTTCTCAAGGAGCATCAAGGCGAAGATAAGCACGTCAGCCAGTTCTTCCCGAACACGTTTCGGATCAGCCTCCTCTGGCTTTTTCCAGAGAAACTGTTCGTTAAGTTCTGCTGCTTCGACGGAAAGACCAAGGGCCAGATCTTTGGGGTTGTGGAACTGAGCCCAGTTTCGCCGATCCCGGAATTCAAGGATCTGCGCAATAAGTTTATCCAAATCGCACTTCATGAACTTCCTCCGCTCCCCAGTCCCCCATATTGAATCACTACCCTAAAATCAAGTCGAGGGATAGGTGACCTGCCCCCGGTTCTTCCCTGAACAATCCCCCTCTACTCTGGCCAGATATTCCCGATAACGGTCCGGCGACAGGACCCGGAAGTACGGCATCCTTCTAGCAAGGTGCTCGCGGAGGTCCATCTCGTTGTGGGCCCAGTTCACGCCGCTCCTCCTTCCGGCACGAGGGTCACCGCGCCGCGGGAGATCCAGTGGATGCCTGTGCCCAGCACAGGCTTTTCGGGAAAGGCCTTCCGGATGATTTGCGCGTAGCAGGCAAGCTGGGGACGGTAGACCGAAAACCGTTCCGCCTTGTCGTCGAGGGCATCCGACTTGTGGTCGAGGATCCAGTAGCCGTCCGCGGTCTCCACGAGCAGGTCCAACGTCCCGGAGATGACGCTCCCCTTCTCGTCGAGTCCCAGGATGGGAAGTTCCCGCCGCACGGATACGGGCGCGAAGCGTTTCCCAAGCCACCGGTCGAAGGCGGAAACCGCTTCCCCGATCCGGCCAAGGATCGCATCGCTCAGCATTGAGCCCGTTGCCCGGTTGAGGAGATCGGTCCGGTCGGCGCGGCCGCCCAGGACCTCGAAGGCCCGGTGCAGGAGAAGCCCCCGGTCGACGCCGGTGACCTCCGATATGCCGTCAAGCGGTTTCCCGTACGTCTCCCCGGTCAGGCCGAGGACCGCTGCGGCAACCTCCTCCCCACGCAGGGAGGAAGGAGCGACGGTGTCCGGCGTCAGGTCTGCGGGGGGGATCCGGTGCTCGATCGCCCGGCGGCCGAAAGCAGGGAGAGGCGGGAACGGCTCCCCTTCCGCGTTCTCCACTTCGGGGGCCACGCCGGTTCCCGCCTGGTGGACGAGGCACGGATAAGGCTTCCCGCCGACGGTCATCGAGTTTCCTTTGAGTTCCATCCCGGCCGTCCCCGTCAGCACCGACCAGTGGGTGGTCCGTTCCTTCCCCTTGAGGAGATGGCTCGGCCACTCGAGGATCACCTTCTCCCGGGCGCGGGTGACCGCCACGTAAAGCAGTCGTTTCGCCTCCTCCTCGAGGGCCGCCTGGAGCGGCGCCCGGAAGGCGTCGTTGGTCTCCTCGGCGGCGAACGAGGGAGTGATCTCGATCTGGGCCTGCGACAGGACCTTCGAAAGGTCGGAGAAGTCGTCGTACTCCACCGAGATGTCCGGAAGGCGCGGTTTTACCTCCTTGTGGAGCCCGCAGACCGCCACCACCGGCCACTCGCGCCCCTTGGCGCTGTGCCAGGTCGTGACCGTGATGGCCTCCTCGTCGACCACACGCGGCTGCGGCTGGGAGTCGTCTGCTTCCGCCCGGGCGGCAAGCCAGGAGAGGAAGGTCTTGGGCCCGGTCCCGTAGTAGCCGCCGGCCAGAAGGATCTGCCGCGTCGCCTCATGGAACTCGCCGGCTTCCGCCTGGAGACGCAGAAGATTGGCCCTTGCCTGGGCGCCATCGGGCCACAGGGTGGCCTTGCCGTACAGATCCAGGGCAGCGATCACCTCCGACACCAGCGTCTCGACGGTCTTTTCGTGGGCCCCCTCCCGAAGGGGTTCCAGAAGACCTAAGACCGGATCCGACAGCGGTTCGCCGGCACGAAGACGTTTAAGGGCCGATTCGAGCGTGTGGGTCCCCAGCTCGGTGACAGCCAGGTAGAGCGCCGCGTGCCGGTCGTCCGCGTCTGCCAGCCAGGCCAGGGCGTGGCAGGCGATCCGCACCTCGGGGGATCCGTACCACCCCCCCTTCTCGATCCGGGTCAGGATCCCCAGCGTCCGCAGGACCTGCGCATACGTGTCGACCATCACGTTGGTGGGGCACAGGACCGCGACGTCGCCTCCGCGGATCGGCCTTGCGGCCCCGACCTCCTTGTCCCAGACCAACGCTTTCCGGTCGTCGAGAAGCTGTTGGATCCGCACCGCCGTCCAGGAGGCGCGCGCCCGGTTGCTCCGGATATGCTTTGGAGCCTCGACCACCTCGAGCGGGCTAAGCGTGCTTTTGATTTTCGCCTTCGGTTCGAGGGGCGTGTAGGCGGCGTCGAACAGCCCCGTCCCCACGGCGTTGACCCACTCCATGAGCGGCGCGGTGGAGCGCCAGTTCCCGGTCAGGGGCTGTGCCGCCTTGGGATGTTCTTTTCGGAGCGCCTCGAAGAGCCGCGGGTCGGCGTTCTGGAACCCCATGATCGCCTGCTTGACGTCTCCCACGATCATCCCCGGCGCGCCGGCATCAAAGATCAGCCAAAGGAGGGCGAACTGCAAGGGGTTCGTGTCCTGGAACTCGTCGATGACGAGACAGTCGATCCTGCCGTTGAACAGGGCGAGGACATCCTTGCGCTTCGAGAGGATGTCGAAGGATCCTGCAAGCATGTCGGGGTAGTCGACGAGCCGGTTATTGCGCTTTTCCTCCCCGTACCGGCCCAGGCAGTCCTGGCTCGCCCCCAGGAGCGCCTCGACGTGGATCTCGGCGTCTTTGAGCGGACCCGGGTGCCGGCAGAGCGTGGCGGCGGCCTCCATCACTGCTCGGGCGAGGTCATCGTACCCGGGCGGAGTGTCGGACCCTCTCTTCGAGGTGCGAAGGTTCCGCAGCTCCTTCCACAGCTCCCAGTCGGTTGCGATCTCCTCGAGGTCCTCTGCCCGGCGCAGGGCCCGGAAGTTGTCACGGAAGGCCTTGCCCGCCGACTGGTTCCCCGCGAACCGGGGGGAGAGGTCGCCGGGGAACGCTTTGAGAAGCGCCGTGACCGCGTCGTGCAGCGCCTTGTTCAGGAGATCGGCCTTCTTCACCGGTCCGTAGAGGCGGCGCAGCATCGCCAGCGCGACGGCCAGGATGCGGAGATCGAATTTCGTCCGACCGAGCGAGCGGAGCCGCTCGATCAATCCGATGAGCGTGGCGCGATAGATGTCTTCCGCGCTCTCCCCCGTGGTCCGGTCGTACCGGTATCCGAACTTGCGAAGGTCGGCCGCCACCACTTCGGCCTTCTCGGTCTTCGGCAGCGCCCGGCGGATGAGGAAGTCGGCCTCGTCGTCGTTCAATAGTCGGGGCGACGGAGAGATCCCCCCCTCGAAGGCGAACTCGGTCAGGAGGCGCAGGCCGAAGGAGTGGATCGTGGAGATGTACGACTCCTCGAGACGGAGCGCGTCCAAGATCCGCTTGCGCCGGACCAGCTCGAACCGGATCCTCCCCTTTAGTTCCGCGGCGGCGGCGTTGGTGAAGGTCACCGCGAGGATCCGGTCGGGGGCGACCTCGCCGCTTACCACCCAGTCGGCCAGCTGCGTCTGGATCCGGTAGGTTTTCCCGGAACCGGCCCCGGCGGGGATGAGGACCAGACGCGGGATCGTCATTCCTCCTCCTCCATGGCCTCGGCGGGGTGGACGAACCGTTCCAGGAGGGGGCTGGCATCGAGGGCGTATGTCGACACACCGACCTTGTCAAACTCCTTGGCGTCGTCCTCGTGATTGAGAGGGAGCACCCCGGCGCGAAGCGCCCCGATCC
>Ga0209002_10004343_pt1 | contig 11187 bp, 9 predicted proteins | sample Rifsed16ft2_FD_184010 | JGI IMG/M metagenome (GOLD analysis project Ga0209002, IMG submission 184010) | Soil microbial communities from Rifle, Colorado, USA - sediment 16ft 2 (version 2) | ecosystem: Environmental > Terrestrial > Deep subsurface > Rock core/Sediment | place: Rifle, Colorado...
TCACAATATGCACCTTTACCTCCAACCTTATGCCGTTCATCCCGAGGGGCTCCTGAATGCCACCCTGGTCGTCTATTATGTACTCCTGCGGTATCACATGCACCACTTCCCTGTCAGGTGGAATCGCCACCGCCTGCGCGGCCTCTATCACCCTCGCGACGTCCGCCGCGGAAATCTCGCCGTCCTTCACCGCTATAACCCCGTGGCTGTTGAACGCCTTTATGTGGCCTCCTGATATGCCCGCGTATACCCGGTTAATCTCGCAGCCCGCCATAAGCTCCGCCTCTTCAACGGCCTTTTTGATTGACTCAACGGTTGATTCGATATTGACGACGACCCCCTTTCTAAGCCCCCTTGAGGGATGGGTTCCTATCCCTATAATCTCAAGCCCGTCTTTTACCTCCTCCCCGACTATCGCGCATATCTTGGTTGTGCCGATATCGAGCCCGACAACTATATTCTCTCTTTTTGCCATCTAAATAGCACCCCCTTCCCTGATTACAGGGGTTTTAAATTTTACAATCACCCCTCTCGCATTATCCAGGTCTATGGCCTCTATGCCCTCAAGGGATTCTCCCCTTGCGGAAACGACCTTTGCAAGATTTGAAAACTTCTTTTCAAAATCCCCTTTGCCGAACTCAAGCCTTATGCCCTCTTCCATGGTCGTAACGGAAAATCCGTAGACCCTGTCCACGTGTATCTCGGAGACGTTATCAAGGTTGAACCTCTCTTTACCTCTCAAAAATTCCATAAAAGAAATAATCCGGGACTTGACCTCGGGCTCCCATCCGTAATCATCCGCCACCGTTACAACCGGAAGGTCCAGGGCGTCCGCCGGAGAATATTTTTTAAAAAGCACCCCTCCCCTATCCATCACAAAAAGGCCGTTAAGTTTCACAATCGCGGCCGGCTCCCTTTCCTTTATCTCTATTATCACCTCATCCGGAAGTTTCTTCCTCAAAAACGCGTCCTCCACGAACGGATGGGTCCTGATGGAACCCTCAGCCTGTTTTTTTTTAACCCTGAGGATGTTTTCACCGATTTGCACCCCGGAAAGCGAAAGCACCTCTTCTTTTTTCACCCTCTTTTCCCCCGTGACGTTTATAGAGCGCACCTTCAGATACGGGCTCCTCATAAGTTCGTCAACGGTATACCATCCCGAAAATAAAACGGCAAAGACTATAAAGGCAAGGCCGAAAGCCTTAAGGAAGGACACGGCCCTTGAGGCGTGCCTTTTCGTAAAAGGTTCCTTAAGTCTTCTGTTCCGGCTTCTTCTTTTAAGATTCATCTTCTTAAACATCAGTGCGTCTTAAGGCCTGCACCCAGGAGCATAAGTTCCACAAGCGCCGGGTATCCGATGCCCTCGGAGGCGGCTGCCCTCGGAAAAAGGCTTCCCTCCGTCATCCCCGGAACCGTATTTATCTCAAGCACATAGGGTTCCTCGGTTTTATCCTCAAGGATCATGTCAACCCTTGCGGCGCCGCTGCAGCCGATAAGGTTGTAGGTGGCAAGCGCAACGCTTTTTATCTGCGCCTCCAATCCCTTTTTAAGTTCCGCCGGGACCTTCACCCCGTATCCCCCTTTTGTGTATTTCGCCCTGAAGTTAAAAATAGCCCCCTTCGCGATTATCTCCAAAACCGGGAATACCCTCCCATCGAGTATGGCAACGGTCAGTTCCCTGCCATCTACAAACCTTTCAACGAGCACCTTCGTGTCGTATCTGTACGCCTTCCTGAGCGCGGCATGGTATCTGTCTTTCTTATCCACAATGCTCACCCCTATTGTTGAACCCTGACTGGAGGGCTTTACGATAAACGGCATCGGCAAGGTCGGTCTCGGCATTTCGTTGTTTTTTAAAACCATAAACTCGGGCGTGGGGACGCCGTGGTAACTCAAGAAGGCCTTTGAGGCCGCCTTATCCATCGCGAGCGCGCTTGAGAGCACCCCGGAACCCGTGTAGGGTATGCCCATCATCTCCAGGAGCCCCTGAACGGCGCCGTTTTCGCCGTAATGGCCGTGCAGCGCGATGAACGCGGCATCTATCCTCTCCTTCATTAACCTTCCCGCCATATCATCCCCCGCGCAATCGATGGGTGCGGCCTTATATCCGAGTTCCAGCAAGGAGCTAAGAACTGATTTGCCGCTTCTTAAGGATATCTCCCTTTCAGAAGAGAAACCTCCCATAAGCACCCCTATCCTTTTCTTCCTGAGCGCCCTTTTTCCCTTCTTCTTGAATCCCTTTCCCTCAAGGCCCAAACTTTTCCGCCCCCTCAAAAACTACCGGTCCTCGCCGACCACCTTTATCTCAGGCTCAAGCACTATGCCCTTTTCGCCGTAGACGCTGTCCCTTACAATGGCCATGAGAGACAGCACATCCGAGGCCCTTGCATGGCCTCTGTTCACTATATAGTTTGCATGGACATCGGACACCTGCGCATCCCCGACGATTTTCCCTTTAAGCCCGGCCTCTTCTATGAGTTTTCCCGCAAAGAGGCCCGGCGGGTTTTTAAAGATGGAACCGGCGCTTCTGTATTTCACCGCGCCTTCCGAGTTTCGTCTCTTCCTTAATTCACTTATATTTTCGTCTATAAGGCGGGCCTCTTTTTTTTCAAACTTCATATGGGCCCTTGTTATGATGGAATCCTTCGGAATCTTCGTATCCCTGTAAGAAAAACCGATCTCCTGGGCTGAGAAAAACCCCTTCTTCCCTTTAAAGGAGATAAACTCCACGCCCTCAACAACGTCTTTCATCTCTTTTCCGTATGCGCCCGCATTCATAGCCACAGCCCCGCCAACGCTTCCCGGTATGTCTACGGCAAACTCAAGCCCTGAAAGGTTTTTCTGGCGGCATTCCTTGAGCAAAGCGGAAAGCGTAACGCCGGCACCCGCTATCGCCTTTACATCATCTGTCCAGTCTATATCCTTAAATCCCTCATCCATGTTGACGACTATACCCCTGATACCGCCTTCCCTGACCAGTATATTTGTTCCCCTTCCGATGACAAGAACCGGAAAATTCTTTGTTGACGCGAATATAAGAAGGTCCGCCAGGTCGGCCTCATCCTTCGGGAAGGCCATCACATCGGCGCTCCCGCCTATGCCCAGAGACGTATACTCGCTCATGGGCACATCAAAAAGGACCTTTCCCTTAAAACGCTGGACGAAAAAAAGCTGATACTGCTGCCCCATAGACTGTAAGAATCTCCTTATCTTTTATCTTCGGCCACGAGTTTCAAGCCGTTCGTTATGTATCTCTCTTTAAGGATGTCCGCTATCCTGTCCGCCACCTTCCATACATCCCCCGCCCCGAGCGTGATTACCATGTCGCCCGGCTTCAGTATTTCCTCAAGGCGGGAGGGTATCTCGTTTAAAAAGGGGACGTAACTCACGTTTTTGTGTCCGTGGTCTTTTATCGCGCAATAGAGTTTCTCGGAACTTACGCCTTCAATCTTTTCTTCCCCCGCGGGGTATATGTCCGTGAGATACAGCACCTCCGCGTCATTGAATGCCGGGATAAACTCCGAAAAAAGGTCTTTTGTCCTTGAATAGCGGTGCGGCTGGAAGATAACGACCACCCTTCTTTTCCAGCCGTCCTTTACCGACTTCAGGACAGCCTTTATTTCAGAAGGGTGGTGGCCGTAATCGTCAACAACCATGATATCGCCGAAGGTCCCCTTAACCTGAAATCTCCTTTCAACCCCTTTAAATTCCTCAAGCCCCTCCAGGATGGCGCCGGCGCCTATCTCAAGCTCCCTCGCAACGCAGGCCGCGGCAAGGGCGTTTGAAACATTATGGACGCCGGGACAATTTATGGTCACTTCCCCCAGATGTTTTCCTCCCGCGATAATCTCAAAAGTGGTCTGCCCCCACTTCTGTTCAATGCCTACGGCATGGACATCGGCCTGGGGAGAAAGCCCGTAGGTTGTGTGCCTTCTTGAAATGGACGGAAGCAGTTCCTGTATCACCGGGTGGTCAAGGCATACGACACTCAGGCCGTAGAAGGGGACCTTGTTCATAAAATCCAGGTAGGCCCTCTTTACCTCCTCCATGTCTTTATAATGGTCCATGTGTTCGCGGTCTATATTTGTCGTAACGGTTATTACGGGAGAGAGTTTCAGGAAACTCCCGTCGCTTTCATCCGCCTCGGCAAGCAGAAAATCCCCGCTCCCGAGCTTTGCGTTCGAGTTTATCGAATTCAGTTTTCCCCCTATCAAAACGGTCGGGTCCATTCCCGCGCGGTTGAGTATGGACGCGAGCATGGAGGTGGTGGTGGTTTTCCCGTGCGTGCCCGCTATGGCGATTCCGTATTTCATGCGCATAAGTTCGGCGAGCATCTCCGCCCGCGCGATTATCGGGATGTTTTTCCTCCTCGCCTCTTCCAGTTCCGGGTTATCCGCCTTTACGGCGGAGGAATAGACAACGTAATCCGCGTCAGTGATATTCTCGGCCCTGTGACCCGCAAAAACATTCGCGCCGAGGGAAGAGAGCCTTTTTGTCACGCCGCTTATCTTCATATCCGACCCTGAGACCGTATATCCCATATTCAAAAGAACCTCGGCAATGCCGCACATGCCGCTTCCGCCGATACCGACAAAATGCACCTTCTTAATTTTTCCTCTGTACATGGCCGCCCCTCAAAAGTTTTGTATAGTCATCAACTATCCTTCCTGCCGCATCCGGTTTTGCGAGTTTTTGCGCCGCATCCTTCATCTTTTTAAGAAGGGCGGGGTTTTCAAAGAGGTTTCTTATGACCTTTGCAAGGGCGCTCCCCGTGAGTTCATTCTGGTTTATCATGACGGCGGCCCCGCTGTCGGAAAGGGTTTTTGCGTTTACCTCCTGATGGCCGTCCGAGGAAAACGGGTATGGAATCAGTATCGCTGGAATTCCAACCGCTGTAATCTCCGCGATGCTTGTCGCCCCGGCCCTGCATATAACCAGGTCCGCGCAACCGTAGGCCTTTGCCATATCCGTTATGAAACTGTAAAGTTCCGCCTTCAGCCCCTTTCTTTTGTATGATGATTCAACGGAAGCGTATCCTTCCCTTCCCGTCTGATGCGTAACCTTAAAATGGCCCCATATCTCCGTAAGGTATTCGGTGGAATCCAGGAAAGCCGCGTTCACCGCCGCCGCCCCCTGGCTCCCCCCGAAAACAAAGATTGAGAATTTTCCGTTGCCGTTTGTTTTCCTCTCATCCCTTGTATTAAGTATATCTTTCCTTACGGGGTTCCCGGCAACTACGGCCCTTCCTTCCCTGAAATACGCTGCCGCCCCTTCGAATGCTATATATATCCTGTCGGCGAACCTTCCGAGAATCCTGTTTGTAAGCCCGGGGACGGCATTCTGCTCAAGTATCGCGGTCTTTATCCCTAAAATCCTGGCCGCAAGGACAACAGGCCCGGATGAGTAACTTCCGCTTCCTATAACGCCGTCGGGCCTTATCTTCCTTAAGAGCAATATTGCCCTCAGGGTCGCCGCGGCGGCCTTGAAAACAGCCCTTATTTTCTCGATGCCCTTTCTTTTTTTAATCCCCTCCACGTCAAGGGTTTCAAGGGCATAGCCATGGGAAGGCACAATGGTTTTCTCAAGCCCCCTGCGGCTTCCGACAAATATTATCTCCGTTTGCCCGCCCCTTCTCTTAAATTCCTCCGCGAGCGCAAGGGCCGGAAAAAGATGCCCGCCCGTCCCTCCTCCCGCGATAACAACCCTCATGCCTCGTTCCCCTTTATGTAAATGTTCAATATTATCCCCACGGCTATCATGCTTACGACAAGGGAAGAACCGCCGTAACTTATAAACGGAAGCGGCATACCCTTGGGCGGAAGCACCCCTAAAACCACGGCCATGTTGATGAGCGCCTGAAGGGTGACCATAAAAGTCAACCCCAGCGCGAGGTACGTGCCGAAAAGGTCTTTTGCCGTGGAACTGATCTTTACTCCTGTCACAAGAAATATGAGATAAAGCGCTATGGTTGCCGCTATGCCCGCAAGGCCCAGTTCCTCCCCTATAATGGAGAATATAAAATCCGTATGGGCCTCGGGAAGATAAAAAAGTTTTTGCTTGCTCTGGCCGAGCCCGACCCCCCATACCCCTCCCGAGCCGAAGGCAAGGAAAGACTGGATGGTCTGCCAGCCGCGGCCCTCCGGGTCTTTCCATGGGTCAAGGAATACGAGGATTCTGTCCATCATGTAGCTGAAATTTCTCACAACAAAATAAAAAACGGGAAGCATTGCGAGAAACAACCCTGCGAGGTGTTTTACCCTCACCCCGCCTATAAAACTCATCATGCATGTGAGGCCAAAAAGCGTTACCGCGGTCCCGAAATCCGGCTCTACGATAATGAGCGCTATGATAATCCCCGGGATGGCGATATTCGGAAGAAAGCCGAGCGAAAAACCCTTTATATTCTCCTTTTTTGCCTCAAGCGAATACGCAAGGAATATAACGACGGCAAGTTTCGCAAATTCCGACGGCTGGAATGTAAGCCCTCCGAGGTGCAGCCACCTCCTTGCCCCGCCCGCCTGTCTTCCTATGCCGGGTATAAGGACAAGGATAAGGAGAACTGCCGCAAGTAGAAGGATCGGGTAGGTCAACTTCCTGTAAAGATGGTACGGCACCCTGGATGAGATAATAAACAAAACCGCCCCCAGGAGGGCAAAAGTCACGTGCTTTTTAACGAAAAACCACTCGTCTCCAAACCTCTGCATCGCGACAATGAAACTTGTGGAATAGACCATCACCACGCCGGCCGCGGTAAGCGCAAGCATAATTATTATAAGAATCCTGTCAGGGTGTGTCCTTCTTATCACGGTCTCTCCGCCGAACATTTTACAGACCTTCCACGAGCCTTCTGAAGACCTGGCCGCGTTCTTCAAAGTTACGGAACATGTCAAAGCTTGAACACGCGGGTGAAAGTAAAACCGTATCCCCCGGGGCAGCCCTTTTCCCCGCAATCCCCACGGCCTCTTCCAGACTCTCCGCCGTAAGCGTTTCTACCGTGTTTTCAAACGTGTCCTTCAGTCTTTTTTTAGCCTCCCCTATCACTATCAGGAGCCTTACCTTTTCCTTTATCCGGCCTTTTAAAAAATCATAAGAGCCGCCCTTATCCTTTCCCCCTGCGATAAGAACCACCGATTTTTTTCCTTTTATGCCCTCAAGCGCCTTATGCAGGGAACCGGCATTCGTTGATTTGGAGTCGTTGAGATATATAACGCCTTCACGCTCCCTTACAAACTCCATGCGGTGGGGAAGCCCCCTGAAATTCCTTACCGTATCCGTAATGATGTCCTTACCAATGCCGCAGATTCTGGCCGCGGCGATAACCGCCATGATGTTCTCGGTATTGTGTATGCCGGCGAGATGCGCCCCCGAGGCCGGATATACCTCCTCCTTATTGTCAAAAGAAAAAACTATTTCCTCCCCTTTAAGATAAAGCCCCTCTTTAAGCTCTCCGGACGTTGTAAACGGAATCACCCTCCCTTTCAGTTTTTCCTTTTGGAGCGCATCCATTACCGCTCCATCCCCCGCGTTTAAAACCGCATAATCGCCGGGCCCCTGATTTGAAAATATCCTGAATTTTACCCCGGCGTATTCACTGAAACTTTTGTGGCGGTAAAGGTGGTCTTCGGTTATATTAAGAAGAATCGCCACGTGGGGCCTGAAGGTCTTTATCGCCTCAAGATGGAAACTGCTTATCTCCAGAACGCACAATTCATACCCCTCTTCTTTTTTAAAGTACTCCGCCGCCGGCACCCCGATATTGCCGCCCATAAAAACCCTTTTCCCGGCATTTTCAAAAACCCTGGCAAGAAGCGCCGTTGTCGTGGATTTTCCGTTTGTCCCCGTCACCGCGAAAACAGGCACATCAAGGAATCTAAAGACAAGCTCTATATCGCTTATAACCTCTATGCCGCGCCCCTCTGCCTCTTTTAAAAGCGGCATGCCGATTACCACCCCGGGGCTTACCACAATAAGGTCGGAGGCAAGGAAACTCTTTTCCCTGTGCCCCCCCGCCTCAACCGTTATGCCGGATTTTTCAAGTTCCTCTATTCTCTCAATTGATGACGGGGGAGAGATGTCTGTGGCAATAACCTCCGCGCCGCATCTTTTTAGGAACAGGGACGTGGAAAACCCGGTTTTCCCGCATCCGACAACCATGACCCTTTTCCCGGAAAGACAGCTTTCTTTCTTCTTGAGTTCCCTTGTTATCATCTTATCTTCAACGTGCTTACGGCAATAAGCGACAATATTATCGCAATTATCCAGAACCTTACGATTATCTTCGGCTCAGGCCACCCCTTGAGTTCATAGTGATGGTGTATGGGGGCCATCGCAAAGACCCTCTTGCCTCTCAGCCTGAAAGAGGCGACCTGGAATATCACAGAGAGCGCCTCAACAACGAATATCCCTCCGACAAGCAGGAGCAGTATTTCGTTTTTTGTAATAACGGCAATAGTGCCGAGCGCCCCCCCGAGCGAGAGCGCGCCTATGTCTCCCATAAAAACCTGCGCGGGATATGCGTTGAACCAGAGGAATCCTATGCTTGCGCCGACCATCGCCCCCGCAAAAACGGAAAGCTCCCCAACCCCCGGCACATACATTATCTGCAGATAATTCGCCAGCCTCGAATGCCCCGCGAGATAGGCGAACAAAAGATACGTCGCGGCGGCTATTGTAACGGGCCCTATCGCAAGCCCGTCAAGCCCGTCGGTAAGGTTAACGGCATTTGACGTGCCGGTGATTACAAAAGCGGCAAAGGGTATGTAAAAAATACCGAGGTCTATACGGATACCCTTGAAAAACGGCATCGTGACCGCCGTATTGAACTCGCTCAGATAGAGTATTGTCGCGGCGATTAAAGAAATGACAATCTGAAGGGTAAACTTCTGGAGCGGCCTCAGGCCGCGGTTTTTAAGCACCACCTTTCTGTAGTCATCGGCAAAACCTATGCCTCCCATGCCCACGGTAACGAAAAGCAGCAGCCAGACATAGCGGTTTGCGAGATTACCCCAGAGGAATACCGAGACAATAACTGCCGCGAGTATTATCAGCCCTCCCATCGTGGGGGTCCCGGCCTTAAGAAAGTGGTTTGGAGGGCCGTCTTCCCTTATGACCTCCCCGACCTGCATGCCCTTAAGCTTCTTTATAAAATAGGGTCCTATGGCAAAACTTATAAGAAGCGCCGTAACGGTCCCATAGATGGTCCGAAACGATATATACTGGAATAAATTGAATACCGTCGCGTATTTTGCAAGCGGATATAAAAACTGAAGTAACATTATTCCCTGCCTTTAAGATTTACGGCAACGCCCGGGCGCCTTCCCATGAGCGCCTCTATTATATCTTCCATCCGCGCGCCCCTTGAACCCTTAACAAGAACCGTATCGCCCTCTTTTAGAATCCTTTTAAGCTCCTCCGATGCCTCTTCGTTGGAGCTAAAAGAAAAGACGTCCTCCTTTTTCATGCCTTTATCCACCGCGCCTTGTTTCACGGCGTCCCCGAATCTGCCGACCGTAACGATTGCGTCAATGCCGCAATCCGCTGCAATCCTTCCCGCCTCAAGATGCGCGCCTTCAGAGCCCTCCCCCAATTCGAGCATGTCGCCAAGAACCGCCACCTTTCTGCCGTTAAAAGAAGAAAGTGTTTTAAGCGCCGCCTCCACCGAGGAAGGATTCGCATTATAGGTATCGTCAAGGACGGTCCAGCCCCCTATCCTTAAAACCTCCATTCTGCCGCGGACCGGGGCAAACGAGAGGAACCCTTTCTCAATATCCGCAATCTTTACCCCTATGGGAAGGAGGGCGGCTATCGCGGCTGCTCCGTTATACACGTTGGAAAGAAAAGGGGATGCGATTTTTGCGGCCACGGTTTTTCCTCTGACCTCATATACCGCCGTAAGGGTGGAGGGGGTATCGCAAAAATACTCTTTTATCAGCACATCCGCGCCATCTTTCCGGCCAAAGGTAATCTTTTCCCCGCCTCTTCCCTCTGTAAATCTGGTAAGGAGCGGGTCATCCGTATTTACGACCCTGACCCCGCCCTTCCCGAGGGAATCGTAGAGAAGAACCTTTTCTTTTGCAACGCCTTCCTCCGTGCGCAATTTCTCAAGATGCGCCCTTCCTATATTTGTAATAACCGCGATATCGGGCCTGCATATCCCGGAAAGCCTTTTCATCTCCCCGGGTTCGCTTATCCCGAGCTCAACCACAATCAGGCTGTGGACGCTGTTTAAAGAAAGGAGCGTAAGGGGCAGCCCGATAAGATTGTTCATGTTGCCGGCGGTCTTCAATACATTCTCTGATTGCCCCGCTATTGACGCTATCATCTCCTTTGTCGTTGTCTTTCCGCTTGTGCCGCTTACGGCGATAAGAGGCCTCTTGCTTCCATCCCTTACAAAAAGGGCGGCCTTGCCAAGGGCCAGGAGCGTATCTTGAACCGAGACAACGCTGAAATTTCCTCCTCCCCTTTCCCCACTTTCCCCTTTTAAAAACGCAAAACCCTCTCTTCCTCCAAAACCCTCCTCAATAACGGCCCCGCAGGCGCCCCTGGAAAAAACATCCCCGAGGTAGCTGTGCCCGTTGAAGTTCTTTCCCTTTAAGGCAAAAAATATCTCGCCTTTCTTGAGCGTTCTTGAATCAATGGATACGCCTTTTATCTCAAGGTCGGGCATTCCCTCCGAAAGACGCCCGCCGCTTGCGCTCACAATGTCTTTTATAAAAAGTTTCATTGCCTACTCAGGGACTCGGCCGCTGCCGGGCGCGCCTCTTTAAGGAAATTCTTCAATACCTCTCTGTCATCGAACGCGAATTTTCCCCCTTTTACAATCTGGCAGTCCTCGTGCCCCTTGCCCGCAACAAGTATGGTATCGCCCGCCTTTGCAATCTCAACCGCTTTCTTGATTGCCTCGCTTCTGTCCGTAATTATCATGTATCCTTTATTTGCCCCTTGCGCGCGCCCGTCATATTTTTTTATTCCACCCATCCCCTTCTCTATTTCTTTTATTATCTCAAGGGGGTCCTCTTCTCTGGGGTTATCAGACGTTACTATCGTCACATCCGAGAGTCTTGCGGAAATGCCTCCCATAACGGGCCTTTTAAGCCTGTCTCTGTTTCCGCCGCAGCCGAATACCGTTATGACCTTTCCCTTTGAAATACCGGAAATAACCGTAAGGGTTCTTTCCAGCGCGTCGGG
>Ga0209002_10004344_pt1 | contig 11187 bp, 10 predicted proteins | sample Rifsed16ft2_FD_184010 | JGI IMG/M metagenome (GOLD analysis project Ga0209002, IMG submission 184010) | Soil microbial communities from Rifle, Colorado, USA - sediment 16ft 2 (version 2) | ecosystem: Environmental > Terrestrial > Deep subsurface > Rock core/Sediment | place: Rifle, Colorado...
TAGTTCCGGTGGGGATGCGTGAGAGCTGCCACTCCACGAGCGGCCCGAAGAGCCAGAGGTTCGCGAGCACGAGCCGGCGGGAGAACGGCATCTCCCGGCCGACCGTAAGGAGCATGTCGCGAAACGGTCCCTGGATTCCTCCCGGCAGCGGGTTGTCCTCAAGGCGAACGAGCGCGCGGCTCAGAATGCCGATCGCCGTCTGGCGGGGAGGCACCGAGGAATGCCCGCCCTCGACCTTGACCTCGATCTCGACGCTCGCGGCTCCCTTCTCGGCGATGCCAACCGTCGCGATCGGCCGATCGAGGCCGGGGAGGAATCCCTCGGCGATGGCGCCGCCTTCATCGAGAACGAGAAACGGCCGGACTCCCCGGCTCTTCAGCAGTTCCGCGACCGCGGCGGCACCGGCCTCACCTCCGACCTCTTCATCATGGCCGAACGCGAGATAAATGCTTCGCTTCGGGCGGAAACCCCGCGCGAGGAGCGTCTCGACCGCTTCCAGGATCGCGACGAGCGATCCCTTGTCGTCCATGGCCCCTCGCCCCCAGATGTAGCCGTCGGCGATCTCGCCGCCGAAGGGACGGTAGCTCCACTCGTCCTCGGTCCCAGGCTCGATCGGCACCACGTCCTGATGGGCCATGAGGGCGACGGGAGGAAGATCGGGCTCCTCCCCTTTCCACGTGTACAGGAGACTCGCGGGTCCGACGATCTCGAGCTCGAGCTCGGAATGAGCTCTCGGATAGGACTGCCGGAGGTAAGCGTGGAGAAGAGAGAACGCTCCGGAGTCGAAATCTGCGGGGTCCTCGTGCGAGATCGTCGGAAAGCGCAGAGTCTGCGAGAGGTGGAGCGCCGCCGACTGGGCGTCGACCTCGGGCGCCCCCACGGGCTCGACCGTGACCGGCTGGGGCCGAAAGAGAGCGGCCCGCACTACGAGGAGCGTGAGAAGAAGCGCCAAGCATGAGCCGAAGACGGCAAGGGCCTTTCGCATGAGGACGGCGAAGGGTAGCACAGCGGGCACGCTCGCGTATCCGTCATGCGGCCTTGTCTCCAGCACGGTTGCGTAACGAAACCAGGAGATCCGCCCAACGGAGCCCGATCAACGAAGAAAATGCTTCTCCCGTCCATCCGTGGCGTACGGGATGGCCGGCCGGGATCGAATCCCATCCGCGATGCTCGAGGGTCACGCGCGTGCCCCCGTCCGCCCTTTCGAATCGGACCTCGACCACGGTCTTCTCGCCGGGCTCGAAGTTTCGCGCCCGCCAGTCGAAGACGAGACGCGCTCCGGGCTCCCAGACCAGAATTCGGCCGATCTCGAAGGCATCGCCCATCGCTTCGTCGTAGACCTCGACGAGACGGCCGCCGACACCCGGCTCGAATCGCATCGTGCCCTCGCCCCTGACCTCCGGGCGATAGCGCGGACCCCGTCTCCACCAGAGGTCGACGTCGTCGGTGAAGAGGCGAAACGCGGCGCCGGGGTCGACGCTCAGGATCGTGGTCACGGTGATACTGTCGGTCGCCTTCATTTGCGGCTCCCCTTCTTCTTGCGCTCGACGTGCCGCCGAAACGCGCCGAGCTGCTCACCCCAGAAACCTTCGACCTGACGGAGCCAGTCCTGGAGCTCGGCGAAGGGCTCGGGGCGAAGCCGGTAGATGCGCAGCCGAAAGTCGCTTTCGTCGCGCTCCTCCTCGATGAGGCCGCGCTTTCGCAAGACCCGAAGGTGGCGGCTCAGAGCCGGAGCGCTCACCTCGAGGGCGGCCGCGAGCGCGCCCGCCGCCCGGGGCCGGCGGCGCAAGAGATCCACGACGCCGCGCCGGGTGGGGTCGGCGAGCGCCGCGAGTGTCCCGTCGACGCCCTCCGCTATCATTCGGGGGCCTCCCTCACCTGGGTCGCAAAGATCCAGCGGTGCCCCTCCGGATCGAGAGCCCGATAGCTGCGGGCGCCGTGGAACTGGTCCTCGGGCTCGGCGATGATGATGGCCCCCGCGTCCCTGGCAGTGCGATAGTGCGCGTCGACGTCGTCGACGTAGCAATGAATCAGGGTATGGACGCCCCCGAGATCGAGAGGACTGAGGTGGCCCGCTTCCTCCCAGGCCGTCGCCAGAAAGATCACGTTGTCCACCAGCACCATCTCCGCATGGCCGATCCTTCCGCCGGCCATAGGCATGCGAAACCGCTCCTCGAAGCCGAAGGCGCCGCGGAGGAAGTCGAGCGCTTTCGGGCAATCGCGGTAACCAAGATAGGGAATGATGCGCTGGTATCCGTCGGGCGGGTTTTTCACCTTTTTTAGCATGAGCGGCGCCTCCGGCTGGAGGCAAATGTTAACGCTATCGTTAATGGCATGTCAACCCCGGATTCGTGAGGCAAAATAGGCGGCCATGGGTTTCGAAGCCTGGGTGACCATCAGCGTCCTCCTCTCGATTCTGGCGCTGCTGGCGACGACAAACGTCGCCGCCGACTTCGCGATGCTCGGAGGACTCACGCTCCTCATGATCGTCGGCATCGTCTCGCCTCGCGAAGCCCTCGCGGGCATGGCCGAGCCGGCGATGATCACGGTGGCGGCGCTTTTCATCGTCGCCGCCGGAATCCGCGAGACTGGGGCCCTGCACCTGGTCACCGACCGGGTGTTCGGCCGGCCGAAGTCGGTGGTGAAGGCCCAGCTACGGATGATGCTCCCGGTCGCGAGCCTCTCCGCCTTCATGAACAACACGCCTCTCGTGGCCATGCTCCTTCCGGTGGTGAGCGACTGGTCCAAGAAAATGACCCTCTCGCCGTCGAAGCTCCTGATGCCTTTGAGCTTTGCCACCATTCTCGGGGGGCTCACCACCAAGATCGGGACCAGCACCAACGTGATCGTGAGCGGGCTCATGCTGACCCAGCTCGGACGACCCATGGAGATGTTCGAGCTCGCTTCCATCGGAGTCCCCGCGGCGCTTGCGGGCATCGGCTATATGCTCGCCGCGAGCCGCTTTCTCCTCTCCGACCGGAAGCCCGCTCTGAATCGGCTCGAGGACCCCCGGGCCTATACCGTGGAGATGATGGTGCAGCGAGGAAGCTCTCTCGCGGGGAAGACCATCGAAGAGGCGGGCCTCCGCCACCTCTCGGGCATGTACCTCATGGAGATCGACCGCAACGAGCAGATCCTCACCGCCGTCGCGCCGGAAACGAGACTCCAGGGCGGCGACCGGCTCATCTTCGTCGGGATCGTGGAGTCGGTGGTGGAGCTTCAGAGAATCCGGGGGTTGATGCCGGCCACGAACCAGGTGTTCAAGGTCGACGCGCCCTCTGGAGACCGGTGCCTGGTGGAAGCGGTCGTCTCCGACACCTGCCCCGTCGTGGGCAAGAGCGTCCGCGAGGGCCGCTTCCGTTCCCTCTACGGGGCCGCGGTCATCGCCGTCGCCCGGAGCGGCGAGCGCATCCAGAAGAAGATCGGAGACATCGTCCTCCGAGCGGGCGATACCCTACTCCTCGCGACTCATCCGTCGTTCGTCGACGCGCAGCGCAACTCTCGCGACTTCTTCCTGGTGAGCCCGGTGGAAGGCTCGCACCCGATGCGTCACGAGCGCGGCTACCTCGCTCTCGCGATCCTGGGCGCGATGGTCATCGGGTTGAGCCTTCAGCTGCGAAGCGAGGTCACGGTCGCTCTCGCCGCCGCGGCGCTCATGATCCTCACCCGCTGCTGCTCGCCCGCCGCCGCTCGACGCAGTCTAGACTGGCAGGTTCTCCTGGTCATCGCGGGGTCCATCGGCCTCGGCGCCGCGTTGCAGAAGACCGGGGCCGACCGCGGTATCGCCGAGGGCGTGGTCGCGTTGGCCGGGACGAACCCGCAATTCGTCCTCGCGGCGCTCTACGCGGTGACGATGATGTTCACCGAGGTCCTCTCGAACAACACCGCTGCGGTGATCATGTTTCCCATCGCGCTCGCGACCGCCCGCTCCCTCGGCGTCGACCCCATGCCCTTCGTCATGTCCATCACCGTCGCCGCCTCCTGCGGATTCGCCACGCCTATCGGCTACCAAACGAACCTGATGGTCTACGGCCCGGGCGGTTACCGCTTCACCGACTACGTCCGCTTCGGGGGGATCCTCAACCTCATCGTGTGGACCATCACGGTGACGCTAGCGCCCCGGATCTGGCCCTTCTGATCAGACTCCACGGTGCCCGAGACCCATCCGTTCGAGGAGCGCTCGGAAGCGCGGGTCGCTTCGCAACGGATCGAACTCGGGAGACGCGGTCACGAGGATGAGCGAGCCGTCCCGCTCCTCGAAGGCGCGGTCGAGCCACTCGAAGGCGGCATCGATCTCGCGGAGACCCAGATGGGCGAGGGCGCTCCAGATCGGTGAAGCGTATCCGCGATTCGCCCGCACGCGGATCTCCAGAAGGAGCCTTCGGGCCTCATCGGTCCGGCCCGCCAGTCCATTCACGTAGGAGAGAATCGCCAGGTGATTCACCGAGCTTCCCCCAAGGCGCACCGATTCCGTGAGATCGGAGAGCGCCTCCTCGTATCTTCCCTGCTGTGCGTGGACGTCCCCGAGCGCGTAGTGGCCGAAGGCGAAGTGCGGGTCGATCGCCAGGACTTCCCGGAACTGGGCCTCGGCGCGGTCCAGCTCACGGAGGAAGTAGTAGACGTATCCAACCTGGGTCTTGATCCTGAGGTCTAACGGATCGAGATCCTCGGCGACCCGGAGCTCCGCCAGTGCCTCCTGGTAGCTCCCCTCAAGAAGAGAGAGCCGCCACGCGTTCCAGACCCGCGCGTCGGCAGAGCTCGGATTGAGCTCGATCCCACGGGCGAAGCTCGCTTCCGCTGCTTTCCGATCCCAGTCGTGGCTCATGGCGATGAGCCCGAGAACCTTGTGCGGCTCGGGAAGCTCCGGTCCCAGGGCGAGAGCTTTCGCTGCGGCCTCTCGCGCCCTCGGAATCGTTTCCACCGCCGAACGGGTTCCGATGCCTGAATAAAACCACACCAGGCACTCCGCGATGGCGGAGTGCGCGAGGGCATAGCCTGGGTCCTTCGCGATGGCTTGCTCGAACGAGCGCATCGCGCGCTCGACCCAATCCTCGGTCCAGCGGTTCATCGCGAAGAGTCCGCGGAGGTAGGCGTCGTAGGCTTCGAGGTTCGAGGTGCGCCGGGCGTCGCTCCTCTCCTTCGCGAAGCCGAGCTCCGATTGGAGCTCGGCCGCCACCGTCTCCGCGATCTCGTCCTGCACCGAGAAGACGTCGTCCAGATCTCGATCGAATTTCTTCGACCAGAGCTGATAGCCCTCGGCGGCGTCGACGAGCTGCGTCGTGACGCGAAGCCGCGTCCCGGACTTGCGAACGCTCCCCTCGAGGACGGTATCCACCCGCAAGCGCCGTCCGATCTCCCGCACGTCGAGCCCTTGCCCCTGAATCGCGAACGCCGAGGTTCGCGCCAGGACGCGAAGGCCGCGCACGGCGGCGAGGGTATTGATGAGCTCTTCTGCGAGGCCCTGGCAGAAGTAGTCCTGATCCCGCTCCGGACTCAAATCGCTGAACGGAAGGACGGCGATCGAGAAACGCTTCGTCCGACCGGGCTTCTCCGCCGCGATCCCCCTCAGATCCGCGATCAGCTCCCCCGCCGAGGCGTAGCGGCGCGCCGGTTCCTTCTCGAGCGCTCTTTCGATGATTCGAACCAGATCCCGGGGGAGGTCGGGATTCGCGGTCAGGGGGGAAGGGGGCGCGTCGTGAAGGAGCGAATCGAAGAACGCGGCGAGGGTCTCGCCGCGAAACGGGCTCCTCCCCGTCGCCATCTCGTAGAGCACGACGCCGAGGGCGAAGAGATCGGCGCGGGCGTCGACTTCCTTCCCCAGCGCCTGCTCGGGGGCCATGTAGCCCGCGGTCCCGAGAGTCATGCCCGGGCTCGTCTCCCGGGCCATGGTCGCGGCATCGGGGTCGGCCGCGCCCGGGGCGAGAAACTTGGCGAGGCCGAAGTCCAGGAGCTTCGCCCGTCCATCGACGGTGACCATGACGTTATGAGGCTTCAGGTCTCGGTGGAGGATTCCCGCGGCGTGGGCTTTCGAAAGCCCCTCTCCGATCTGCGCTCCGAGCTCGAACACCTGTTCCACCGGAAGCGGGCCCCGATCGATTTTCTCCCGGAGCGTTTCCCCGTCGACAAGCTCCAGGGTGAGAAACAGGACTCCCTCCGATTCCTCCACCGAGTGGAGGGTGACGATGTAGGGATGATTCAACGCCGCGACCGCCTTCGCCTCGCGATGGAAGCGCTCCCTCCGATCGGGATTCGAAGTGAGCTCCGGAGGAAGGACTTTGAGCGCGACGTTGCGGGCGAGCTTGGTGTCCTCCGCGAGGTAGACCTCGCCCATCCCACCCGTTCCCAGCTTCTCGCGGATGAGGTAGTGGCCGAGCTTTCTTCCGATCACGGGGGGGTTGGGGGGAAGAGGGACTTCCCGCACTTGCAGCGCGAGGACTCCGGAGTCCCCTTGTGCCAGACGCGAGTCCCGCAGTCGGGGCAGGACCACATGCGGTCGAGCTCCTCGATCCGGCGGAGAGCCGCTTCGATCTCGGACGAAGCCGCGCGCCCGCGGCTCGCGTGGGCTTCGACGTTGAGCGAGGCCTGGACGTCGGCCTCGAGGTTCTTGAGAAGAGGCTCGAGCTCCTCGAGCAATCCCTTGGCGTGCTCTTTCACCCCGCGGCGGATTCCTTTGAGAAGCTCTCCGATCTCGCGTTGATCGTTCCGGGTCCCGCGCCGGAAAGGCAGCTCCGCCCGAAGAGCCTCACAGACCTCCTGCAGCAGCTCCTCGAGCGCGCGCCTCGCTTTCGTGGCCGCTCCGTTGACGTCACCCTCGGCAAGTCTCTCGGAAGCCTCGGCGAGAATGCCGGGAGAAGAGTACTTCGTCGTCCGCGGCCCCTCGTCGTAGCTCCAGGAAGTGATCTCGAGCCGCTTCCACCCGGGGGCGCGGCGCGTAAGGTGCTCGAAGAACTGGCGGTCGTGGGTGAGGACGATGAGCTGCCAGTCGTCGAACTTCTCGGCCAGGAGCTCCGCGAGCTGTCCCCGGTGCTCGAGGTCGAAGCTATTGATGACGTCGTCGAGGACGAGGAATCGAAGCCTCTGATTGAACGTCTGGGCCATCGCGAGAAAGAGCGCGATGGCGAGCGAGTTGAGGTGCGACTCGCTCAACACTCCGTGGGGCGGCCTCTGGCGCGAGCCGTGGAAGTCGACGGCGAGCTCGAGCCCCTTCGCCGTCCAGGGCACGACTTCGATCCCTCCCAGCTCTTCGCCGGGGTGGAGCGCCGAGTAGAGCTCCGCGACTCTCTGGCTGATGCTCTTCAGCATCTGCTCGAGCTGCTCCTTCTGGCGATCCTGGTACAGGTCGTAGATGCGGTCCGCGAGATCGTACGCCTTCTTCGCCTGGCCGAGGTCTTTCTGCGCCGCGCGCCAGACGCGTATCTGTTCGAGAAGCGCCGCCAGCAAACCGAGCTGGCTCTGCCGCGTTCCCCCTGAAGCCGGGGCGCTCTTCGCGACCTCCTCCCGCGCCGTCCGATCCCAGCGCTCGATTGCGGAGGCGAAGGCGTCGAGGGGTGCGAGGTCGATCGGCGCCCGGCCATCGAGAGCCGCTGCGGCGGAAGGAATCGCGGGAAGCTCGATCCGGAGAGCTTTGGCTTGAGCGACAATCGCCCGGCGGGTCTCCGAAGCCGCGCTCATCGTGTCCAGGCAGGAGCGCGCGGCGTCTCCGAGCCGGTCGCGCTCTCCCAGGGCCGCTTCGGGCCCGTCGAAGCGCTCCCGAAGATCCTCGAGCTGCTGCGCGCCGCCGAGATCCGCTCGTCGTTCTTCATCCCCGCGTGGGTGGTCGCGCATTATCCCGACGCCGTGAAGGCGATCGTCGCGGGCGGCCACGAGGTCGGCTGCCATGGCGACGTCCACGAGCGCGTGAGCGACCTCGACGCCGACCAGGAGGAGCGGGTCCTCAAGCGCTCGATCGAGGCGATCGAGCGCGCGACGGGGCGGACGCCCGCCGGCTACCGCGCGCCCGCGTGGCAGCTCTCGAGCCGGACGCTCGGGCTCCTCCTGCGGTACGGCTTCGCGTACTCGTCGAACATGATGGACCGGCTCTCGCCCTATCTCCACGAGGCCGCGGACGGCCGGTCCATGGTCGAGATTCCCGTCTCGTGGGTGCTCGACGACGCGCCCTACTTCCTCTTCACGGGCCAGCGGGCGATCCAGGCGCCCGGGCCGGTGCTCCAGGGGTGGCTCACCGAGCTGGACGGGATCTGCGAGGCCGGCGGCGTCGCCACCTTCACCTTCCACCCCCAGCTCATCGGACGCCCCTCGCGCCTGGCGTGTCTCCGGGAGCTCGTCGCGCACGCGCGGCGGGCGCCGCGCGTCTGGATCGCGCGGCTCGACGAGATCGCCGCCCACTGGCGCGCGAACCGCTGATGCCCTGGCTCCGCGGCAACCTCCACGCGCACACCACCTACTCCGACGGCGTGAAGAACCCGGCGGAGCTCATCGCGGCGTACGAGGCCCTCGGCTACGACTTCCTGGCGATCACCGACCACGAGGACCTCATCGGCCAGAGCTACTGGCGGGCGTTGCCGAAGCTCGCCTCCCGGCTGCTCCTGTTCCACGGCGTCGAGCTCAACTGGCCGGGCTTCGCGCAGCACGTCGGCAAGGTGCTGGGCGACCGCGAGACGCTCTACGTCCTGAACCACCCGGCGCGCTACCAGCTCTCGGTGGAGGAGGCAGCCGAGCGCGCCCGCGTCATCGCCGCGGATGGCCTCCGGCTCGACGCCGTCGAGGTCACCGACACCGGGCACCACCGGCCGCTCTACGCCTCCCCGGAGATCGCGCTCGTGAAGATCGCCACCGACGACGCGCACAGGCCTCTGCACGTCGGGCGGGCGTGGATCGAGGTGGACGCGCCCCGCTCGCGGGATGCCATCATCCGCGCGATCCGGGCGGGGGACTTCCGCCTGGGCTTCGCGCCCGCGGACCCCTAGCGCTTCAACCCCGCGTGCGTCTGCTCGATGTACGCGAGCGTAGTGTGGCCGCGGGCGATGTCGTACGGGATCGGCCCGCTCGACCGGTTGACCGCCTCGCAGACGATCCCCCGCTTGTACTCGAGCCCGTCCGGCATGAGCATGTCCACGGCCACGACCGCGCCGGTCGCGAGGTTCTTGATCGGCTCGACGCTCGTCTCGAAGAGGCCCGCGACGGCCACCCAGCCGCGGCGCTTCTTGAGGTCGAGCTTGAAGTCGATGCGCGCGAGCATCGGCTCGAGCACCGTGCTGACGAGCGAGGCCACCACCTGGAACCAGGCGCCGCCCGCCTTGCCGCTCAGGATCGTCAGGATCGCCTCGCGCTGGGCCGACGTCGCGCGCTCGTCCAGGATCGGCAGGACGGTGCCGTGACCCTCATGGAGCGGGCCCGGCCAGTGGTACTGGACCACCCAGTTGAGGCCTTTCAGGCTCGTCGAGCCGAAGTGCCCCTCGTCCACGTGCATGCCGAGCATCCCCTCGCACTTCGTGTAGGTCGGGCGCGCCCAGAACTCGCAGGGGCACCCGGGATCGCAGTTACAGCTCTTGAGGTACTTGCCCTTGAGCCGCCACTTGACCGTCGCCATCGCGCCTCCGCTCTCTCAGAAAACCTGGAGGAGGGTCCAGGCCGCCCAGATCAGCAGCGCCGCGCCGCTGATCACACTTACGAGCCGCCCCGCGGGAAGCACCTTTTCGATGAGCACGAACGCGGCGATGGCCGCTACCCAGGCGAGGTTCATGACGCCCCCGACGAAGAGCAGCGCCATCAGCACCCAGCAGCAGCCCAGACAGAAGAGGCCGTGCCGGAGCCCCATGACGACGGCGCCCCGGTTGCCGTCGCGCCACTCGCCGAGGAGGAACCCGATCGGGGTCTGGCAGCGCGCGAGGCACGCGTACTTCAGGGGCGTGACTTGATAGATCCCGGCCGCGGCCAGGAGGACGGCGCCCGCGAGCGGCGCCGCCTGCATCGCGTCTTCGGAGAGGAGCGCGGCGGCGTGGAGGGCCCACTGAGCGAGCGCCGCGGCGACGCTGAAGGCGCCCCAGACGGCGAGGTAGGCGAGGACGAAGAGCGTCGTGTTCACGTAGGGCGCGGTATCTGGGGCCTCGCGGCGCTTGCGGTTCACCGTGGCGAAGACGAGGATCATCGGCGCGGCCGCCGGCAGCATCATCGCGACCATCATGACGGCCCACATGACCGCGGCGAGCCCGGCGTCGGCCGCCGTCCAGGGTTCGGTGTGGGCCATGCCCATCGCGGCCATGTCGGCCATCTCGCGGCCGAGGCGGACCAGATAGAGCCAGGCGAGCGCGGCGAGCGCTGCGAGTGCCGCGAGCGTGACTGCCCGGTCGCGGCGCGCCAGGGACTCGACGAGCGAGTCGCTCACGCTTTCTTCTGGCGCGCGATGTTCGCGACGGTGAGCGGGCTCGGGACGCCGCGCATCATGACGTTCACGCACGCGACCCTGCCCGACTTGAGCGCGCGCTCGAGCGCCGGACGCAGGTCGGCCGGCCGCTCGACGTGCTCGCCGTGGCCGCCCATGGCGGCGACGACCTGGTCGTAGCGGAGGCGCCCGAGCTCGACGCCGACCGTGCGGTCGTAGAACGCGCTCTGGAGCTCACGCTCCATGCCCCAGCCGCAGTCGTTGCCGACGACGACCACCACGGGCGCGCCGAAGCGGACTGCCGTGTGGAGCTCCCACGAGTGGAACGCCATCCCGCCGTCGCCCGTCAGGATGACGACGGGCGCCGCCGGGCGCGCGAGCTTCGCCGCGATGCCGAAGGGGATCGCGGCGCCGACGACGCCGAGCGGGCCCAGCCGGAGCCAGTGCCCCGGGTGGCGCGCGGGCAGTCCGAGACGGCACCACTGGGCGAAGTCCCCGCCGTCGATGGACCAGACGACGTCGTGGCCGACGGCCTCCCGCACCTCCTTGACGATGCGGAGCGGGTGGAGCGGCGCCTCGTCCGCATGCTCGCCGCGCTCGCGCTCCGTGGCGGCGGCGCGGCGCGCCCGGCGCAGCTCCTCGACCCACGGCTTCTCGTGCCAGGGGCCGCGCGCCTCGGCCGCGAGCGTGAGCTGCTCGAGCGCGACGCGGGCGTCGGCCTGGATCGGGATCTGCGCCGCGCGGTTCCGGCCGAGCTCGGGACCGTGGATGTCGATCTGGACGAGCGACGCCTGCGGGTCGAAGAG
>Ga0209002_10004353_pt1 | contig 11167 bp, 8 predicted proteins | sample Rifsed16ft2_FD_184010 | JGI IMG/M metagenome (GOLD analysis project Ga0209002, IMG submission 184010) | Soil microbial communities from Rifle, Colorado, USA - sediment 16ft 2 (version 2) | ecosystem: Environmental > Terrestrial > Deep subsurface > Rock core/Sediment | place: Rifle, Colorado...
GACACCCGGGTCATCTTGATCTCGTTCCTATAGCTGAAAAGTTCGGCCGCCAGGTGCGATGGCCCGCCGAAGCCGCCCTCGGCAAAGTTGAGCAGCCCGGGATTCTTCCTCGCGTAAGCAATCAGGTCATCAATGGAATTGATCGGGAGCGAGGTGCGGGTCACCACGATGTTGGGGCTCTCCGACGGGCGTATGACGGGCTTCAGATCGGTGGCAGGATCGTAAGGCAGATTCTTGTTGAGCAGCGGCAATATGACGTAACTCGAGTTGATGATCACGAACGTATGCCCGTCGGGTGCGGAGCGGGCCGCAGTCGCCGTGCCAATGACGCTGCCGCCTCCCGGCCGATTATCGATGACGACTGGATATCCCCAGCTTTCACTTAGCTTTTTCCCGATCAGCCTCGCCACGAGATCCGTGCCGCCGCCGGGAGGGAACGGCACGATGAAGCGCAATGGCTTGCTTGGAAACGTCTGCGCGAATGCAGGGGCGGCAAGGCCCATCAGAGCGGCCGACAAGATCGCGCATGAGATCAATCGCATTATCTTTCTCCCCCGGATTGGTTCGGTCACAGGTCCATCGTGCTCGGCGCGAACACGTCTTCGAGCGGGATTACACGCGGCGTAAGGCCCTGCTCGTGCGAATAGCGTGCAGCCGTCTCGAGCACGGCGCGGTTCGCTTTGACGCCATGCTGCACGAGCGGCGCACGCAATGCCTCGGCAACCTCGCGCGGCAACAGCCCTGCGGCAAGGTAATACTCGACGTGCTCGAGCCGCTGCTGATTCGCGATGTCGTTGGCGCGCGCGAACGCTTTATACAGATTGAGCACCACCCACGGATGCTGGTCGACGATTGCCTTCCTGACTGTCATCCCATGATTGATCGGGAACAGCCCCGTCTTCCGGTAGTAGCGCATGCCTTCCGCGATCGGGTCCCGGAACAGCGGTTCGATGTCAGGATGGTTCCACAGGTCGGCGGTGCTGCGATCGATCAGATTGGGATCGACGAAATAAAGCAGCGTCGCGTCCAGCTCACCGGACAGCATCATCGTTCCGATATTTTTCTCCGGCGGGATGCGGTGCACGGTCACGCCGGGCGGCGGCTTGAACCCCGTTGCACCGCCATGGCTGTGCGACGGCGCGCGCTCCATCCAGAACTCCATGTCCTTGGGCGCAACGCCGAAGTCGTGTTCGAGTATGCCGCGCGACCAGACCGCGGCGGTCTGCTGATACTCGGGAACGCCTACGCGCTTGCCTTTCATGTCCGCGGGAGCGTCGATGCGCGCGCCCTTGCGCACCAGGATCCAGTTCTGAAAGAAATGGCGCGTCGTGAATATGGGCAGACCGACGAACCGTTCATCGCCACGCGCCTTCGCCATCGACAGCGATGAAAACGACAGCTCGGAAACGTCGAAATCCGCGAACTTCAGCTGCCGCCAAAACATTTCTGATGGATGCAGCGCGGTGGGAATCAGGTCTATGCCGTCCGGCTTCACGGTCCCGTCGAAAATGGGACGCGTGCGCGGGTTCAAGGTCATGGCGATGCTGAGTTGGAGCTTCATGAGATGTCCATATAGTCCTGCGCTGCGAGTCGGGCCACGGCGCAGAGTAACGCGAAAAACAGCAGCAACGCGCGATAGTGCCGCAGGCGCATCATTCGATTTTGATTCCCGTCTGTTCGACCCCTTTGCGCCATGTCTGGATTTCTTTTTTTCTGCCCGAGGAAGGCTTCAGGCGTTCCGGCCGCGGGCGCAACACCCTCCCTTCGCAATGTTTGTCACGCGGGCCTTCGTCATTTTCAAAAAGAGCTCGGTGGCAAGGGGCAGAATGCTGCCCTGTCCGCTCGAGGCATCCGAGCACGTCGTCCGCGCCTGTGACAAATGTGCCCGCCGTCGTAACGCGATCTTCATCATTCCGAACTGGAGCAGCTGAGCCACGGCAGGCGCGCGCGATACTGCGCTTCGAAGCGTGCGATCGCGGCGCGGTGTTTCAGCGTGATCGCGATTTCATCGAGGCCCTCGAGGAGCTGGGTTTTGCGCGATCGCTCGATCTCGAAGCGGCAGAACGTGCCGTCGGGGACCGTGACGCTCTGGTTGGCAAGATCGATCGTCACCTCGGCGCCAGGCGCAGCTTCCAATTGCGCGCAAAGATCTTCTACGCTGCGTTCCGGCAGCACGACCGGCAGCACACCGTTCTGCACGCAGTTGCCGCTGAAGGTATCGGCGAAGCTCGGTGCGATCACGGCCCGGATTCCGTAATCGCGCAACGCATAAACGGCCCCTTCGCGCGTCGAACCGCAGCCGAAATTGCGGCCCGACACGAGCACCTGCGCCCGACGGTACTGCGCGTGGTTCAGAACGAAGGCTGGATCTTCCTTATCGTCCGGACCGCGGCGCTTGTCGTAGAAAAGAAAGTTGCCATAGCCCGCGGACAGCGGCTTGCGCAGGAAACGATGCGGTATCAATTCATCGGTGTCGACGTCGGCATGATAGTACGGAACGGCAACGGCCCTGAGTGTGGTGAAAGCCTCCATTTCAGCTCCCTATGAAGTCGCGCACGTCGGCAAGGCGGCCGGTAATCGCGGCGGCCGCGGCCATCGCCGGACTGACGAGATGGGTGCGGCTGCCCTTCCCTTGCCGGCCTTCCATGTTACGATTCGAGGTCGAGGCGCACCGCTCGCCAGCCGGCACGAGATCCCCGTTCGATCCGGTGCACATCGAGCATCCCGGGTCGCGCCATTCAAAACCCGCGCCGAGAAAAACTTCGTGCAGGCCCTCCGCTTCCGCCGCCCGCTTCACGCTCATCGATCCCGGCACCACGATGGCAGGTATGCGCGCCATCTTTCCGCGCGCGACAGCGGCGGCATCGCGCAAGTCCTCCAGGCGTGCGTTGGTGCACGAACCGATGAAGACGCGATCGATCCTGATGTCCCTGATAGGGGTTCCGGGCCTGAGGCCCATGTACGCGAGCGCATGCTCGGCCCGCGCGCGGCGCGCGGGATCGGTAATCGCCCGCGGGTCCGGAATGCTGGCCGAAACGGCGGACGCCTCGTCCTGGCAGGTCCCCCAGGTGACCATCGGCTGCAGTTCGGAGCCATCGACGTCAACCTGCGCATCGAATCTGGCCTCGTCGTCGCTGCGCAGCGACTGCCAGAACGAGAGCGCCTGCCCCCAGGCTTCCCCTGACGGCGCGTATGGCCGATCCTGCAGGTAGTCCCGGGTCTTCTCGTCCGGAGCGATCATTCCTGCCCGCGCGCCCATCTCTATGGTCATATTGCAAAGCGTCATCCGGCTTTCCATGGCCAGCGAGCGTACGGCGTCACCCGCGTACTCTATGGCATAACCGCTGCCACCCGCGACGCCGATACGGGAAATGATGGCAAGAGCCAGATCCTTCGCGCTCACGCCGCGCCCCAGGTCTCCGCTTACGGTGATCCGCAGCGTGGGGGGCTTGCGAAACCAGATCGTTTGCGTGGCCAGCACATGCTTAATCTGCGACGCGCCGACGCCGAAGCCAAGCGCTCCGAAAGCGCCGTTCGTGCAGGTGTGCGAATCAGAACCGACGATGACCATGCCGGGATGCGCCATCCCCAGTTCGGGAACGACGACGTGCATGATGCCCTGCTGCGGATCCGCCATGCCAAAGTGCAGAATGCCGGTACGTTCGGCATTTTGCTGCAGGCGCTCCACCATGCTTCGCACCTCGGGATCTGCGATTCCCGCCGTGCCCAGTTTCCTGCCGACCGTGGGAACGTAGTGATCGGCAAAACCGACCGTCTGTGACGGCCGCATGACTTTCCGCCCCTCGCGCGCCAATCCATCAAATGCGTAGAACGGGCCCTCGTGGACGACATTGTAGTCCACGTACAGGAGCAGCTCGTCTTCGGCCCGCTGAGTGACCGTATGCAAATCGAGCACCTTCTGAAGCATTGTTTTGGCGGAGGCCATGGCATCTTCCTTTCGACGAGCGATCTATATCCCGGTTTGCATCGCGATCCGCGCCGGCCGTGTCAGCTAGGCGCGCCCCCGATTGAACAGGATATAGCGGTCGTCTTCAACGCCGATCTCGCGGATGCCGCCCGGCAGATCCGCCGCCGCCCATTCGAGGTAGGTACGTATGGTCTCGAAATGCGCCTGTCCCCGGTTCACGGGTTCGGGCTGGCCGGCCGCGTTCAGCAGCGCCGGCAGATAGGTCACTTTCTTCAGCCCGAGATGGTCGAGCTCGATGTACGCAATGCCAGTCTCGTTCCAGTGCCGGCGGTAGTCGAAAGTGACCCCCGGATCGACGTTCAAAGTATACACGTCCTTGTGCGTATACTCGCCGTTCGGCATGCAATAGGCCGGTCCGCCGCCGCGCCGGTGGAACGCCAGGTTGCCCAGGCTGTAGAAAACAGCGGCGTCCTTGTACAACTCCATCCCCTGCAGTTGATGCGGATGGTGCCCCAGGATGGCGCAGGCGCCGGCATCGATTGCTGCGTGCGCAACCGCGGTCTGGTACGCAAACGGCTTCGCGACGTAATGCAGACCCCAGTGGAGGGATACGACCACCGCGTCCGCAGCCTGTCTTGCACGGCGCACGTCCTCGACCAGCAATTCGAAATCCTGTTGATGCGGGATGGTCACGACTCGCGGCGGCGATCCCGGCTGAAATTCATACGGCTCGTAGAACGTATGCGCGCGCATCGGCGCACAACCCGGCCGGTCCTGCTCGGCCCAATACTGGGGAAGCAGTACCGAGCAATAGGAAAGGAACGCCACGCGAAGGCCGTTTCTTTCGAGTATCACCGGTTTGCGCGCCTCCGCGATGTTGCGGCCCAATCCCGCGGTCGGTATGCCGAGCTCGTGGAAGACGTCCAGCGTGTCCTCGATCGCTTGCGGGCCGAAATCACCGGTGTGATTGGATGCAAGCGAAAGTACGTCGAATGGCACGCTGGCGAAGGCCGCCGCGCTCGCCGGCGGCTGGCGCACCTCAATCTTCTCAGCCAGGCTCTGGTACTGGTACGTTCCGCGTTCGGAGTACAGCTTTTCAACCTGCGCAATGCTGATGTCCGACGCACGCAGCGCGTCCAGGACGTGGGTGAACGCGCTTTCGGGCGGCGTGTGCCCGGTACCCACGTCACCGCCCGCAGCGATGGTGACGGTCGAGCGGTTATTGTTCTTCACGGCCATTCGGCTCCTCCTCGAAGCGACTGCTTATTCCTCTACGTAACCCGTTTTCCTGCGCCGATCAAGCTCTTACCTCTATGCGTTAACCGCTTTCTTCGCGTGCGATGCGGCCTGGGTTCCCGCGATGCGCCCGAACACTGCGCCCGATACCAGTCCGGTGCCGCTCGGATAGTTGAAGTAGAAAAGCCCGCCGACCATTTCGCCTGCGGCATACAAACCCCGAATGTCCCTGCCCGACACGCTCTGCACCGCCGCCTGGGGCGAGACCTTTACACCGCCGAAGCTAAAGGTAATGCCACAGGTAATCGCATACGCCTGAAACGGCGGCTTATCGATGGTCTCCGCCCAGTTGGATTTCGGAATCTCCAAACCCCGGGTGCACCTGCCATCTTTCACCACAGTGCTGAATGGAATGTCACGGCACACCGCCTCGTTGTACTCGGACACGGTCTTCAGGAAGCGCTTCGCATCTACTCCCTCCAATCGGTCGGCAAGCTCTTCGATCGAGCCCGCTTCGACCTTGGTAACCTGCTTGATGCGATACTCGTCACGCAGGAGATGGGCCACCTTGGCATCGTAGACCTGCCAGGCAAACATTCCCGGCTGTTTCAGGACGTCCTGTCCATACTTGGCGTAGGTGTAGTTGCGAAAATCCGCCCCCTCATCGACGAACCGTTCGCCATTCGCATTCACCATGATTCCGAAAGGATAACTGTGCTTCTGGAATCCGTCCCCAACAATCCGGTCTCCAAATGGCGGAGCATTCATGTCCCAACCCACGGCATGTGCCCCCGACCAGTGCCCGCACGGCATCGCGCCGATGCCGAGCGCCATGTTCAGGCCCCCGCCCGTATTGAAGCGCGTGCCGCGCACTTTGGCGAGATCCCAGTTCGGTCCCAGGTAACGCGCGCGCATTTCGGCATTCGATTCGAACCCGCCGCAGGCAAGAACCACCGCCCCCGCCGCGATCTCAGCCTGCTCTCCTCCGGATTCAGCCAGTACGCCGTACACGCGACCACCACGGTACAGCAGCGATTGTGCCGAAGTGTCATACAACACGGGTATCCGGGCTTTTTTTGCGGCCTCCTGCAGGCCTTCCATCAGCCCGGCGCCACCGCCCCAGAACGCGCACACCATGCCACCGAAAAACTTGAACGTCCCTCCCACCTTGTGCGCCTGACGGCCATACATTGCTTCAAAACGCACGCCTTTGCTCTTCATCCACGCTAACGTACGCCGGCTATTCCGCACCAGCACCTCGGTGAGATCCGGGTCACACCGATAATGGGTGACGCGGCCCATATCGTCAAAAAAGTTCTCTTCGGTGTAAGTTCCAAAATCGACCGTGCGCGCCTCCTCTATGCTCACGTCAAGAACTTCACGGAGTTCCTCGATATTGTTGAATACGAATCGGGTTGCGCCCGCTGTGAAGAAACTGTTCCCTCCTCGTTCCGCTTCCGGCGCCTTCTCCAGTATCACCACCTTCGCTCCGGCATCATGTGCCGCGAGCGCGGAACAAACCGCCGCATTGCCCGCGCCTACCACCACAACATCTACTTGCTTCACGTCATCCAATCGCATTTCCAGATTCCTATCCCCTGTCTTTCGTTTTTCACGACCGAAACTAAGCCCGCGGAGAAATCGTCCGCTTTACAAAACGGCCTCCCGGACGAGCGTTGAGATTCTTTTCAACTTTTCCAGACGGTCGACGATTTGATCGATCTTCTCTATCCTTTCCTTTGGCAAAATTTCCGAGGCCAGGGCATGAAACTTGGCCAGGCGTTCCTCCCTGGGAATTCCCCTTTCCGGTTCCCACTTGGGATGGTCTATCTGCTTTTCAAAGGCCGTTCCGCCTCGAAGAAAAATCTTGACCCTTGCCTGTGCCTTCTCAGGATAGATGCTGGTCATGAGATCGTCAGGAATCACTTGAACCTTTTTCGCAAGCTCCAGGATCCTGGGATCGGATATCTTCTCGCGGCGATACTGCTTCGGCCCTAAGGTTCTGTCTGAAACGACCACGGCCAGAATGTACGGGAGGCTGAATTGACAGGTGACAAAGCTGCTGTTGGCATCGGGATACCTCCCCCCTATCTCCCGGGCGGCCCTGGCAAAGGTCTTCACCTCGATCCTGTCGACGGCGTCCGGAAGGATGTCGTTCTCTTCCACCAGGGTCAGGGCCGCCTCGATCGCGCCGTGAGAAAGACGGCAGGCTGCATACGGCTTGAAATAGACATCCAGGATCGTATACCTCTCGCCCAGACCCTCGATCAGTTTCTCGAGTGCGGGCTCGCGACTGACGAGATTGCAGAAGCCCAGGTAACGGGGAGGTGTTCCCATGAAAATCTCCTGGCATCCCGTAAATCCTTTTTGAGCCAGAAGTGCCGCTTCGACCCCCGCCTTCGCGGCCTGCCCACCGACGAACGGCTTGATGGTTGTGCCCCACATGTTCTCCCGGGAAGAGATCGGCAATATGAAACCGGCGATCCCCATGGCGTGAACGAGCTGGGAGCTGTCCAATCCCAGAAGTTTCCCGACTGAGACAGCGGCGGCGAAAGTCCCCGTGGTGCCTGTCTTCATGAACCCCACGCTTTTTTCCGGCGGCAGGGAAGCGGCGATTCGATTCATCACCTCGTATCCGGCGACCACGGCCGTCAGGAATTCCTTGCCTCCCTGCTTCAGGTATTCAGCCGCCGCCAGCGAGGCCGGCAGGACCACGGAAGCCGGATGATTATTCCCATACGTCACGCCATCCTGTGTCTCCAGGACCTCTGCAAAATAGCCGTTGGCAAGGGCCGCGTTGCGGCAAGAAGTCCTATGACCCCATCCCAGGACAGTGCTCTCTTTCCGGTCTCCCAGGTCCCTCACCCATTCGGCCACCATCTTCGATTCCTCGAAGGGGTAAGATCCCAGGACGCAACCCAGATGATCCCGCACGCAATCCTTCGCTTTTTCGATCACCTCTTTTGGGAGATCCTCATACTTTAAAGAAGCGACAAACTCCGCAATCCTCTTCGAGTACATATACCATGCTCCTTCACGACGCGAAAAATTATCTAGATGTTGGCAGGATCGGCAAGCTCTCAGTCCCAACTCGATTCCTCGATTGCTGCAGCAATGTTCCCTCCTGCGCCCGGTCGATGATCAACGATTAACCAAACTCGGATGTGCGAATCCCGTCAGGATCCATAGCCCTGATCATGTCGACAATCTGCGGCCCGGGAATCGGGGTCTCGATCACATCCGGCGCGATTCGAAGATCAAACCCCGTATTCTTCCTGATTTCGTCTATGCTGTGACCCGGGTGATAAGACTGCAGCTGCATCACCCGATCAGGATTCTTGAAGTTCATCACGCCGAGATTGGACACTATCGTCATCTCGTTCTTCATTTGCTCCTTCGAGCGGTGGTTGTAGCCCTGCCCGGTCACAAAATCGACTTCCTCGACAAAGGTCCGGGGCGTGTGCCTGGCACTCCAGATCACCACCTTCGGCGTAATCGGCATGAGGAAGGCCGATGCCGCTCCTCCGGGGAGTTGCACCTTGGGGTTGTCGATACTTCCGATAACGCTGAGGTTTGTGTTTCCGTAACGGTCGATCTGTGCCGAACCCAGAAACATCACATCCAATTCGCCACGCTGCGCCAGGTCAAACACCTCATGCAGGCCGAAGTACGCTACCGCGTCACGATTCTGACGGGGGTCGAAAGATGACAGATAGATGCGCTCCACATCGGGATCGACTCCTTCAGCCCCTGAAACGAACGCCATATCGGGAGCGTGGGTTTTTCGAGCGAGGCTCATCGCCAGTATTGGCAACGGAGAAGAAACCCCGTGCAATACCGTATTGTTATTTTCAATCTCACGGGACATTGCGTAGATCATCAAATCTGCTGTTTCGATTTTGCTCACGCCCCAGCCCTCCGATACACATACTCGTCCAGATATTTTCCGAATCGATCATTGTTCACCGCGGCTATGTACTCCCGGATATGGTCGTAATCCACGTCGTAACGATTGAAGCACGAACAGGGATACGCACCATTCGGGGCATGCACCACGGCATCGACGAGGAAGTGGGGGATTTTGGTGGCCTCGGGCCTCTTGCGGAATTCCACGTTAGGGACAATTTCTTCGGCCGTCACGATCACCGTCTTCGCCGCCTTTGCCTTGATCACGTCTTCGTATAGAGGCCCTTCAATACGGGCGTTTCCGTATTCGTCCGCCTCTTGGACATGGATTACGGCCACGTCTGGTTCAATTGCACGCACCGCAATCAATTTTTCTCCAGTAAACGGATCTTCTACTTGTTGCTGGCTTCCCAGGATTTCGCTGATCTCCAGGAGATCGGAACCCAGCATCCCTCTTATCGTCAGCGAGGGTATTCCCATAGCCGCTGCACGGAACCCGGCAATAATCGGCTGACAAGCACCTTCCTTTGTAATGATCTCGCGGGATTCAGATTTCTTCCGAAAATTGGGAGCGAAGCCTAACAACTCGAAGGCCAGCAATCCGGCCCGGACTTTAGCCACGCAACCAGCACCGATAAGAAGATCAAAATCGATAGCCGGTTCGCGGTCCACCAGCACCAGGTCTTTTTTCCCCTGACGGATAATTTCTCTTAAGAATTCCATGGGCGCCCGGTGAAACGTGGCGCCACCGGTGGTTACTACATCACCATCTTTGACAAGTCCTGCTGCGTCCTTAAAACTGGACAATACGCTTCTCATTTGGATTTCCTTACAACGTTAAATTCTCAATTCGAAGCGTTAGCCGCGCCATAATCCGTGTCTGCGTGCTCTGCGTGCTTTTTCTTCTCTTTCTCACGCAAAAGGTACTTCTGAACTTTGCCGGCAGAGGTCCTCGGGATTTCTCCAAATTCTATTTCTTTAGGGCACTTGAAGTGCGCAAGTCGTTCGCGACAGAAGGCGATGATATTTTCGGCCGTGGGGAAAGTCCCCGTCTTGGGATGCACCAAACACTTGACCACCTCACCCCATTTTTCATCCGGCTTTCCGAAACACACAACTTCATCGACATCGGGGTGTTGATAGATGCAATTTTCGACCTCGACACCAATGATGTTCTCGCCCCCGCTTATGATCACGTCCTTGAAGCGGTCCTTGACTTCGACATGACCGTCGGGATGGAAAACGCCTCCATCCCCGGAATAAAACCAACCATCCCTGAAGGCCTTGGCGTTCTCCTCTGGTGCCTTATAGTACCCTTGGACGACGTCGTTTCCCCGCATGATGATCTCGCCCACGGTCTTGCCGTCCTTGGGAACGTCGTTACCGTCAGTACCGACGATCCTGACGTAACCGGCGGTAATGTCGGGCACCCCCTGGCGCATTTTCAGCGCCAGCCTTTCTTCCTCGGGTAGAGTGTCCCAATCGGGATTCCACTCGCATATGGTGAATGGACCGTACGTTTCTGTAAGTCCGTACGCATGACGGATTTCGCCCCCTTTGCTTTCCATGCTTCGAAGCATCGTGACAGGCGGTGGAGCGGCGGCAACGTTCATGATCAGCTTCTTGGGAAACCGGCTGATTCCGTTTTCGTCCATGTATTGACCGAGTCGATGAAATACGGTGGGGGCTCCGGCCATGTGGGTGACGCCGTGTTTTTCGATGAGGCTCCAGATTCGATCGGGATCGGGAGCCGGCAGGCAAATATTGGCGGCCCCCATGCCGGAAGTAGCCCAGGTCCAGCACCAGCCATTGCAATGGAACATCGGCAGGGTCCAAAGATACACTGAAGAGGCAGTGACAGAATGCTCGATTATCTTGGCGATGGCATGCAGGTATGCGCTGCGGTGAGAATAGATACAGCCCTTGGGAGCGCCAGTGGTGCCGCTGGTGTAGTCTATGGCTATGGTGTCGTTCTCGTCCTCCAGATCCAGCCTGATATATTCGGCGCTGGCGCCTGCGATGAATTCTTCATAAGCGACTCCCGGCAACGCCTTAACCACCGTTTCTCCATAAGTATCGCGGCCATTGAAGACATTG
>Ga0209002_10004354_pt1 | contig 11167 bp, 15 predicted proteins | sample Rifsed16ft2_FD_184010 | JGI IMG/M metagenome (GOLD analysis project Ga0209002, IMG submission 184010) | Soil microbial communities from Rifle, Colorado, USA - sediment 16ft 2 (version 2) | ecosystem: Environmental > Terrestrial > Deep subsurface > Rock core/Sediment | place: Rifle, Colorado...
CTCTAGGCCCTACAAAACGATAGGGGCCCCCTATGTTCAATGCTCTGTTTGTAGAGACTGTATGAACAAGCATTACAAAGAAACCTCTTGCAGAGTTAGCAGAACCTAGAAGCAGAAGATTAAGGAAAAATTCAAGCCCCCTTACGACGATTCTACCAAGAACCACGTTCTTTCAAGGATAAAGACGAGCATGTCTTGGGACGACTTCAAGGATGCAGACCTTGTAATTGAAGCAATAATTGAAAACATGGATGCTAAGAAGGAAGCCTTCAAGATGTTGGATCAAATTACTCCAAAACATACAATCTTAGCCACAAACACATCATCGCTTTCAATAACTGAAATAGCCTCAACGACAAAGAGGAGAGACAAAATCATAGGGCTACATTTCTTCAATCCCCCAATTACTCTTCCATTGGTAGAAATCATACCGGGACTCGAAACTAGCGAAGAAGTTGTCAACGATGTAGTTGATTTCATATCATCGATAAGGAACCACCGCTATCCCATGCAGCCTGTAAGCGTGAAAGACGTACCGGGATTTTTAGTAAACAGAGTTCTTTTTGCCATGCTGAACGAAGCCTTTGCTTGCTACGAAGAAGGAGTAGCCTCAATGAGAGATATCGACCTCGCGATGAAGTCTGGAGCAGGTATGCCCATGGGGCCTTTCGAACTATCCGATCTAATAGGAATAGACGTAATGTATCATATATCGAAGGAAATGAACAGGATGAATGGAGGGAATGTCATGCAGAGGCCAGTGCAAATAATCAACAAGATGTTTCATGCAGGGAGATGGGGCAAGAAGACTGGCAAGGGATTCTACGACTATAAGTGATTCTATGAGCGACATGGGATTTGTCAAACTCCGCATCGACGAGGGCATAGCCGTAATCACTTTAGATAATCCTCCTGTGAACGTATTAAGCCCGAAGGTTCTCGAAGAGCTTGGAGAAGCAGTAGATCAAATCGCTAAAGACGTTTCAGCTAAAGGAGTAGTAATAACTGCTGCAGGTACAAACGCTTTCTGTGCAGGTGCAGATGTCAAAGCATTTGCAGCGATGGGCCCTGAAAAGGTTCCGGAAATGATCAAACTTGGCCATAGTACTTTCAACAAGATAGAACATATTGACAGGCCTGTCATAGCAGCGATAAACGGGCTTGCTTTGGGCGGAGGCTGCGAGCTTACGCTTGCATGCGACATACGAGTTTCGTCTGACAGGGCAAGATTTTCACAGCCGGAGGTAACTCTTGGCTTGATACCGGGGTGGGGAGGGACGCAGAGGCTCTCTAGATTAGTAGGCACTGCAAAAGCAAAAGAAATGATCTATACAGGCCAGATGGTTTCCGCTCAGGAAGCGTTCAGAATAGGCCTTGTGAATAAAGTAGTTCCAGATGGCGAAGAGCTCAGAGCGTCTATGGACATTTTAAGAGTAATAATAGCGAAGGCGTCTCCATTAGCAGTTAAATTAGCAAAAAGAGCTATCAATCAGGGCATGCAAAAATCACTTTCAGAAGGATTGGAAATTGAAATAAGAGCAATTCAAGAAATAGCGACTTCGGAAGACCTCAAAGAGGGGATACAAGCATTCATGCAGAAAAGGCCCGCAAAATTTGAAGGAAAGTAAGGAAAACGCTAAATGAGCGTTTGAATCAGCATCGTGTTGCAGCGTTTGACAGATCAATTAACAGTAAAGCAGCTCGTGGAAAAGACATATCTGTACTTAGACAGGCTTACCAAAGAGTGTAGAAGGGACATCATGGAAGATTTATCGAAGGAGAGGCCTGCAAACGCCAACGAGCTCGCAAGGGCAGTATCAAACGCAATGCTGGAGTGGTTCGGGAGAAGGGATAAATATATTCGCATAATGTTCGACCCCAGATTGGTCAGAGATACACCAGAACCGGGCATAATGATGACTTTCACAGGAGAGAATAAAGATGTGGCATTCAAGTTCACATTACACATAACCTACTATATGGCTGGAAACGTCTGCTACACCAAGAACATCAGCATCAATGTTGACAAAAGGGACTTTAACAAACGCGAATAATTTTATACTAAAAAATTGCAATTAAAGGCAGATGCGTATTTCCATTCTAATAATTGGAACTGTAATTTCACTGGCAGGTTTGACCTTCTGGCTTCAAGGCTTGGCAGTAGTAGGCCCTCCGAGTTCTTTTATGTACAAAAACCCCGAATGGATAACCAATGGAATGTATATACTTGCATTCGGCATAATCGTCGTAATAATAGGGACAATAATAGGGAGGTCAAAAGTTTCTTTTTGAAATACATTATCATAATTCTGTTATTGTTAGTTCTGTCAGTTCCGTTAGCCAACTCAAAAATAGAATTTGAAACCTTTGCAAATGTAAATGACCCCATAGGCATAATCTGGAGCGGCTCGAAATTCTTAATTTCCGTGAGGGAGAAGGAGAACGAAGCCACATCCAAACTCGCATTTCTCAGCAGTGATGGCTCAAAGGTTGAGCAGGCATTCCCGGATTTTGTTGGAGGACACGAAGTCTATTTTGCAATGTCGCATGGCTTGAACGGTTTTCCAAAAAACTACATCTACGCAGTTTCTTATGACGCAGTACTTGAAATCGACCCTTCATTGACAAGGATAAGAAACCTCTCAAGGCCCTATCCTTTTGATCCAGTAATATTCTTGGCATTCGATACTATAGGGACATGGAACAATACATTGTTAGCAACTACTGAAGATGGGAGTATATGGTCGATAGATGTTTCCGGGAAGGCTGAACGCATTGTAGTTCTCGGGCAGCACACTTGGTTCGAAGGAATCGCAGTAGCCCCATTGAATTACGGCAAGATCGGAGGTTATTTGATTCTTAGCTCCAAAGAGCAAGAAAAAGTTATTGCAATATCTCCTGAAAAACCTCATAAAGTCGTCGACATGATTTCCGTTGCTGGCGAGCAACCAGAGCATGTATTCTTCATCCCTCCTTCAAAAGACCTCCTTATTGCCATGAATGAGGATAAAACAATTGTTAGGATATCTGCGGAGCGGCTAAAACCCTACGTAGGCTCGATGTTCCTTGTTACAGAAGGAGAGAACAACAGAACAGGCTCAATCTACTCAATAACCCCTTCCGAAGATAGCTATAAAGTTGAAAAACTCTTTTCGAAAAGAAATCCGCACTTTGAAGGCTACACATTCATAGAGCCCAGAGACAGAACCTCGATTCTTGCTGAGAGCACTCTACCATATCTTTTAGTGGCTGTCGTTACAGTTGTGATAATAATAGCAGCATTCAAAAGGTACGGAAAATCTGCCTAGCTTTAAATTGCCATATAGAAGTTGCAGACGCATTTGAAGTCTTGGCTTATCGTAATTGAAGGCATAGACCAGTCTGGAAAGAGTACGCAAGCAGAGCTTCTCTGCAAAAGGTTTGAAGGTGAAGGTTATAGAACAAAGATGCTCTCCTTCCCGAATTACAAAACTAGAATTGGCAAGCTCATAAGGGCTTTTTTGCATGGCGAGATAGAGTATCCTGCCCAAGTCCGGCACATGCTACTCTCAGTTAATAGATGGGAAATGAAAGCAGAGATTGAAAAATATCTTCAGAGTGGTTTAACGCTAGTCTGCAACCGCTATTATCACTCGAACATTCCTTACGGTGTTGCCAATGGGCTCAATAGAAGATGGCTGGAATCGCTTGATGAAGGGCTTCCAAAGCCTGCTTTTGTGATTCTGATTGATGTTAAGCCAAAAACCTCACTTGCAAGGAAGGGAACTAACAGGGACATTCATGAAAGAGATCTAAAGTTCCTATCAGAAGTAAGAAAACAATATCTCATTCTTGCAAAAGAAGATAATTGGATAGTTGTAAATGGTGAAAATAGCATTGAAAAGGTTTCAAAGGAAATCTGGAAGGCCATTGCTAAAAAATTGAAGACTTAAATCGAATTACAAATCCTCAAACTTCATTGAGCAAGTCTGCTGCAGAGATTAGAGACCCCATACACGGATACATTTACGCTAGCGATGTCGAAAAGAGGGTAATCGACACGGGGATATTTCAAAGATTAAGGAGAATAAAGCAGCTTGCAAGTGCCAATTTAACTTATCCGGGAGCTCAGCATTCGCGCTTCGAGCATTCCGTAGGTGCAATGTTTCTTGCAGGTAGGGCAGGAAATATTTTATCAGAAAAATACAGTTTCGACAAAATTAAAGAGCTGAGGCTCGCAGCCTTATTACACGATGTTGGGCATGGCCCATTTTCCCACCTTTTCGAAGAGGTTCTTTCCGTCAAGACCGATGTTACCCATGAAGACATTACAAAAAGGATTATCGTAGAGACTGAAATCGGAGACATTTTGTCGAAAAATGGCATCAACGTAAAGCAGTTTGCGTCTTTACCATTGGGAGTTCCTTCAAAGTATCCCAGATACATGAACGACATCATCTCGGGAGTCTTGAGCGTTGATACGATGGACTATCTGCTCAGAGATTCATATTTTACCGGCGTCGAATACGGCAAGGTCGACGTACATAGGGTCATCAATTCCTATGAGATTGTCGATGGAAAAATAGGGATAGACAGGGCTGCACTGTACGCCCTTGAAGCACTCCTGATAGCAAGATACGAAATGTTCAGAGCCGTCTATTTTCACAGAACTGTTAGGGCCGCTGAAATCATGCTGATTAAAGCGATGACGCTTGCAGACGACCACCTTGGCTTCTCAAACCTGAAAAAACTTGCCAATTACCTTTCTTTAACGGATGAAATCACACTTGCAAAATTGATTTCGATAAAATCTGACAATCAGAAATTGAAGCAGGCCAAGAAGCTTGCAACTGATTATCTGAATAGGAAACTCGTAAAATGCGTCTTCGAAAGGATGCTGCAGAGGAAAGACACTTTCATAGAACGTATATTCTCACAGAGGAGGATTAGGGATGAACTTGCCCGGGAAATTGCAGACAAGGCTAACGTCGATCAGGAAACTGTCTTCATAGACGTTCCAACAACACCTTCAGTTCCAATGACATCTCTACACGAGAACCTGACCGAGATCATGGTTGTCAGCAAAAATGTTAATGGAAAAACATACGAGAAGGTCAAAGCCATCGATCTCCCTCTTTTAGGCTCTATACTAGGATATATGGACATGATGAGAGTCTACACGACAGAGGAGAACAGGAAGAAGGTCGAACAGGCTGTCAATGCAATCTTCAAGAAAGAAGGCTTGATGACTAGGATTTCTGTTTAGCGAGCATACTCCGAATCTTGGATAATAATTCTCTGGCATCTTTAGGGGATAACTCTTGTGTCAGATGAATCGATACCAGCGCTATGCCATTGGTGAGGTTTGAAGCCATCTCAGAGAGCATCGTAAGGAATGTTGTAGAGAACCTTGGAGGTATTATCGTGCTCGAATTGATTTGATCCTTTACCTTTATCGAAAGCTGTAGTGCACCTAATTTCATGTCATTGCTCTCTGAAATCATAACAAAACATCCATTCGTGAAACGCTCCACCGAGGCTAAAAACATCCTTCCATCAAGCACTATTTTTGAACCTTTCACAGAATCCTGCAAATCAAACTCCTTCTAACCATCTATCAATTACCTCTATTCTTAAGATAGCTGACCTTGAAGAGTGCATCCCTTTTTTGCATGGCAAGAGCGTCCTTTTCCTTGATCATCCGAAGGTTCACATTTATCTTTCTGGATTTCTCTGTAATCCAACGCTCTCTTTCTGCCCTCGCAAGTATGCTTGCACATGCAACTGGGATTTCTTCTTCGGCTCTTGGTTTCTGAACTATTCTAACATTGGGTATTTCTTTCAACGCTCCGAGCCTCTTTGCCGTCTTTATCCTGTCAAATTCGTCTATGACTATTCTCAAGTTGCCTTTTGGCTTGATTTCATTGTAGAGAGACCGAATCGCTTCTACATGAGCATCGGCAAGCATGTCATTCAAGCCTCCTCCTTCATTTTTAAATTGATCAAATAACTGGTTGAATCGCTTTGGCTGAATTGTGATGACCTTGAACGCTAAAGCAAGTTTCTTTATCTCAGGTGCAATTTGCTCAATTCTTTTCGTTGTCAGTTCTTTACTATCCATGACTCCAATCGCTCTCATTTCTGCCATGGAATCCGGAGAGACAGCGACTGCAGCAACGACAAGAGGCCCGAGCCACTCACCTTTGCCAGCCTCGTCAGAACCTATTGTAATTTCATCTTTCAGAGTTTCTGCGGAGCGTACGGCCTCTTTGAGCAACTCGTATGACTCATCGTTGTTTGCAACGATCTTGCCTGATGTGTAGGCTACTATAACCCCAGAATTAACTTGAAATCTAAATGCTTCATATTCGTTTGTCGTCTTTAATTCAATGGCTTTAGACTTTAGAGCATCTCTAATTTTCGCAAGTGATTTGAGCTCTACCTTTACTGCTATCATCCCAAGATCAAGTTTTAAAAGTGATATATGGCAACCTTACTAACTCTTCCGTTAAGTGATTGAAATGAGCATCCCACAGCAGGTTCAGCGCATCAGCGATGTCATCTGGGAAATACCTCAAACGTACAAGCAGGGCATGAGGGTTCCTGCACGAATCTATGCGACGGAAAAGATCATGCAGAATATGGATGCAGCTGTTTTTGACCAATTAACTAATGTTGCAACCTTGCCGGGAATCTTGAAGTACGCTTACTGCATGCCAGACGGCCATTCTGGCTACGGCTTTCCTATTGGAGGGGTGGCGGCAATGGATGCTGAAACTGGAGTAATCTCTCCCGGGGGCATAGGTTTTGACATCAACTGCGGAATGCGCTTGGTAACTACAACATTAACTTACAACGACGTCAAGCCAAAGCTGAAGGAACTCGTGGATCAATTATTCCAAAGGGTGCCTGCAGGCGTAGGTTCATCAGGTTTCGTCAAGTTAAGCCCGAATGAATTCCGCAACGTAGTTGAAAATGGAGGAAAATGGTGTGTTGAGCATGGATACGGCTGGGAGAAAGATCTCTACATGACGGAGGAGAACGGCTGCATGAAGGACGCAAATTCATCCAAAATCAGCAACAGAGCCATTGAGAGAGGTTTGAATCAAATAGGCACGCTCGGCTCGGGAAATCATTACCTTGAAGTTCAAGTCGTAAAGAAGGAAAATATCTATGACGAAAAGCTTGCAAAAGCCTTCGGCATAACGCAGCCAGAGCAGATAGTCATAATGTTCCACTGCGGTTCAAGGGGCTTCGGTCATCAAGTAGCAAGCGATTACCTCGAAGTGTTTTTGCGTATCATGGAGAGGAAGTACGGCATAAAAATTCTCGACAGAGAGCTGGCATGCGCACCGTTCAATTCTCCAGAGGGTCAGGACTATTTTACAGGCATGAAGTGCGCCGTCAACATGAGCTTTGCAAACAGGCAGACAATTCTTCATCGAATCAGAGAAGTCTTCCAATCTGTCTTCAAGAGGGATGCAGAGAAACTCGGCCTCCAGATGGTCTACGATGTTGCTCATAATACCGCAAAACTGGAGAAGTATAAGATCAATGGGGAGGAAAAAAAGGTTCTAGTACACAGAAAGGGCGCTACTAGAGCATTCGGGCCGAACCTTGAAGACGTTCCTGAAGAATACCAATCAATAGGACAACCCGTGATAATTGGAGGAAGCATGGAAACTGGCTCATATCTGATGGTTGGAACTTCCAAGGCCGAAGAAACGTTTTACAGTACCTGTCACGGTTCCGGAAGGACGATGAGTAGGACAAAGGCAAGACACCTGTTTAGGGGAGACAAACTTCTACAGGATTTACTTCATAGAGGAATATACGTTAGATCGGTATCTTACTCGGGCGTTGCTGAAGAAGCAGGGCCTGCGTACAAGGATATTGACGATGTCGTAGAAGCGGTCAATAAAGCCGGTATTTCAAAACCCGTTGTTCGCTTTGCACCAATAGGGAACGTGAAGGGCTAATGCCTTACCATTATCTGGAAGACATAACCTTAGCAGATATGGCCTTCGAAGCCGAAGGCAAAACACTTGACGAATTATTCACCTCTGCAGCACTGGCAACTACGAATGTGATGGTCAGAAATCTAAAGAAGGTTAAGGCCAAGGTCGAACGCTACGTTGCTATAGAAACAGAAGATGTAGAGCAACTTCTTTACAAGTTTCTTCAGGATATAATTTACTATAAGGATTCGCAGATGTTGCTGTTTGGTCGCTATGATGTGAATATAGAAAGCTTTGATGGTAAATACAAACTAAAAGCAAAGCTCTACGGCGAGAGAATTAGCATGAAAAAACACAATCTGATAGTCGATGTAAAAGCGGTTACAATGCACAAATTCGAGGTAAAACGTACTTCGAAAGGCTGGACGGCGACGGTAGTCCTTGACATTTAACTTGTTTTATCGTTTGCGAATAAGATCAGGGTTCTTCTGCACATAATCAGATAGAGCTTTCATCATCGGGCCCATTTTGTAGACATCAGGTACTACATCGACTTTAACTTCATTCTCATTTATCGCAGTAGCCGTAGGCAGACCGACAGCAGCAACGACTACATTCTGCATCGCTTTCTTCAGAACATCATTCATTTTATGCTTCTTTGCAATAGCAAAGAGGTTTCTTGCAGAGGGAGGACTTGTGAACGTTATCGCATTTATCTTACCTGCAACCATATCTTCAATCATCTTGACGACCTTCTTCTCGTCCGGCTCAATATACTGAAAGCCCATACTGCTAAGCACCTTCGCTCCGTCTTTGCTCAATGACAGAGAATAGTCATAAACTTGGAAGTCAGAAACTTTGGCTCCAGCCTTCTCTAGCTTTTCTTTGAGTATATTTTCCTTGAGACCGTGCCAGAGCACTGCAACCATCTTCCCTTTAAGATCGTGCTTCAGCATTTCTTTTGCAATGCCTTCTGCCGTATTATCGTGAGTATTGGCAGGAACAATCTTTGCAACTATTCCGAACTTCTGCAGAGCATCTCTAGGTTTCGGGCTCCTGGCAACTATTATTTTCTTCTTCAAGGTTTGTATCAAGTCGTCTTTGAGGTTGATCTTTTCAGCCATCTCCATTAAGGCAAAGACCCCCGGCCCTGTCATGAATACCACATAATCAACTTCCTTTGCAGCCTTGATCAAAGATTCGGCATTGGCGTCGTTGGCACTTCTTGTGACGATGCCGATGGTGGGAGCTACATATGGAGTTCCGCCCATGCTTGAGATTAAATGGGCAAGCTCGGAAGCTCTTCTGCTACCTGTAACTGCGATTGTCAATCCGTTAAGTGACATAGTTCCAATAGATAACTAGAAGCTATTAAAATCTGAGTGGACCGGAGGGGATTTGAACCCCTGACCTTCCGCGTGCGAGGCGGACATTCTACCATTTTTCGTCCGGCGTTACGCCAGTTGTTCTGGCTCGGACTCTGAACTACCGGCCCTCAAAAAACTCTCCATTACAGTAGGGATTAAGGCTTTTTCATTTATATACGGGGGGAGGGGTACTTTTTACACGCAGGGGCGTATTTTTTAGTAACTTTATACTGATTCTTCCCTCTTTAAGAAAACATATTGATACAGGAATACAGCTATTACTGCTCCTACAATGGGCCCTACCCAATAAACCCAATGAGCATCAAATACCCCTGACACCAGAGCAGGACCTAAAGTTCTTGCGGGGTTGAGCGATGCACCGCTAAGTGGAGCACCTATGAATATAGCACCAGCAAGCGTAAGTCCTATTGCCAGACCTGATACTCCAGGAAGTGCTTTCGGTGATACAGCTCCACCCATGATACTCATCATGAGGAAGAATGTAAGGACGATCTCCACGAGTAATGCGATCGTCTGACTATTACCAATGTTAGTACTCGGAAGAGTTAGACCGAATTTGACAGTATCGCCCTGAGGAAGTATGAATGCCGCTAGATACGTTGCAATAGTAGCACCAACAAGTTGAACAAAAATGTATCCTAACGCATCTATAGGTTTTATTTTCTTAATGATTGCTAACGCAATCGTCACAGCAGGATTTAGATGGCATCCAGATATGGGTCCAATTGCATATACCAAGGAAAGAAGTGCAACTCCATGCACTAAAGAGATACCTACCAGAGCACCTGTTGGAGAATCGTTTTTGAGAACAACCAAGTATACAATAATCGACATAATAATGAAGAATACCAATGTAAAAGTACCGACAAGTTCAGCGAGCCAAGCACGAATGTTTATTGTCATTTAATGCATCATCAGGAGGGGCAATTATAACGATTACTACATTAATTAGAGACTTTCGCAATTACAGAACTACTTGAGCGAACTACCTGCAAACTATCGGATATTTGGAGAACATCTGGAACTTCTAAAACGCATACATAAAGAAGTTCAGAGTCTGGGAAATGATATTGTGGAAGATGTCAGAATGCACAGAATTGTATATGGAAGAAAAACCGTGCTAAGAACATTTTTGGATATCCATCCAGCGAAGAATGGGATAATGATGACGATTAGGAAAGGCAGATTCTATAATGATGCCAAGAAAATTACAACCGATAAAGGACTTACTGCTGAAGTTGTTATCAATAATAACAATTTGAAAGACGCCCTCGAACTTGTAAAGCAGTCCTATCTTTCTGTTTAAATTATCATCGAAGTTCCATAAAATATCATTGGAGATATGTCATGAGCCATCCGAGGCAGGAGTCTGGGAAGATAGTAACGTGCTTCTGTCCAAGGCTCACCTGAAAAGAATGAATTAGATGGCTTCCTTACCTCTATCTCCTGTCCTTATTCTGATTACATCAAGGACGGGGGAGACAAAGATTTTACCATCACCAATGTTTCCTGTAACTGCATTTTCTCTGATTATCTTTATGACTTCGTCCAATGCTTTGTCGTCTATCACGAGTTCGATTTTTGTCTTCGCGATTAGATCTACCCTCATTTCCCTTCCTCTGAAGTTCAGCACATACCCCTTCTGCCTTCCTCTTCCCTTCACATTGTAGACTGTGATACCCAAGAGGCCTGCATTGCTAAGTGCGTTTTTTACATCGTTGACCTTTTCCTGTCTTATTACGGCCTCGACCTTTAGCATATCAACAACTCCTAGTCTACATATGCCTCTTCAGCATGCTGCCCTAGGTCGAGCCCTACGGCCTCTTCTTCTGGCTTCACCCT
>Ga0209002_10004363_pt1 | contig 11158 bp, 12 predicted proteins | sample Rifsed16ft2_FD_184010 | JGI IMG/M metagenome (GOLD analysis project Ga0209002, IMG submission 184010) | Soil microbial communities from Rifle, Colorado, USA - sediment 16ft 2 (version 2) | ecosystem: Environmental > Terrestrial > Deep subsurface > Rock core/Sediment | place: Rifle, Colorado...
CTTGAAGTTTTTGGCTGGCAGGTGATGGGTCTGACAGGCATCGATGAGACCTTCGTCGGGCAGATGCGATTTGCGAATGACATCCACGCACAATTTGACTGCAGTTTCGCCATCCCATTCCACGCGTTCATGGAAATTATCGGAAGCGAAGGAACTTTGAATGTTCCGAATCCTTTTAAACCCGGCGTGGACGAAAAAATTTATATCACGCGCGGTGATAAGACCGAGACGATCAAGATCAAAGGCCAGGAATTGTACATCGGCGAAGTGGAGGACATGGCCGACGCGATCCTGCTCAGGCATGCCCCTCGTATCTCGCTGGATGATTCCCGCGCGAATGTCGCAGTGATTTCTTCGTTGCTTGAGTCCGCGCGTGCAGGAAAGCCTGTGAGTTTATAGTTGCTGGACAATCCTGTCTCACTCGGCTACACTTGCGTCATTCTTTTTCGGAGGCCCCTGCATGGATTTTCACAACACAGACGATTCCCTAACCCGCCGCGTCAAGGCGTTTACCGACCGCGTTGCAGGGCTAAAAGCGAACGACCTGTATTATTTCAACCAGCCTGTGGAAGAGATCCTGGGAGGGGCGAAGGTTATGGTACACGGCCGCGAGATGGGCATGTACGCGTCTTACAGTTATCTTGGTTTGGTGGGGCATCCGCGCATCAACGAAGCCGCGAAGAAGGCCGTGGATAAATTCGGCACTGGCACGAATGGCGTCCGCATGCTGGCTGGCACGTTGACGCTCCATAAGGAACTCGAAGAGACCATTGCGAATTTTAAGCACGCTGAAGCCGCGGTTACTTATTCGTCAGGATACGTTACCAACCTGACTGTCGTCTCATCGTTGATGGGCCGCGGCGATTACATATTTTCAGATAAGTTGAACCATGCTTCGATTGTGGATGGGTGCTTGATGTCTGGCGCGGAGTTCCGCCGTTTCAGGCACAACGATATGGAGCATCTTGAAGGTTTGCTGAAGAACGCGCCTGCTGATGTTACTAAAATGGTGATTGCCGACTCAGTGTTCAGCATGGATGGCGACATCATTGATCTGCCGAAGGTGCTGGAGTTGACGAAGAAATATAAAGCGTGGCTGATGATCGATGAAGCGCATTCCATTGGCGTGCTTGGCGAAAAAGGCACTGGCATTGAAGAGCATTTCGGTCTTGGCGATGTGATCGATATCAAAATGGGCACGTTGAGCAAGACCATTCCTTCTGTCGGTGGATATGTTGCCGCAAGCAAGGAGATCATTACCTATCTGAGCCATGCCAGCCGCGCCTACATTTTTTCCGCCGCGTTGCCGCCCGCGCAAGCCGCCGCCGCGAATGAAGCATTCAAAGTCATTCTCGATGAACCCTGGCGCATCGAACGGCTCAACCAAAACACCAAACAATTCATCGGCGGACTCAAGAGCATGGGTTTTGATACCATGTTAACCGAAACCGCGATTGTCCCTGTGTTGTGCGGTGAAGATGACACGGCTTTCGCCATGACGCGTGAAGCGCAACACAATGATGTGTTTGTATTACCCGTTGCTTCGCCCGCGGTGCCGGAAGGACTGGCCCGCCTGCGCGCCACTGTCACCGCCGCGCATGACCCAAGCGAAATCGAACGCGCCATGGATGTCATCGGCGAAGCGGGAAAAAAATTAGGGGTTATCAAGTAGTGGGTTGTGGTGATGGACGGGGCAGAGGGTTGAAGAAGTCATCGATGACAGCGCTCAGCAAAGGAGAAGCCCGTCTCAATGAGAGGCGGGCCTGTTGGTTTTTATTATTGGGTACGCTTTATTCAATTAATGCCCTTACTCTTTGTAAAACTCTTGTCATTACTTCTTCAGGTAAATGGCAGGCTTTCTCTGTGTGACGCGCTCTCCAATCCAGACTCTTTACTTGATCAGAAAGAATTACACCGCTGACAGGCAAACCATCAGGAATCGTAACCTCGAATGGATAGCCCTTCACTTGTGTTGTAATCGGGCATAAGAGGGCCAAACCGACTTTCCCATTATAGGCTTTTGGACTTAGAACAACAGCCGGACGCCTACCCGCCTGTTCATGTTCTGCCTGTGGCGTGAAAGTGATCCACACTACATTGCCGCGATCTGGAACATAAGTCATCTTACCACGTCTCATTGCCAACTGAATCGCCCGTCTCTACAGCAGTATGCAGATTTTTGGAGGTGACACGATCCAGCAATTCATCAAGAGTAATCACTTTCTCTTTGATCGGTTGGATAATAAGTTTCCCGTCTTCCAGGGACAGTTCAACATCTGTGCGGTAATCGAGCCCAACTTCCTTGATAAAGGCCTTAGGTATTCGCACGGCATAACTGTTACCCCATTTCTGGACGGTTGTTTTCATATCAAGTCTCCTGTATCTACAATGATGATACATCAGATTATCAAGTTTGGCAAGGGGTTTTTCCTTTGGCTTCCATTGTCTTAAAGACCTCAACAAGGATGAACTTGGTTGGGTCATCTGCTTGCTGGATCACATCGAAACGCGCGATGCCTGCTTCCTTCACACTGTCCCTGGCATTTTCAATGGCCGCCTGTTTGAAAGCCTCCACAAATTCAGGTTTGACATTCACATGGACATGGATGATTTGCATTTTCTACCTCCTGTTGAATGATATATGGAATGCTTCCAACGCAATTGATATCCCCAAAACAAAACGACCGTCCCGCAGGTTTTTTCGAGGAAATTCCGGCGTCTGACGGAAACCTGCGGGACGTTATTAGCTGTTTCGGATGAAGTTTATTTGGCAAGTTTTACGAGTTGAGGTCTGGACTTCGGCACGCGCTTGATCTCGCCGCGCGCTTCCATGTCCAGTTTGACCGTGGTCACGTACCAGGTGACCGACCCTTCGAAATTTCCATCTACTTCCTTCTCCACCGCGCGCGACAAATTCATAAATGTGATTTCCTTCTGGGCGCGTAAAGTGGATAAGATCGCCTTGCGAATGATTTCATATTTTTCCCTGCTGATACTTACCCCTTGTTTCTTTTCAGGGTGAAGTGTGCGAATCCTGTCTTTCATTTACGCCTCCTTTGCTGGGACACAATTCTACTCCCATCCGCGTACTTCTGTGGGCTTTATTCGGATCGCAGTTGAATACTCCTGGCTGAACTCTTCGGGGGTCATATTCAAGTCAGCAATACCGGATTCATATTTTTTGAAGTACGCAGGGACTTTGTGCGCCGGAGAACAGTTGGCATCTATGGAAGCATTACCAACAAAGACGATGACATGCTCTTCGCCAGTCTCATCTGTGTTGAAGTGCAACGCGACCTTTGGATTCTTCGTAATATGTTTGACTTTATAGGCTTTCGCCTGGCTGAAAACGAGAAATGAATCTTCCGCCCAGATAAACCAGACGGGTCTTGGCTGCGGGGCGAGCTTTGAATCGACGGTTGTCAGCCAGATGACATACTCGTTTTTGAGATGTCGCTTTACAGCCCGGCCAAATTTTGATGAGAGATCTACCATATTATGCCGCGGTTGTCTTCATCTGCTCGGCGACCAGTTCCGCCACATCCTTCACTTGTACCGTGCCGCCATCCGCCTTCGATGCATCATTGAACATCGTCAAACAGAATGGGCAACCAACCGCCACCGTATTTGCTCCGGTCTCCTTGGCCTCCTTGAAACGCGCCTCGTTCACGCGCATCGTCCCGTTCTCTTCTTCCTTCCACATTTGCGCGCCGCCTGCGCCACAACAGAAGGACTTGGCTGAATTGCGCGGCATTTCGATTGTCATCACGCCAGTGGCATTCAATGCCTCGCGCGGCGCTTCGAATACTTTGTTATGACGACCAAGGTAACAGGGATCATGGAATGTCACTTTATACTGATCACTGCTCACTGATAACTGTATCTTTCCCTCACCAACCAACTCATTAATCAGCTGCGTATGATGGATGACGGTGTAATTGCCGCCAAACGCAGGATACTCATTCTTGATCGTATGCAAACAATGCGGACAGGTCGTCACGATCCGCACCTGGCGGGATCCTCCCGCCACTGCTTCATTCAAAATCTCAACATTGGCTGATGCCAGACCAAAGAAAATATCTTCGCGTCCCGCGCGGCGGGCGGAGTCGCCTGTGCATTGTTCGTTCTGTCCGAGCACCGCGAAATTCGCTCCCGCAGCGTTCAAAATTCTTGCAAAGGCTTGCGCGGTCTTTTGCGCGCGCGCATCCGTCGCGGCTGCGCAGCCTACCCACCATAAAATATCCGGTTCAGGATTCTTTTCAATTGTTGGAACGTTCAACCCATCTGCCCATTTCATGCGATCAGCCTGCGAAATGTTCCATGGGTTGGCATTGCGTTCCATGCCGCGGAAAGCGGTCTCCAATTGCTTCGGGAAATTGCTTTCCATCATTGTGAGGTTGCGGCGAATATCCAAAATGTCGCGCATCGGCTCATTGCCCACGGGACAAATATCCACGCACGCGCCGCAGGATGTACAAGCCCAGACGGCCTCTTCGGTGATTAATTGCGTCATCGGCACATCCATACCGCCGCCATAGTTCAGGTGATAACGCTTATTGACCTCCAACGCGGCAGGCGAGAGCACCTTGCCTGTGCCATAGGCTGGGCAAACTTCCTGGCAACGGAAACACATGATACATGCGTAAGCATCCATGATCTGTTCCCAGCCCAAATCTTTCAGCGTGGCCGCGCCGAACTGTTCAATGGATTGGTCTTCGAGATTGATATAACTCAATTCTCCGATGGACCTGCGTTCAGGTTTCAACGCGAAGTTGATTGGAGCAAAGAACAAATGGATATGTTTTGAATATGGAAAGTAGGGAAGGAATGCGACCACCGCGCCGATGGACACCCAGAACATGAGCCGTTCGCCGATTAGCAACGTATTCGCATCCACCCCGGACCATAAGCCTGCTACCGTTGAAATGACCGGCTGCCAGCTATCGCGGACTCCCGCCTCCGCCACGTAGAATGATTCTCCCAACAAGCGCGCCGAATTGTGGATGAAGATAAAGGACGCCACGATGGCCGAATCCCGGCGGATTCCGGCACGCGCCTTCGGGTGAAGCAGAGTCGATTCGCGCGTGCTCAAATTTTCCGGGCGGACCATGAAGCGCCGGATTGCAAGCGCAACGATCCCGATAATGATGGCTGTATTGGCTATGTCCGCCATGAGACGGTAGATATCGCCGATGATCCCGCCCTGATCGAGCAAACGGAACTCTGTCATACCGTAAATCAACTCGGAAAGATCGACCATCAAGAAGATATATAAACCCCACCCAATGAACGCGTGAAGAATGCTTGGACCAAGCCGAAAACGAAAAACGGGTTGGAACAGGCCAACTTTGACAATGAGATCGCCGATGCGCTTCCAGAAGAGACTCCAATCAGGCCTGCCCTGTCCGCTTGAGATGTGACCGATGATGCGCATTACGCCGCGGTAAGTGAAGTATAGCGAGAGGAGAACAGCAAGTGCAAAGAGGATTTTTTCGGTTAGAGTGAGCAAAGTTCCTCCGTGAATCAACATGTCATTGCAAGCGCACCTTGCGAAGCAATCCCAGTTAAGGGGTGAGACTTATCGAACAGCTCACATCGTTTACTTGGAGATTGCTTCGTCGCGATAAACGCTCCTCGCAATGACATCATACTAATAGTTTAGCACAGAAAACAAAAGCGGAGGACATGCCTCCGCTCCTCCATAAGAATGACAATTGTCCAATCTTATCGGCTGATGTCGTTCACGTAATTGATCGCGCCCTGGCAGGCAGGCTCAAGATGCGTCGAAAGATTTTCCCATGTTAGCTCCTGCTCCTCGTTGTGAGTGGCATCGAGCGCGTTCCCCAGGCAACCGGGTCCCGCGTTGTAATTCACCAGCGTGAATTTCCACAGGTCCTCGTAGGTTGCTGAATTTCCTGCCGGACCCGCGGTAATGTTTTCCACGAGTTGACCAGCCTGTTCGCAGTTCGCCAGGAGCGTGTGTGCAAAGACGCCGATGCTGAAGTTGGCGCGGTCCAGGTCAATTCTCAAGGGACAGTTCTCGCAGTCTGCATTTACAGCGTTAATCAAAGATGTTCGGAGATATTCACGTTGTTCTTCATCCAAATGCAAATATCCATTGCTGCATTCTGCTGAATCCATGACCAATGGACAGAACTGATAAAAGAATGGAGGATTCCACAAAAACGTTGTATCTGCTCCTTTTTCGGTGAGCTGTCCCAGGCCCACATCATCTTTCATGCCTTTCCCCGGCCAGAACTGGCTTTCCGTCGCGAACAGGTTTTTCAACAAATGTGCCGGAACGCCTGAATCCTTTGCCACATTCAAGATGATTTGATCGAACTGATTCTGCCAGTCAGCGACCGCTGCCCGTGCAACCTCCATACCGCACGCAGACGCGCCTCCATCGGGCAGCAAGCCGCCGTCTGCACATGAACTCGCGTCCACCATGCCGCTGCTGATTAGCTGAGACGCCAGGTAGTTATAGGGTATATCCGTGCCGAGAGCTTCACTTTCGGTGGGTGTGCTCAACCATCCAGGCGGGCCGCCCACTGGCGGGAGTACGCCCCATGCCTGCACACAGCTTGCAACCGGCACGCCAGCCCATTGGCTGCTCAACACATCCACATACCAGAATGAGCGGTCAGGGTCTCCCTCATCAGCAATCGCCACCCGAACCAGCGCATCAAAGATTTCACTGCTGTCGCCATAACTTGAATACGCCCAGAATTGGATGGTGAACCCATCCTCGTCTGTGACGGGCAGCTTTAATCGGCAAACTGCGTCGCAATTGAACGGTTGCCCTTCATATAACCCCTCGATACCGATGATTTGATAGCCAGGCAAAGGCTCTATGCCCGTTAAAACCAAAATAGGTTCGAATTCACAAATACTTGTAGAGGATGTGTAAACCGGGTTGCAGTTTTCCAGCGTCACCTGCACGACCGGTGGGGGAAGCATGGTGGAAATTTCCTTTTGCGCGGGTTTGCTGTCCACCAGAACAACAAAAAACCCTTCGCATAGTTCTACATTTGATTCCCTGCAGGGTTTCTGGTTTATCCACTTTTCGTAGATCTCTTCCCCGCAATCCACATAGACATCCCCCGGTGTTGGCATGCCTTCATGGCCGATGACGATCTTGCATGCCACGTCATCCTCACCCCAGCGGATCATCCACCAGAAATACTTTGTGTAATCAACCACGGTGACCGAGAAGCGGTCAGGGCCCGGCGGCTCGTAGTCTGGCGCGGCAAGACCTCGTGAACTGGACGCGAATGCGCTCCCCACGAAGGCCAGAAGCAGGCTCAGCAGTATTAGCCGAGTCCTCCACCGAGGCTGAGTCCTGTTGTCCCTGATCATAAAAAAAGTGTCCGCTTACATTATAGCGGACTCTCTTTCATTAATGGCTATTTTTTCTGTAACCTTTTGGTTACAGTTTTGGCAGATTTCCGGCGTGCGGATCTTGCCGGGCTTTTTTTCGGCTGGCGTTCTGATCTTGCTTCGACTTTGGCAGCCGAATTTTCCATTTCTTCCAGCACAGTCACATCCTGACGCAGGTTACGGCTGCGCAGGTAGAGGCTGAAGACATAAAGTCCCATCACAATGAATGCGATCGCATAACCGGCGATCATGTAGCCTGAGGTATCGGGGGTGGGTTCCTGGAAAAACATATGAGTCTCCGTTTACATGCTAACTTTCAATTTGAGTTGTTCGACCTTATCCTGCAAGCTGCCGAGCCGAATGCGATTCCAGAACAGGTCGATGAAGATGAGCGTGAATGCGAACAGCGCGAAGAAAAAGGCGACGCGCATATCGGCGGTCATGCTGAAACTGCCCTCTGCTTCCGGGTTTGAGCCACTAATCACGACGGGATGGATCGTGCGGAACAGGCGGATGGCGAAGAACGTGATTGGCGCACTGATTCCTCCCATGAGGGCGTATACCGCGCCGAAACGGGCGCGGCGGTCTGGATCATCAATTCCCTGGCGGAGCATGAAATACGCAATATAGATCAACTCGGTGATCGCGGCGGTCGTAAGACGCGGATCCCACGTCCACCATGTATTCCAAGCAGGCCGCGCCCATATGGAGCCAAGCACGATGGTGATCAAAAAGAATACCAGGCTCACCTCAATTGCCGCGACCTGAAGGCGATCCCATTTCAAGTCTTTTATGATGAGATAGATCACGCTGAATACTGCCGCAAGGATGAAGCCGAGCAGCGCAGTCCACGCGGTGCCAATGTGGAAGTAAAACACACGCTGCACGTCTCCCATCACCAGTTCGGTCGGGGCAAAGACCAGGGCGAGGTACGCCGAAATGCCGAGCACAATTACGGCAGCGATATCCAGAATCTTAAGTGCCAAAGGTTTGGGTTGCATCGAGACTCCTTGAATCAATTTGCTTGGTCGGCGTTCTCCCTTCGACAGGCTCAGGGCAAGCTTACGCCGACGGATGCGCAAGAGAGCGCATCCTACACGGAAATTATTCTTCAACAACATTATCAAACACCATGAAAGCCAAGGCAATAAAAATAATATCGTAGGCGATCAGAAGATTGAGGGGCAGAAGGATTTCTGCAAAATCCGCACCAATAAGGAACCCCTCGCTGGCTTTGACAGCTGCCAGCAAAACAGGGATCACGACCGGGAAGAGCAAAATCGGGAGCAGGATATCGCGCGTGCGCGTTTGTACAGACATGGCCGCCAGCAGTGTGCCCACGGCGACGTAACCAATCGAGCCGAGCAGAATCACCAGTAATAGCCCGGGTTGGAATAGATTGACATTGTAAAGAACGCTGTAGATCGGCAGGACAATGATTTCCACGATCAGCATGAAAGTCAGGTTGCTAATCATTTTGCCAAAATAGATCGCCGAGCGGTCCACAGGTGCAAGTAGCAGACCATCCAAACAGCCGCGGTCTTTTTCGATTGCCATCGAGCGGTTGAGACCCAGAGTCCCTGCAAAGGCGAAGGTTGCCCAGAGCACACCTGAAGTCACGGACTGACGCGTTTTGATATCCAGTTCGAGAGCGAAGTTGAAGATCAGGATGATCAGCAGTGAAAAGACCAGCATGGCGGAGAAGAGTTCGCGCGAACGGAATTCTGCCCGCACGTCCTTCCACACAACCGCGGCAACGGCTTTAGTGAAATTGCCTGATGGCTGGCTGTGCCTGGCCGTTATTGATTTCATCTCAGTCGCTTTGTTGACCATACTAACCCGCCAATGCCTGCTTATAGAACGTGAGCAAATTGGTCTTCCGGAGCTCCCTGCGCGAAGCGGATGCGGAAACGACACCTCGTGAAAGGATATCAAATCGGGTTGCAAGGTCCTCTGCGCGTGCAAGGTCATGGGATGTCATCACGACCGTGCGTCCCTCCGCGGCGACGGTCTTCAGCACCTCATCGAGCATGGAGGAGGCATCCTGGTCCAACCCCGTATAAGGTTCATCGAAGAGCACCACGTCCGGGTCATGGAGAACCGCGCGGCCGATGGCGAGTCGCTGTTGCATGCCGCGTGAGAAGGTTCTAACCAGGTCCCGGCGCCTTGCCTCGAGACCAACCATTTCAAGGACTTCCGTAATTCTCGCTTCAATATTCGGGATGTTGTACATGCGCCCATAGAAACGGAGATTCTCCTCTGCGGTCAGGTCACCATACAGCAAAGGCAGATGCGAGACCACGCCCAGGCGTGCGCGTACCTGCGCGGCCTGATGTGGAAGTTTGTACCCCGCAATGTTGACCTCACCGAGTGATGGCCGCGACAACGTTGCCAGGATCCTCAGGAACGTGGTCTTCCCCGCGCCGTTCGGGCCCAGCAGTGCGACGAACTCACCCGGCTGAACCTCAAAGTCCACGCCGCGCAGGACGGTCTTTAATCCGAATCGTTTGACGAGCTTTTTGACGGTGATCATGGTTTCCAAAAACCTACATCTTTCCCTTCAAAATTTCCTTCAACTCTGCGCGGCGCTTGTAAAATGCCTCATCGGAGATCTTCTTGGCGCGGTGCAAATCATCCAGTGCGATGATCGCATCCATTACATCTTCAGAAGATTCAAATTCATCATCCTCATCTTCAACATCATCTTCCTCTTCCGCGCGATTGCGGTCGCGCAGGTATAGCCACGCACCTGCAAGGATGAGCGCAACACCCAGCGCACCCGCGCCGATCAAAAGGTTCCTGTTCGAACTGGTTTCAGGCGTTGAAGCAGTTGCTGCCTCCTTTGGCGTACCTGAAACAGTGAACGCAACTTTATCGCCCGCGCTGATGTCACCCAGTTCGTAGATCTGGAAATTTAAGTTCTGGATTGCCTGCACGCCGAGATCGCTCATTTGAGCACTCTTGGCTGTCACACCTTCGGGCAGAAACACCGTTATCGTGGCAACGGGTAACACAAATGTCTGTGAGAAGTCCAGTTTTTTCGCCTTTGGCAGGGACGCGAACGCAACCAGGCTATAAGAACCTTCGCTGGGCGGAATGGCGAATCCATTTTCAGTCTGAATGAAACTTTCGCTAGCCTGCATGGGCTCATAACCAAACCCGGACGAGCCTTCAGGTGATGTAATGAACGGGATCTCGCTGTTCTCATTCAGCTTCACAACGATGATCTCGTCGCGCGGATTGCGGAACGAATACACATTGAAGACCTGAACATTATCGGTCCCATATTCGAAGAAGATGCGCGTCTCATCCATGACCAATGCAGAGGTATCCTCTGTTTTGTTGTATAGCGTAATCGGCGGCAGGCTCACACTGCCATCGCCTTCTTTAACGATGGCAAAGCCAGATTTCAAATCCATTCCGTCAAACGTTAATTCGGCAATGAAAATGCGGTTGAGAGGAATCTCAATGTTCTCGAACTCAAAGGAGCCCTCCGTGTTCACCAGACCTTCCTGAGAGATCACTTCCTGCGGGCCCGCGCTGGGATCGGCGCCATGATCGTAACCGCGCAATGTGACTTTCATTTCAGATGGCAGGTCCGCGCCCGTTTTGTTTTCAACGGATCCGCTGACGATGCCGAATCCTGCTCGAGCGACGGCGGTCGCTTCGCCTGTAGCCGCAACTTGGGTTCCCTCCGCGAATGACGTTCCCGCGTCAGAGGAGGGGACAGCGGTCTCTGCAACGGTGGCAGGCCCAGTCGTGGGAAGAGGCGTGGAAG
>Ga0209002_10004367_pt1 | contig 11145 bp, 8 predicted proteins | sample Rifsed16ft2_FD_184010 | JGI IMG/M metagenome (GOLD analysis project Ga0209002, IMG submission 184010) | Soil microbial communities from Rifle, Colorado, USA - sediment 16ft 2 (version 2) | ecosystem: Environmental > Terrestrial > Deep subsurface > Rock core/Sediment | place: Rifle, Colorado...
CCGGACGATTCCTGGTTTCCGAACCGTTCCTGCTGCTGAACCGGGCGCCGGTGATCACGTCGTCGCCGAAGGGCCCGATGGGACAGGGCTTGTTCGAATACACGGTGACCGCGTCCGACCCCGACAACGATCCCCTGACATACAAGCTCGACACGGCGCCCTCCGGCATGACGATCGAGTCGAACACGGGCAAGGTGTCCTGGCAGATGCCCGCCGGCTTTTCGAGCCCCCAGCAGGTCCGGATCAGCGTGGATGACGGCAACCAGGGCCAGGCCTTTCAGGAATTCACGCTCACCCCGCCTCCGGCCCGCTGAGCAGGCCGGCCTTGTTGCGGAGCGGGGGGTCTTGTTAGAATGTTCGCACGCTCCAATCAAGAGGGTGAGCCGGACAACACGTGCGCAAGATTAAACTGCGAGAAGGTACCAACACCGCCAGCCTGTTCGGCTCCCACGACCGTCACCTCAAACTGATCGAAGAAGAACTGGGCGTTCACGTGTCGGCGCGTGGCGACGAAGTGGCGCTGGACGGCGCGCCCGCCGCGGTGCAACAGGCCGAGCGGGTGCTCCACGAACTGGCGGCCCTGACCGCCGAGGCCGCGGGCCACGAGGCCGAGGAGGTCGTCGTCGCCGGCAAGTGGTACCCGGCGACCGAGCTCGTGCACCAGATGGCGGTCTGGCGCTCGCTCGACCTGTCCGAGTCCAACGGCTTGCCGATCGACATGGTCATCGCGCTGAAGTTCCCCGCGTACCTCGTGCCGCACGAGCGCAAGGTCGTGTGGCTCATCCACCAGCACCGCAGCGCGTACGAGCTGTGGGACCACCCGGAGTTCGCCGACCTGTCCAAGCAGGTCGAGGGGCCGCAGGTGCGCGACATGGTGCAGCGCAGCGACCGGATCGCGCTGGGGGAGGCCAAGCGGATCTTCACGAACTCGGCCAACGTGCAGGATCGCCTGTGGAACTCGATCCGCCCTGTCCTCCGAGGTGCTGTACCACCCGCCCCCGCCGCATCGGTGGGGTCGCGCGCCACCCTGCCCTGGAGCAGGCGCCGATAGCACTGCCCACGTCTACGCCGAGGCGATCGGCACCCTCGCGTTCCCTTCGCGATCACACGCGCCGGGCGCTTGCCCGGAGAGGCGGCGCCCTCGTCTACCCCGGCGTCACCGAGGAGGATCTGGGCAAGGGCTACGGCCCGGCCTACGCTCGGGCGCTCGAGGAGTTCGGCTTACGCCCCCAGGACTAGTGCAGCAAACGCCTAGAGCACCTTGACGACGAACACGTCGCGGTCGCCTCGGTAGGTCTCGCCCGGCCAAGCCCCGTGGATCCAGCCGGCGACGTACATGCCCGCTGCCTGTGCGGACAGGCTGAAGGCTCTCTCGCTCTGGGGGGTTCCGAACTGGAACGTCCACTGGTCCTTTCCTCCCGGCAGGTGCCGGCGCACGAACAGGTCCCACCCTCCCTGGTTGGCGTAGGTGGGGAAGGCGCCGAGCGTCGATCCCGCCACGTTCACCTTGGAGAAGGTGAGGGCCACGCCGAAGGCCTCGTCGGCTAGGGCGGTCCCGAACTGACGGGTCCAGAGCGGGGTGCCGATCGCGTCGTACTTCGCCAGGAACCCATCCGTCATCCCGGCGCCCGTCTCCCCGGGGAAGATCCCGTCGGTGGTCCCCGCGATGTACACACCCGAGTCGTCCGTGGCGATCCCCGTGGGCCGGTCCACGCCCGACGTGCCGAACTGGTGGGTCCAGAGCCGGAGCCCGCCACGGGCGAACGCGCGAACGAAGGTATCCGGGCCGCCGGCGCCAACCTGGTCGGAGAAGATGCCGTCGGTTGAGCCCGCGACGTACACGGCCTCGGCGTCCAGGGTGATGCCGGTGGCCTGGTCGTTCCCGGCGGTCCCGAATTGGTTGGTCCAGATCGCGTCGCCGTCCAGGCCGAACTTGCGGACGAACGCGTCCTGGCCCCCGTTGCTGATGCGACCCGGGAACGTGCCGTCCGTGGAACCGCTCACGTAGACCCCGGTGGCGTCCACGGCGATCCCGAGGGCCTGGTCGAACCCGGGGGTCCCGAACTGCCGGGTCCAGAGCTCGTTCCCAGCGGGGTCGTACTTCCGGACGAAGGCATCGGCCTGCCCGAGGTAGACCTGGCCCTCGAGGGCGCGCTTGGTGAACCCCACGACGTACACGCCCGTGGCGTCGGTCTCGGTCGCGAACGCGTGGTCGTAACGAGAGGTTCCGAACTGCCGGGTCCAGGCGATCTCCCTGGGGGTCCGCGCGTCGCCGCAATGGACGCCGGCCACCAAGCAGTTCTCTACCAGCTGATCGAGCCGCTCCTGCTGCCACGTGTTCCAGAAGTCGGAGTGCAGGGTGTGGTAGGCACCGCTGGACAGGCTGAGGGCCACGCTGCCGTCCGGGTTGAGCGGGTTCATGATCCCGAAGTGGACGCGCTGGCTGAGCCGAGGAAGGACGTGCGGGAAGCCCGAGGGGCATGACTGGTCGACCCTGTACGTGACGTTCCCCGGGAGCAGGCCCACCCCGTCCCAGCAGCTCGGCATGTCCACGATGCCGACCACTCCGTCCACGAACCCGTACTGAGCCGCCCAAGACGTGCAGTCGTAGGGCCGGTCCATCCGGGGGGTCTGCACGGCTCTCGTCGAGCCGCAGAACCAACGGACGTGTGGGTTCTCCGCAGGCGAGGTGGCGTCCTTGTTGCCGCCGATCATCTGCAGGCCCGGCGGGATGGTCTCGAGGATCTCGTTCGGCTGGCCGAGGTAGTAGATCCGCATGACGAGCGGCGAGACCTGTACCCCGTTCATGTAGGCGGTCGGCGCCCAGTAGCCGGCCGTGTCGTTCGCCTCCTTGCACATCGCCGTGCCCGCCAGCATGGACTCGACCGTGGAGGTCGCGGTCGTCGTGATGTTCCCGAAGAAGTCGTGAAGGTGCGAGGCGCCGGGCAGGCCGGGGAAGACGATCGGGTCATCCGGCAGCGAGTGCGAGTATCGGCAGCTGACGACGAAGTTGCCCGTCCGCGTTGCCGCATCCACCGGCGGCGCGATCGGCACCAGGATCGTCGCACCGAGGGCGAGGGCGAAGAGCCATCTCCCGATCGTTCCGCCCACGTGCCAGCCTCCACCTTCCGTTCGCCCGAGCCCGCCGAGCGCGACGTCTCCACGGTTCGACGGCAGGCGCCTGGATGGCGGCGTGAAGCCTATCGTGCGGCATCGGCCGCAACCGACCCGTTGGGTACCCTTGACCCTCTCCGAAGTCAGGTGGCCGTGGCGATGATCGTTACATCTGGGCTCAGCTCGCGGGCGGCTGCTGCCGTCTCCTCGCTGGTCGTGCTCGCCCTTTGGCTCCCGGTCTCCTCAGCGGCCGGAACCGACGGGGCCGGCGGGCGCGGGTTCGCGGGTTCGTCACGGCGCGCCGACGCCTCGGGCCCGTCGACCGTGGCGGCGCAGCCGGCGGGCGCGCTTCCCGGGATCGACGTCTCGCACCACCAGGACGTGATCGACTGGGTGGAAGTAGCTGCATCGGGGCAACGGTTCGCGATCGCGAAGGCGACCGAGGGGCGGACGTACATCGACCCGATGTACGCCACCAACAAGGCCGGCGCGGAGGCCAACGGGATCGCGTTCGGGGCCTACCACTTCGCGCGGCCGGACGACACGCCGAACGATGCCATCCTCGAGGCCGATCACTTCGTCCAGACCGCCGGACTGGCTCCGGGGAACCTGATCCCCGCCCTGGACATCGAGCGAACCGGCGGACTCTCGCAGGTCGAGGTCACGCAGTGGATCTTGGACTGGCTCGGCCGGGTCACCGAGCTGCTCGGGGTGCGGCCGATGGTCTACACGAGCCCGGCGGGCTGGGGCACGCGGACCGGCGACACGACGGCCGTCGCCGACGCGGGCTACACGGTCCTGTGGGTCGCGCACTGGGGCGTCGACGAGCCCAGGCTGCCTGCCGACGACTGGAGCGGCAACGGGTGGACGTTCTGGCAGTACGGCAACTGCGGCGCGATCCCCGGCATCCAGGGATGCGTCGACGTGGACTGGTTCGGCGGCGGCGACTCGTTCGACCCCGTCACGATCCCGAGCCCGGACGTCACCCCTCCCGTGGTGACGCTCACACCGCCGAGCGGGGTAGCCGAGCCGCTGACGGTCGCGTTCGACGAGGTGGTGCATCAGGTCACGCCCGGCAACGTCCTCGTGCGGGTGGCGGGCACGGGTACGGCGCTCGACGCCGCTCTCACCTGCCTGTCGCGCAAGGGCGGGGAGGTCGACTGCTCCACCGGGAACGTCCGGAGCGTCTCCGCGCAGCCGGTGGCACCGCTCGTCCTCGGGGAGTCCTACGAGGCGGACGTGAACCCGCTCGGGGCGTCCGTCCTGGTTGTCGACAGGAGCGGCAACCCGGCGCCCGCGAGCACGGTGGCCTTCGGGACCCCGAGCGAGGTCGAGCAGGACAGCCCGGCCGTCTCGTACGGGTGGGGGACGGTCGTCGATCGGCGGGCGTTCGGTCGCGCGTATGCGGTCGAGCACGTGACCGGCGCCTCAGCCTCGTTCGGGTTCACCGGCAGGTCCGTGACCTGGTACACGGTCACGGGTCCTTCGCAGGGCAAGGCGGCGGTGTCGATCGACGGGGTACGGCTCGGCAGCTTCGACCAGTTCGCATCCCGACCCGCCTTCCGGGTCGCGCGCGAGTTCAGGGGGCTCGCTCGAGGTCCCCACACCATCGTCGTGCGCGTGCTCGGGAGGGGGTCCAGGAGCGCGACGGACACGCAGGTGGTGATCGATGCCTTCGGCTTCGGCGGCGAGGTGGTCGCCGATCCCGAGGCGCTGATCGCCTGGGGATCCGTAGATGCCTCGCGGGCCTCGGGAGGGAGTCTGCGCAGGAGCGATGTCGAGGGCGCGAGCGCGACGTTCACCTTCCGCGGGACCGGCGTCGCCTGGTACACGGTCCGCGACCGCCGGCAGGGACGGGCCGCCATATACGTGGACGGTGCACTCGTGCGCACGGTCGACAACTACGCCGAGACCCCGACGTTCGGGATCGCTCGCTCCGTTTCCGGGCTCGCGGATGGACCTCACACGCTGCGGATCGTCGCCCTGGGCGAGGCGAGGCGAGCCGCGAAGGGGAGCTTCGTCTCGATCGACCGCTTCGCTCTCGTCGCCTGAGCACGCGCGGCGTTCGATTCCATGCCATCTCCACAGGACCGCCAGGAGGCGTTGCTAGACTCGGCCGCGAGCGGAGCAACCCCCGCTGACCTGCGATGACCGCCACCTCCCAGACCGTTGAGCGCACCTCCGAGTCGCCGCACTTCCGTGTGCGCGAGCGATCCCTCGACCTCTACGCCCACCGCGAGATCCTCGCGAACCTGATCCGCAAGGAGCTGAAGGTGAAGTACGCGGCGTCGGTGCTCGGCGCCGTGTGGTCGATCCTGAACCCGCTCGTGTACCTCGCGGTGTTCACGTTCGTCGGCAAGGTCCTGGGCGCCGGCGTCCCGAACTTCCCCGTCTACCTGCTCTCGGGGCTCCTCGCCTGGAACCTGTTCAGCACCTCGCTAACGAGCGGTACCTCCTCCGTGCTCGACAACTCGAACCTCGTGAAGAAGGTCGCGTTCCCACGCGAGATCCTTCCGCTCTCCGCCGTGGGTGTGGCGCTCGTGGACTTCGTGCTCCAGTCTGTCGTGCTGTTCGCGTTCATCGCGGTCTCCGGCTACGGCTTCCACTGGCCCGAGCTCGCCCTGTGGCCACTCGCCTTCGTGACGCTCGTCTCCCTCGCCGTGGCGCTGTCGCTGTGGCTGGCGGCGGTCAACGTCCGGTACCGCGACGTCGGACATCTCCTGAACATCGGGCTCGTCGTCTGGTTCTGGGCGACCCCCATCGTCTACGCCGAGTACCAGGTGCAGCAGCTGGCGCAGGGCGGCACCGGCACGTTCCTGGGGATCGACCGCTTCGCGCTCTACCTGCTGAACCCGCTGGCCGACGTCGCGGCCGGGTTCCATCGCGCGCTCTACGGCGTCGTGATACCCGAGGGCTCCACCACCTCGGTCCTTTACGCCGAGAGCTCTGCCTGGGTCGCCGGGATCCTCGCGATCACGCTGGTGGTCTCCCTGATCGTGCTGCGGTTCACGTGGGCGTACTACTTCGCGCGCTCGGGCGACTTCGCGGAGGAGCTGTGAGCCCTCCAGCGATCCAGATCCACGGCCTGTCGAAGCGCTTCCGGGTCTTCCGCGAGAAGCCAACGTCCGTCAAGCAGCGCGTCCTCACCGCCCACACCCGCGCGGACGACTTCTGGGCCCTGCAGGACATCGCCTTCGACGTCGCCGAGGGCTCCACGTTCGGCCTGATCGGCCACAACGGGTCGGGCAAGACCACGCTGCTGAAGTGCATCGCCGGGATCCTGCGGCCTACCTCCGGCACCATCAGACAGCGAGGACGCCTCGCCGCGCTGCTCGAGCTCGGTGCCGGCTTCCACCCCGAGCTCACCGGCCGCGAGAACGTCTACCTGAACGCCTCGTTCCTGGGCCTGTCCCGAAAAGACACCGACCGGGCGTACGAGGACATCGTCGCGTTCGCCGAGATCGAAGACTTCATGGACAACCAGGTGAAGTTCTACTCGAGCGGCATGCTCGTGCGGCTGGGGTTCGCGGTCGCCGTGCACGTCGACCCCGAGGTGCTTCTTGTCGACGAGGTGCTCGCCGTCGGCGACGAGGCGTTCCAGGCCAAGTGCATCGCGAGGGTCCGCGAGTTCCAGCGCGAGGGCCGCACGATCGTGCTCGTGACGCACGCCCTCGACGTCGTGCGCGAGATCTGCGACCGCGCCGCGATGCTCCACCACGGTGACCTGCACGCGCTCGGCCACCCCGACGACGTCGTGCGCGAGATGCGCTACGTGCTCCTGGGCGTCACCGACCCCGGCTTCGTGCCCGAGCAGGGCACGCGCGAGGCCGAGATCGCCGAGGTCCAACTGATCCGCGCGAACGGCAAGGGCGAGGGGCCGGTCCTGCTCGGCGATCCGGTCACGATCGTCGTCGACGTGCGCATGAACGAGCCCGTGGACGACCTCGACGTGGACTTCGCGGTGCTCGATGGGGCTACCAACCACCCGGTTCTGGAAGCCCGCACGAGCCGTGACGGGATCGAGCTAGGCCGCTTCGAGAAGAAGCGCGTCCGTTTCAAGATCCCGGCCTTCCCGTACGCGGCCGGCAAGTACTGGGTGACGATCGGCCTGTCCAACGGTTCTACGGGCCAGCTCTACCACGTCCAGACGCAGCGCTACCTGTTCGAGGTGCACGAGTACCCGAGGGTGCAGGAGCGCGTCGAGGTGCCGGTCGAGGTGGAGGTCGAGGACCTGTGAGCTCCGCCGAGCCCTCCGCCGCAACGCAGACGAGGAAAGGACCACCGAAGATGCTCATCGCCACGATCCTGCTGTCCGTCGGCCTGGCCGCTGTGGCGCAGCTCGCGCTCAAGGCCGGGATGAACAACGTGAACGAGGAGCTCGCGCCCGCATCGTTCGGGTTGAACGGCTCCGGCCTGCGCGCCGCGGTAGCCGAGCCGTACGTGTGGATAGGGCTCGCGGTGTTCGGGATCTCGGCGGTGGTGTGGCTGCTCGTGCTCTCGCAGGCCTCGTTGTCCTTCGCCTACCCGTTCGCCGCCCTGACGTACGTGCTGATCCTGCTGTTCGACCATCTCGTGCTCGACGATCCGGTGCCCGGGTTGCGCTGGGTCGGGGTGGCCTTGATCGGGCTCGGCATCTTCCTGGTCTCGAGGACACCTCACACCTAGATGGCGGAGCCCGCGATCAAGGCGGTCGTTCTCGTCGGGGGTGAGGGCACCCGCCTACGCCCGATCACCGAGACGTGGCCGAAGCCGCTCGTCCCGCTGATGGACCGGCCGAGCCTGGACCACGTCCTCGACCACCTGGCGAGCCACGGAGTCCACGAGGTCGTGCTCTCGAGCGGCTACCTCGAGTCGACGTTCCACGCGTTCATCCAGGAACGTCACGGCGACCCGATCATCACCTGGATCACCGAGACCGAGCCGCTCGGTACCGGCGGTGCGATCGTGAACGCGCTCGGCTCGCTCCACACGGATCAGCCGTTCCTGGCGCTGAACGGCGACATCCTGACCGACCTCGACCTCACCGCGATGCTCGCACTGCACCGCGACCGAGGTGCGACGGCGACGATCGCGCTGCACCACGTCGAGGACGCCCGCCCGTTCGGCCTGGTCCCTACCCAGACGGACGGCCGCGTGCTCGGTTTCCGCGAGAAGCCCGCCGAGCTCATCCCCGGCGACATCAACGCGGGCACGTACGTGCTCGAGCCCTCGGCCCTCGCAGGGTGGGAGCCGGGACGCAACGTCTCGATCGAGCGCGAGATCTTCCCCGCCCTGATAGAGCAGGGTCGCTCGCTCTACGGGTTCCTCAGTGACGCGTACTGGATGGACCTCGGCACGCCCGAGCACTACCTCCAGGCTCACTTCGATCTGCTGGACGCCAAGGTGAGGGGCCATCGCGAGTACCCGGCGCCGTTCTTCATCCTCGGCGGTTCCGTCCGGCGGGGCGCCACGGTAGGCCGGCATGTGGTCCTGGGACCGGGCGTGTACGTGGGCGAGGGTGCCGAGATCGAAGAGTCGGTGCTGCACGAGGGCGCGAGCGTGGGGCAGAACGCCACCGTGCGCCGCTCGATCGTCGGGCCGGGCGCGTTCGTCGACTCGTGGGCGCGTCTCATCGACTCCGTGCTCGGCCAGGACGCCTACGTCGGGCCGGACGTCGTCTTGGATGGGGTACGGGTGGGCGTCGGGGAGCGGATCGAGGGGCCCTGAGGCCCGGCCGAGCGTCAACCTCCGGCCTCCCTGGGTCGATGTGGTACGGTGCGGGCCCTCTCGAGAACGCCCGACTCGATGATGCGTAGAGCCCTGATCCCGGCCTTCCTGTTCGCCCTCACGTTCGGCGCGCTCCCCGCGACCGCGGTCGCGGCCGCCGGGCCCGAGAGCGCCGTCCCTCGAGGCCCGAACGACGAGTTCCACTGGTTCGGCGCCGGGTTCGGCCACGGGCTCGGGATGTCGCAGTGGGGCGCGTACGGCCTCGCGCAGGACGGCTGGGGCGCCTCGAAGATCCTCAGGCACTACTACACCGGGACGAAGGTCGGGACCGACGGCGCGCCGCCCAAGACCCTGCGGATCGGCCTCGTGCAGGGCCGGGGTTCGGTGCGGCTGGAGGCCGAAGCCGGACCCGTCGAGATCCGTCTGGGCGATCCCAAGACCGGGGAGGTCGTGGCCACGATCCCCGACGGAGAGACCTGGAGGGTCGCGGCCACCGGAACGGACTACCGGATCATCGACGCTAACGGCGACGTCGTGGACCGCGTGGGCGGCCCGAGCTCGCCGATATCCGCGGTGTTCGAGACCTCGGGCGCGCGCGTGCGGGTCCCCGAGGCGGGGCACACGTACAACCGGGGCTGGATCGAGTTCGGCCTGTACGACTGCGGGGCGAACGATTGCGTCGAGCGCCTGATCCTGGTCGTGCAGCCTCAGGGCTACCTGTACGGCCTGGGCGAGGTGCCGAGCTCGTGGCCGATGTCCGCGCTCAAGGCCCAGGCGATCGCGGCCCGCACGTACGCGTTCACCAAGGCCGCGAAGTCCCAGCACCGCTCCGTATGCGACTGCGCCCTGTACGCGAGCTCCTACGACCAGGTCTACGCCGGCTGGGACAAGGAGGGCGGCCTGGACGGCGACCGCTGGGTCTCGGCCGTCGACCAGACCGAGGACGAGGTCGTGAAGGACGGCGGCGAGTCGATCCAGGCCTTCTACATGTCCTCCTCGGGCGGGTACACCGAGAACAACGAGAACGTGTGGGGCGGTACGCCGATCGACTACCTGCGTGGGGTCTGCGACCCGGGCGACTACACCTCGGCCAACCCGAGCGCGATCTGGGAGGTCGTCACGACCGCCTCCGAGGTCACCCATGGGCTCGACCTGGGCATCGGCACGGTGACGAGGTTCACCGACGTGCTGCGCGGCGTCTCGGGCCGGATCGTGTCCGTCACGGTCCAGGGCGAGGGCGGCCAGGCGCAGGTGACCGGCGGCGCGCTCAGGTCAGCGCTCGGCCTACGCGACGACCGCGTCTGGATCAACACCAACAGGCTCGTCACCGGGGCGATACGCGAAAGGTACGACGCGCTCGGGTGCTCGCCGGGCCTGCCGACCTCCCGGCAGATCTCGGTCGCCGGCGGCCTGCGGCAGGCCTTCGAGGACGGGACGATCTACCACTCGGACCCGACGGGAGCCTACGAGCTCCACGGGCCGGTGCTCGTCCGGTACGAGGACGAGGGCGGTCCCGGCGGCTCGCTCGGTTTCCCCACCACCGGCGTACGCACGCTGGACAACGGGAACCTGCGCGCCCGTTTCGAGCACGGCGTGATCACCTGCCGGGCCGACGGCTCGAGCTGCTCGGTGGGCTAGGCTCGTCGGGGCACGGAGCCGGCTAGGGCACGTTCCCTTCCGGGGCGTTAGAGGTGCCCTTGTACGCCGCGATGAACGCGTTCGCGAAAGTGGCTGCATCGGCCGCCTCGACCGTCGGGGGGCACTCCCACACCTTGTTCCACGCGACCATGGCGAGCGACGTGCCCTCGTTGAGCTCCGCGTAGGGCGCGACGAACACCTTGTCCTGGCTCTCGGCGATGCCGCCCAGGCTCGAGAGGACGTCCTGGGGGAGCGCCTCCGGGCCCTCGGCCCGGTAGTACAGCAGGATGTAGCCGTGCTCGAGGTTGTGCACGGCGTTCTCCTCGCGGATCGGCTGGGTGAACACGGCCTGCTCGGCGGGCAGGGGGGCGGGGTCGTGGACGCCCGAGCTCGCGGGCCGCTGCGTGTAGTTCGCCGGCTCCCCGGAGCCGAGATGCTGACCCCCGGGCGCCGAGCCGACCGGGGCCTGCACGTCGGTGCAGCCGGCCGCGCGGGCGAGCGCGAGGGTCTCCTCCGGGATCGAACCGGCGGCATCGGTACGGAACACGAGGAACGCCGCGACCCCGACGACGGCGGCCACCCCGACGATCGTGACCCCTCGTCGGACGCGGCGCTGGCGTTCGATGCGACGACGCGCGTTCTCGCGCGCCGCCCGCGCCTGTTCCTTGCGCTCGGCCCGCTGGTGGG
>Ga0209002_10004368_pt1 | contig 11144 bp, 9 predicted proteins | sample Rifsed16ft2_FD_184010 | JGI IMG/M metagenome (GOLD analysis project Ga0209002, IMG submission 184010) | Soil microbial communities from Rifle, Colorado, USA - sediment 16ft 2 (version 2) | ecosystem: Environmental > Terrestrial > Deep subsurface > Rock core/Sediment | place: Rifle, Colorado...
AGGTCGGGCGGGCCGCGGGAACTGGTGGAAGAAGGGGAGCTTACGAGGTCCGTGAAACGCCCGGTGCCCTTGCTACGCTGCGAGAGAGGCGTACCATAAGTAGATACACTGGTCGACAGAATACGTAATGCGGCACGCAGACTCGAACGATTGAGCGCCCGATGAAAGCCGGCACAATCCGCAACATTTTCTCAAACCCCTCCCGAGTACGCAGTTCGCAATCGCGGCTGACCCTCAGGCCCCGTGAGCGCCGTGCCATTCGAGCCAAGACTGCAGGTACTTGTCACGTGTGCGGTGGCCCCTTGGGAGCAGGCTGGCAGGCCGATCACGTCGTGCCCCACCGCCGCGGTGGCGCTCACTCCCTGGACAATTATCTGCCAGCGTGTCGCATATGCAACTCGCTGCGGCGCGGCTATGACCCACCAGTCTTACGCGCCATCATTCGCATGGGCGTCTACGTGAAGCAGGAGATCCGGCAGGATACAGAGCTTGCTCCGCTCCTGACTGTCCTCGCGCGTAAGCGTCTCAATCGCTCGGCGCGACGGCGGCGGCACTGAGCGTGCAGCCTAAGACCGCAGTCACCCTGGCCGCTGCCGAACGCTGGCCCTGTGAATCCGCCGCGCAGTAGGTGCTCGTCTGGTCGCCGATGTCCAATCCCATCGTTAGATTCGGTACCACCGTCTAGCGTCGATGCCCAGGCACAAACGATTGGGTTATGGACTTCGAGCCTGTTCAACGATTGAGCACCTCTCAAGGCGACCTCGGACCCCAGACGTTGGCCTTCCTATCTCCATCTCGTTTCCAATCCGCAAGACCGGGCCCACCGGTCTTGGAGCCGACATCGCCGGCTGGCAAACGCTCGGCTAGCCCCCGGTTCTGCTAGGGCACGGCCAGTGCCCGGGGGAACGCTCTCGGACAGCGGCCACCCGACGACCTCGGGTGCCACTCCTTCACCGACCCCGTGAATGCCATCCCATCTCGCGCGGCTCGTCTTCGTGCGCGACCGGCCGGTGAATCCTTGCAGACCACCGGTGGTCGAGAAGTTCCCTTGTCTCATTCCCTTGGCCTGTCGTCACCTTGACCGTCACGCATCTGCCGGGGACTGTCGAAAACGGCCGGACAGCGTGGGAACCCTTGCGCTCGGCGTAGCAGCGTGAAGCTGAGCACCAGACTCCTAGTCATCCTTCTGCCGACCGTGGCCGTGGTCATGGCCGGGTACGGGGCGTGGGCACTGCGTCAGCGCAATGCCACCCTGCTGCCCGCGGCTCAACGCGAGACGGAAGCCTACGCCCGAGCCCTGAGCCTGGCGCTCGAGTACGGATTTCGGGATCAGGCCTTGGAAGGGCTCCAGGACATCATCAACGAGATCAGCCGGGTGCCGTCGGTGTACGGCATCCTGGTGTACGACCGGCAGGGTCGCCCACTGATCGTCTCCGACCCCATGCGCACGCCCGCGTCGGCACCGCGGGATGTCCTCGACCGAGTACTTCAACACGGCGAGACCGTGAGCTTCGGGCGTGAGATTGAGCAAACCAGCGTCTATTCGGTGCTCCGCCCGATCCGCGACCGCCAGGCGAGCGTGACGGGCGTGCTGGAGGTGGCCCAGCCCCTCTCGCTGGTCGAGCTGGAGCGAGCCAACACCACCCAGCGGTTCGTGCTCAACACGCTGACGCTGCTCGTGGCACTGACCGGCGCCACATTGTGGCTGGTCCACCGGTTCGTGGCGCGGCCCCTGCGCCGGCTCGTCAACGCCGTGCGCGCGCTCGAACGTGGCGAGTTAACTCATCGGGTCACCCCGGACACCGGGCGGAGCGAGCTGGTGGAGGTGGCGCGCGAATTCAACCGGATGGCCGGCCGGCTGGAAGCAGCCCGGGCAGACGTGATCCGCGAGGCCCACGAGCGGGTGGCGCTGGAGCGCCGGCTCCGGCAAAGCGAGAAGCTGGCGGCCATCGGAAACGTGAGCGCGGGGCTGGCGCACCAGATCGCCGCGCCGCTCAACGTCATCTCCGGCCGAGCCGAGATGCTGCTCAAACGGCCCGAGGCCGATGCCGAGCAGGCCCGCCATCTCGGCATCATCGTGGACCAGATCGGACGCATTTCGACCACCGTCCGCCGGCTCCTGGACTTCTCGCGGCATCGCGAGCCGCGACTCCAACCAGTAGAGGTGGACGCCCTGGTAGGCGAGGCGGTAGAGCTGCTGGATCCGGAGTTGGCCCGCCTGGGCATCGCGCTGGAGCGCGTGGGTCCGCCGGTGTCGGTGCGGGGCGACCCGGTCTTGCTCCACCAGGTGTTCGTCAACCTCCTGATGAATGCCATCGAGGCCCTGGAAGGGGCCGAGAAAGAGCGGCGCATCACCGTGCGGAGCGGCCTGCTTTCCCCGTCCGAGGTGGCCCTGGAGATCGAAGACACCGGGCCCGGCATTGCCAGCCATGTTAAGTCCAAGATCTTCGAGCCCTTTGTCACCACCAAGACCGGCGGGACCGGCCTGGGCCTGGCGATCGCACGGACTATCGTGGAGGAGCACGGGGGATCGCTGGAGGCCGTAACGGTCCAGGACTCGGCCGGCACCGTCTTCCGGCTCACTCTTCCCGCCGCCATGGAAACACCCGATGCCTGAGCGCGTCTGGGTGGTGGAGGACGACACGGCGCTGAGGAACCTGCTGCTCGAGGTGACTAAGGATGCCGGTTACGAGAGCGCGGGATTCCACTCCGCAGACGCGGCGCTCCGCGCCATCGACGCTGGCGAGAGGGTGGATCTGGTGATCACCGACCTGATGATGCCGGGTCTGAGCGGGCAGGAGTTCCTAGCCCAGCTGCGCACCCGCCGCTCGGAGCTGAACGTGGTGATCATTACCGCATTCGGCTCGATCGAGTCCGCGATCGAGCTGGTGAAGGCCGGCGCCTACGACTATCTGACCAAGCCCCTGAGCACCGAGGATCTGCTGCAGGCAGTCGAGGCCGGACTGGTCGAAAGCCGGGCGCGGCGCGAAGTGGCGCGCCTGCTGCAGGCAGGAGCTGGCGCCCCCCCCGGGTTCGTGGGCGCCAGCCGGTCGATGCAGGACTTGTTCCGCCTCATGGCTCGGGTTGCACACTCCCGCCATCCGGTGGTGATTTCCGGCGAGAGCGGCACCGGCAAGGAGCTGGTGGCCCGCGCCCTGCACCAGAGCTCCGGCCGAGGCGCCTTCATCCCGGTGAACTGCGGCGCCCTGCCGGAGAACCTGCTCGAGTCCGAGCTGTTCGGACACGAGAAGGGGGCCTTCACCGGCGCGGACCGATCGCGAGCGGGGCTGTTCGAAGCCGCCCAGGGCGGCACACTGTTTCTCGACGAGATCGGCGAGCTACCGCTGGCGCTGCAACCCAAGCTGCTCCGGGCCCTGGAACAGGGGGAGATCCGCCGCGTCGGCTCGACCGAGCCGCGCCGCCTCGACGTCCGGATCATCGCCGCCACCAACCGCGACTTGGAGGACGAAGTGCGGGAGGGCCGGTTCCGCGACGACCTGTTCTGGCGGCTCAACGTGCTGCATCTCCTCGTTCCCGCGCTCCGTGAGCGACCCGAGGACATCCCGCTCCTGGCCCAGCACTTCCTCGATCGTGCCGCCGAGGAGCCGGGCTCGCCGCGGCTGGAGCGACGGCTCTCGCCGGAGGCGATGGCCGTGTTACGATCCTACCCGTGGCCCGGCAACGTGCGTGAGCTGCGCAACGCTATCGAGCAGGCGGCCACGCTGTCGCCGGGCACTCAGCTGCGCCCCGAGGATCTGCCCCGCCGTATTGCTGAGGGGGGGCGAGCGGGAACGTTGGTGACCGAGGCCTCCCAGCGGGGACTCCGACTCCGCGATCTGGAGCGCCGCTACATCCTCGACGTGCTGCAGCAGGCCGGGGGCAACAAGTCCCGTGCCGCTGAAATCCTGGGGTTAGATCGCAAGACCCTGTATCGCAAGCTCCAGGAATACCGCCAGGAGGAGCCGGACGCGCTGAGTTAGTGCGGCACTGGGCGACGGTCGTGTGGCATTCTGCCCCAGGCGCCAAACGGCGCTTCGCGGCCCCTCCACGCCGCCGCGCCGGGACGAAATGCCCCACCGCCGGTTTTCGCTCTGGATCTCCAACGCGTTGCCTGCCTGCCACTTAGCCCACAGGCGCTGAAGGCACGCGTCTTGCCTCTTGCATCCGCCAGCAGACGGTTCCGATTCCCAACCCTGAAGGAGGGCCCGTATGAGACACACCGTGCGAGTACTGCTCGTGACGACTGCAGCGGGGCTGGGCCTGGCGGCCTGCGGGCGAACCCCGCCACCAGCCCAATCGGCGCCTGCGGCACCTGAGCCGCCGGCATCAACGCAGCCCAGGGACGATGGAGCAGCAGCGCGCCGCGAGGCCGAGGAGCGACGGCGAGCGGAGGAGGCACGCCGGGCCGAGGAAGCGCGGGTCCGCGCGGTGTTGCAGCAGATGGTGTTCTTCGATTTTGATCGGTCCGACATCCGGCCGGCCGACCGGCTGGGGTTGGACGCGAAGGTCATTGAGCTGCGGAACCATGGCGACATTCGACTCCAGATCGACGGGCACGCCGACGAGCGCGGCTCTGACGAGTACAACCTGGCCCTGGGCATGCGCCGGGCGATCTCGGCCCGGCAGTACCTGATGAACCACGGCATCGACGGCTCGCGGCTGACGACACGGACCTTTGGCGAGGAGCAGCCACTCGACCCCCGGCACACGCCCGCCGCCTGGGACCAGAACCGGCGGGCCGAGTTTCACATCGTAGCCGGCCTGGTGTCCGACCGCTGACCGAGGTTGCAGCCCACTCATGAGTCCGACTATGCAAGGAGACGGCTGATGAATCACGCAAGCAAGATCCTCGTGCTGATACTCGCGCTGCCGGCTGGCGTCACGGCCTGCAAAGGCAAGCCGGCGAGCGGTGCGGCGCAGCGCGCTCCCGGCGCCACCGCCACGGCTGCCGCCGGCGCGGAAGAGGCGACGCGTCGCGCCGAGGTGACGAGGCGGGTACGGGAGACGCTCCAGGAGATAGTGTTCTTCGACTTCGATCGTTCCGACATCCGGCCGGAGGTGCGGAGGGTGCTCGACTCAAAGGTCACGCTACTGCGCAACGACCTGTCCATCCGGTTGCGGATCGAGGGGCATGCGGACGAACGGGGCACGGACGAGTACAACATGGCGTTGGGCCGCCGTCGGGCGGAGTCGGTGCGGCGCTACCTCATCGGCCGCGGCGTTGACGCGTCCCGCCTCGAGGTTACCAGCCTGGGCGAGCGACGCCCGCTGGCCTCCGGGAGCAATGAGCAAGCGTGGGCGCGGAATCGCCGCTCCGAGTTCGTGCTGCTGAACAACACTCGCTGATGATGGATCTGAACCGGAACGGGCATGACACCGGCGTCGCGCTCCAAACACCGACCTACGGCTATGCGAGGCGCCCTCGTCGCTGTGGGCCTGGTTCTCAGTCCTGTCCCATGCGCCGCGAACACCGGCGATCACGACCCTGGCGCGGCGGCGCGGGTCTATGTCGGCATGTGGAGCACGCACATCCGGGACCTCAGCCGAGGCCTCCGCAACAACTGGTTGGTGGGCCTCGGATGGCGGGGCTTCTACGGCGGTACGTTCATCAACTCGTTCGGCAACCGCTCCTTCACCGCCGGGATCCAGCGGATGATTGCTCGAGGGAAGGACGAGACCGTGGTCACATCGTTCTCGTACCGCCTGGGCGTCGTCTCGGGCTACGACGAGCGGTTCGTGTCGATCGCGTCCCGAGTTCCTGTCCTCCCACTAGCACAAGTTCTGGGCGGCATCGAGTCTGGACGGACCGGCGTCGAGCTAGGGTGGGCCGGCCTGGTCGCTACGCTAGGCCCGAGCTTCCGGTTCTGACCGCGGAGCTGACCGAATTCGCTAGCTAGGGGACCGGCATACCCTTGCTCACCAGGGTGCGGAATCGTCGCTTGTGGAGCAGTCACGGATTGGCCCGTGTAGCCTTAAGCTCCAGGTTTGGCAGGTCGGACGTCGCCCGCCCCGCACTAAGCCTCGTTCGAGCCTCTTAGGCCCAGCGTGGTAGCTCTTGTGTACGCTCCGCAGGTAGTCCCGGTCCACGTGGGTGTAGATCTGGGTGGTGGAGAGGTCAGCGTGGCCTAGCATCTCCTGCACCGCTCGCAGGTCGGCCCCACCCTCCAAGAGGTGAGTCGCGAACGTGTGGCGCAGCGTGTGCGGCGTCACCCGCTTCTTGATCCCGGCCCGCGCGGGGGAGCGCTCGATGATGCCCCACGCTCCCACGCGGGACAGCGGCTGGCCGCGGGCGTTGAGGAAGAACCGACGATTGGTCTTGCCCCGGTCCAGCCCAGGACGAATCTCCCGGCCGTACAACGCGGCAGCGCCGAGCGCCCGGCGACCGATAGGTACCAGGCGCTCCTTGGCCCCCTTCCCCGGCACCCGAAACAGCGCTTCGTCAGATCCCGACGATCGCTGGGTGTTGGCCTCCGCCCCAAGCGCGGGTGCGGACCTCCTGGTAACCGGCGACCAGGATTTACTCGCCGTAGCCCGCGAAGTGCCGATTCCCATCGTCGACCCCCGAGGATGCTGGGATCGCCTTCGCGGAACCCCGTGCGGAAGCCTTTGATTTGCGCGCCCGCCCGTGTCGCTGCACGTTTGAGCATCGCGCCTCCCGCCGGCGAGTCGCCCGCGGGTGAAGCGCGGGTCGTTATGCGGCGGCTACCACAATCCATTGACGATGCCCTCTGACGGATACGCGTTCTACTGGGGCGATACCTACTGGGGATCTATGGTCACTCGCCCCGGCCGGGCCCCGGAGCAGCGTAACGTCTTAATCTGCGCCGTTCCCAGTGATACACACGATGACCTGTGGATCGAGGTGTCAGCCGACTCGATAGCGGCGTTTGGCAGCCGCCTCAAGGACCAGGGCGAGCATGTCTCCCCAGGCTTTCAGCTCGGGAGCTATTCTACGCAGCTCGTCGCCACAGCCTCGCTGCGCCGTCCCACCCCCGGTACCGTCGTCACCCAGCTCACCGATGTTCTGTCCGGAACTCCATACACTGCTTCGCCCGTCACGAGCGACCGTACGCACAGCACCCGAAGCCCCGTCCGGCTGGACCTCGACGTGTCGCGACGGAGCGGAGGAAGCGCTGTCGTGGCTGAAGTGGATCACGGAGAAGTTGGGGCGGAGCCTGAACGAGGCGAAGACCTGCGTTCGCGACGCCCGGCGGGAGTCGTTCGACTTCCTGGGTTACACGTTTGCTCCGATGATCTACCGACGGACGGGGCAGACGTACCTTGGGGTTGCTCCTTCGAAGAAGCGGGTGAAGCGGTTCAAGCAGTCGCTCCGGACCGTGCTGCACGCGGGGAACCACGCGCCTCTTGGTGAGGTGATGGAGAAGGTGAACCGCAAGCTACAGGGGTGGGGACAGTACTTCAGCATCGGCACGCTGGAGCCCGCCTACCGGACGCTCGACCGCTACAGCTCGGCTCTGCTGCGCAAGTTCCTGGTGCGGCGACACAAGGTCCCCGGGCGGGGGACCCGGCAGTTCGGCTACCGGTACCTGTACGAGGATCTGGGCCTCGTGCGGTTGCAGGACCGCCGGCAGGTGTCGCGCTCGCATGCGTTGGCGTGAAACCAGTCCGAGAGCCGGATGCGGGAAAACCGCACGTCCGGTTCGATGAGCGGGTCCGAGAAACCGGGTTATGGCCGGGCTACTGAGGCACTCCCAGAGGAAACGGGGAGACACAGATAGGCCCGACCTACCGCCGCTGGCGCTCGGGCTCGACTCTACCCGCAGCGCTGAAGGCACGCTTGCTGAACCAGCGTTAATCGTACCCATGCCCGACCCTTTGACCCGCCTGCAGGCCGCGCTCGCCGACGGCACAGGCTCCAGCGCGAGCTGGGGAGCGGCGGCATGGCCACGGTCTACCTCGCCCGGGATGGAGCCTGCGCGTGGGAAGCCGCCGACGGATGGTCCTAAAGTGCAGGTACGCCGCCCGACTCACAATCCTCGCGCGCACGCCTAGCGACCCCCATCTTAGGGCGATGCCGGACCCAGCACACCCCCTCACCACGGCGCTCGCCGACCGTTACCAGATCGAACGGGAGCTGGGCCAGGGCGGCATGGCCACGGTCTACCTGGCCCACGACGTCCGGCACGACCGCAAGGTCGCGCTCAAGGTGCTTCGGGCCGAGCTGGCGGCGATTGTGGGCATCGAGCGGTTCCTGCACGAAATCAAGACGACCGCCAACCTTCAGCACCCGCACATCCTGCCGCTGCATGACTCGGGGCAGGCCAACGGCCTGGTCTACTACGTCATGCCCTATGTCGAGGGCGAGTCGCTGCGCGACCGACTGACACGGGAAAAGCAGCTGCCCGTTGAGGAGGCGGTGCGCATCGCACGCGAGGTGGCCGACGCCCTGGACTACGCGCATCGGCACGGGGTGGTGCATCGGGACATCAAGCCGGAGAACATCCTTCAGCACGACGGCCACGTGGTGGTGGCGGATTTCGGGATTGCGCTGGCGGTGAGCTCGGCCGGTGGCGCGACGCGGCTCACGGAGTCGGGGATGAGCCTCGGGACGCCGCACTACATGAGTCCCGAGCAGGCGATGGGGGAGCGGGAGATCACGGCGAAGAGCGACGTGTACGCCTTGGGCTGCGTGTTGTACGAGATGGTGGTGGGGGAGCCGCCGTTCACGGGGCCGACTGCGCAGGCCATCGTCGCGCGCGTGATGACGGAGGAGCCCCGCAGTCTGACCTTGCAGCGTCGCTCGGTGCCACCGCATCTGGAAGCGGCGGTGAACAAGGCCCTGGAGAAAGTTCCGGCGGACCGGTTCGCGACCGCCAAGGAGTTCGCTGAAGCGCTCGTGAACGAGGGGTTTCGGCACGGCAAGCGAGAAGGACGTAAAACACGCATCGGGGCGACATGGGCTGCGGCGTTGCTGGTGCTGGGCGCACTCCTGGGCGGAGCGGTGATCTCTGTGTTCCCGCGCGGCACGGCGCGCACGCCCCTCGTCTTCCTCGAAGCGCCGCCCAAGGGCACGCGCTTCGTCGAGGCGCCCGTACCCTCTCCCGATGGCCGAAAGCTGGCGATGCTCGTCACCGATCCAGCCGTCGGTACGAGAATCTGGCTACGGTTTCTCGGAGCCGAAGAGGCTCGGCCAGTTCTTGGCACCGAGGGCGCATCGCTCGTAATGTGGTCGCCCGATAGTGAAGAGTTGATCTTCAATTCACCTGATGGGCTCCGCCGCACACGGCTGGACGGTTCCGGCGGGCAGCTGGTTTCGTCGCTGTCCATTGCGGAGGCCGTATGGACACCTGACGATCAGCTCATCGTTGCCTCGGGAGGGATCCTTGCCATGCCGGCCAGGGGCGGGGCGGTGCGAACGATCCTGGAGGGCGATCAGTATGGCGGTCTCGACCTTGTGCCGACCGGACCTCATCTGCTGTTCCGGCAAGTCGGGGCAGAGACGGGAATCCACACGCTCGACCTGTCAACCGGCGATCGGAGGCTGCTAGTTCCCGGAGCAGCCAGCCGCGCTCGATACGTTGCGCCCGACATGTTCCTTTATGTGGAGCATCGCGTACTGCTGGCGCAGCGCTTTGACCCCAGAGATATGCGTCTCGTTGGCGATCCGTTCCCGGTGGCACAGGATGTTGGGAGTGCATCCTTCTCGGGGAGTTCCGCTGGTGCGCTCAGCTTCATCCGTGGAGCCTCCAACATGGGGAGGCAGGTTTGGCTCGACCGGCGCGGCCAGGTCGCGGGCGAGGCCGCCCCGGCTGGCCAATACTCGGAGGTTGACCTGTCACCCGATGGCAAGTGGATGATGTTCGTCCGTTCAGACCCGCGCGCGGGTAATCTGGACCTATGGGTACAGGATGTGGAGGGAAACTCGCCACCCAATCGCTTCACGACGAATCCAGATATCGACCATCTCGCAACCTTTTCGCCGGACGGCAAAGAGATCGCTTGGGAGGCACACGGCGGAGTGGCGTTGAACCTGATGCGGCGCCCTACCGACGGTTCGGCCCCGGCCACTCTGGTGCGCACCTGGGATCGGGCGGGAGGTCCGCTAGACTGGTCCCGGGACGGCAGGTTCATCCTTTACGGCTCGAGGGACGCTGCGACGGGCGCTAATCTGTGGGCGGTCCCGATCCAAGCAGACGCTGCGCCCTTTCCACTGATTGAATCCGCCTTCGAAGATGTTTCCGGCAGGTTCTCGCCCGACGGACGCTGGCTGGCATACGCATCTGACGCGTCCGGCCAAAGCGAGATCTATGTGCAACGACTGGACGATATGCGGCCTGTGGGAGGGCCACAGCGTATCTCGGATGGCGGCGGCCGGCAGCCACAATGGCGGCGCGACGGCACCGAGCTGTTCTTCTTAGCAAACGGTAAGATGATGGCAGTGGATACCCGGCTGGATCGGGACCTACCGGCGGGCAAGCCCAGGGAGCTCTTCGATCTTGAAGGAAGCATGTACGCGGTCACGCCGGACGGTCAGCGATTCCTGGTCGTTCTGCCCGAGCCCACCTCGACGGCGGAGGCGGCTGTCGTCATCCTCGACTGGGCGGCCGGACTCAATCGGCGATAGCGATACCAGCGCAAGACTGTACGGCGACCTGTTTGGGGCGAGGCCGGGCTGCGGGCTAACCAGGAATTGGAGCCGGGCGCTCGGCGGCCGCGCGCCCGTGCGGTGACTGGCGCCGACGCGGCCGAAAAGGAACTATTGAGTTTGCGTGGCGGCCAGCTGGTCGCCCGCGGCTCAATTCCGACTCGTTAGGCCGCCAACGTGAAGACCAGCCTTCCACTCCTTCTCTCTCTCGTCCTCGGCTGCGCAACCGCCGGGCGTGCCATACGGGAGAGCACCCTCGTGGCAAGGCGATGTGAGCAGGCCACGCGCGACGCTTCGAGACTTTCCGATTACCGTGCCTAAACACCCAGCCGTAACGGTACAGATCGCACGCAGACTTCTCCGCGCCCTTCCCGGCGTCGAAGAAGGTCCTTGTTACGGCACCGCTGGGTTTCGGGTACGCCGCAAGTTTCTCGCTCGCCTTCGTGACAATGATGAAACCCTTGTGGTCAAATGCGGTTTTGACGAACGTGACTTCCGGATCCTCGCCGATCCGGGCACCTTCTTCACCACGGACCAC
>Ga0209002_10004369_pt1 | contig 11143 bp, 9 predicted proteins | sample Rifsed16ft2_FD_184010 | JGI IMG/M metagenome (GOLD analysis project Ga0209002, IMG submission 184010) | Soil microbial communities from Rifle, Colorado, USA - sediment 16ft 2 (version 2) | ecosystem: Environmental > Terrestrial > Deep subsurface > Rock core/Sediment | place: Rifle, Colorado...
TCGACCGGATCGAGGTCGGACCGGACGCGTTCGGCGTAGCCGTGGACCGCGGCCGCGAGCCGGATCTCGAAGGCGTCGCGCTCAGTCATCGCCGAGCTCCTTCCGGAGGCGATCGAGCAACCGGGACAGCCGCGTCCGGACCCCCGACGGGGAGATGCCGAGGGCTGGAGCCAGCTCGAACGAGTCGAGGTTGGCCCCGTAACGGAGGGCGACGAGCACCCGGTCCTCGGGCTTCAGGTGGCCGAGCGCATTGGCCAGGTCGACGTGGTCGATCTCGCGCGACGAGTCGGCCCCCGTCGATGGTTGGGGCGCGATCTTGAGCTCGACGACCGCCTGCCGATGCTCGCGCTGGACGAGCTTGCGGGCTTCGTTCGCGGCGACCGCGACGAGCCAGGCCTTGAGGCGGTCGGGGTCCCGGAGCGACGAGAGCTTCCGCCAGGCGATCCACCAGGCCGCCTGCGCGGCGTCCTCGGCCAGTCCCTCGTCACCGCAGATGACGAACGCCACCCGCACCAGGTCGAGGTGGTAGGCCCCGACGATCCGGGCGAAGGCGAGCTCGTCGCCCGCGACGGCGCGCTCCACGGCGGACGCGGTCGCGGCACTGTCGAGGGCGAGGCTCGTCATGGCATAGAGATACCGGCTCGGTCGCCAGGTGTCCCATCCTCGATCGGGGTGGATCGACCCCGCCAGTGCCGTTGGGCCGGTATCGTGGCGGGGGCGCCCTCCCCGCCGCCATCGGACGCGCCGGCGCGGCTCCGGCCACCGCCAGCCATCGACGGACGGGCGGAGCCAGGGGGCGCAGTAGGCTAGTCTTCAGGCGTCGCCTTGGAGCTGCGTGGTTCCCGGGCAGGGCCCTCGGGGTGTGGCGTAGTTGGTAACGCACGTGCTTTGGGAGCCGCCAGGCCGAAAGCGGTGAAGGGCGGGCCGCCTTACGTGCGAGCGGCTTAGCGCAGAAGGTGCCGACTATCCTGCGATAGCGGAACGCCTACGGCTGCTCGTCACTCGAAACTGGACACCCCTGGCCCTCGATCGGCCTCCTCGGCAGCGATCGAGCCCACATTCGTGACGCTGCTGATCGCAGGGGCCCGAGCCTGGTCGCGATGCTTGCATTCGCGGCCTGCTCGCGTACATGGCCGCAGGTGGATTGACATCCACGTAACAGGGTCTAGGTCAAGTTACATCGCGACGGCTAGGATGTAACTTCGTCGTGTATACTACCCCAGCCATGCGCAACACCCGCGGCCGCCCCGGCCGCCTCGTCTCAGCGTCCCAGGATGGGCACGACTACGAGGCGTGGGTGCCAGACCCGCTGCCACCCACGGTCGATTTCGATTCGGAGATGGCGACGCGGCTCGCAGATGCTGCCGGATCGCTGGGCGAGCTGGCCGGAACGGGCCGAAACCTGGCAAATCCCCACCTTCTTCTGCAGCCCTTTCTGCGGCGTGAGGCCGTCCTCTCGTCCCGAATTGAAGGAACGCAGGCAACGATCGCCGACCTCTACGCCTTCGAAGCAGCACAGATGCCACTCCCGGGACTGGGATCAGACACTCAAGTTGCGAATGGAGACGGGGACGTGCGCGAGGTGCTCAACTACGTCGACGCCCTGAACCGGGGTCTCGCGGTCGTTGCGGACGAGTACCCGGTCTCCCTGCGGCTACTCGAGGATCTGCACCGGGACCTCATGAGGAACGTTCGAGGTCGAGATCGCCGACCTGGCGAGTTCCGATCGACACAGAACATCATCGGACCGACCGGGTCGACCCTCGAGTCCGCCACCTACATTCCGCCACCGGTCGTTCAGATGCAGGATGCGCTCCGCGATCTCGAGACCTACATTCGCGACGACACTTCGACCCTGCACCGCCTGGTGCGATTGGGCCTTATCCATTACCAGTTCGAGGCGATTCATCCCTTCAACGATGGAAACGGCCGGGTGGGACGCCTGCTGATCTCGCTCCTCTTGGTGTACTGGAAGCTGCTGCCGATCCCCCTGCTTTATCTGTCGGCGTACTTTGAGACGCACCGAGGCGAGTACTACGATCGGCTTCGCGGCGTCACGGAGCGAGGTGAGTGGCGCGAGTGGATCATGTTCTTCCTGCTGGGCGTCGCGGAGCAGGCAGTCGATGCCGCCCAGCGTGCCAAGCGACTCCAGGACCTGCGGCAGGAGCTGCAGGACCGAGCCTATGCCGCCAAGGCGCCCGCTGGTGCGGTGGCCTTGGCGGGACGATTGGTGGAGCAACCCGTCGTGACGATAAGGTCGGCTGAGCAGGTGCTCGGCGTCTCTTACCACAACGCCCGTCGTCAGATACACCGACTGGTAGACATCGGAATCCTGCAGCCATTCCCGCACCGTGGTCAGCGCGAGCTGTACGTGGCGCGCGAGGTCCTCGACGCCGTGGGTGAGTAGCCCGCGTCGATCTACGCACCTAGCACGTGTGATTCGGCCTGCACGTGCGATTTGGGCGCGGAGGCCTTGGGCGAGGTCGGGGCCAGGCCCCTGCTCGACGCCGGGCTGACCGTAGGGCCGAGTATTGTGCGATATTCACGCACGATCGTCGGGGTGTGGCGTAGTTGGTAACGCACGTGCTTTGGGAGCACGAGATCGTCGGTTCGAGTCCGACCACCCCGACCACGCCCGGCGCCGGTGGCCCCATCATCGGGGACCTGCGGACCGTGGCGGACAGGCCGTCCGGGTCGTGAACCGGCGCACGCGGGCATCGACGATCAGCCGATGAAGGCGCTCATCATCCTCAACGACGGGCCCTACGGCACCGAGCGGTCGTACAACGGTCTCCGACTGGCGCTCGCCATCTCCTCGGTCGACGACGCGTCCGTGCGGGTCTATCTCATGGCCGACGCCATCGCCTGCGCGAAGCCCGGCCAGGTCACGCCGGACGGCTACTACAACATCGGCCGGATGCTGAAGAGCCTGGCGAAGCGCGGTGCCCAGATCGGCGCGTGCGGCTCGTGCATGGACGCCCGCGGCTACGCCGACGCCGATCTCGCCGACGGCGTCAGTCGCTCATCGATGACCCAGCTCGCCGAATGGACGATCGAGGCCGACAAGGTCATCACCTTCTGACGGACTCGCGCATCCGGACCAGCACGATCAACCCGGACGCCGCGGTGAGGCCGGCGACGACGCCGATCGATGCCGGCATCCCGGCGCTATCCGCCACGAGCCCGGCGAGGATCGCCCCCGCCGCGAAGCCAAGGTCGCGCCAGAGGCGATAGACACCGATCGCGGCTCCGCGCCACGACGGTTCGGCGACGTCGGCGACGGCAGCCAACAGCGTCGGGTAGACGAGCGCGGTGCCGAGCCCGAGGAGGCCCGCGGCCGCGAGCCAGACGGTAAACGACCCGCCGACAGCGATGACGGCGATCGCCGCCGCCTGGAGGAGCATGCCCGCGACGATCAGCGGCTTCCGGCCCACCCGGTCCGAGAGCGCCCCGGCCGGGATCTGGGCGACCGCCCAGACCGCCGGGTAGGCCGCCGCAAGGACCCCGATCTCGGCGATCGAGAGCCCGGCCGCCGCGTAGTGGAGGGGCAGGAGGCCCCAGGCCATGCCGTCGTTGAGGTTGTTCACCAGGCCCGCCTGCGATGCCGACGAGAGGGTCGGATCGCGGAGCGTTGCTCGCCAGAAGACCTCGCGCCAGCGGGGGCCCGTAGCCGGTTCGTCGGTCGGCGCGGCCTGGGTGGCGCGCTGCTCGTGATCGACGTGACCCCGCGTCTCGCGGACGAGCCCCACGGACAGCGCCAGGCCGACGACGGCATAGGCCAGGCCCACCAGGAATGGCCATGGTCGCAGGCCCGCCTCGGCCGCCAGCCAGCCCGTCAGCAGGGCAGTCAGGGCCACCGCCCCGTAGCCGGCGGCCTCGTTGAGGCCCGTCGCGAGGCCGCGGCGCACGGGCCCCACGAGATCGATCTTCATGATGACCGTGGTCGACCAGGTCAGGCCCTGGTTGATCCCGAGGAGGACGTTCGCGGCGATGACCCACGACCACTCCGGCGCCGCGATGAGGAGGAGCGGGACCGGCAGCCCGACGAGCCAGCCGGCGACGAGGACCCGCTTCCGCCCATATCGATCGGCCAGCGCGCCGGCGACCAGGTTGGTCGCCGCCTTCGTCAGGCCGAACGCGGCCACGAACGTGAGCGCCGAGGTTGCCCCGGCGAGGCCGAACGTGTCGCGCGCCAGCAGGGGCAGGACCGTCCGCTCCTGCCCGATCATCCCGCCGACGAGGGCGTTGACGATGAAGAGCAAGGTGAACTGCCCGAGGTTGGCCCGCAGCCCGAGCTCGATCGCCCGCGGGCCTCCGCCCACCGTCAACCGACGGCCGCCATGGCCCGGTCCTCGGCTCGCCCGAGGAGGAGATGGGCCCGCATCGCGCCCTTGCCCTTGATCGCAACCTCGCCTCGGTCCTCGAAGCGATAGGCGGATCGGAGCCGTTCGTAGGTCGCCTGGGTGACCTGGATCCGGCCGGGCAGGCCGTGGGATTCCATCCGGCTCGCCGTGTTCACCGTGTCACCCCACAGGTCGTAGATGAACTTGCGGCGGCCGATGACCCCGGCGATGACCGGGCCGCTGTCCATCCCGATCCGGATCGTGAGCTCGAGCTCCAGGACCGAGCACAGCCGGGCGACCTCGGCCAGCATCTCGAGGGCCATCTCGGCCGCCGCCTCGGCGTGGTCCTCGCGTCGGTCGGGCAGGCCGGAGGCGACCATGTAGGCATCGCCGATCGTCTTGATCTTCTCGAGGCCGTGCGCCTCGGCCAGCCGGTCGAACGCGCTGAAGATCTCGTCGAGCACGCCGACCACCCGCTCCGGCGCGGTCCGCTGGGTGAACGGCGTGAAGTCGACGACATCGGCAAACAGGACGGTGACCTCCTCGTGGCTCTCGGCGATCGTCCCGGCCTCGCGCTTGAGGCGCTCGGCGATCGATTTCGGCAGGACGTTGAGGAGGAGCGCCTCCGAGCTCGCCATGGCCGCGTCGCGGGCGCGAACCGCGTACTGGAGCAGCAGGTACGAGGTGATCGCGACGCCCGAGACGTTGAGGACGAAGAAGGCCGTCGCGATCGGGCCGGGGATGGCCGCCGCGCGCGGCGAGACGAGCGGCTCGGCGATGCCCGACGCGACCGTCAACGCGATGAAGGCCACGAACCACGGGATCGCCTCGCGGGGGCTGAAGAAGAAGAGCGCCCCGAGAGCGGCGACGAGCGCCCACAGGCTGACCGCGCTGGATGCCACGTAGCCCCCCAGGCTCCACTGGAGGAGGAACGGCAGGAGCAGCATCAGGACGAGCTGGCTGGTCCGGAAGACGCGATAGTCTTTCGTCCGTCCGAACCAGGCGAGGGTCGCGATCGAGACGACCTGGTAGCTGAACGGGATCGCCGCCGAGACCGGCAGTCCCAGGGCCAGGTACGTCCCGACCCAGAGCACGGCCAGCGTCGTCACGGTGATCGCCGCCAGCGTCAGGCTGACCTTGCGGACTCGGATCTCGTCCGAATCAGTCGGCGCGACACCGATGAACGCGAGGCTCTCGACCAGCCGGCGCAGTCGCTGGGGACGCTCCACGGGTTCGCCACCGCCATGCTCGATGGGCTCGGGCGCCGATCCATCGGTTCCCGGCCGCACCGCCAATTCTGCGGCCTCCGGGGGTACGATCGTCGCGCCGTGTCCCGCGACTGCTACGCTCCCGGGGTGGAGGCAATCGGGGGCCGACCGCTCCGCGTGGGCGTGCAGCTGCCCGAGGTGGAGCGGGAGGTCCGCTGGCCGGAGTACATCGCGATGGCGCGCCGGGCCGAGGAGCTCGGCTTCGATTCGCTGTGGCTCGGCGACCATCTGCTGTACCGCTTCGACGACGGCTCGACCCACGGCCCGTGGGAGGTCTGGACGATGCTCGCCGCGATCGCGGCGGAGACCTCCCGGATCACGATCGGGCCGCTCGTGGCGGCGACCGCGTTCCACGCCCCGGCGATGCTCGCCAAGATGGCGGCCACGGTCGACGAGATCAGCGGCGGCCGCCTCGTCCTGGGCCTCGGCGCTGGCTGGAACGAGACCGAGTTCCGGGCCTTCGGCTTCCCCTTCGACCATCGCGTCGACCGCTTCGAGGAAGCGTTCACGATCATCCGGACGCTCCTCCGGGACGGGGCCATCGATTTTGATGGGAAGTACTTCCAGGCCCGCGACTGCGAGCTCCTGCCACGGCCCGCGCGGCCCGGCGGGCCGCCGCTCCTCATCGGCAGCAAGGGCGAGCGGATGCTCCGGATCACGCTGCCCCACGTCGACGCCTGGAACGTCTGGTTCAGCGACACGGGAAATTCGCCGGCCGGCGTCGTGTCACTGCGCGAGCTCGTCGACCGGATCTGCGGTGAGGTCGGACGCGACCCGGCCACGGTCGAGCGGAGCGTTGCCGTCCAGGTGAAGCTCGCCGGCGGCATCGGCCGCGTCCAGGGGGCCTACGCGGAGCCCCGCTTCATGCCCCTGACCGGTACGCCCGACGAGATGGCCGAGGAACTTCGCGCCTACGCGCGCGAGGGACTTGCCGAGGTCCAGGTCGTGCTCGACCCGATCAGCCTCGAATCGATCGAGGCGTTCGCGAGCGTTCTGGAACGTCTCGACCGCGGCGGCCCGTGATCGCAGGACCGCCGGACATGGTGGAATAGGGGACGGCATGGACCGCGACGAGCGGGACGAGGAAAGGACGAGGATGCCGAACGGCCGAACGGGGCCTCGACGCCAGGACGAGCTCTCGCCGCTCGACAAGCGGATCATCGAGCACCTCCAGGCCGACGGCCGCCGACCGTTCACCCAGATCGCCCACGAGCTGGGTGTCTCCGAGGCCGCCGTCCGCGCCCGCACGAACCGGCTCGTCGAGCGCGGCATCCTCCAGGTCGTCGGGGTCGCGGATCCGGGCAAGCTCGGCTTCCAGCAGGCCCTGATCGGGATCCGCTGCGAACCGGGTCGCCTCGTGGCCGTCGCCGAGGCGCTCGCCGAGCTGCCCGAGGTCGACTACGTCGTGGTCACGACCGGCCGCTTCGACATCCTCATCGAGACCGTCTCCGAGGACAACGAGGACCTCCTCCGCTTCCTGACCGACCGGCTCCAGGCCATCGACGGGGTGCGCGATTCCGAGACGTTCACGTATCTGCGCCTGGTCAAGCAGACGTACCAGTTCGGGACCCGCTGAGACATGCCCTCCGAAGCCGTGATGCTCGTCATCGCCGCCCTGATCGCGGTCAACGTCGTGGTCATGGGCGCGATCGTCATCCCGCCGCTCGTCGGCCGACGAAGCCCGCTCGCGTCGGTCGGCGAGCCGGAGCACGATGCCGGCGAGCTCGATCGGATCGACCAGGCGGCGCTCATCGGCGGCCTCGTCGGGCGGCCGGGCGAGGATCGGGCGACGTACGACCGGATCGTCCGGATCGTGAGCTGGGCCTTCCTCCTGTCCACCGCGGTCATCGTCGGGACGAGCGGACTCTGGCCGGCCACGACCCCGGCCATCTTCGTCCTCCTCGGGCTGGCCGGCGGCTTCGTCCTCCTCGTCCACGACCTCCTGCCGCCGGCCGCCCTCGGAGCGGCCAAGTACATCCTCGAGGGCACGGTCGCCCTGACGTTCGCGACGCTCCTCGTCCTCCTGACCGGCGGCCACGAGAGCCCGTTCTTCTTCACCTTCCCGCTCATCGTCGGGGCCGCCGCGCTCGTCGTCCGCCCGACCGCCACGTTCGTCCTGGCGATGGCGGCCGCGATCGGCTATATCGTCGCCACGAGCCTCGGCAGCGGGCCGGCGACCCCCGTCCAGCTGGCGACGGTGGGGATCGATCTGACCGCCCTGCTCCTCCTCGCCTACGTCGGCTCTGTCATCGGCCGTGAGCAGCGCCGCTCGCGCGACGCCGCCCTCCACCTCTCGGCCGTGGACCCCCTGACGGGGCTCTTCAACCGGTCCTTCTTCTTCGCCGCCCTCGAGCGGGAGATGGCCCGGAGCGCCCGGTCCGGGCGCGGCTTCTGCCTCCTCATGCTCGACCTCGACGAGCTCAAGGCGATCAACGACCGGGCCGGCCACCACGCCGGTGACGCGGCCCTGCGGGCCGTCGCCGACACGATCCAGGGCGGCATCCGGCGGATCGACGTCGCCGCCCGCTACGGCGGCGACGAGTTCGTGGCACTCCTCCCGGAGACCGATCCGACCGGCGGCTGGGTCCTGGCCGAGAAGATCCGAATCGGGGTCACGGGTCGGGCCATCGAGGACCTCGTCGAGCCTCCGACCGTCTCGGTCGGTGTCGTCGCGTTCCCGCGCGACGGTGCCTCGGCCGACGCCCTCATGATCAGCGCCGACCGGGCCATGTACGCCTCGAAGCGAGCCGGCCGGAACCGAGTCGCGGGTCCGACATCCGAGGTCGGGGCACCGGAGGAGGCCGCCGCGGCCCAGGCAAGGGCCGGCGGAAGCGGCGTCCCGGTCATGGCCGAGGAGGGCCGGCAGGGCCGGACGGCCCGGCCCAAGGTGGTCGAGCCGCCGGTGTAGCATCGGGGGCCATGACCGCCCCCCGCGATCCCGACCGGTCGGCCGCGCGCGCACGCCTCGGCGACTCGACGCGCGCCATTCGGGCCGCCGCGCGGACCCCGGAGGTCCTCCAGCGGCCGACCTCCGTCCCGATCTTCCAGACGGCGACCTTCACCTCGGCTGACGCCGAGGGCCTGGCCGCCGTCGTCGGCGACCCCCGGGCGGGCTACTCGTACAGCCGCCTCGCCAACCCCACGACGACGGCCCTCGGCGATGCCTACGCCGAGATCGCCGGGGGCGAGGCCGGGGTCGCCCTCGCCTCGGGCATGGCGGCGATCCATGCCGCCTGCGCCGCCGTCCTCCGGGCCGGCGACCGGGTCGTCGCGCCGCTCGCGGCCTACGGCTCTACCCGGGTCCAGCTCGTCGAGTACTTCGGGCGGTTCGGGGTGCTGGTCGAGCTCGTCGACACGACGGATCTCGAGGCCGTCGCGGCCGCCCTCGCCGTGGCGCCGACGCGCCTCCTCTACGCCGAATCCTCGGCCAACCCGACGACGTTGGTGGCCGACCACGCCGCCCTCGCCGAGCTGGCCCACCGCCACGGCGCGTTCTACGTCGCCGACAACACTTTCGCCTCGTCGCACGTCTGCCGCCCGCTCGAGCTCGGCGCCGACCTCGTCGTCGAATCGGCGACCAAGTACCTCGGCGGCCACAGCGACGTCATCGCCGGGGTCGTCGCCGGCTCGGCCGAGCTCGTCGATGCCGTCGCCCGGATCCGGACCGACATCGGGGCGGTCCTCGCTCCCTTCGAGGCCTTCCTCGTCCTGCGCGGGATCCTGACCTTCCCGGTCCGGATGGACCGCCACGGCCTGAACGCCCGGGCACTGGCGAGCTGGCTGGAGCGTCAGGAGGGCGTGCAACGCGTCCTCTACCCGGGTCTGCCGTCGCATCCGCAGCACGCGGTCGTCGAGCGCCAGTGGCGGCCCGACAACGGCGGCGGGATGCTGAGCTTCGAGGTCGCCGGCGGCCGGGCCGCCGGCCAGGCCATCATCGACTCCCTCGACCTGACCGAGCGGACCGCGTCGCTCGGCAGCGTCCACACGATGGTCGTCCATCCGCCATCGACGTCCCAGCGCCAGCTGGGCGAAGCCGAGCTCCTTGCCAGCGGCATCCGCCCGGGGCTGCTGCGGGTCAGCGTCGGCCTCGAGGACGTCGAAGACCTCGTCGCCGACTTCGAGCAGGCCCTCGCGGTCGCCCGGCAGGTGGCCGCCGGCGCGCCGGCGTCGGCCGCAGCGGCCGCAGCCGCCGGCAGCCGCCGGATCTGACGCCTGATCGCGCGGGATCGATGTCGACGCTGACCGCGCGCCGGTCGGCGGACCAGCCGGGGGCGGGGATCGGCGCCCGCCTCGATTCCGCCTGGCTCGTCGTCTGGCGGCTGTTCACCTCGGTCAACTTCGCCGTCCTCCAGATCATCGTCCTGGCGCTCCTCGCGGTCGTCGGGATGACGATCCGGCAGCTGCCCGGCTTCGCCTTCCGCTCGGCCGGCGACTACGCCGCGGCGATGGCCGACATCCACGCCCGCTACGACGCCGTCCTCGGCGCCGGCATCGTCGACGCGATGGAGCGCCTCCAGCTGTTCCACGTCTTCAGCTCGACGTGGTTCACGATCGGGCTGGTCGTGCTCATCCTCTCGATCGTCATCTGCACGATCGACCGGACCCCCCGGCTGTGGCGGATGGCGTCCGAGATCCGGGTCGTCCAGCCGGACGCCTACTTCGACCCCCGCCTGCCGGACAGGGTCCGGCTCGCCGGTGGCGAGGCGGCGCCGGACGTGGCGACAATCCGCTCCGTCCTCCGCCGGAATCGGTTCACGATCCGGACGGCCGAGGTCGACGGGCTGACCTACCTCTACGGTGACCGCAACCGCTGGACGAGGCTGGCGACGCTCATCAGCCACCTCGGGCTGATCCTCTTCCTGGTCGCCGCCGCGGTGACGTCGCGGCTGGGTGATGAGCTGGGGCTCGTCGTCGCCGAGGGCGACACGCTGACCGTCCAGCCGATCGGGACGCCGGGGCTGCTGCTCGTCCGGAACAACGGCTTCGAGGCACCCGGCCTCTTCGAGAACGGGATGGCCTCCGATTTCGTGACGGACCTCTCCGTCTACCGCGACGGCGAGCTTCTCGCCCGCAAGCAGATCCGGGTCAATGATCCGCTCAGCGCCGGCGGCTATACCTTCCACCAGAACGGCTTCGGGCCGGCACCGAACCTCCGGGTCCGGGACCTCGCGGGCGCGATCCTGTGGTCCGGGCCGGTCCCGATGACGGACCAGGCCGGCGGGCTGCCCTTCGGCACCCTCGCGGTCCCCGGTCGCGACCTCGGGCTGCAGCTGCTCCTCGACCGAACGTCGGCCGGCGTGGGCACGCTTCTGGTCCTGCCGTACGTCGTTACCGGCACCAACGCGGACGGAACGCCGGAGGTCGAGACGGGCTTTCCGCTCACCGTCACCAATGGGGCGACCGCCGAGTTCGAGGCGCTCGATCTCGAGGTCACCCTCGACGGCTTCAGCGAGTACACCCTCCTCATCGCCAAGCGTGACCCGGGCCAGGGGCTGGTGTGGCTCGCCTTCGGGGCGCTCATCGTCGGCCTCT
>Ga0209002_10004370_pt1 | contig 11142 bp, 12 predicted proteins | sample Rifsed16ft2_FD_184010 | JGI IMG/M metagenome (GOLD analysis project Ga0209002, IMG submission 184010) | Soil microbial communities from Rifle, Colorado, USA - sediment 16ft 2 (version 2) | ecosystem: Environmental > Terrestrial > Deep subsurface > Rock core/Sediment | place: Rifle, Colorado...
GCCATAAAGCGGCTGAACGAGGCGGGTGTGCCGTGCGGCGTGCTCGTCGCGCCGGTGATCCCTTTCCTTACCGACTCGGAACTGGAGAGCATCCTGCAGGCTGCGCACGAACACGGCGCGCGCAGTGCTTTCTATGCCTTGCTGCGTTTGCCGTACGAGTTGAAGGACCTGTTCAAGGATTGGCTGGTCACGCACTATCCGCTGAAGGCGGAGCACGTGATGAGCCGGCTGCGCGAGATGCGCGGCGGGCGCGAGAACGATTCCGAGTTAGGCTCGCGCTTCGTCGGCAACGGCCTGTTCGCGCAGTTGCTGTCCAAACGCTTCCGCCTTGCGTGCGAACGTCTTGGATTTAACTGCGAGGAGGGGGCGCTGGATACCTCGAAATTCATCAAGCCGAATTTGAGCGGGCAGCAGAGTCTGTTTTGAATTTAGCCGATGAGGGTGGCAATCCGTTCGTGGTGAGCTTGTCGAACCATGAACGGGAATCTGGTTTGGGTCCCGTTGGCCAAGTTTCGCTGAAAAGGCGATCGGTCAGATGCAGCCGCCGCAGCTCCCGCAGCGCCAGTCCTGCTTGTTCACCGCCTGATAGAACAAACGGAAGTGTTTTGCATCGGCAGGGATGTCGTGCTTTATGAAGAGGCTGGTCAGCCAGTCCAGGTTGGCGATGATCCATTCCTCTTCCTGCAGTCCCTCCGCGTACATCTCGTCGTCCGGGAAGATGAAGCTGTAGATGGCGTAGGTTCCCATGTCATGCTCTTTGCGCTCCGTGTCGAGCTCCAGTGCCCGCCCAAGGTAGGATATCTCCCAGTGGCCGAGGCAGATGTTGCTGCCCGCGGCAGTCCACTTGGCGGTGAAAGGATTGGCGGAAGCGGTCATTGCTGTTCGATCTGGTGCTTTCTTTCCTGGTGGCGCTGCAGGCCGTGCACCAGGTTCTGCGTGAGCTCGGCCTGCAGTTCTTCCAGCGGTACGGTGATGCCCTGCGCGATGCATTGCGTGACGCGCAGGTCTTCATAACCGCAGGGATTGATGTTGGCGTATGGCGACAAATCCATGTCGACGTTGAAGGCGAGGCCGTGGTAGCAGCAGCCGTTCTTGATCTTCAGCCCTAGCGCGGCGATCTTCGCATCGCCTACATACACGCCCGGCGCTTCCTCGCGGCCCTCGGCTTTCACTCCGTATTCGGCGAGCAGGTCGATCACGGCCTGTTCCATCAGGCGCACTAGTTCGCGCACGTTGATCTTCCAGCGGCGCAGGTCGAGCAGCAGGTAGGCAACGATCTGGCCGGGGCCGTGGTAAGTGATCTGGCCGCCGCGGTCTATCTTTACCACGGGGATGTCGGTCGGGTTGAGCAGATGTTCCGGCTTGCCGGCCTGGCCCTGGGTGTAGGTGGGTGGGTGCTGCACCAGCCAGATCTCGTCCACGGTGTCGGCCGTGCGCTCAGCGGTGAAACTCTGCATGGCGCGCCAGGTCGGCTCGTAATCGACCATGCCCAGCGACTTGATGTGTATGAGGGGATGCATCGTGTACCTCCTTCCGGCTGCTTGCCGGATCACAGAACCATTTTGACCATCGGGTGACTGGTCAGGTCGCGGTACAGGTTGTCGAGCTGCTCGCGCGAGGTGGCGCGGATGGTGCAGGTGAGGCTGAGGTATCTGGCGTTGCTGCTGCTGCGCATCTCGATGGTGGCGGCATCGAAATCGGGCGCATGCACCAGCACAACGGTAGCAATGGCTTGCGCGAAGCCCTGCTTTGCTTCGCCGAACACCTTGATCGGGAAGTCGCAGGGGTATTCGATGAGGGAGTCTTTGGGATCGATCATGTAATGAGAGTTTATTTGCGCATCACTTCGCGTTTGAACGTCTGATACAGCGGATGCAGCCTGGCGAACATCGCGCCGGGTTTGCCGTTGCCTACGGGCTTGCCGTCGAGCGTGGTGACGGCCAGCACTTCGCGGGTAGAGGAGGTGAGCAGGATCTCGTCCGCGCTGAGCAGTTCGGTCTTCGACACGCGCCGCACTTCACAGGGGATGCCGTTCGCGGCCGCAAGTTCGAGGATGACGTCGTAGGTGATGCCGGGCAGCATCAGATTATCCTTGGGCGGTGCGAGCAGTCTGCCGTTCTTCACCACGAAGATGTTGCTTGCCGCGCCCTCGGTGAGGAATGCATCGTCCCGGATCAGGATGGCCTCGGCGCAGCCGGCCTCGACCGCGGCCTGGCGCAGCAGCACGTTGGGCAGCAGGGCGATGGCCTTGATGTCGCAGCGCAGCCAGCGATTGTCGGCGACGGTGATGCAACTGATGCCGCTCTGCAGCAATTCGGCCGGCGGCGTGCTGAGCGGGTTGCTCAGCACGAATACGGTGGGCGGCACGGGCGGCACGGGGAAGGCATGGTCGCGCTTGGCGACGCCGCGCGTGATGTGCAGGTAGAGATATTGGTCTTCCGGCGTGTTGCGCTGAATGAGCTGGTCAAGGATGTCCGTCCATTCGCTCTCGCTGTGCGGGTTCTTCAGCTTGATGCCGTCCAGGCTGTGTTGCAGGCGCTTGAGGTGTTCCGCAAGGCGGAAGGGGCGGCGCGAATAGACGGGGATGACTTCGTACACGCCGTCGCCGAAGATGAAGCCGCGGTCCAGCACCGGCACCCTGGCTTCTTCAATCGGCATGAATTTGCCGTTCAGGTAAACGGTCATGGCTTGCTCCCTACTGGAACAGCAATCGGATATTGTCCACTCCACGCGAGAATACATTCGCCAGCCGCACGTCGTCCAGCCCAACGACGGGCAGGTCGAGATAGGGTTGGTCGTTCAGCATCAGGTGCATGGTGCCGATTTGCTGGCCGCGATCGACCGGCGCGAGTATCGGCTGCCGTGTCTCCAGGGTTGCCCTGAGGGCGTCGCGCTGTCCCTTGGGGATGGTGATGTAACGGTCGGTGCGGAAGCCGAGATTCAGGTTCTTCGAGGTGCCCTTCCAGATGCGCTTGCTGCTGACGGGCTGTTCCTTGCTGTAGAGCCTGATGGCCTCGAAATTCTGGAAGCCGTGGTTGAGCAGGCGCTGGCTCTCGCTGATGCGCAGCTTGTCGGTTGCGGCGCCGAGCACCACCGAGATGAGGCGGCGCTCGTCGCGCTTGGCGGAAGCGACCAGCGAGAATTCTTCGGATTCGTCGTAGCCCGTCGCCAGACCGTCGACGAATGGATCCTGCCACAGCAGGCGGTTTCGGTTGAACTGGTTGATGCCGTTGTACTGATATTCGCGCTGCGCGAAGATGAAATAGAACTCCGGGAAGTCGCGCACCAGCGCGGCGGCGATCAGCGCCAGATCGTGCGCGCTGCTGTAGTGCTGCGCATCGGCCACGCCGGTGGCGTTGACGAAATGGGTATCCTTCAGGCCCATCTTTTGCGCTTCGCTGTTCATGGCGTCGGCCAGAGCCAACTCGTGGTTGGCGAGCGTTTCCGCCAGCACGCGCGCCGCGTCATTGGCCGATTGCACGATCAGTCCGCGCAGCAGTTCTTCCACAGTCACTTCCTTCCCTGCGTTCAGGAACATGCGCGCTTCTTCGGTTTGCATGCGCGTGGCATAGGCCGACGGAACGAGGCGTTGTGTGAGCGAGAGCTTGCCCTGCCTGAGTGCGCCGAATACGACATAGGCTGTCATCAGTTTGGTCAAATGCGCCGGAGAGACATGCGCGCTTGCGTTCTGTTCAACCAGGAACTGTCCGCTGGTGTAGTCGTAAAGCACATAGGACCTGGCTGCGACAGCGGGAGATGCGGGGGCTTGCTCCTGAGCAAGTGTCAATGACGATAACAGGGCTAAAAGAAATGTCAGCAAGAACTTCATGGTGGATGAACGGGTTGGTATGGAAAGTGGATTTGATTGGCAAGCGTTTGAATTATAGCAGGCACGCGGCTGGCGGGGCAGCGGACTAGGTAAAGGTATAGATACTTTCAGGGGAGATATAGGTACGGTCTAGTCCGTACGGCATATTGTTTTCGTCGTCTGTCGGGGATCAAATGCCAACCTCACGGGAACAGTCCAAGGAGATGGCAATGCAACTAATCAGCGAAAAGGTCGGCCAGGAAATCGGCAGATTGCCGAATCGAATCAACCAAACTCAAAGTTCGACGGCGATAGGGATAGACTTCGTGGATGTAGCGGAGTCGCATGTGCTGTTCTTCGGGCGGGTGAAGGATTTTGTCCACGGCGAGTTGCCGGGATCATTATCCGACGTCATCGAATCAGGGCATGACTGCGAACTGGAACAGTGGTTGAGAGGGGACGGCGCATCCCGGTTCGGGCAGTTGCGCGCTTTCAGCCGGTTGCACGAGGCACATGCGGAATTTCACCTTCACGCCGCGGAGGTGCTGACGATGATACAGGCGGGTAGCTGGATATCGGCCGAGAACATGCGCAAAAGCGAGTTGTCGCAGGCGCTGCGGCGGATGCTGATCACACTCACCGAGCTAAACGAATCGATTAACAGGCAGGTCTGGAGCGTCAGCTAAGCGGACTAGCTTTGCCTGTTCGGCAACCTGAACGATCTTCTCAACACATAGTATGTCTTGCGCCGCCCACTTGCTGTGGGCGGTTTTGTTTTTGGCGGCGATTCAGAGTCCGGACGGGCGCTTCGTCAGTTTGCGTTGCAGTGTGCGGCGATGCATGTTGAGTTCGCGCGCCGTGGCGGAGATGTTGTCGCCGTTCTCGCGCAGCACGCGCTGGATGTGTTCCCATTCCAGGCGTTCCACGGTGGCGGGGTGAGCCTCGAGCGGTACGTCGGAGCTCGCATTGTGGCCGAAGGCGGCGACGATCTCGTCGGCGTTCGCCGGTTTGGAAAGATACTGCGTAGCGCCCAGCTTGATCGCCTCCACTGCCGTGGCGATGCTGGCGTAGCCGGTCAACATCACGATGCGTGTGGCGGGGTCGAGTTCGTGCAGTTTCTGTACCAGCACCAGTCCCGAGGCGCCGTTCATCTTCAGGTCCAGCACCGCATATTCGGGCGGGTTGGCGATGGCGAGCGGCAATGCCTGCTCGACGCTGTCCGCAGTGGTCACCGCGAAGCCGCGCTTGTCCAGCGCGCGCGACAGCACAGCGCGGAACGTCGCATCGTCGTCCACCAGCAGCAATGAAGGTCGTTCGGACTGGCTCATGTCGGTCTCTTCCGTTGCGGCATTATCACTTCGGTGGTGGCGCCGCCGCCTTCGCGGTTGGACAGGCGCACGCTGCCGCCCATGCGTTCCAGTGTGGCGTTGGCGAGGAACAGCCCGAGGCCGCGTCCTTCCTGTTTGGTGGTGAAGAAGGCGGATCCGGCGCGCGAGGCAGCCTCCGGCGTGAGCCCGGGGCCGTGGTCCTGTATCTCGAGCGTGATGCTGGTGTCGTCCCAGCGCAACTGGATATCCATCTCATCCGGCGAGGCGTCGGCAGCGTTGTTCAGCAGGTTCAGCAACGCCGAGCGCAGCGCCGGATCGGCGCGCAGGCGCGGCGAGGGCTGGATGCCGTTGACCTGGAAGCGGTAGTGCACGGTCGGGCGCAGCAACTGCCATTCATCCAGCACGTTGCGGATGAACTCTTCCAGCGACAGTTCGCTGCTGGTCTCCTGCGCGTGCGACAGCAGAGAACCGAGGATGCGTTTGCAGTTCTTCACCTGGTCATCAAGGATGTTCAGATATTCCTGCTGTTCTTCCGATGCGCAGTCGTGGCGCATCTCGCCGATGACGACCGACATGGTGGAGAGCGGCGTGCCCAGTTCGTGCGCAGCCCCCGCTGCCTGCGTGCCGAGGGCGACGATGCGCTCGTTGCGCAACGTCTCCTCGCGCACCCTGGTGAGTTGCGCATCGCGGATGCGCACGGCACGCGCCATCTCCACCGCGAAATAGGCCACCACCACCGCGCTGATGACGAAGCCCAGCCACATGCCGAGGATATGCGTGTTGAACGCGTCCTCCAGTGGGGACGCGGCGATGTCTGCAGCGGGTGCTGCCATCTGGTGTTGCGAGTGATCCATGCCCTGCATCGCTGCAGGCTCGTGTTGCGCATGCCCGCCGGGCAATGGCACATACCACACCATCAGCAGGCTGTAGCAGGCCAGCGTCAGCGCCGCCATGCCCCAGGTGTGGCGGCGCGTCAGCGTTGCAGCAGAGATCACCAGCGGCAACAGGTACAGCGAGACGAAGGGATTGGTCGAGCCGCCGCTGTAATAGAGCAGCACCGTCAGCACCAGCACGTCGACGCTCAGTTGCAGGAACAGCTCAAGATTGCCCACGGGAAAATCGAGCGATAGCCGCCACCAGGTCAGTGCGTTGACGAGCGTCAGGAAGAGCACGGCACCCAGCATCGGCAGCCAGGCGAAGTCCTTGCTGAGGAAACGGTGCACCAGGATCAGTATCGCGAACTGCGCGAGGATGGCTCCGCAGCGCAGCAGGAACAATCGGCGCAGATGCGAATGACCGGTCTGGGTGGCGAGCAGGGACGAATTCATGGGGATGGATTCTACCGGAGTCGCTCTGCGCAAGGGGTGCGGCAATATGTCGCAGGGTCGGGACAAATATTTTCCATACAATCGGCGCCGGATTTTGACCCCGAAATTTTGCGGAGAATATGCAATGAACATGAAGTTGAAAGTGAGCGCCGCGGCTGTTGCGTTGGCGTTGAGCAGCATGGCTCAAGCCGCCGAGACAGCGACCCTGGAAGAAGTTGTGGTGACCGCCCCGCAGAGCACCGAGCCGCTGACCGTGAAGACCAACCCGAAAAAGCCGCGTCAGCCCGTGCCTGCCCACGATGGCGCCGATTACCTCAAGACCATCCCCGGCTTCTCGGTCATCCGCAAAGGCGGCACGGACGGCGATCCGGTGTTCCGCGGCATGGCGGGTTCGCGCCTGAACATCCTGCTGGATGGAGAACAGATCCTGGGCGGCTGCGGAATGCGCATGGATCCTCCGACGGCCTACGTTTTCCCCGCTTCTTATGACCGCATCACCCTGTTGAAAGGGCCGCAGACCGTGCTGTACGGGCCGGGCAGTTCCGCAGGTACCGTGCTGTTCGAGCGCATCATCGACCGCGCCGCACAGGCCGGAACCAGGGTGCAAGGCTCGCTCATGCTTGGCAGTTTCGGGCGCAACGACGAAATGGTCGATGCCCGGACCGGCGGCGAAAGCTATTACCTGCGCGCAGGTGGGACACGCTCGCACTCCAACGACTACAAGGACGGCAGCGGCAATACCGTGCATTCCGAATATACCCGCTGGAGCACCAATGCGGCGCTGGGCTGGACGCCGGACGACAATACCCGCCTGGAATTGACAGCCGCCAAAAGCGACGGTGAGGCGGCCTATGCCGATAGAGCGATGGATGGAACGAAGTTCGCGCGCGACAACATCGGCTTGAAGTTCGACAAGCAGCATATGGGCGGATTGCTGGATGGGATTGAAGCGCAGGTTTACTACAACTATGTCGACCACGTGATGGACAACTACAGTCTGCGCACGCAGACTGCCGCCACGAAGATGGTCAGCAACCCGGATCGCAAGACCTTGGGCGCGCGTTCTGTGTTTAATTTGGCCATGAGCGATGCCACAAGCGCCAAGGTCGGCGTGGATTACCAGAGCAACAAGCATACGCTGCGCTCGACCATGAACCAGGCAATGACACCTTATGAACTGCTGCCGCGCACCGAGGACGCCAACTTCCGCAACTATGGACTGTTCGGCGAGGTGACGCACGACGTGGTCGACAGCGACCGGATCATCGGCGGCCTGCGCGTCGATAATTGGCACGCGGAGGATAAGCGTGCCGCCATGTTGATGGCGCGCGATGCCAATAATGTGGCCTACACCGTTGCCAATCCGACGTCCGGACAGAGTCGCGACAAGATACTGAGCAGCGGCTTTGCCCGTTACGAGCGCGATCTCGCAGCTACGCCCGCTACCGTCTACGCCGGCATTGGCCACACCGAGCGCTTCCCGGACTACTGGGAGCTCATTTCGGCCAACAAGGAAAGCCTGACCACAACCAGCGCCTTTAACACCAATCCGGAAAAAACCACCCAACTCGACCTCGGTACCATCTACAAGGGCGCACAGTGGTCTGTATCGGTCTCCGGTTTCTACAGCAAGATCAATGATTTCATTCTGATCCAGTCTGGCGTCGCCAAGACCGCTCCAACCCGAACTGTCACCATTGCGCGCAACGTGAATGCAACCACCTACGGTGCCGAAGCCGGCGCCGCATGGCAGCTCGCTGAGAACTGGAAAGTGGACGGCAGCCTGGCCTACGTGCACGGCAGCAACGATACCGACGGCACAGCGCTTGGGCAGATCCCGCCGCTGGAAGCGCGTCTCGGCCTCAACTATGACGACAAGGTGTGGACGTTCGGCGGCTTGTTGCGTGCGGTGGCTGCACAGAACCGCGTTGCGGTGAATCAGGGCAATATCGCAGGGCAGGACATCGGCGCTTCCAGCGGTTTCAGCGTGTTCTCGGTGAACGGCGGCTGGCGCGCCAGCAAGACGGTGCAAGTGAGCGCAGGCGTGGATAACGTGTTCAACAAGACCTATGCGGAGCACATCAGCCGTGCGGGCGCGATGGTGAGCGGCTATACGCAAACCACCCGTATCAACGAGATGGGGCGCAACGCCTGGGTGAAAGCCAACTTCGATTTCTGATCGGTTGATTTGGGCTAGAATGACGCGCTACATCGCAAGGTGTGGCGCTTTTTTATTGAGGAGAAGAGCATGAGAAGGATTTTGTGTGCGGGTCTGTTGGCGATGTCGGCGGCGGTATCGGCCCATGCCGACGAAGTTAAAGTGAGCGATGCATGGGCGCGAGCCACTGCGCCGGGACAGGACAGCGCGATGGTGCAGTTGGTCGTCACCAGCAAGAAAGACGGGAAACTGGTGGCCGTGTCGAGCAAGGATGCGCAAACAGCCGAACTACACAGCATGGTGCACGAGGGCGGCATGATGAAGATGCGCCAGGTGGATGCGATCGAGCTTCCGGCCGGCAAGGCCGTGGACCTGGGCGCGGCAGGTTATCACCTGATGTTGATCGGCCTGAAGAAGCCGCTCAAGGAGGGCGCAAAAAGCGAAGTCGTGCTGACTGTGCGTCTTGCGGGAGGCAAGGAAGAGAAGGTCAAGGTGAATGCCGAGATCAAACCGCTGGTCGAGACCGCTCAACACGAGCACATGCATCACTGAAACACTTAGCACTGGAGGCTCAACATGTGGCGCAATCTTTTCTGTGCGGCGAGTCTGTTGTTGGCAGGTAACGCCTGGGCCGGGGCGAACGATGTGATGGTGGACAAGGCCTGGATGCGCGAGAGCGTGCCGGGCCAGACTTCCGCCACGGTGCAATTGAATCTCTACGTCACCAAGGCCGCTCGCCTGCTGTCGGTGAGCAGTCCGGCCGCGGAATCGGGCGAGATACAGGGCGTGGTGATGCAAAAAGGCAGGCCCAGGACCGGAACGGTCGACAGCCTGAGGCTGGATGCGCATAGCACCACTCTGTTCGGTACGCGCGGCATGTATCTGACGCTGGTCGGGCTGAAACAGCCCTTGAAAGCGGGCGAGCGCATCCCGGTTGCGCTGGTGCTGGAAGTGGCGGGCAAGCGGCAGACGGTCAACGCCGAAGCGGAAGTGCGAGCGCTGGAGCTGAGTTACCAGCACTACAACAATCCGGACGTTAAAGACCACCGGTAAGGAAGCGTTAACTTCGACCGAAACGGGCGGCTGCATGCCGCCCGTTTTGTTTTTGCATGGGGTAGAATGCGCGCAATTTTTTGAAGGATAGAACCATGCCCTTGTCCGCCGCCACCGCCGCCCAGAAAGCTCATACCCTGTCCGAAGCACTGCCGTATATCCAGCGTTTCTTCGACAAGACCATCGTCATCAAGTACGGCGGCAACGCCATGACCGAGCCGGCGCTGCAGGAAGGCTTCGCGCGCGACGTGGTGCTGCTCAAGCTGGTCGGCATGAACCCGGTGGTGGTGCACGGCGGCGGCCCGCAGATCAACGACCTGCTGAAGAAGGTCGGCAAGCAGGGCGAGTTCGTCCAGGGCATGCGCGTCACCGATGAGGAGACCATGGACGTGGTGGAGATGGTGCTGGGCAAGGTCAACAAGGACATCGTCAACCTCATCAACCGCTACGGCGGCAAGGCGGTGGGACTGACCGGGCAGGATGGCGGCTTCATCCGCGCCGAGAAGCTGCTGCTGGAAAGCCTCGACGAGCCGGGCAAGATGCTGGACATCGGCCTGGTCGGCGACATCAACAAGATCGATCCTTCCATCATCACCTTCCTGGATTCCGGCGATTTCATCCCGGTCATCGCGCCCATTGGCGTGTCGCCGGACGGCGAGACGCTGAATATCAACGCCGACGTAGTGGCAGGCAAACTGGCGGAAGTACTGTGCGCGGAGAAACTGGTGCTGCTGACCAATACACCGGGCGTGCTGGACCAGAACGGCAAGCTGCTAACCGGCCTCACGCCCAAGCAGATCGACGACCTGGTCGCGGACGGCACGCTCTCCGGCGGCATGCTGCCCAAGATCGGGTCGGCGCTGGATGCGGCGCGCGGCGGTGTGCGCTCGGTGCATATCATCGACGGACGGGTGGAGCATGCGCTGCTGCTTGAGATCCTGACGGACGAAGGGGTGGGTACGCTGATCAAAAGCAAATGATGAACGAGCGGGTCTGGATCTTCGATCTCGATAACACGCTGCACGATGCGACGCCGCACATCTTCCCGCACATCAACCGCAGCATGACGGCATATCTGCAGGAGCACCTGCAGTTGAGCGAAGATGAGGCGAACGCATTGCGCGTGGATTACTGGCAGCGTTACGGCGCGACCCTGTCCGGGCTGATGAAGCATCACGGCACCGATCCGGACCATTTTCTGTGGCATACGCACCAGTTCCCGGATCTGGTGAACATGGTGTTGCGCGAACCGCGCCTGCGCCATGTGCTGAAGATGCTGCCGGGCAGGAAGGTGGTGTTCTCTAATGCGCCGCTGCATTACGCGAAGGCGGTATTGAAACTGCTGCACGTGGACGATCTGTTCGACGACGTGTTCGCCATCGAGCATTCGCGTTATCGCCCCAAGCCGCAGATGTCGGGTTTCCTGCGGCTGCTGCGCAAACACCGCTTGCATGCGAACACGTCGTC
>Ga0209002_10004374_pt1 | contig 11140 bp, 8 predicted proteins | sample Rifsed16ft2_FD_184010 | JGI IMG/M metagenome (GOLD analysis project Ga0209002, IMG submission 184010) | Soil microbial communities from Rifle, Colorado, USA - sediment 16ft 2 (version 2) | ecosystem: Environmental > Terrestrial > Deep subsurface > Rock core/Sediment | place: Rifle, Colorado...
TTTTTAATCTCGATGAAGAACAGAGCCTGGCGCGGTATCTGGCCAAAGAAGGGTTTGACGTGTGGAACCTCTCCTTGCGAGGCACGGGCCGGAGTCTTAATCCTCTGAAAGGTGGCGCTAAGAGCTGGACCCTGGATGATATAATCGAGAAGGACATCTCGGCAGTCATCCGCTACGTTCAAAAAGAGAGCAGAAACTCCCAAGTCATTTGGGTGGGATATGAGATGGGCGGTCTTCTTGCCTATGGCTACCTCGAGAAGAAGGCCAGCCCCGGGCTGGCCGCTTTGGTGACTATCGGGGCCCCGGTCACTTTTAACCATCCCCAGCAGGAGCCGATGAAGCGACTCCTTAAGCTAGAGGAGAGTCCCGCCCTGAAGAAGATATTCCTCTACTTGAACAGTCCTTTTCTCGGCAGTTACCTTATCCCACTGATTCCAAAGATGGAGGAGTTTTTTTACAACCGGGAGAATATCGAGGAGGAAATTAAGGAAAAATTTTTGGCCAATGCCCTTGCTGAGATCAATCCCGGAATTCTGGATCACCTGCTGCGGATCATTCAGCGAGGCGAGTTTGTTTCCGCTGAGGGAAATTTCAGCTATCGGAAAAATCTTGCCAAGATCCAACTGCCTCTTCTGCTGATCGGGGGGGAAAAGGATCAGGTGGCGCCGCCGGAGGCGATTCGGCTGGTTTACCGAGGGGTGAGTTCGAAGGATCGTACCTTACGGCTCTTTGGTCCACGGGCGAAAGATTCGGCGGCTTACGGACATGTGGATTTAATCCTGGGCCAACGGGCTCAAAAAGAGGTGTTCCCCGTGATTGGCCGTTGGCTTAAGCAGAGAGACGGACGAGAGTAATGCGCGACGATCGCTTCTCTCTTCTCCTCTATCGCACCTCTCTCTCCGGTTGTCTCTTGGGCGGAAGCGCTACCCTCTACTTGCTCGGGGGAGTGAGCGGGCTCGTAAGCAATCCTCTTCTCAATATCGCTACAGCTGCCGGGGTTTCTTTGGCGGCAGTTTTTTTTCTTTACGCTTTTTTTGTCTCAATGTTGCATAAGAGTTGGTGGAGGTTGCTTCTCTGGCTGCTGATTCTGCTGGTTCTAGGCGCGGAAATTGTCCTGGGATTCCTTCCCCCGACGGCGCGCGATGAGTTGACCCACCATTTGGCCATTCCCAAACTCTACGTTAAGGCGGGCCGGATTCTTGAGGTTCCCTTCGCTCCCTACTCCTATTATCCCATGCTCCTGGACATGCTCTACACGCCGTGGGTTCGATGGGGATGGGATTCCATACCGAAGCTAATTCACGGTCTTTACGGTTTTCTGACGGCCCTCCTGCTTTACGCTTACCTATCCAGGCGGCTGAGCTCGATCTACGGTCTTCTGGGTTTTTTCTTCTTCATCTTTACGCCGGCGATCCTGCGTCTCAGTAATTGGGCCTACGTGGATTTAGGGTTGACCTTTTACTCCACGGCAGCTTTGCTCTGCCTCCTGCGCTGGATTGAGGCCAGGGAAATTCGCAATCCGCCATCCTCAATCCGCAATTTTCAGTTTCGCTGGTTGATCCTTGCAGGACTTTCAGCGGGGTTTGCCGTGGCCACCAAGCCCAACGGGCTGTTGGTCTTCTTGCTGCTCTTCTTTGTCCTGCTCTTTCTCATGGCGGGGCGGGTTCATAGGGATGGGATTGGTAAGGTAACGAGCCAGATCTTTTTATTCGCTCTCTTGGCTTTGCTGACTCTGAGCCCTTGGTTACTAAAAAATGCAGCCTGGACCGGGAATCCCTTCTTTCCGTTCTTCACAGGTTTCTTCGGTGGGGGAGGTGAGTCCGGGGGAGAACCGGGACTCGGGCTTCTGGACAGACGTCGGCTTCTCTACGGCGAGTCTTGGTGGCAGATCTCTGCCCTACCGCTTCGGCTTTTTTTCTTTGGCCAGGATGACAGACCGCAATATTTTGACGGGGTCCTCAATCCGATCCTGATTTTATTTCTGCCCTGGTCCTTTAAGGGAAAGTGGAGGGAAGAAAAAAGGCTTCTTTTCGCCTTCTCTTTTTTATATCTCCTCTACGCCTTTTTCCTCGCGGACCTTCGCGTCCGCTACATACTCCCGATCGTTCCCCCACTAGTGATTCTTCTGGTTTACGCCGTCCATAATATCTACCTTAGGATAGTTCATCCGTTCTTGCTTTACGGTGCGGTGATTTTACTCTTGGCAACGAACGGGGTTTATTTATGGAATTACTTTCAGGCGCTCTCGCCGCTCGGTTACCTCCGGGGACACGAGAGCCGAGAGGCCTATCTCACGCGGGTGTTGCCCGACTATCCGTCTCTTCAGTTCATCAATCAGCGCCTTCCATCTACTGCGAAGGTCTATTTTCTTTTTATGGGGAGAAGGGTGTATTATTGCGAACGGGAGTACTTCCACGATGGCGGCGATAACCCTTGGGTTCTTTTGCGCATCATACAAAGCGCCCGAGAGGGTAATGACATTCGAGTGAAGTTCAGAGAGAGAGGTTTAACTCATTTGTTGGTTCGGGAAGAGTTGCTGGGGAGATTTTTGGCCAACAATCTCACGTCCGAGCAGTCGAAGGTATGGGGTTCATTTGCCGGCGGTCATTTGATGGGACTCTTCCACTCTCGGGGTTATTCGGTTTATCGAATCCATGGCTGATCAACGCGGAGTTTCAATCATTATCCCGGTCTTTAATGAGGCTGAGAACCTCGGTCAGCTCTTAGATCGGCTTCGGTCCGTGCTTCTTCCCAGCTGGGAAGTCATTGTCGTAGATGATGGCTCCACAGATGGGAGTTCTGAAATCGCAGAGAAAAGGGGGGCCAGAGTCATCCGGCACCCATACAACATCGGCAACGGGGCCGCGATTAAGAACGGGATCCGGGCTGCGCGGGGCAGACTGCTAGTTTTTATGGATGGCGATGGTCAGCATCAACCAGAGGATATTCCCAAGCTTTTGTCAGGGATGAACCGCTACCACATGGTCGTGGGGGCGCGCGCGAAGGGATCGAACTTGCGGTTTCATCGCTACGCGGCCAATATGATCTACAATGCCTTTGCTTCCTACGTTACTGGTTTCAAAGTGCAGGATCTCACCTCCGGTTTTCGCGTCCTTTCGCGCAAAGATGCCCTGAAATTCATTGATCTATTGCCCAATACCTTTTCCTACCCGTCGACCTTGACGTTGGCTTTTCTGCGCTCCGGGTTCACGGTCCAGCACGTTCCCATTCAGACTCTCTACCGAAGCGGCCAAAGCAAGATCAGCCTGATCGCAGACGGAGTTCGCTTCTTGCTGATCATTACCAAGATTGCCACACTCTTTTCTCCCTTTCGGGTTTTCCTCCCTGTGAGCGCCTTCTTCCTCTTTAGCGGTATCGGTAATTACCTCTACACCTACATAACGGAACATCGCTTCACCAATATGTCGGTGTTTCTATTGACCGCTGCCGTGATTATTTTTATGTTGGGTTTGGTTTCTGAGCAGATCGCGCTCTTGAGAATGGAACAGCGTGCTTCTCCCCCTAACAAGACGGAGGAAGAGGAATGATCTTTCCTTTTGAGTCAAGATGGACAGTTGAGAGATGAGGTTTGTCAAGCGGAGCACCCGAGTCAAGCCAAAGATCAGCTTGATCCTTCTGGACTGGAGCGTCCGAGAGAGTTTTCATCTCCTGCATTACTTGGGCAAGCAGACGGTGAATAGAGATGAGTTCGAGGTGGTCTTTATCGAATACTACTCCCGGGAGGCGGAACCGTTAAAACCCTTTGCTGAACAAGTAGATACTTGGGTGTTGCTGGAAATGCCTGAGGCCTGCATTTACCACAAGCATCTCATGTACAACTGCGGGATTATTTTCTCCCGTGGCGAAATCGTGGTTATCTGCGATTCCGATGCCATGGTCAAGGATGGTTTTATCCAGACCATCATCCATGAGTTCGAGAAAAACGACAAGATTGTCCTTCACTTGGATCAATTCAGGAATTCTCGAAAAGATTTTTACCCATTCAATTATCCGTCATTTGAGGATGTTCTGAGCGAGGGTTGCATCAATAACACAGGAGGCAAAACCAAAGGTATCCTCGATACCGTGGACCCATTGCACAGCAGAAACTACGGGGCCTGTATGTGCGCCAAACGTGCAGACCTGATCGCGATCGGAGGGGCTGACGAGCATCTCGATTATCTGGGCAATATCTGTGGTCCCTACGAGATGACCTTTCGTCTAGTAAATTACGGGGTCAAAGAATTCTGGCATGAGGCAGAATTTCTCTATCACACGTGGCATCCCGGACAGGGCGGTATGGATTATTACTTGGGACCACACGATGGGATGAACATGTCGAAAACGGCGCTGGATGGGCTGATATCAAAAAGGATATTGCCCTTGGTCGAGAACAATGTTCTCCGGTCGCTTCGTAGTGGAAGGAATCTCAGAAATGAAGCAATGGATAAAAATTTGGTTAATAAACAGTATATGCAGGACTGGGATCGAGCCAAAGTAAGGAAGCTCAAGCGACATGGACATGCAGAGAGGATGAAAAATCCGATCGATTTATACAGAGGATTTAAAATAACCCAGGAAGAAGAACGATATTATGCTTGGCCGTTGATCGATTCACACATCCAAAATACGGGTCATAACCAGTTTACCCTGGTGTTGGAAAGCCCGTCGCTTGAAGGTGTCCTTAAATGCATAGACCGCGAATACCCCGATATGCTGCGGTTCAGCGAAATAGTTAATTTTATTTACTCGTTATTTGAGATTGCTCTCTGGAGCATAGCTTGGCCTCTGGTAAGAATGGCAAGGTATCTTAACCAGCGGTTCAAGACGAGTACGAAGACAGAGGAAGCTCGGCACTCCGGGATTGGTGGAGAAAAACAATCGTTACCGAGCACCCTTGTTGAGTTCTATCAACAATACAAAACAGGGTGGTTAGCGGCTAAACAATGTAGAGCCTACGTGAACCATTGGACCAACAATCTTATTGCCAACTTGTATTTTATGAATACTCTAGACGCGTCCAAGGCTTATTGGGACCGGCCTGTTCTGCTCACAACTTCTCTGTATGTTCAACTCTATCTGACCGCCTTAATGGCTTTGAAGGTTCTCCCGACAGCAAGAATTGTAAGATTAAAAGATAGCGATGAAATAAAGAACTATTTTAAGACCCTCGCTCATGAGAGAGACCGAGGAGGATTGATTCTGGAGCGTAACATCTATTTCGGGCACTATGGGCTGGTCAGTTCATGTCCTCAAGTCAAGGACGCCTTTGTCGTCTGAGTTATGCCGAAAATTTCTCTCTTGCTACCCACGCGCGGTAGGCCACATTTGGTACAGCGGATTTTCCAGAGCCTGATTTCCCAGACGGCTAACCTAGAGGATATCGAGGTAGTTCTGTACGTAGATGATGACGATGATAGAAGCCATAGCCTAGACTGCGACGGTGTCAGGCTGGTTAAAATCATCGGGCCGCGCTTGAGCCATGGCGGTTACAACACGGCCTGTCTCAATCGTTCCTCGGGAGAAATTATCATTCTGATGAACGATGATGTAATTGTGCGGACACCCGGGTGGGATCGCATCATCATTGAGCTAGCCGGGACCGTCCCCGACGGTATTTTCCTAGCTTATGCTAACGACCTTCATATGGGTAAGAGGATGTGCACCTTTCCAATCGTGACCAGAAGAGCCTGTGAAGTTATGGCAAGACCCTATCCGGGAGAATACCAAGGAGGGTTTATTGATTGGCACCTATTGGATGTCTTCAAACGGTTGAAGTACAAAGGCTATGACCGCATCTTTTATCTCGACCAAGTGGTCTTTGAGCATCTTCACTTCGACTCCGGCAAGGCAGAATTTGATCTTACCTATCAAAACAGGGAACGCTACGAAGGTGATTGGACATTTGTCTGCTTGCGCGAACTACGGCAAGCCACTGCGACGCGTTTACATGCGGCGATCATGGGCGAACCATTACCCCCCTTACCCCACGAATCCGGTCTGCCGAGTAGACCCAGAAACTCTATCCGAGTTCTTCTGAGATATGCTTCGGTTTTTTTCCTCGATTTTGCTCTACCCGTGGGCGAGCGGGTCCGGTTGTTCGTGTGGCTTACCGGACGTTATCTGAGATTTCGGGGCTATTTGCCGCCAAAGCGGCCAGCGCAGAAGGCCGATTAAGTTTCCAGGAGCTTGCGATAAAGCGTGATGTATCGGGGCACAACGACATCCTCGGAAAAAGCCGCTTCTACTCGGTTCCTGGCCGCGCGACCATATCGCCGGCAAATTTCAGGTTCCGCCGCAAGCTTTCGGCAGGCCATGACAAAATCATCAATGTCGTCGGGGGGGCAGAGAATACCACTGACTCCGTCCTCAATGAGTTCGGGCAAGGATGAGGTGTTGGCCGCAATCACGGGTTTGCCGCAGGCCATGGCCTCCAAAGGCGCAAGCGGCAGCCCTTCAAATCGGGATGGGAATAGTAGTGCATCACAGTGGTGATAGGCCTTGATTAGCTCTCTGTCCCCGATGAGCTGCCCTAAGGAGACCATGTTTTGTTCCGCGCGTATAACCCTAAGGCGCTTCAGGCCAGATGTAAAATATAATTCGAATTCCGGGCCGAGCTCTCGCATGATCGGGGCCAGCAAATCTACGCCTTTACGCCTAGAGAGGTTTCCCATAAACAGCAAGCGAAAAGGACGATTGGTGGAGCGGATATTTTTCTCTGCTGGGGAAAAGGTTACAGTGTCGATCCAGTTGTGAATCACTTGGGCGTGGGTCCCTAATGCTCTGCTGAGGCCCGCGGCAGTAAAACAGCTAACAGCGGTTATCGCAGAGGCCGCGTGAAAGGAAGCCATTACAAATCTACGTACCAAGGTTTTGTGATATATGTGTTGAGGCAGGCTCTTATAGGGGCGATATAATGGATCTAGTACATTCAAGTGTTCGGTAGCAACGAGTGGAATTTCTGCGCGTTTGAATGCGAACCCGTTCCAAGAATTAGCGTGTATGATATTGGTTCCGGGAGGTGGAGGTACATGTCTGAGTAAAAAAGGGGCCAGTTGATAGTAGGTGGAAAACCAGGTGATTTCGGTCGCTATGCCACGACGCTGAAGGGCGTCAGCCAGACGACGCGTAAATACATCGGTTCCGCTACCTCCTTTGATGACGGGAAACCAAATTTTCATGCCTGTAGCCCTTGGATGCGAGGAGGCCGTAAGAAAGAACGGATAGCCTCACACTTTTTATGTTTGTGGCGGAGAGTATTCGAAGATAGGCTCTAAAGTCAACTTGAGATCAGATCTTCTGGCAGAGGTAAGGAGCCTGTCTATTTGAGTCAGGATTCAGTTAGGAAAAGAGTTGGTGCTTTGACTCAGATATTTTAAGATCTTTTCAGAGTAGTATTATGAAATTTGACCGTTCAGGACCAGTTGAGAAGGAACAGTCGGAATCTATTCCTACCCCCACTCTAATCGTTCGCCGTACAAAGGGCTGGAGCGCCCTCAATTTGCTCGACCTATGGAACTACCGCGAGCTGATTTTCTTTCTTATTTGGCGAGACATCGCTGTGCGCTATAAACAGACCGTGCTAGGTGTAACTTGGGCCATTATTCAGCCCCTTTCCACTACGGTCGTATTCAGCATCTTTTTTGGCCAGTTGGCTAAAGTCCCCTCCGAAGGCCTCCCTTATCCCATCTTCGCCTACTGCGCCTTGCTCCCATGGCAGTTGTTCTCATACTCCTTAGCTGAATCGAGCAACAGCCTGGTAGCAAATCAGAATTTGATTACCAAGGTGTATTTCCCTCGATTGGTGATCCCGATCGCTGCTACTTTGGCGGGGGTGTTAGACTCCGCAATTGCTATTGTGATGCTGCTTCCCATGATGGCCTTCTACCAGATCATACCGACTAGCGCTGTTTGGACGCTGCCGCTCTTTGTGCTCCTGACAATTGTTACTTCTCTGGGAGTTGGGTTATGGCTCTCGGCGTTGAACGTACGGTACCGCGACGTACGTTATGCTTTGCCATTCCTCACGCAACTCTGGCTATTTGCCACACCTATTGCTTATCCGAGTAGTCTGGTGCCAGCTCAGTGGAGGGCGCTCTACGGTCTAAATCCAATGGTCGGCGTAGTTGATGGATTCCGCTGGGCGCTGGTGGGGATGGACAGGCCTCCCGGGCCGATGTTGTTGGTTTCGATTGTGGTGGCATTGGGATTGCTGGTCTCCGGGCTGTGCTATTTTCGGCAAATGGAGCGGACATTTGCGGATACGGTTTGAGCGATGAGTAATATTGCTATCCGCGTCGAAAACCTGGGCAAGCAGTACAAAATTGGAGTCAGACAAGCATCATACAGTACTTTGCGTGATAGCCTAACTGAGATGCTATCGGCGCCATTCCGGCGGCTGTGGCGTGAAGAGACGGGCATCAATGCTGACCGCGGCGATAGGATTTGGGCGTTGCACCATATTTCCTTCGAAGTTAGACAGGGGGAGGTGTTGGGTATCATTGGCCGGAACGGCGCAGGCAAGAGCACGCTGCTAAAGATCCTCTCTCGTATCACCGAACCAACAGAGGGCTACGCCGAGATTCATGGACGAGTTGGTTCGCTGTTAGAGGTCGGGACCGGCTTTCATCCGGAGCTGACCGGCCGGGAAAACATCTATCTCAATGGCGCTATCCTGGGGATGAAAAAGCGGGAGATTGAGCGCAAGTTTGACGAGATCGTCGCCTTCGCCGAGGTGGAGAAATTCGTCGACACTCCGGTCAAGCACTACTCCAGCGGCATGTATTTACGCCTGGCTTTTTCCGTAGCCGCGCATCTGCAACCAGAAATTCTTTTGGTGGATGAGGTATTGGCGGTTGGGGATATCGAATTTCAAAAGAAGTGTATGGGGAGAGTAGAAAAGATTGCAGATGAAGGAAAGACCGTGGTCGTGGTAAGTCATAGCATGAGCACTGTTAAAGCGCTTTGCTCCCAGGCGATCCTTCTCGAGAGCGGGACGATCAAGGTCGTTGGGACAGTGGACGCTGTGGTTGCGGAGTACCTGAGTGCAAAGGTAGACGCGGCAGAGAAGGTTCTGAGCGACCATGACCACGATGTTGGCGGGGGCTCAGCGATACGAGTGAAACGCATTAGACTATTGAACGGAGCGATGAATAGCTTTAGAGTTTATTGGCAGCAGCCGGTCTCAGTTTCCTTAGAAGTAGAGGTATTTGAGCCAATTGGAGAGGTGAGTTTCGGAGCTGCTATGCGAACGGCTGATGGGACTTTTATTTTTGTCGCCTACAACGATGATCGAGGCAAGCCAAAATGGAACTTCAAACCAGGCGGATACGCCGTTGATTTCACCTTGCAAAACCCCCTGAGGCCGGGATTGTACACGTTACACGTGGGAGCTTATCAAAGACGCGGTACTGTGAAGAACGTTTTTGCTCTGGATGCTGTCCAGCTGGAGGTTCTGGGTTTTACGGAGAATGGATCAGTTCCACCACCGACTAATCCCGCCCTTGTGAGCGGGGTTGGGGCGGTTTTTTCGTATAAGGAGATGGACAGCAGCGGACCACGAAGCGTATGATGTCTCAAGCTGGTATATGGCGGAGCCCATGTCATTGATCAATGATCCCGAGTTGAATCAGGCCTTCCAAGAAGTCGAAAGCTTCTATCGCGTCTTGAAGCCCTTATTCGCCGATTCTGATTATGCTCAAAAGTATCCCCTGAATGAGTTTTGGGGTAATCAGAATATGAAAGTCCTTCTCGATATCATTCATAATGATTCTGGTCCAGTGTCAAAGATTCGAGCCGTCCAGGAGACTTTTCTGTTCTCAGTCAACACCTCCGACGAAGAGATCAAGAATCGGGTAATAGATTGGTATCTTGATTATTTGCTCTCGCGGGGAGTCAGTCTGAACATCCTCGATCCGTGCATTCAAGAGTCGCCTTACTCTAACCCGTGCAATTCCGTCTCACGCGAGGGCCGTTTACTGAGCCCAGACTTCCTCAGAACCGTCATTCTATGTCTCGAAGTCCAAAAGTACTGCAGACTGCCTGATCATAAGTTTGATGTTCTCGAGCTTGGGGCAGGCTACGGTGGACTTGCGCGTAGCCTAAAGCTGTTTCACCCTGCTATTACCTACTTTATTATTGACATCCCGGAGTCGCTCTATTTTTCCTCCGCCTTCCTTCGTTTAAACTTTCCCAACTCCAGATTCTGTTACTTGACCGACCCGTCTTGTCTGAGGCAGCCTATAGGTGACTTCGACTTTGTTTTTGTGCCTACGATGTTTGCTGATGCGCTTATAGGAAGGAGGTTCGCACTATTCTGCAACACGGCCTCATTGGGGGAAATGACAAATTCGACAATCCGATATTGGATGGATTTTGTACAGAATCGAGTCGAGGTCAAATACTTTTTTGGCTTAAATCGGTTCCTAAACACGATTTATCCTAAAGGCCATCCGGAGCATCAAGGGTTTCGTCTAAACGAAAATCGTTGTTCAGTATCCTTTGATGGCGGCTGGCGTATTCTGCAATGGGAACTTGAACCATCGTTTACGCGCTGCCCCTATTTAGAGACACAGGTCAGTAGGAATCTCGAAATCATTGCGGAGCGGTTGCCGAAAGAGGCTATTGATAAAAAAGAAAACCAGCAGATGAGTGAGAGGCTGGTCGAGGAAATTGCAAGGCAGGATTGCTTTGTTTACGCGGATGCAGACAACACGATGACGCTGAGGGATAATATTTTGGCTCCTGATCTCACCATGAAAGGCGCCTTGTTCGCGCTCTGGGAATCCATCCGCTTACATCCAAATCCCGTAAACGTGGCGATGATGCTCAAATATCTGAATACTTTGACTCGGGGGAAGCCATTTGAAGAAATCTACTACTACCAGGATCTGCTCCGTTCTCTGACCAACAGATCGACGCCTCATCATGCGTCCGCACAGCCGAGCGATCAGCCGAGAAAACTATGGGACCGCGTGATGGCAATCGCTAAGAAGCGTCTCATGCGGTGCCTCCCTTGATGCCTCATCCAAGAAAACTCATAAAGGGGGATTGGACTGTCATAGAAGGCAAATACCTGAATCGCATTCGTAGCCCCCAAGGATTTGAGCATTTTTTCACGTTCGAAGGGTATTATGACGGT
>Ga0209002_10004375_pt1 | contig 11140 bp, 11 predicted proteins | sample Rifsed16ft2_FD_184010 | JGI IMG/M metagenome (GOLD analysis project Ga0209002, IMG submission 184010) | Soil microbial communities from Rifle, Colorado, USA - sediment 16ft 2 (version 2) | ecosystem: Environmental > Terrestrial > Deep subsurface > Rock core/Sediment | place: Rifle, Colorado...
GGGATTCCACCCTCGCCGCGCGGCGTGCCGCAGATCGATGTGACATTCGACATCGACGCGAGCGGGATCCTTACGGTCACGGCCACGGACAAGGGGACCGGGAAGTCCGAGAAGCTCACGATCATGGCCCCGCAGCGGATGTCGAGGAATGACATCGACCGCGCGACGCGCGACGCGGAATCGCACGCGGAGGAGGACCGGCGCCGCAAGGAGCTTGTGGAGACGCGCAACCAGGCGGACTCCCTCATCTACGCGACGGAGAAGATGCTGCAGGAGATGGGCGACAAGATTTCCGACGCGACGAAAAAGTCCGTTCAGGAAAAGGTCGAAGACCTGAAGAAGGTGCTCGATTCGAACGACTTCCAGACGCTCCGTCGGGCGATCGACGCGTTGAACGCGGAGGCCCAGAAGATCGGCCTCGAGATTTACCAGAAGTCCCAGGCAACGGCGACCCCGCCGCCATCGGGTGACGAGCCGCAATCCGGCGGCGACAAGGTCGTCGACGCGGACTTCGAGGACGTCGACAAGTAGAAAGCCTGACGTATGGGGCGGGAATCGCAGTCTAGCATGGGGAAGCGGGATTACTACGAGGTCCTCGGGGTTCCCCGGGCCGCCCCGAAGGACGAGATCAAGCGGGCCTTTCGGCGGCTCGCGAAGCAGTACCATCCCGACATGGCGAAGGGGGACAAGAAGCAGGCCGAGGAGCGGTTCAAGGAGTTGTCCGAGGCCTATGAGGTCCTCGCGGACGATGACAAGCGGAAGCTGTATGATGCGTACGGCCACGACGGACTGAAACAACAGGTCTGGGGCGGGCAGGACTTCGACTGGTCCCGCTTCACGCACTACGGCGATATCGAGGATATCTTCGGAGCGGACGTTTTCTCCTCCTTCTTTGGTCGATCCCCGTCCGGCGGGAGCCTGTTCGAGGAGTTCTTCGGCCCACGGCAGCGACGCCGCGGACCTCGGCGAGGTCGAGATCTTGAGACGGAAGTCACGGTCTCCCTCGAGGACGTGGCCCACGGCGCGCGACGGGAGCTGCGCATCCCCCGGATCGCGCCGTGTGGGGAGTGCAATGGGACCGGTGCACGTGGCGGTCGGTTCGTCACGTGCCCGGAGTGCAAGGGCCGAGGCCAGGTGAGTCGAGCCCAGAGCCGTGGCTTCACGCAGGTAATTAGCATCACAACGTGCCCGCGGTGCGGGGGACGCGGACAGTGGCCCGAGGTCGCCTGCTCCACGTGCCGCGGCGCGGGTCGCGTGGAAACGACCTCCACGCTACAGGTCGAGATCCCCGCGGGAGCGAAGGTCGGGCTGCGACTCCGGATCCCCGCGAAGGGGGAGGCGGGCGACCCCGGGGGACCGCCTGGCGACCTCTACGTCCTCGTCCAGGTGCAGGAGCATCCCCAGTTCCGACGGGACGGCGGCGACCTCGTCCTTGAATGGCCCGTCACGTTCACCCAGGCCGCGCTCGGGGCGGACATCGAGGTCCCGACCTTGGATGGCGCCTCAAAGGTCCACGTGCCCGCGGGAACGCAGTCCCACACCCTCTTGCGGCTCCGAGGGAAGGGGTTGCCGGACCTCGAGACGGGCCGCCGTGGGGACCTCCTCGTTCGGGTCATCGTCGTCACGCCACACCGCCTGACGGCGGAAGAGCGGCGATCGCTGGAGAAGCTCGCGCAGCTCCTTGGCGACTACGCTCGCCGGCCGAAGTCGTTCTTCGAGAAGCTCCGCTGACGGTCACGGGAATGGCAGGCCCGCAAGGAGCGAGACGGCCTTGAAGAAGGCGTAGAATCCGATGAGGCCCCCCGCTACGATCAGCACGACGACGACGTCCCGCATCACGGCGGAACGCTCCGTTTCCGTCGAGCTTTCCCCCAGGGTCTCACTCCGAAATCGACGACAGTCATTCTTCGTCGCGATATGAATGGGTTATGGGACGCTTATCGAGAGTCATACTCAGGTCCGGAAATACACTAGTCCGACGCCAAACATTTTAGGAATCCAGACGGTTCCGCAATCGGATGCGAAAGGTCCTCGGGGTCCTTACGGAGGACTTCCGGCTGTACCACGATCTCGTCGCCGAGCTGAAGAACCGCCAGATCCCGTTCGTCACGCTCTCCCATTCCCGTAGGATCCCGGAAAACGTGGGAGCCATCATCACGTCCCCGGCGGAGTCAATGCGGGTTCGCCGTGCCAACGTGATCGCGGACGACGATATCGAAGTCGTCATCGCGAAGGCCCTGCAGGCCCTCGAGGGGAAGACACGCTGGGAGGAACTTCTCATCGGCATCGATCCCGGCGCGGAACCGGGAGTTGCGGTTGTTGGTGATGGCCACGTGCTCGATGCCCGCGTTGCGGGTTCGCCCGAGGCGGTAGCACAGATTGTCGAGCGGGCATTGCGGACCTATCCGTCCAGTCGCCAAAGGATTCGTGTCGGCCATGGCGACCGGACGAACCGCAACCGCATTCTCAATGCGCTTGCGCGGGAGGGGTTTCCCGCAGAAATCGTCGACGAAGCGGGGACGACGCACCCCACGGAACGGCCCGATATCGACGCCGCAATCAGGATTGCGTTCGTGGCGGGTGTCCGGGCGTCGCCACCGTACGACGTCACGGCAACGTCGGGCGAGATTCGCGAAATCCAACGGAGGAGTCGGGTGAAGAGCGAGGGCATGGTTACGATCTCGAAAGACCTTGCGATGGCGGTGGCGCGAGGGGACCTCACGATCGATGAAGCGATCAGACAACAACGGGCGCGATCGTGACCCTTGCGATCAATCGATCCCGGGCCGGAGAACCCACTGGTATCGCGCCTCAAGTTCCTTCCGACGCTTGAAGTATATCTCCTCGGCAATTTCGCCCGCCGCGAGCTTCACTTCCAGGGCCTCCAATTCTCGATCGAAATCCCCGCGGAAAGTTTCTTTGTAATCCTTCGCTGCGCGTTCAAGGAGATCGACCAGGTCTTTTCCTCGTTGCGACATCTGGTACACGATGCGCGGCCGCCCCGTGGGCGCGAACACCGCGGCGCGGCCGACGAGTCCCCAGTTGAACAGCTCTATCAGGTGCTTGTCGATCGCCTGGCGCCGGACCTTCATCTTGGCGGCGAGGTCCTCCGGATGGTCAAACCCTTGCTGGAGGAGCTTGAGGATCTGAAGGCGGGCCGCCGAGGCCGCAATCCGCACAATCTCCAGCGGGTCATCGGCCACGCGGCGCGATGGGTCGTCCGTCAAATCAACCTTCTTCAACCCCCGAGTTGATGTTGTCCTCGCAGCGGTAGACGCTCTCGCCCGCCTGCTTGAAGCTCGCCTAAATATGGGGTCGTCAGTGTAACCATCATGAACGGCAAGAAGTCGGGCAAGTCCGATTACGTAATCACCGTCTTCGTCGAGCCGAAGTTCGCGGCCCCCTTGGGCCCGGTGCTCCGATGAAGAAGTCAGAAATCCTGCGGCGGCTCGAAGAGCGGCTCGCCCGTGGCGAGATTTCCGAGAAGACGTACGTCGAGATCAAAGCGCGGTACGAGACGGAGCCAGAGGAAATCGCTCCGTCCGAGCCGGAGGACATCGGCCGTGCCGCGGAAGCGTTCGGGACGTCCCTCGAGCGGACAATTCGCGAAGCAATCGGGCCTGCCCTGCGGAACATCCCGGAGATCGAGCGGACGATTCGCGAATCTGTCGAGCCCGCGCTCCGGAACCTCGACTTCTCCGAGTTTGGCCGGACCGTGCAGGCAAACGAAGGGTCCGTGAAGATTGCGGGCTCCGGAGTTGTGACGGGAAACCCGGTCCGGACGCGGGAATTCAAGAGCGCGGGATCTGGTCGCGTCGTGGGAGATCTCGAAGCCGTGGAGGCGAAGGTCGCGGGTTCCTGCACGTTTGAGGGGAACGTGACTGTGCAGGAGTTCAAGTCGGCGGGGTCCGCGAAGGTGAACGGATCGCTGCGCGCGCACGAACTCCACAGCTCGGGCAGCCTTTCCGTGGGAAAAGGCGTGGATGGCCACGAGATTCACATCCGTGGCGGGCTTCGTGTCGGCGAAGGGATCAAGGCGCACGAGGTCCACCTTGCGGGAGGGGCAAAGCTTGGCGGTGCGCTCGAGGCCACCGAAACTCGCATCGAGCTCGGCGGCGAGGTTTCAATTCCGATAATCAAGTCCCGCGAGATCAACGTCCGACGGCCCAGCGGGTTCCGTCGCTCCTGCGAGTTGGTATCCGATCGCATCGAGGGAGACGAGGTGTACCTCGAATGCACGACCGCCAATTTCGTCCGCGGGCGAGAGGTTTCGATTGGACCGCACTGCCGCATCGGTGTGGTCGAGGCGCGCGAATTGCGAGTCCATGAGTCGTCCGAGGTCCGGGAGCGACGCGCAGTCGGTTCGACGGGGCCCGAGGAACACGCGGAGCACGAAGAGCATGCAGGTCACCCGGGAGGCGGAGCACCACCGGCTCCGCCTGCGCCGCCAGCTCCCCCTCGTGTCTGAATGGAATTTCCGTGGACAGTTTTATATCGCCCTTCGAGCTTGAAACCAGGCCGTGCCCGAAAGGATGATTTTGAAAGTCGCCGAAGCACCCCAGTCCGACGTCGGCCTCGGTCGTGCGCGGGTCGACACGAAGACCCGCCTGGCCCTGGGCGTCGACGTCGGCGAGATCATCGAGATTATGGGAAAGAAGTCCACTGCCGCGAAGCTGTTTCGCGTGATGCAGGAAGATGAGGGCAAGGGCATCATCCGGATCGACGGCCTCGTTCGGCGGAACGTCGGCGTCTCGATCGGAGACAAGGTCGAGGTGCGCAAGGCGGACGTGTACCCCTCGGAACGCGTCACGATTGCCCCGATCATCTCGGAGGGACACAAGATCAGCTTCGGCCAAGGGATTGAGAACTTCGTGAAGCGGGGCCTCCTGAAGCGTCCGCTCACGAAGGGGGATGTCGTAATCGTGCCGGGAATCGCGTTGATGGGCGGCGCCCTCCCGTTCATGGTCATCAAAGTCATACCGAAAGGAGTCGTCCAGATCGTCGACGAGACGATCATTGAGATGAAGGAGGAGCCGGTCCGCGAGGGCGAGGTCCTCACCCCCACCGTCACGTACGAGGACATCGGGGGTCTCAAGGAGGAGCTCCGCAAGGTCCGGGAGATGATCGAGCTCCCGCTCAAGCACGCAGAGCTGTTCGAACGCCTTGGGATCGACCCGCCAAAGGGCGTGCTCCTCTTTGGCCCGCCAGGAACGGGCAAGACGCTTATCGCGAAGGCCGTCGCGAATGAGGCCGGCGCAAACTTCCTCTCGATTCAAGGACCCGAGATCATGTCGAAGTACTATGGTCAGAGCGAGGAACGGCTCCGGGAGAAGTTCGAGGAGGCGCAGAAGAACGCGCCCTCGATCCTGTTCATCGATGAGCTCGATTCCATCGCTCCGCGGCGGGAGGAGGTGACGGGCGAGGTCGAGCGGCGCGTCGTCGCGCAGCTGCTCACGCTCATGGACGGCCTCACGGGGCGCGGCCAGGTCATCGTGATCGGCGCGACGAATCGTGATGAGGCGATCGACCCCGCGCTCCGCCGGCCGGGCCGGTTCGACCGCGAGATCGAGATTGGCGTTCCGGACCGCGAGGGCCGGGAGGAGATTCTCATGATTCACACCCGCGGCATGCCCATCGAGGGCTCGGAGGAGGAGCGGGACGCGCTCCTCATGGAGCTCGCGAGCCTCACGCACGGGTTCGTCGGCGCGGACCTTGCCGCGCTCGCACGGGAAGCGGCGATGAAGACCTTGCGCCGGTACCTGCCGGACATCGACCTCGAAAAGCCAATTCCTTCGGATGTTCTCGAGAAGATGCGCGTCACCACCGAGGACTTCAAGAACGCGCTGAAGGAAGCGGAGCCGAGCGCGATGCGCGAGGTTCTCGTTGAGATCCCCCGCGTCACGTGGGATCAGGTCGGCGGCCTCGATGAGGTGAAGATGAAACTGCGGGAGGCCGTCGAGATGCCGTTGAAGGACCCAGATGCGTTCAAGCGGATGGGCATCCGCCCGCCCCGAGGAATTCTCCTCTACGGGCCGCCGGGCACAGGGAAAACGTTGCTCGCGAAGGCGGTCGCGACGGAGAGTGAGGCGAACTTCATCTCGATTAAGGGCCCCGAGGTGATGTCGAAGTGGGTCGGGGAGAGCGAGAAGGCCGTGCGGATGATTTTCAAGAAGGCCCGCCAGGTCGCTCCCTGCGTCGTGTTCCTCGACGAACTCGATGCGATTGCGCACCGCCGAGGGTCTGACCTCGACAGCGGCGTTGGCGAGCGAGTTGTGAACCAGCTCCTGACGAGCCTCGACGGGCTGGAGAGCATGGAGGGCGTCGTCGTGATCGGGGCGACGAACCGCCCGGACATGGTGGACCCCGCCCTCCTTCGCACGGGCCGCTTCGATCGGTTAGTCATCGTCCCGATACCGGACCGCAAGGCCCGCCTTGAGATCCTGAAGGTCCACACGAAGGAGATGCCCACGGATGGTGTGGACCTCGAGGAGCTCGCGGTCGAGCTGGATGGATACACAGGGGCCGACATCGAGGGCCTCTGCCGGGAAGCCGCGATGATCGCGTTGCGCGAGGACCGCCGCGCGAAGAAGGTTACTATGGTGCACTTCCAGGAAGCGATGAAGGTCGTCCACTCCTCCGTCGATGAGGAGACAATGAAGTTTTACGAACGGATCGGACGCGAACTCGAGCGGGGCCTCAGCAAGAAGATGAAGGAGGAGATGGCGCTCGGCTACTTCCGTTGAGCGCGTGTCTCTTCGGTTTGACGATACCAATAAGGTGCATCATCGCTTCCGGTCCCGCGGGATGCACTCGTGACCACTCTGTTTCAAAAGGGCCGCATCCATGTGGCCCGACTCACCGCCCTCGGATGGCCGATCCTCTCATCCGCGGTGGCCGCCCTCCTCGCCATCGTGGGGCTCGTCCAGCCGACGTGGTCGTATGAGGTGAATGCCGGGGGCGGGAGCCTTTCGCGGCGGACGTATCTCTGGACATGGCTCATCCAGGAGAACTATGAACAGGGTGTGTGGGATGGTACGCTGATCACACCGTACGCGGGTCCCTCGTTCGGCGAGTTTCGGATGCGGGAGATGGTCGGGACGGTATACCTCGTCGCGCTCCTCCTTGCAATCGCGCTCCTCGTCCTCGTCGCGATGCAGTACGCCGCCCGCTCGCGCAAGCTCCCGGTGAAGGCCCTCACCGTCGTGCAGGTGTTCGCCATCGGTCTCGGGTTCGCCGTGATATCGCTCGCCCTCCTCACGATTCCTCCGGCCGCCACAACGGATGTCGCTCCCTTCGTGTCCGGATTCTTCGGAGCGACAACGGTCGGTGGAATTGCAGTTACATGGGGACCCGGCCTGAGCTGGTGGCTCTGGCTCGTGTCGACGATTCTCGCCCTCGTCGTGTTCGTCGTGCCCTTCGCACAGGGAGGGATGGGCCGTCGCGTGTCCACCCCTGGATGACGACGCCGGGTCCGCAATAAGCTCAAATAGACCTCGATGGCTTTACGCCGCAGCGTCAGAAGGGACGTGATGGGATGAAGAAATTCGCTACAGAGCTGAAAGGCAAGACCGTCATGACGAACGACGGTCAGATCCTTGGGATGATTGAGAACTTCATCGTCGACACCCGCTCGGGGAAGGTCGAGAATGTTCTCGTTGTCCCTGCCGAGGAGATCGAGCCGCGACTGTTCAAGACGGATCCCCAAGGGCGGCTCATCCTGCCCTTCCAGAGCATGAAGGCGATCAAAGACGTCGTCGTCATGAACATCGGCCAAACACAGACCTGAGCGGCCCGACCGAACGACTCCTGCTGTTCGTTCGCTCCGCCAAAGAGGCGCAGTTCAAACTGGCGCCCGCTTTTCCTGCTTCACGACGTTCAGGACGACCTGCGTGTACGTCCGCTCCACGTTCTCCATCGCGACGAGCCTCTTGATGAACGCGTCGAGCTCCTTCGTGTTCCGGAGGCGAGCGATCACGACGGAATCGTACTCGCCGGTGACGTCGTACACCTCGATCACCTTGTCCTCCCGCGCGATCTTGCGCTGGACCTCGAGCAACTTCCCCTTCGAGATCCGGATCCCGATCACGGCGAGGACGTCGTAGCCGAGCTTCTTCTCATCGAGGAGTGGCGCGTAACCGAGGATGATCCCCTCCGATTCGAGCCGCTTCACGCGGTTACTGACGGTGCTGATGCTGACCTCGAGGTCCCTCGCGATGTCTCTGAAGCTCTTCCGGGCGTCTTGGTTCAAGCGGCGCAGAATCGCAACATCGAGGTCGTCGAGGAGTTTGGTCACCACGGGAGTACCCAGTGCAGAAACAGTGCCGGGCATACTTAGGCTTTCTTCGCCGAACGTCGATGCGAGGCCGGTCTTCGGGAATCAATGTCTTGTCCAAGGCGCGTTCGCGCCGACGAGTGAAGACCTACACCTCGCAACGGCGTTCCCTTGAATACGGTCCGGCGCCTCCCGCGGCTCGTTCAATACGTGTCGATGCCATGGGCGAGCTTGCGCAGCTTCTCGACTCGGGCTTCGATTCGCGGGTGCGAGGAGAACAGACCAACAAACCGTCCCTCGCGGAACGGGTTTACGATCCACAGACTCGCCGTCGTCGGACTACCGAACTGCATCGGAGATCGGCGATTCCGGTACTCAAGCTGCTCGAGCGCATCGGCAAGGGCCCCCGGCTCGTTGATCGTCTTCGCCCCGATGTAATCCGCCTTGAACTCACGGCTCCGGGAAATCGTCATCTGGATTGCGAGGACAGCGATCGGGACAAGGATGAGGCTGAGGATGGCAACGATGTACAGGAGGCCCGAGTCCCGGTCTCGGCGTCCACTGAACAGGGTGCCCCAGAAGGCCCATCGCGCGAGCAGGGTGAGCGCGCCCGCGATCGTGGCCGCGATGGACATCACAAGGATGTCGCGGTCCTTGATGTGGGCCATCTCGTGGGCGATTACCGCGCCGAGCTCGCGCTCATTGAGGACGCGAAGCATCCCTTGGGTGACAGCCACGACGGCATGCTTCGGATTCCGTCCGGTGGCGAACGCGTTCGGTGTCTGGGAGGGCACGATTGCGATCCGCGGCGTCGGAAGGCCGCTCGCCAGGGCGACGCGGGAGACCGCGCGGTAGAGGTCCGGCGCCTCCGCTTCCGTTACAATCCGGGCGCGGTACGTCAGCAAGACGAACTTGTCCGCGAAGAAGTAGGCGATCGCGTTCATCGCGGCGGCGAGGAGCAGGAAGGAGATGACCGCCATGACCCAGTCCCCGAAGAACACGGTACCGATGATCCAGCCGAACGCGACGAAGATCCCCGTGAGGACGAGGAAGAGGGCCGCGGTTCGAAGGGATGGATTCATGATCGTTCCGTTTCACACGGCCGTGATATGAGAACTTTGCGATGGACTACCCACATATTCGGGGTTCTCGAGCGTCAGCGCGTGAACTCGAACCCAAGTCCCACATTGTGGTCAGCGAGCACGCGAAACGCTCCGGATGGGAGAATCCTCGCGACCTCCTCGACTGGCACGTCGAACGCCTTTGCGAGTAGCGGGATGACTCGGTCTCTCACGATCTCCCCTGGCCCAAGGACGAGGTGTTTGGTCGCCCTCGCGGCGACCGCGCGCACCGCGCCCGCCATGACCTTTCGATGGCCCTCGTGCTCGACCTCGCCAATTGCAACCTCGAGGGGGACGTCATGGACGTAGTTCCGCTTTCCCCGGACCACAAAGGCGCCCCGCGGGAGGAACTCCCCGCTCTCCGCTTGCTTGCTGACCTGCTCCGGGAGGACCCAGAACGCACTCCCGCTGGAGAGACCCGCAGGCCACGCTTTCGAATAGATCAGTGCGAGCTCGCAGGCCTCCCGCAACGTCGCCTCGCCTGATGCCGAGCCCTCCTTGACGATCACGCTCGGCGCCCCGTGAATGTCCGCGTGCGCATACCGATCGCCATCCTTCAGGTGCTTCCGCACGAGTGCGTCGTTCGTCTTCGCGTCCCGCCCGCCGAGAATCAGGAACCCCTCGGAGGAGACGCACCATCGGTACGCCTCGAACCAGAACTTCTTCGTCCCCTTCGCCTTCGGACGCCTCGCGGCCTTCACCGCCTTGCGCTCCATGGACCGAAGTTCCTCTTGCGACGCACGGATCGTCTCAAGGACGCGATCGGCCTTCCGTTGCGCTTCCCGACGCACTTCGTAGAATGCGTGCGCGTTCCCGTTCACGTCCTTGCGGTAATCCAGCTCAAGCGCGTCGAAGTCGCCGATGGCCACGCTCACGGCCCCTTTCGCGCGGTCGACGTTCTTGATCTGGGCTTGATCGAACTCGCGGCCTTCCCGGATCGCACGCAGCAGTTCCTCGAACAGGGGGAAGTGACCGTATAGGAAGATCGCGCGCGCTTCCGCGTCGACCGCCTCGCGGCGGAGGCTCTCGAGGGATGCCTCGAGCTGCCCGATGCGATGGCGAATGGAGGCCATCGCGTCCTTCTCCTCCGGAACCGCGGCGGCGATGGCCGAGAGGTACGCGTGAAGGGCTTCATTGAGCGTCGGGAATTCGCGACGTTCGAGGCCCGCGTGGATGGCGAGGTCGATCGGAGCGACGTCGACGGGCTGGACGCCCTGGAGGATCAGGGCGGGCCGCCGTTCCTGCTCGACCGCGACGGCGATGTTGTTCACGGCCGTGAAGAGTGCGTCGAGGTCATCATTCCGGAGTTCCTTGACAACGGTCTCCTTCTTCGTGCCCGCGCGGAGGCACAACTCCTCGGCGTATTGACCGCCGAAATTGAGGACGGAGGCGAGGACCTTCACGACGGGGCCTTTTGCACCCCGGATGGCCGCGTGGAACCCCTGGCGGTCGAGGTCGAGTGGGTTCGTCCCCGCAGGTGGGAAGTCGTATACGATCCCGGCCCTGATCTGGCGGGCCTTGAACGCTTGCGTGCGCAGGGCAGCGACGGTGTTCCCGCCCGTAACGAGGACGATGTTTCCCTTCCCAAACATCTCGAGGATGAGCTGGTACATGTCGCCTCGGTCGAGTGTGAAGACCGCGACGCGATCGAAGCCCCGCTGCTCGATCGCCGTGATGCGTGCGTTGCCGATGTGCCGGCGCAATGCGGTCGCAAACGCGGGCAGCGTCTCCGGCTTCTCTTCCGTCT